>Ga0116164_10000051_pt1 | contig 113117 bp, 97 predicted proteins | sample AD_UKC109_MetaG_FD_89888 | JGI IMG/M metagenome (GOLD analysis project Ga0116164, IMG submission 89888) | Active sludge microbial communities of municipal wastewater-treating anaerobic digesters from Hong Kong - AD_UKC109_MetaG | ecosystem: Engineered > Bioreactor > Anaerobic > Digestate... | reverse complement strand
CATGCGCGAGCAGGGGCTGGCGCAGCCGAAATTGCGCTTCAAGCCCGGCCGTCCGAAGCGCGTCGAGAAGATGCGCCCGGACGCGCCCAATCGCGGGTGGCAGATCGACATGACGAGCTTCGTGCTCGCCGATCTGTCGCCGCTTTACCTGATCGTGGTGCTCGACTGCTTCAGCCGCAAGATCGTCGGCTGGACGCTGGATCGCCGCTGCCGCGCCGGCGAGTGGGTCAGCGCGCTGCGGCAAGCGCTGGACACGCAGGGGATCGTCTCCCAGGAGAGGGCGGCGGGGCTGACGCTACGCAGCGACAACGGCGCGCAGCCGTGCTCGAAGCGCTTCGTGGAATTCCTGGCGCAGGCCGGCGTGCGCGGCCAGTACACCGGCTACAACGCGCCCGACGATAACGCCTATGTCGAGCGGGTCATCCGCACGATCAAGGAGGAGGAAATCTGGCCCAACAGTTACGACACCTGGGCCGAGGCGCATGAGGCGATCGATCGCTACGTGCATTGGTACAACGAACAACGGATCCACTCGGCGCTCGATTACCGAACGCCATGCGAGGTCGAAGCGGCGCACCTCACCCTAAAAGCCGCCTAATTCTGTCTTACTAAAAGGGGGACAGTACGATGTCGCCCTCATCCCCGCCCCTTCTCCCACGGGGAGAAGGGAGACTCAGGCTGCCGACTTTTACCCTCTCCCGGTGGCACTGAGCGAGTTTATCGGTGATCAATTCATACACTGATAAGCCTCACTGCGTTCGGCGTATCAGCGCCACCGAGGTGTTATTTGCAGAGGCGGATGGCTGGCCTCACATCGATCCCCCACGCGCCGGCCACGCGCTTCAAGCTATAGGTAGTTTTTCTCCCGATAGGATTCGATGACCGCCGCGTACAACTCCGGGTTGCGCGAGAAAACGAACTTGCGCATGATCGCGCGGTCGAGCGCATAGGCGGCGCGTTGGCCGAACGAGCGCGGCCGCTGCGCGCGGATGTCGGCGAGGAGCTTGTCGGCGGCGCGCGTCAACTCCGGACGCAGCGAAACCGGTTCGATCTTCGCGGGGATGCCCACCGCGCGGAACAAAAAGCCCGACAGCCGCGTGTGGATCACGTCCTGCAGACCCAGCAGGTTGCGGGAGGGTTTCTTGCCGCCCATGAGGCCGACGCACGAAAGCGCCAGCGTGTATTTTTCCTCCAAGTGCAGCGGGAAGCCCAGCGGGTAGGTGATGCGCTCGTAGAAGCGCTTGTACAACGCGGTGACGTAGCCGTTGCGCACCGACCCACCGACGACGAAGCCGTCGGCTCGGCGCAGGCGCTCGACGATGTCGTCCATGTCGTCGCGCATGGCGCACTGGCCGGTGCGCAGGCAGGCGAAGCACCCACGACAGTCGGCGATGTTCGCCTCGCGCAGATTCAGCCGATCGATCTGCGCGCCGTTTTCGGCGAGATGACCGGCGAGGATGTCCAGGCATCCGGCGATGAAGCCGCCTTCCTTGGGATTGCCGTTGACGACCATGATCTTCATCGTAAATCTCCTTGAGGCTGGGTGGGTAAGATCCAGTGTAGGGGCGAGGCGACGTTTGCCGCAAGGGCGCACTCAGAGGTAGATGTTTTCCGGCAGACCGGCGGCGAGCCACAACGCGGTGCAGGCGAGGTAGGCCAGCAGCATCGCGGTACCCAGGAAGGTGACGACGATGCAGTCGGCGGTCGTCGGGCCGCGGCGCAGGATCGGTCGCAGCAGGAAGAATTGCAGCACCGGCCCGAAGCCCATCAGCGTTTCTTTCACGCCGTAAAAGCCCAGCACGAAGCCGAGCAGCACGATCGCCAACGACGCGAGCAGCAGCGCGTGGATGATCGTGTGCGTGGTCGCCACGCCGTGCACGAGCGGGTAGGTCGGCACGCCGGCGCGGCGGTCGCCGTCGAGGTCGCGCAGGTCGTAGAGAATTTCGTACGACTGCTCGAAGGGCACGAAGTAGAGCATCAGCGCGACGATCCCCGGCCAGGCGATCTGCGCGGCGAAGCCCGCGTGCGCCAGCGGGTAGAGGAAACACGAGGTGACGAAGCCCAGGCCCGACAGCAGATTCTTGAGCAGGTAGACGTTCTTCAGCCGCCGCCGTCCGCCGGGATGGGGGATGATGCGGAAGCTGTACACCAGCCCGACCGCCTGCATGAACAGCCGCCAGCCGGTCAGTTCGGGAAACAGCGGTACGGTGATCGCCAGCGAGCCGGCCAGCAGCGCGGCCCAGGCGATCATGGTGCCGGTCTTGCGCCGCGCGATGCGCTCGCTGCCGGGGATGGCGTTGGCCAGATCTTCCCGCAGGTCGCTGACGCGGTTGGCGAGGTTGATCAGCAGCCAGTCGAACCCGCCGATCAGCGCGATCCACCACAGGTAGCGGCCGGTCAACAGCCAGCCGAAGACCAGCGCGCCGCCGACGGCGATCGAGACGATGTGGATACGCAGTATGGAAAACAGTTCCTTCACGCGTTGCCTTGGCTTGAGTGTCGTTCGGTTCTAGACCATCCGGCGCGAGGAGGCAAGACGCGGATCAATCGGGGACGAACTCCCACACGTCGGCGGTGGGCGCCCAGGCGGTTTGCGTTTCCTCGTCGTAATCGCCGCCGCCCAAGGCGAACAGGCGGCCGTCGGCGACGACCAGACCCAGTCCGCCGCGACCGTCGGGCAGATCGGCGATCGCCAACCATTGCGCGTTGGTTGCGTCGAAAACGTCCACCGCTTCGCGAAAGGGCGGCCAGGCGTCGAGGTAGCCACCGGCGAAGACGGCATAGCGGTTCCACAACGTCGCGGCGGCCAATGAGCAGCGCGGCTCGCTCAGATCGGTGGCGGACGTTTCGCCGGTCAGCGGATCGTAGATCAGCACGGCGGCAAGATAGCCGGTGATCGTGCCGGTCCAGCCGCCGCCCAGCAAAATCGCGTTGCCCGCGGTCGTCGCGGCGGAGGCTTCGCGGGCGACGGCCAAGGACGGCAGCGAGGTCCATTCGTCGGTCGCCGGATCGTAGCGCTCCACGACGGCGAGGGTTTGCATCGATTTTCCCTCATCGTTGCGGCCGGCCAGTACGTAGAACATGCCGTCGGAGACGACGCCGGCGGCGAGCGAACGAGCGGTGGGCATCGGCGACAAGGCGGTCCATTCGCCGGTTTGCGGATCGAACATGTCCAGCCGATTCAGATAGCGCGACGCGCTCGGGGTGTAGGCATAGCCGCCGGCCAGGTAGATGCGCTCGTCGATCACGCCGACGGCCGCGCCCAGGCGCGCTTCGGGCAGCGCGACGCCCGCTTGCCAACTGTCGGCGAGCGGATCGTAGACGTCGACGCTGTCGAGGTATCGGTCGGGCGAGATCGCGATATTCGCGCCGCCCATCACGTAGACCAAACCGCCGGCCACGGCGACGGCCATGCTGGAGCGGGCGGTGGGCATCGGGGTTCGCGCCGCCCATTGTCCCGGGCCGGACCACGGATGATCGTCCGCGTCGTCGTCGTCGATTGCATCGTCGTCGGCGTCATCGTTGTCGTCATCGTCGAGGGAATCATCGTTGTCGTTATCGTCATCGTCATCGCCGGCGCAGGCGAACAGGGTGAAGATCGCGGCGAGGGCGGCCAACAGGCCGGCAAACAAAATCCGATCGTTCATCATTCCCTCCAAGGCTGGTCGCGATCACGATAATATTTTTATAAACAAAACGCAAAAAAGTTCGGCGCGGCAGGATTACCGCGCCGAGGAGGATTTCACATCCGTATCACCAACAGGGTCGTTGTTACGACAGGCGCCTGTCTCGCCAAGGAGTCGGTCAAGTGACTGGGTCAATCTATCTGATCCATCCGGATGTTCGTCTTGAGAAAGAGCATGATGCGTGCCAACTGCGGCCAAAACGGGCTAAGTGCCCGATAGAATGAACAAAGATCATCCGCAGCGGCGAACGCCGATCGGGCCGAAACTTCAGATTTTCGGAGACGTTCTTTCAGAAAACTGAAAATCTCCCGGCACGCGATAGGGATTTTATGCCGATGGCCATAGATTCCGATGGATTTTCTCGGAGAAGATTTGTTATTAAATTAATGTTGCTTGGGGGCAAAAGGAGATGGGAACATGTTTTTGGACAAACGGTTCATCTCTTTGCCCTTGCTCGCCTTGATTTTGCTTTTCTCTTTTATCGCCTGCGACGACGATTCCGCCAACGATGATGCGCATTCCGACGATGATGCCGATGATGACGACAACGACGCCGGAGACGACGACGGCGACGACGACGATAACGACGATGATGGTTATCCCGATGTCGTCCTCGGCGATTGGCTGACCGATACGGAGACTATTCAACGCGGCGATTTGACCATGGAACGGGTGGAAGGCGGCGCGCCCGGCGACGACGGTATTTCACTGGCGATCACCCCGGCGGGTGAAACGTTGATCGTCTACGTGAAGACGCGCTTTTTGTACCTGTTGCGGGTCGGCGACAAGGCCGCGCCGCGGCTGCTGGCGCAGTATGCGTATTATCCGCAATTGGCCGTCGACGATAACGGGGCGCTGCACATCGTGTATTACGATTCCTGGAACGAGGCGCTCGTGTACCTGAGCGACGCTTCCGGCTCCTGGACGTCGGCGCGGATCGCCGAGGACGTCGACAAGACCAAGCCGACTTTCGCCCTGGACAAACAAGGCTGCCGGCACATCGCCTGGGCGAATCGACATTGTCTTTATTACACCACCGATCGTTCGGGAAGCTGGACGACGGAGACGCTGTACCAGGATGAAAATCTCTATGCGTACGGACCATCGCTTGTCGTGGACGGTAACGGCGCGGCGCATGTCGCCTATTGGCTCGCCCCTGCCGAAATTGAATATCAGACCAACGCCGGCGGAACGTGGCAAATCCAGACGGTGTTTTACAGCAGCAATTATAACGATACCGTGAAGTCGCTGGCGCTGGCGGTGGATGCCCAAAACGTTGCGTATGTCGCCTTCGAGGTCGACATAAGTATTGGCTATCCGGTCATAGCGCGTTACGCCGGTTATTGGTTTGCGACCTCGACCGGCACGGCCTGGCTGACCGAAAAGTTGCAAAACGAGTTTTTCACCGAACAAACCCATCATGCCGGCGTCGCCCTGCGCCTGGACGAGAACAACCGGGCGCACATCGCCTTTGACCTGGAGTTGTCGGAGAGCTCGCTGATCAAAACATTCACCAACGCCTCCGGCAATTGGCAGGCGCAGGTGCTCAAGCAAAATGAGCAGGACCGCCTCTTCAACGTTGCGTTGGCATTGGACGGGGCCGGCAACGATCGCATCGCCGCGTTGCAGAATGATTCCTGCAGTCTGTTGCTGTGGACGAAAGCGAAGGACGGCTGGACCGAAACGATTGTTCATGAAGACAGCGCCGCCGGTAACGGCGCGACGATCGCCGTCGGCGAGACCGGCGTGCATCTGGCTTATGCCGACGACAAAAGCGGGAACGTGCGCTACGCGAACAAGGCCGACGATCAATGGCTGCGCGAAACGGTGGATCGACAAAACGCCGCGCTCACCTCGGATCATACGAATCGCAACACGGTGGCGCTGACCGGCGCGGGCCAAGCGCGTCTGGCGTATCTGTCCTTCGACGACGAAGGAACGGCCTGGGTGGAATATGCCGCGCGCGACGACGGCTGGTCGAGCGAGACGATCGGCATGACGGCGGAAGGACAAAACGCGGACCTGGTCGTCGACGGGGAGGACCGGCCGCACGTCGTTTACGACGACGCCCAGGTTCATTACGCCGGGCGTAGCGGCGACGAGTGGGAGACGACCGTGATTCCCGGTTCGAACGGGCATGATTCCCTGGGGCAAACGCTGGCGACGGTCGTCGATGCGGACGGCGCCGTGCATGTGGTGTTCAGCGTGCGAAGAAGCCTCGATACGCTATTGATGTACGCCACCAATGCTTCCGGCGAATGGGTGGCGGCGGAAATTCCCGATTCGTATTTAAAAACCGGGACGGAAACGGACCTGGCCGTCGACGCCAACGGCGCGGCGCACATTGTCTTTTATGAGGAAGGTGGCGTGGTTATGCCGAGCTACGCCACCAATGCTCAAAGCGATTGGACGGTCGAAAGGATCAGCCTTCCGCTGGCGCTGCATTACGCTTATGACCAATACCCGCCGCTGGCGCTGGCGTTGAATCAAGACGGCAACCCGGTGTTGGTGTATGCGTTGAATTACAATTCATCTCGTGGTGAAAGCATTTTGCGCTATACAATCAAAATCGACAGCGTGTGGCGCGACGTGGTATTGGACCGCGCGCCGACCAAGCATTATTACGAGCATCTGGACGTGGCGCTGGATGATGAAGGTGCGGTGCACGTGGTGTGTCATGCCGGACAGTCCGTCTGGCACGCGTGGTTCCCTGAGGATTACGAGCCGTAAGACGGCGATGCGAACGTTCGCGAAACGGAGAGGAGACGACCATGTCGGGTAGAGGCAAGTTGTTGGCGCTGGTGTTGACGGCGGCGAGCCTGGTGCTGATCGGGCGGGCGGTATTGGCGACCAGCGTGGAGCGCGTGACGGTGACCTGTCCCATTTGCGGGCGCGAGATCGAAGCGGAGGAACTCGTTTCGACCAACAATCTCGGCGGCCAGGACACCGATTTTCTCATGCGCGCGGGCGGACAAAACCCGATCATGATCATTGCGATCACCTGTCCCAAGTGCCTCTATTCGGGGTATCTCGGCGATTTCCGGGAGCCTGTGAGCGAGGAGTTCAAAGCGAAGTTCACCGCCGCGAAACTGCGGCCGCTCGACTCGATCGACAAGCCGTGGGTGCGCCACGATCTGATCGCCCAGGTGATGAAGCTCAAAGACGCGACGCCGCGCACGCTGGCCGGCCAGTATTTGAAGGAGAGTTGGGCGGCGCGGCTGGCGGACAATCCGTTCGAGGTGTTGTATCAAAGGTTCTCCCCCAAAGAGGACGAGTGGGTGAGCAACCATTACAAGGAACTGGAAAGTTTCGCGCGCGATAAGAATCCGGCGGAACGCGAAGTGGACGACGCGCGGGCCGTGCTGGCCGGCGTCGACGCGGCGCCGGCGGAGCAGCGCTATGCGATGGTCGTGTACGCCCTGCGCAAGTTGCGCGACCACGGCGAAAACGAGCTGGTCGCTCAGGCAATGCCCTTGTTGCAGCCGCACCTGGACGGCGACGACTGGTCGTTGTTGTCGGTGCGGGTGAACGCTTCGGCGGAGGTCGAGAGGCGGGCGCAACGCAAAGCGCTGGCCAACTACACGCTGGCTTTGCAGGGCGACGACCTGGACGAGAATACGCGGATCGTCCACACCTATTTGAGCGGCGAGCTGCAGCGCCGGCTGGGCCATTACGAGCAGGCGCGCGCGTTGTATCGGCAGGCGCAAAAATTCGAGAAGAAACCGGAGTGGCTGGACGAAGTCGTCGCCCGCCAGTTGACGTTGTTTCCGGCCGGGCAGTGAACGTCAGATCGAGGTCAGCGGCAGCGAGTTGAAATCGTCGGGCGTGTTGACGTTGATGAAGCTGCGCAGCGCGGGATCGTGGCGGCGCAGATCGGTTTCGGCGATGCGCGCCGTTTCGATGTGATCATCCAACAATTGAATGCGCATATCGCCGGCGTCGACGATGCGTTCGATCGCCGGGCGGCACTTTTGGCTGTAGAGCGCAAACAGCGGCTCGAGGCCCTTGGCCGTTTGCGGCACCACCCAATCGGCGCCGGGCGCAACCTCAAGGAGAAAGCGGATCAGCCGTTCCTGCGGAAAGGGAATGTCGCAGGCGACGGCGAAAATGCGGTCGGTCGTCGCGGCGGTCAGGCCGGCGTGCAGGCCGACGATCGATCCGCCGCTGGCCAGTACGTCGGGCACGACCGGGACCGTCGTTTGCGGATAGCGCGCCGGATCGCCGCCGGCCACCAGCACGTGCGCGAACAGGCGCTGCATGTTGGCGATCTGCCGTTCCAGCAGCGTGTGCCCTTGATAGCGAATGAGCGCCTTGTCGGTACCCATCCGTTTGCTGCGACCGCCGGCCAGTATGACGGCGGTGACGTCCTGAATCTTGTCCACCTGCACCCCCATTGGCGCGGCATCTTAGCAGACCCGGGGCCGTTCCGGCCAGGGCGGGGAAAGAGAAAAAGATAGGGGTGTCAAAATCGTCGGCGGCGGTGTTTAACTAAACCGGGAGGCCGCGATGCGAAACATTGTTTTTTTGCTGCTGGTGTTGTTGTTGCCGATGATCGGCTGCGGGGACGATGACGACGACAACGATTCGTCGCCCGACGACGACGCCGCCGACGATGACGACACGCCCGACGACGATACGCTCGACGATGATACGACCGACGACGACAGCGGCGACGACGATCTGGAGCCGCGCTCGTTCGCGCTGTCGGCCGCGCCGTATCAATACGAATTCGGCCCGTGGTCGATCGACGATTCCTTCGACGTGACCGGGTTCGCCGGGCGGATCGATCTGCTGTCGGTGCACCAGGATTTCTTCGGCCTGCCGTGGAACGAGTTCGCCGCCGGCGACGAGCCGCCCGCGGCCTGGGCGGCGGTGATGAGCGAGATTCGCGCGATGGTCGAGACGCTGGACGTCGAGGTGTTTCTGAGCGTGACGCCGCTGTCGGGCATGCGCGACGGCCTGGCGCCGCTGGCGCGTGAAGAGGACGGCGAACTGATCGTCGACGAGGATTGGAATCCCGGTTGTTTCGATTTCGACGCGTCGCCCGGCGCGACGAATCTCCGCACGGCCTATCGCAACTACGTGCGGTGGATGATCGACTTCTTCGACCCGCCGTACGTGAACCACGGCATCGAAATGAACATGTACGATTTAAGCTGCCCCGACCAGTACGATTCGTTGATCGGCCTGGTCAACGAGGCGTACGAGCAGGAAAAATTTCTCGCGCCCGAGCGGGTGATCTTCCCCAGTTTCACCATCGACCACCTGTGGGGCTTCGAGGACAACGGCGATTGCACCTTCGGCGAGCGGCGCTGCCTGGAAGAGGCGCTGGCGCGCAACGCGTCGATCGAACGCGACCGCATCGGCATCAGCAACTACCCGCTGTGGCTGATCGATTACGCGCCCGGCGGCATGCCCGACGATTACTATTCGGCCGTGACGGAGCTGACCGGCGAGACGATCGTTTTCGCGGAAATCGGCGTGAGCTCCCAGAATGTAGTGCTGCCGTATCCGACGTTGGCCGATCCGTGTTTCGAACTGCTGCCTTCGGACGAGACGACGCAGGCGGCGTTCATGCAGGAGCTGTTCGTCCAGGCGGACGAATTGGGTTCGGATCTGTTGTGCTGGTGGTCGCTGCGCGATTTTCTGATTGCCGACGTGCTGGATACTTGTCCCTGTCAGGCGCCGGGATTGTGGTGCACGTTGTACGAGGCGGTGTACGACATCGGCTTGCTTGGCGCGTGGCTCATGTGGGGCTCGATGGGGATCATCGATTACGATCTGAACGCCAAGGCGTCGTCGGACGTGTGGGACCGGTGGTTGGCCCGGCCGATCGAGTAGGAACCTAGACCTGCACGGCGACCTGGGTGCGCGGCGACATGCGCGAGATCTGCCCGGCGCGGCTTTCCAGGATGCCCGCTTTGGGATCGATGACGCGCAGCAAGGGTCCCAGGTTGTTCGCGCCCTTGAGCACCTCGCGCACGTAATCGCCGGGGCTGCATTCGTGCAAACGCTTTTTCACCGTTTCCTCGAACTCGCCGCCCTGCGGTTTTTTCCCTTCCGAGCGCCCGCGGTCAATGCGATCCAACAGGCTGCTTTCGACGACTTTGTTTCTCCAAGTTTCGCGACCCATGAAAAGTTCCCCCTTGTTGATCACCGACAAAGTCATCCGTGACTTTGGTGTCTTGTCCCCGCTTTTACGCCCTCACCCCGAGTTGCGCCCGACCCTCTCCCCCGGGGAGAGGGTAAGAGCCGGCAGTCTCGACTCCCTTCTTCCGGTGGGAGAAGGGGCGGGGATGAGGGCCGCCGAAGTGGACCGACAATCGATCCCTTTGCTTTCTTATACAACAAAAAATATAAACGTGAATAGGGTCTGACGACGATTCTCCCGCCCGGAAAAGTTATTGAAGCTCAATTCGCCGACCGAAATGAAGATAAAAACCTGTTGACATTGATACCCGTCTTTTCTATGGTTTTGCTATATCTTGACCGGAACAGTGTGGATTAGTGCCAAACATTGTAAAGGTTTAAGCTGTATCCAGTTGATTTTTTCGTTGTTTGAAAGAGAAATACGTGGAAACGCCGGCGTTTGTCGCCGGGAACAATAGACAATGTCGGATTTCGCCATGGCCGCTGTGGGTGGGTTGGCGGAGAAAGGTAACCGCCGCCCATTCGGCGGGAACCCAATAGATCAACCAGGTGTCAATTTTTGTAGGTGAACGATTTCGAATCATTCAACTTCGGAATTTTGACTGTGGCAGGTTGAAATCCACTTTGTGAACCTTTTATCAACGGAGGTTTCAAGTATGAAAAAGGCTATCATCATTCTGACCGCCATCTGCTTCTTGCTCGGCAGCTTCGCCCTGATCGGCTGCGGCAAAAAAGAAGAGCCGGCCCCGGTGCAGGTTGCGCCGAAGCCCGCTCCGAAACCGGCCGCCCCGGTTGCCGTGAAGCCGGCTGAACCGGAGAAACCGGCCGCCCCGGCGCCCCCGGAAAAAGTCGAAATGAAGAAGAAGCCGAAGTCCGAGAAAAAACCGGTTAAGGCCGGCGGTCTGAAGAAGAAGAAGTAAGCAATCCATGATTCCATGAAATTGGGGCATCCCTGCGAAGGGGTGCCCTAATTTTTTGGAGGCGCGCGTGCTGCACGAACTTGACGTCACACTGTTTCGGCTCATCAACGGCCGCTGGACCTGCCGCCTGGGCGATTGGCTGGCCGTGGCGCTGGACAAACCCTGGTGGTTGTGGCTGCCGGTGGGCGTGTTGGCGTTGTATCTGTTGATCAAGGGCGATCGCCGGGCGCGGCTGTTCGTGGCGACGGCGCTGCTGGCGGTGGCGGTAACCGACATCTTCTGCGCGCAGGCGCTCAAGCCGTGGATCGCACGTCTGCGGCCGTGCGTGACGCTCGAGGGCGTGCGGGCGCTGGTCGGGGTGAAGCGCAGTTGGTCGATGCCCTCGAACCACGCGGCGAACATGGCGGCGTTCGCGTTCGTCGTCGGTGCGTATTACCGCAAATGGCTGGCGCCGGCGGCGTTGGTCGCGCTGATCGTCGCCTACAGCCGGGTGTACGTCGGCGTGCATTATCCGTTGGACGTGCTGGTCGGCGCGGCGGTGGGCAGCGGCGCGGCCTGCCTGGCCGTGTGGATCGTACGGGGAATCGAGTCATTTTTCATTAAGGATGACGGCGACGATGCCGCGCCCCGGTGAGTCGACGTCCCGGGCTCCTTGGTTCGCGCGTCTGGCGCCGTACCTCCCGCCGTTGCTGTTGTTGCTGACGTTGTACGCGCCCTATGTTTCTCCCTATCCGTTTTACGAAACCGACACGGCGATGCTGCTGGCCAAGGGCCGGCTGTGGCAACCGTATCTGCTGGCGTTTCCGTTGCAGATACTGTTGACCAACGCGGTCGGGTGGCCGGCGACGGGCGCGGGCGCGGCCTACGCGACGGCGGCGCACGGCCTGATGCTGGCGGTGGCGGCGGGGAATCTGCTGCTGCTGGTGCGCATCGGCCAACGCGCGGGAGCGGCCTGGGCGGCGTCGCTGACCGCCGCGGCATTGGCGACCGCGCCGCTGTTTGCGCGCAATGCGTTGATCTTCGAAACCTACGGCCTGCACTGCCTGATCGTCTTGGCGTCGCTCGCCTGCCTGTTTCGCTGGCTGGAGAATCGCGAGGAGCGCGCGCTATTCGCGGCGCTGGCGATCGCCGGGCTGGGCTTGTTTCACCACCCGATGATCGTGGCTTTTCTGCCGCCGCTGCTGGTCGCGGGGATCGTCGCGAAGCTGCCGGCTCGCCGTTGGGCGGCGCTGGGCGCGTTGGCGCTGGCGGCGGTGGCGGCGCAGTTGTGGGTGTTTCGCGATTTTCTCGACCCGCGTGACGGAATTTTTTCCTTCGTGTGGCGGGCGGTCGAACTGACCACGGGCATCGGCGGTTACGGCGGCCGGTTCATGGACCCGACGATCGTGCCGCACAACCTCGGCCTGTTTTGGCGGCTGGCGACGGACATGCTGTCCGTGCCCGCCTGGGCGGCGTTGCTGGCGTTGGGCGCGGCGGGGCTGGCCTTGCGGCGGCGGGAAAGTGCGTGGGTGGCGGCGATCATCGCGCTGCACGCGCTGCTGGCGTTCCCCTATGCGATCAACGAGATCTTCAATTACTTCCTGCCGTTGTTCTGCTACCTGCTGGTGTGGGCCTCGATCGGCGCGGCGGCCGTCGCTCAACGGTATGGGGTGCGAGCCTATCGGCTGACGGTGTTCGCGCTGGCCGTGTTGCTGGGCCTGAGCATGTTCCCGGCCGCGCGGCATTCGCTCGATGACCTGCGCTACAAAACGATGCAGGCGGAAAACCGGTATTACCTGGGGCTGACGCTCTTGGCCGACCGGCGCGTCGACGCGCTGGCCGAGGGCGACGAGCTGCTGTGCAACATCGTCAACTACCTGGACGCCGACGCCGGCGGGCGCGCCGACTTTTGCCGCTACACCCCCGCGAACCGGCTGCCGGACTGTCGAGCGGGGGATAAAAAATTGTGGCTGCACGGATTGACCGCCGCCGAGGTCGATCTGCCGCGGGTGACGCTGGAGCCGGTCAAGCCGGAGGTCGTCCGCTTCTCGCAACCGCGATTTTTCGGCGAGCCGGCAACGGTTTACGAAATGGATTGCGCATCGTTTTCCGGTCCGTAAAAGCCGACGATGTCAAACGCCCTTTCCCCCCAAAATTGCTCAAATGTGAAAAAACAAACGGTTAATCCAGCGATTTTTATTTTGTCGCGGCCTGTGGATAAGTTGTGCACAAATGCGCAACATGGCCCGGGACAAGCGTTTTTTCGATTTGAGTGAGAATATTTCTCAATTGTCCGGTCAATAAGCGGCCGCCGCCGGTCAATAACTTCCATAACCCATTGAAATAAGATAAGATTATCGCATGTCGACCGTCGCAATATGGTGATTTCCTCGGTTTTTCGGGCGTAATTGCATCTTGCATTTGACCGCGCTTCGGAGTTTGATGATGATCGTTTGTGTTTTCCACAGAGTTATCCACAGGAGGGTTCGACGCTGACGGTTGCGAACGTTGCCATCCCCGGGCGCGGAGCCGCTTCGTGCCGATAAATTCGCCCCGCGTTTCGCTCCGGTGGCAGGGGCCGGCGTACCTGCTGCTGGCGATCAGCTCCGTGCTGGCGATCTACCTGCCCAGCCTCGATCTGCTGTTGTTCGCCGATGATTACATCGCCTGGAGCAAGGTGCTTTCGACGATCAAGCAGCCGTGGTGGCAATTGTTCGGCCACAATTACAACCCGGAGTTTTATCGGCCCTTCGAACATTTGTTGATTCGCTTCAACGTGTGGCTCACCGGCTTCAACCCCATTCCCTATCGCGTGGCGACGATCCTGGCTCATCTGCTGATGGTCGTGGCCGTGTACTGGTTCGCGCGGCGGTTTCGCTTCGGATTCCGGTCGGCGATCGCCGCGGCGCTGTATTTCGGCCTGAGCCACACCAACGCCATGGCGGTGCTGTCCAACGACGCGGCCAACCAGATCTATTCCACGTTGTTCGGGATGATCGCCCTGGGCATGCTGCTGCGCAAAGAGGAGGAGCGGCCGCTGGGCCAACCGGCGGCGATCGCCGGCGCGCTGTGGCTGATGGGCGCGTTGTTGTGGAAGGATTCGGGCATCAGCTACGTGCCGGCGCTGGTTTTTATGCTGGGCGACGAAGCGCGGCGGCACGAACCCGGCGAGCGATTGCGCGCCCTGGTGCGGCTGTGTTGGCCGTTCGCGGTCGTGTTGATCGTCTATTTCGCTCTGCGTTTCAACGCGGGCGTAAGCGGTCCGGGCTGGGGCAAGGCCGGGCGCTACGATCTGTGGCCGGGCCTGAACGTGATCGTCAACACGATTCTTTTTCTGCTGGGACTGTTCACGCCGGTCGGCAGCAGCGTGATCGTGCTGCGGATGAACGATGCCGCTTTCCTGGCCGTTTGGGGCGCGTCGTTGCTGGTGACCGCGGCGGTCTTCGGGATCGGGGCGTATTGGCGCTGGCGCAACCAGGAGCAGGGGCGGCGGCAGGTGGTGTTGTTGCTGGCGATGATGTTCGCGGTGATGTTGCCCGACGTGCTGATGGCGAAAATCAGCGAATTGTACGTGTACAAGCCGAACGTCTTTTTTTCCATTTTGCTGGGCGCGGGGCTGATCGGCGTGTTCCACATTCTGTGGGATCGGAAAAAGTTCATACTTTTCACGGCGTTGCTGATCTTCTCGGGCGTGATGATTTTCTCAAATTGCTATTCGATTCAGCATAAAATGCACCGCCTGCGCGACAACGGCCTGCTGGCCAAACGCCTGGTCGATGAAATAAAACAGCAGATGCCGGAGCTGGCTTCGCGCAAGATTCTGGCGGTCAATCGCAGCCGGGGACCGGCGCCGCTGTACTCGATCTATTACATGGAAGGGGTGTACGTGCTGGGCGGCGGGAAGGTCTTCGAGTACATCTATGGGCAAAAACTTGAGGAATTCCAGTATTATACATTCGAGGAACTCGACCGCGGCCTGCGGGAGATCCCGGGGCGGAAGGTGATTATTCTGTTCCGGCGCAATCATATCCACCTGGCAGTGGTCGACGAAGAAAAAAATCCGTTTACCTCCATGGCCCCCTGACCGAAAAAAGAGATCGAAGCAAGAATTTTGCCTTTGAAACCGGCCGATACTTCCAATACTTCCATTGAACAAATGTTCAAAAAGTGCTGGAAAATCAAAAAGTTCTTTAGCTTCGATAAAAAAGACCGATATCACAACCAAGGGTAAGAAACGCGCAGGCCAAGGTAGGAATTTTGGAATGAAAACTCTTTATTTACGCAGTTTGATCACCATGTTGTTGGTATTTGGATTGCTGATTGGATCGATCGTCTATATCTCTTCTTCCGACGACCAGCCGCAGCTGGAAGCGGACACGCATCAGTTGCCGGAAACGGTCATGGCCCAGGTCGATCTCGACTTGGTCTGCCTCAGCGACGTCTTGACCACCTAGTCTAATCCTTTGACACTCAGCCTCGAACTTTGCTATGAACAATAGCGACGTTTGTTCTTTGCCAAAAAATGATTTTCCAAAAGCTTGGATACCACTAAGGGAGGTTTAGTATGAGTCGAACCATCCGTTTTATTTCGCTGCTGACGATCGTGCTGGCGATGTTCTGGCTGGCCGGCTGCGAAGATGCGGCGGAAGATGCGCTCGAAGAATTGACCGGATACGATTGGGAATTGAGTGAGGACGAATTCGAAGACATCTCGGGCGTGGACACACCGGGCAACTGGTACTTCATGTTTGCGGTGAATTTGGGCGAGGACGAAGTGGAAGCCATCGACCAGACGTTCTCGGTCGACATCTCCATGTTCGAAGACGTGCTCGACCTGGACGAAATCGAATACCAGGTGGTCTTCGCCAAGGCCGAGTCGCTGCCCAACGGCGCGGGCAACGGTCTGCGTTACGCCAATAAAGTTCTGGTCGACGACGGCAAGATCAAGCTGGACGGCGACACGCTGGAAAAGCTGGGCCCGTCGATCGGTTCGTCGGGCGCGGGCTGGTACGCCGCGTACTTCAGCGGCAAGCCGGTCGGCTACATCACCGGTACGGTCACCGATTGCGACGGCAGCACGCCGTCGGCTGACGACATCCTGGTGACCGCCTCCGACGGTCCGTTCTTCACCTTCGCGGTCGACGGCTCCTGGGCGCTGCCCAGCCTCGACGACAAACCCGCGATGGTCAACTTCGACGCCGGCGACTGCGCCGGTTCCGACGCCGGTCCGGTGACCGACACGGAAGAGGAAGAGAACCCGAAGGATCCGGGCACCGAACCGCCCAATGATCCGTTCAGCAGCGACGACACCAACGTGGTGGCCGTGGGCGAAACCAACCTGGCGCAGGATCAGCCGGGCAACGGCACCACCGGCACCGGCGACCGCTACGAGTTCGACGATGCGATCACCAACTGGGGCAACACCGGCGACTGCTTCACGATCGTCAACGACGATCCGGACGCCTACGGCGAATTGTTCCCCGGCGGCACCGACGCGACCGGCAGCTTCGCGTACATCTCGACGGGCAGCCCGACCCAGAGCGGTCTGCAGGCCTGCACCGTGATGCGCACCTTCAACGTTTCCGGCTACAACGAAGTGGCCGTGGGCTACGACTTCCTGAGCCAGGAATACGCCGAGTGGGTCGGCTCGCCTTACAACGACATCTTCACCATGCAGGTGCAGGGCGACACCGGCTACATCGTGCACCGCACGATCAACGGCGAGAACAACTGGGAAGACCTGACCAACACCGACATCGGTTTCATCGCCGACAGCGCCGACGCCGCGTACAACACCCCCGCCAACGAGCTGGACGGCCACCTGGTGTGGGAAGGCGGCAGCTCGCCGCGCGGTGAGGACGACGACCTGAACGTGACCGGCTCCGAAGCCGTGTACGCTCTGCCCGAAGGCGCGACCACGATCACCATCCTGATTACCATCAGCGACGTGGCCGACGCGATTTACGACTCGGTGGCGGCGATCGACTACATCGAATTCCGCTAAACCGTAAACGTGTCAGTGAAAAGCCCGGGGCGAACGCCTCGGGCTTTTTTTTGTGTTGTCGGCAGCCCTCACCCCCGGCCCCTCTCCCATGGGGCGAGGGGAGATCGGGCAGTCGCTTTCACCCTCTCCTTGGGGAGAGGGTCGGGCGTTAGCCCGGGGTGAGGGAGAAAAGAAAAAATACCGGCGGAGCCCGGGGCGAACGCCTCGGGCTTTTTTTATGATCGATCGGCAGCCCTCATCCTATGTGAACCATCACACCTTTGGCTTCGCCAAAGATGCGGCACACGGGCAACGATGCGTGGCACTGATTCACCGAACGAAGCGAGGCGTATCAGTGTTGTCGTTATCCACTGTTATGCTCACTCATTACATTCGTTCGCAAAACAGCGCCACCCGCCGAGTGTTTTTTAGTAGTTGGGGGATAGTATGGGAACCACTGATAAACTCGCTCGCTTCGCCCGTTCGTGTATCAGCGCCACCGAATTTTTTGTTTCCTCAATCCCAAAAGCGTACGCGTTTTTTCGCGCGCAGCAACAAGCCGATGAAAAACGGTCCGCCCAGCGCGGCGGTCAGGATGCCCACCGGAATCTCCACCGGGGCGATGACCGTGCGCGCCGCGGTGTCGCACAAAATCAAAAAGCCCGCGCCGGTCAGCAGCGAGGCGGGCAGCAACACGCGATGATCCGCGCCGATCAGCAAACGCACCGTGTGCGGCACGATCAGGCCGACGAAGCCGATCGGCCCGGCGAGCGCGACCACCGAACCGGTGGCCAGCGAAGCGGCGAAGTAGCACAGGCGTTGCGCGCGCCGCACGTTCACCCCGCGTGCGGCGGCCATTTCCACGCCCAGGCTCAACTGGTTGAGCGCGCCGGCGTGGGCCAGCAGCAGCACGACGCCGGCCAGCACGAAGGGCGTGAGCCGCGCGACTTCGCCGTAGCCGATGACGTCCAGCCCGCCCATCATCCAGCGCAGCATGCGGTGCGTCTGCGTGAAGTCGGAGAGGTAAAACACCAGCAGGATCAGCGCGGAGAAAAAGAAGCTGATCGTCACGCCGGCCAGCAGCAGCAGCGAGGTCGACAACACGCCGCGCGTGCGCGCCAGCAGATAGACCACGCCAACCGTACCCGCCGCGCCGGCGAAGGAAAACAGGATCAACGGCGAAAAGCCGAACAGCGAAACGTCCAGGCCCAGCTTGATCGCCAGCACCGCGCCCAACGCGCCGCCGCTGGAAACGCCCAGGGTGAACGGTTCGGCCAGCGGATTGCGCAGCAGCGCCTGAAACGCCGCGCCCGCCAGCGCCAACGCCGCGCCGGCCAGCGCCGCGAGCAGAATGCGCGGCAGGCGGGTGAGAAACAGCACGCTGGCGTCGAGGCTCGCGCTCGGATCGTGCCGGTGCGCCAGGGCCTGCGTGAGGTCGATGTCCACCGAGCCGATCAGCGGACAAAACAGCGCGACGCCGACGAAGAACAGCACGAAGGGCGCGAGCGTCAACGCGAAGCGGCCGGGCGTCAGCGCGTTCATCGGCGATCCTCCCGCACGCCGGGCAGCAGGAAGGGCGTTACGCCGTCGGCGCGCATCCCCACCTCGACGTCGACGCCGTAGTGTCCGGCGATCAGGTCCGCGCGGAAAATATCGGCCGCGCCGCCGTCGGCGACAATGCGCCCTTTGGCCAGCAGCACCAGGCGCGGGCAGAAGCGCGCGGCGAGGTTCAGATCGTGCGTGACGGCCACGACGGTCAGGTCGCGCTCGCGGTTGAGCCGCCGCAGCGTCTCGTAGATCTCCACCTGGAAGCGCAAATCGAGCGCGGCGGTCGGTTCGTCCAACAGCAGCACGGCGGGCTCCTGCGCCAACGCCGCGGCCAGCGTCGCCCGTTGGCGTTCGCCGCCGGACAATTCGAGCACGCTGCGCTCGGCCAACGCGTCCATGCCCGTGGCGGTCAACGCGGCGCGCGCGGCGGCGAGATCGTTTTGATCCTCGAAGGGCGACCAGCCGCGGTAGGGGTGGCGCGCCATGAGCACGTACTGCGCGACGGTGAAGGGAAAATGGAAATGCACTTCCTGCGGCATGAAAGCCAGGCGGCGGGCCAGTTCGACCGGCGGCCAGGCGGCCAACTCGCGCCCGGCGAACACGACCACACCGCCGGCGGGCTCGAGCAGACCGGCGAGCAATTTGAGCAGCGTCGATTTGCCCGCGCCGTTGGGTCCGACCAGCGCGACCATCTGCCCCGGCTCGATCGCCAGGTTGACCGCGTCGACGACCGGCGCGTCACGGTAGGCGAAGGTCACGTTTTCGGCCAGCAGGCGGCTCATGAATCCTCCGGCGGATGCAGCGCGGCGGCGAACACGCGCGCCGTCTCGCCCATGCGCGGACCGGGCGTCAAAATCCAATCCTGCGTCAGCACGAGCACGCGGCCGTTTTTCACCGCCTGCAAATAACCCAATTCCGCCCACAGCGCGCGCTCGGCGGCGACGGTTTCGGGCGTGTCGTCGGCGTCGGGCAGCAGCACGAGGATCGCCTCGGGGTTGAGCTGCAGGATCGCCTCTTTGCTGTACTTGGGGTAGGGGATGGACGAATCGACGACCACGTTTTTGCCGCCGGCGGCGACGAGAATTTCGTGGAGAAAGCTGCGCGGTCCGGCGAGGAAAATTTCGCCGAGCGAACCGGGATCGTGGCCGACGACCAGCAGCGTGCGCACCGGCGTTTCGGTTTCGACCGACGAGCGCACCGTGGCCAGTTGCGCCTGAATCGTCGCGACCAGTTGCGCGCCCTTTTCCGGCTCGCCGATGCGCCGCGCGATGGTGCGCATCGCCGCCAGCGTGTCGGGCATGGTGTACAACGGCACGGCCAGCACCGGAATGCCCAGCGCGGTCAGGCGCGTGCACAGATCATCTTGCGAATCCTGCGCCAGCACGAGCGACGGCCGCAGGGCGATGAGCCGTTCGAGGTCCGGGTCCAGCGCGCCGCCGACGTTCGCGGCCGACGCCGGCACGCCGGGCACTTCGCAGAACGTGCAGCGGCCGACCAGGTGATCGCCCTGGCCGAGCGCGACGACGATTTCCGCGAGGTTGGGCAGCATGACCACCAGGCGTAGCTCGCCCGACGGCGACGGGGGCGGCGTTTTCGTGCACGCGCCCAGCGCGAGCGACAACGCGAGCAACAGCGGCAGCCAACGCTTCATTGCGCCTCGGCGGGGAGCCGGTCGAGGTCGGGCGTCCAGACGACGCCGGGCTCGTTCTGGTACAGCCCTTCCTGGCGCAGGTATTCGCCCTTGCCGATCAGCAGCACCGGCAGATCCGGATACAACGCGCGGGCGCGGCGCACCACGTTGAGCTTGGGCGCGACGGGCAGCGTCAGATCGACCACGAGCAGCGCGGGGCGTTCGTCGGCCAGATCCAGCAGATAGGCCTGGTCGTGCGGATACCACGCGACGTGCGCGTCGGGGCGTTCGTAGTGCGCGCGCAATTGTTGCAGACGGGGCGGGTCGGTACACACCAGCAGCACGCGTTTCATGAGCGGATCCTTTCCACGATGGCGTGCGCGTGCGACGGGAAGGCCGCGCCTTCCTCCGCGGGAGACGGCCATCGATGTGGTTCGGGCAGGTATCCTGACTTCGGGGTCCATCGCTGCGCCGCGCCTTCCCATCACGCCGGGCGTGACAGTGACGTGTTGCGGCGTCGCCTCCCCCGTCACAGTGGCGGGACCGCGCCGGACTTCCACCGGCTTCCCTCTTGCACCCTGCACGGGACCCGAACACGCCGGGCATCATGGCGCGCGGCGGCGAAGCTGTCAAGCAAGTGCGCCGCCTTGTTCTTCCACCGGCGATTTTCTATCATAAACATAACCTTGGCTGTGACGTATTGGAGATGAAACGCGCCACATGGATTCTTGTTCTGATGTGCTCGTTGTTGTTTTCGATTTCCTGCGGGGACGATGACGATGACGACGATGACGACAATGACGCCGTCGATGACGATGACGAGGATGATACGGTCGACGACGACGATACGACGCCGGACGATGACGACGACGACGACACGACGCCGGATGATGACGACGATGACGACGACGACACGGAGGTAACCTACGATGACGATCCGCTGCTGACCGGGTGGCTGGTCGAGACGGTGGATGTCATTCAGTACGCCGATCGCGCCACGCACACGTCCATCGCCGTCGACAGCGACGCGCAACCGCATATCGTCTATTGGGAAAACGTGCTGACCGTCGCCGATTCGCATCTGTACGAGGCGATCCGCGCCGATGACCAATGGACGACGCAGGCGATTTTGACCGACCGCCGCCCGGATGGTTATCCGTCGCTGGAGATCGACCCGGACGACATCGCCTACCTGAGCTTTTTCGATCGACTGCCGATTACCGAAGACGGCAAAACAGGGCAAGGCGTACTGGCGTTCGCGGTGAAGTCCGCCGGCGTTTGGTCGGCGCAGGTTGCAGCGGCTCATCCCGATCAAGAAAGCGTCGGGTATTTCAATTCACTGGCGGTCGACGGCGACGGCTTCGCGCACATCGGCTATCGGGCGAAAGCGGAGGACGAATACGGATTCGATGCGCTCGGTTATACCGACAATGAAAGCGGCGCGTGGGAATATCTTCTTCTGTCGGTCAACGACGAGCCGGAAAACGTTACCGCCCGGCATATTTCCCTGGCCGTGGACGGAACCGGAAAAACGCATTTATGTCAAGGATCGGGCAGCCTGGGCATGGGCGGCATCGGCTATTTTACCAACGCCGGCGGCGATTGGACGTCCGGAGGCATCCCGGGAGGTTATGATAAATCCAATTGTTCGCTGGCCCTGGACAACGACGACGAACCGTATATTGCCTTCCAATATGCGGAGGTTGACTGGGGGGAAGATGACGATGTGTACGCACTCGGTTTCGCCCAGCGCGACGGCTGTAGTTGGGCGTGGGTGACGATCGATCCGGCCATCTGGCGCGTGGGATCGGACGCCTACCTCGCCATCGACGATCAGGGTAAAGCGCACCTGGCGATTTGCGGTTTTGATGTCGACGGGAACCCGGTGCTCAAATACATCACCAACGCGTCGGGCGAATGGGCGCGCGGCGTGGTCGATCCCCAGTACGAATCCGGCTACGGCGCATCGATCGCGCTGGACGGCGACGGATACGTGCACGTCAGCTACATCGATCAAACCAACAATGCGATAAAGTATGCGACCAATCGGCCCTAGGACGTTGCGGAGAAAATGAAACTCAGGCGACCTGCTTGCCGAACAGCGGCAGATGTTGCAGGTCGCGCACCAGGGTGATTTTCCGCCGATCGACGGGCAATTTGGCCGCACGAACGGCGGCTTCGTCGCCGATGGCGATCACGGGCAGTTCGGGGTAATGGTCGACGGCGTGGCGGACGATCTCCAGGCCGGCCGGATCGGCGCCGACCAGATCGGCGACCAGCACCTTCGGCAGGCTTTCGGCCAGGTGCGCACGGTAGCTTTCCTCGTGCTCGTACCAGGCGATTTTGTAATGGCGCGAACCGAAGTAGCCGCGTAAATATTCGAGCCGCAGGATGTCGCGGCAGACAATCAAGGCGCGATTCATCGTTTCTATGTCCTCCTTATCCGCGTGACCGGTGTGGATACACCACGGGCGGGCACGGCGATTAAGCGACAATCGGATTTGATTTGCGGAGTCGTTGGCGGCGCCCGGCAGGTTGGTTTCACGGGCGACGAATGCGCCCCCGGTTGCGACGGGCCGACGTTGTTTTGGGCTCCGACTCAAGGTTCTTTTTTCAAAGGTCCCCGAAGACGCGCGCATCATAGGCTTTCGCGGCCGGATGTCAAGGCAAATGTGTGTGAGGTGAGAGTTGGAGAAGGTCGGTGTCGGGAGGCGCCGTTTTGTGAGCGAACGTAATGAGCGCGCATAACAGTGGATAACGAAAACACCGATACACCTCACGTTGGTCGGTGAATCAACGCCATCCAACCTGAGTTAAAGAAAACCGGGGACACGAAAGAATCGCGTCCCCGGTTTTAAAATTCCGCATTCCGAATTCGTCATTCCGAATTGTCAGCAGCCGCAGCCGTCGTCGTTGTCATCGTCATCGTCATCATCGTCGTCATCGACTGCATCGTCATCGTCGTCATCGTCGTCGTCATCGGGCGTCCAGGGGTCGCCTTCGGCGGTGACGGTTATGTTCAGCAGGTGATCGGAGGCGTCGGCGCTGTGGTTGACGATCAGTAGATTCCAATCGCCTGCGGTCGGCGGGTAGATCGTCTCGTCGAGCGAAGCCACGCCCAGCGCGGCGTAAGCGGCGTCGAAGGATTCGTTGTTGCGCGCGGCGTCCAGGTTGTCTTCGTCGACCAACAGCACGTCGAGTTTGGGCGTATCGCGTTCGGGGAAGGCCCAGGCGCGCGAGAACGGATTGTAGTTGCCGGCGAAACGGTGCGTGGCGTCGAATTGCACGTGCAGGCCGAAGCTGTCGTTGGTCGAGCCGGCCTTGGCGGTGGTCACGTCGACCAGCGGCCGCTCGAACTGGTGATCGAGGGTGAAGACCAGTCCGCCTTCGGTGTTGTCTTCCGCGTCGACCATGGTGAACAACCGCGCGTGGCTGCCTTCCTGCTCGGGGTAGTCGCCGATCGAGGTGAGGATGCGCACGTAGTAGTTGCGGTTCTCGCCGACTTCCACCTCGGCGTGGCCCTGATCGTCGCTGAGCAGCCAGAAGCCCTGCGCGTCGCCGCCGCCGCCCCAACCGTCGACCCAGATTTCGATCGTCGCGTCGGGCACCGGATCGCCGTTGCTGTCGGTGAGGTTGAATTCGAGCGTGACCACGTCGCTGTAGCGGCTCGTGGCCGAGGAGACTTGCCCGTCGCCGATCCAGGCCAGGGCGATGGAGATGTTTTTGCCCGCGTCATAGGCGACGCCGAAATTGTTGATCTGCGTGGTGTTGTTGGACCAGTCGACCTGGAAGGCGTGCCAGGCGTCGTCGTGATAGAACTCGCCCCACACGTGATCTTCGTTGATCGTGCTGACCAACTGCGAGGGAATGAGCACGGCGCGCATCGCCGCCGAGGTGAGATCCTGCAACTCGCCGCAGTTGCCGAAGTGGTTGTAGACGATCCGCGCCGGCTGCAGCGCGCGTTCGGGATTGGCGCCGGTGACCGTGCCGCGCTCCTGGATGTTGTCGAGCAGGTTCTTGCCCGTCCAGTTGCCGATGACCTGCACGGCGTCGGCGTTGTCCCACAGGTCGCGGTCGCCGGGGAGGTTCGTCTGCAAATTTTCGTCGAGCTCGTCCAGATCCCACATGACCTCGATGCCGTCGAGCATGTCGGCCAGCAGCGGCCGGCCGTAAAGGGTGATCGCGTCGTAGGTGCTGCCCAGCACGGGCGTCACGCCGCACGGATACGCCGTATCCTTGCCGCCGGCTTTGACCGTGGACACGATGTGCATCTGCAACACGCCGTAGTCGCTGACGTAGGCTTCCAGGTTTTCGATAACCGTCGCGTCGGCGACCATGATGGTGAAATCCGAACCCTGGTACGGCGGCAGAATCACCTTGTCGTAGGTGTCCTTGAAGGTCGTCCAGGCCGTTTCGTCGTAGGCGCGCACGTCGTTGGGATCGAGCACGGTCGTGTTGTCCCACAGGCCGACCTCGGTCAGCGCCGTTTCGAAGGCGTCGATGTTGGTGTCCTGAATCAGCGCGATCTGCGCATCGTCGGCCAGCAGCACGTCGCCGTTGCCCTGCTTGAGCAGGTTGGGCAGCAGCGGACAATCGTTGTCGGTGTACGCGTCGTCCATCAACAACGTGGTGGCGAAGACCGTGCCGGCGCCGTAGGCGAACTCGGTGAACACGACGTTCTTCGTGCCGGTCACGTAGGCCAGTTCGAGGTTGTGGATCGTCGTTGACAAATAGCCGACCGCGCTGGCGAGAGCGACTGCAGGTCGGCCTCGTCGACGCCGTCGAAGTACATCGGCGCGGTGTAGCTGTCGTCGCCGTCGACGTCGAACAGCAGATAGTCGCGCCAGTGCAGGCCGCCGGCGGCCATCGTCGTTTCGCTGCCGCTGTGCGGGATGACGAAACTTGGCGTTTCCACGTCGAGCTTGGGATGCACGACGTTCCAGTAGTAGATCTCTTTGGGCAGATCGACCGTCTGCACGCTGCCGCCTTCCCTGATTTTGTAGCGCAACGTCGTGTAGTAGTCGCCCTTGCCGGCCGTGCCGCTGTCGACCACCTCGACGTAATCGAGCGCGGCGTCGTTGGCGTAAATCAGGCGCGCGTTTTCGGCCAGGAAATTGGCCGGGTCGGCCATGTGGCGAATGTCGAACTCGCTGAGATAGGCCACGCAGAAGGCGATTTCATCGATGTAGCGATCGTCCTCCGCATTGACGATCGCGTCGGCGAGCGGCGCGGCGTCGTCCTCGTCCAACTCGAAGAAGCGGCGGGTCAACGCGGGCTTGAGCCAATCGGGCGCCACGTCGACGGCCGCCTGCAAATCGGCGGACAACGTCGGCAGCTCCGGCTCGTCCAGCTCGCCCACGGTGGGATCGACCGTCCAGACCCAGTTCAGGTAATAGCCCAGGTAATAAGCGCCGATGGCGTCGGCCTTGCCGGCCTTGTCCGGCATCGACGGCTGCTCGATGAAGCGCGTCGGCATCACCGGATCGTAAATGATCTCGACGGTTTCACCGAGCGGCAACGGCGCGGTCAGTCCGCGAATTTGCGCCCACGCGGGCGCGGCACACAAAACGATCGCCAACATCAACAGAAAAATGCGTTTGTACATTGTCGCCTCCCTCAAAGCGGTTCGATGGTAACGTGAAAGCTCCGCAGGGGGCAAGGCGGGAATAATTCCTGCACCTACGTTTTCTTCAATGGATGGAGCCTTGGCCGGCGCTGACGCGCATTGGACGAGGGCGTTTTGTGTGCCACGTTTTTGGCGAAGCCAAAGGCGCGCTTCAACAATCTGCTCGCTGGCCCAACGTCGATATAGCGTGTTAGGATGCGGCCTCGATCAACAGGAGAAACCCGTGCTCGTCAAACCGCTGCTGGTGCCGTTCGATCATCCGCCGTATGCGCCCGCCGAACCGGTGGCCGTGGTGATTCCGGCGTACAACAACGCCGCGACGATCGCGCGGTGCATCGAGTCGTTGCGCGCGCAAGAGGGCGTGGCGACGGAAATCGTCGTGGTCGACGACGCTTCGACCGACGCGACCGCGGCGATTGCCGGACGCGCCGGCGTGCGGGTGATTCGCCGCGCGACCAACGGCGGACCGGCCGCGGCGCGCAACCGGGGCGCGCGGGAGACGAGCGGCGACGTGCTGTTTTTCGCCGAAGCCGACGGGTACTACGCTCCCGATTATCTGCGCGTGTGCCTGCGCGCGTTGGGCGACGAGCGCGTCGGGGCGTCGCTGGCGCTGGGTGTGCGCGGCTGGACCGAGGCCGACAACGTCGTCGTGCGATTGAGCGACGCGCAGTGGATCGTCAACCATTCGCTGGTCGCGGCCGGGCGGCGCGGCACCGGCGCGTGGTGCTACCGGCGCGAGGTGTTCGAGCGCCTTGGCGGTTTCGACGAGACGCGGCTGTACGGCGAGGACGTCGACCTGGCGCGGCGGGTGGAAACGCTGGGACTGCGCACCGGCGTGGCCGGCTGGTCGGTGCTGCACCACCGCAATCCCGACACCCTGCGGGCCTGGTGGCGGCGCGCCTATTGGGGTGCGATGCGCGGCGGACAAACCGAGACGGTCACCGTGCGACGGGCGTTGTTTCAATTGGTGAAAACGATGATCTTGATGTTCCCGCCGATCGGCGTTTACCTGGCGCTGCTTCATCACTGGCTGTGGATCGCGCCCGCGTTGGCGATCGTCATCGCGCCGGCGCTAGAGGATCGGCAGATCCGTCGCGCACAATTGCACCTTTGGCGCACGCGCCGTTGGCTGACCTTAACGGCCGTTCCGGGATTAATGTGGTTGCGGCGTCTGGCCTTCGCTACCGGTCGCCTGCAAGGCTGGCTGCATAAAAAAGACGTCGGACAACGTGTGTAGGTCCGCGGCCGTTTTTTCCGGCGTGCAAATATCCGGGCACAAATAACATCCGTACTGAATGCCCAGAACCGCCAGCATCAGCAGGTTGGCCATCGAGTTGGAATTGATCTCCCGACTGATGGTCCGGTTGGCCTGCCCACGGGCGATGAGCTGTTCCATCAACTGATGCGCGTTAAAGAACAAGGACTGCGCTTGTTTGGCCAGCACAGGGATCGATTGCGGGCCGTCGAGCAGCAGACGCAAGGTCGCGCGCATTTGGTCCGGATCGGCTTTGTAGTTGTCGGTCCAGAGGTTGATCATTCGTCTGAGAATGTTGTGATGATTGCCGTTGTCGATCTCGGAGGAAAGTTCCTGGATCAGACTCAATAAATGGTTTTCAACATAATGTTCCCAGACGCCCAGCAGCAGGTCGGTTTTCGACCCGAAGTAGAAGGCGATCGCGCTGCGATAGACTTTGGCTTTATCCGCCACCATCGATATCGATGTTTTGTGGTAGCCGTATTCACCGAATAGTTGTAATGCGGCTTTTAGGATATCGCTCCGAGTCTCTTTCCCGTCTCTCCGATTTAACATTCCATGATCCCCCGTCATTCATTAGCATAACTATTCTAGAACGAACGTCTGATTGAATCAAAATATCCAATTCACTTGATATGTATGCTTATGCCTAAAATCGAAAATCTTGTCAAGGGTAAATAGCTAAGACAGCGAAAAATATTGACCTTTATCAAAAATGCCTACTGTGCATGCAATTGGTGTAAAAATTTTTTAAATTAACTTTTGAATGCGACGCGTCATAATTGAACCTTTGTTCAATGGTTCCTTTAAAGGTAAAAACGGCAAAAGAAGTAATTGAAAATTTCAATAATAAATAATAATTCCAAGGCGATTCCGTCGCGATGGGCGATTATTTTTATGCAGACAATATTCAATGATTTCTTTATAATATGCTCTGGGATTATCCATAAAATATGTTTATAAAAACATATAAAGGAGGGTTGATGCGCCAATCCTGTCAACGTTGCGGGCAATGTTTGAGCCGATGCGTCTACCTGCGTCTGACCCCGCACGAGGCGGCGATCGAGATGCGGCGACTCGATGAAGGACGTGAGACGCCGCACCTGTCGGCGCACTGCATCTCGTGTTCGGCCTGCAACGCCTTCTGCCCGCACGGCGCCGATCCCTACGGGCGCATCCTGGAGCGGTGGTACGCCGACTACCTGCGCGACGGTCTGCCCGCGCGCGCCAAGTACCTGATGCCGACCGAGGCCAAGACGTTTCGTTCCGACATCGTGCGCCGGCTGCCCGCCGACGAACGTGCGCTGGTGGAACAATGGGCGGCCAACGAACCGCGCGGCGTCACGCTGTACCCGGGCTGCAACCTGATCAGCAGCGCGTACCTGACGCAATCGGGCGTGTTCGACGACCTGACCATCGCGGGCAGCCTCGACGTGTGCTGCGGCGAAATGTACTACCGCATGGGCCTGTTCGATCAGGCGCGGCTGTGCGCCGAGCGCGTGGCGGAGTATTACGCCGGGCGCGACATCGAGCGCCTGGTGATGGTCTGCCCCGCCGGCTACAACATGTTCAAAAATGTTTATCCCGAGCGCTTCAACGTGCGGCTCGATTTTCCGCTGACGTTCGTCACCGAGTATCTGAACGAATTGCTGGACGCGGGCGCTTTGCAGGTGACGCATCCGTTGCGCCGCAAGGTCGTGATGCACGACAGTTGTCATGCGCGGCTGTTGGGCGGCGGCTTTATGGACGATGTGCGCGCGCTGTTGCAACGGTTGGGCGCGGAGACGACCGAGGCGCGCTATCAGCGCGAGGAGGGCTTGTGTTGCGGCATTGCGGCCGCGGCGCCGCGCCAATCGCCCTTCGACCTGGCGCGGGTGGCGCTGTGGGCGCATCGCGAGTACGCCAAGACGAGCGGCGAGCAGGTGGCGACCTATTGCACCGGCTGCTATCTGACGTTGGGGATGCTGCGTCCGCCGGCGATCGGTCTGCCGGTCACGCATCTGCTGGCGCTGGTCGCCGAGGCGATCGGCCGGCCGGTGGCGGACCGCCTGGGGCCGCGCACGCGCTCGATGTTCACCGGCGTGGCGTTGAACGCGCTGCCCAAGCTGATCTCGCGCAAACGCTTCTACGTGCGGTGACGTTTTTCAGCGATAGATGAACTTGATCGGCGTGTCGGCCGCGATGGTCTTGCCGCCGATGACGCGCGGGATGACCACGACCGAGTACGGCTGGGTCAGCGACTGGGTGACCATCTGGCCGGGTTGCGGCGTCGTTTGCTGCACGGTCACTTCGAGGTGATCGCCGACGAGAGCGACCTGGTCGATGGAGATCGCGAAACCGCCGGTCGAGCGCAGGCCCATGTAGACGGCGATGACGATGTGCTTGTCGAAGTCCAGCGGCGGCAGCGGCGGTTTTTCGATGACGCTCGCGTTCATGTACTGCCAGAGGGTCGGCCATTTTTCCGCCGTGAGCACCACCACGCGACCCGGCTTGTGGAAGCCGCTGTGGCGGCCTTCCCAGCGCTGCGCGATGTTGGCGACGATCGCCGCTTCGCCGCCGCCGGCCTGATCGGCCGCCTTCATTTTTTTCTGCCGACTGAAGAAGCGAATCGACACCTCCGGCGCGGCGGGCGCTTCGGCCGGCCGGGCCTTTTGCCGTTCGGCGACCGTTTCGGCGGCGGCGCCGGCCAGCGGTTGGCGGATAACGTCGTTTTCCTCTTCCTCGGCGGCGTCGCGCTCCTCGTCGCGATCGTCGGTCGCAATCCGGTCGGCCATGGCCGGAGCGGAATCTTCGCGTTTGGGCTCCGCCGCTTTCGGCGCGGGAGGGGCCATGACCGGCGGGGGCGGCAGAATGATCGTGGTCGACGATTCGCTCGGCCCGTAGGCGGCATTGCGCAGGCCGTTGCCCTCGGCGCTTTTGTGCATGCCGCCGACGGCGGACCGCCCCGTCTTGTTTTCGGCGCGCGTTTTCGCACTGTCCCGCTTCCGGGCCAGCACTTCGGTCAGACCGGCGTCGGCCGTCCCTTTGGCTTTTTCGTCTTCGAAGGCCAGTTCCTGGAAGGCCAGTTTCGCGGCCGGTTGCGCCACGGTTTCCATGGGCTGATCGGTCACGGTTTCCTTGACCACCTGGGGCAGATGGTTGTGCATTTCCAAGTTGCTGTAGACGGCGACGACGGCGATCAACGCAACGAGGATCGCGGCGGCGGCCGACAGCGGGAAGGAGTCGCGGCCCAGGATCCGGCGGCGGCGCATGAAGCGCGGGCGACGCCGGGTGGTGGCGGCGAAGATGTTGTCGGTGAGTACTTCGGGCGCCGGTTCGGGGCGTAGCGTCTCGAGCATGGGCATGAGTTGGCGCAGCTCCTCGATGGCCCGCGCGCAATGGGGGCATTCGGCGAGGTGTTGTTCGACCTTAATACGATCGGCGTCGTCGAGGACGTCGTCGACGTATTCGGCCAACAGTGGTTCAAGCTCGCGACAACTCATGGTTCGCACTCTATCTCAAGCAAAGGTTTTAGCAACCGGGCCAGCTCCAGCCGCGCGCGATGAATGCGGCTTTTGACCGTGCCCAGCGCCTGACCGGTGATGTCCGCGATTTCCTCGTAAGACAGGCCTTGCAACTCGCGCAGGACGATCACCTCGCGTTGATCGTCGGCCAGCAGATTGATCGCCGCCCGCACTTTTTCCTGCGTTTCCCGGCTTTGCGCCTCTTGTTGCGGATCGGGATCTTCGCTAGCGAATTGCCTGCTCATTTCACCGTCCTGCGTTTCGATCGCCTGTTCCATCGAATCGCTGGTGTAATAATGGCGCCGCTTCAGATACTTCAGTTTATTTTTGCAGTGGTTCATCGCCACCTGGTACAGCCAGGTGGAGAACTTGGACTCGCCGCGGAACTCCGGCAGCGCATGATACACCTTGATAAAGATCTCCTGGGTCACCTCCTGCGCCTCGTCATCGACGCGCAGGAAGCGCAGCGCCGTGTTGTAAATGCGCTGCTGATAACGAATGACCAGTTCCTCGAACGCCTGCCGGTCACCGTCGTTGAAGCGCACGATGAGCGCCTTGTCGGCCCGATCGGCGTCCGGAGCGATCACTCGCTGTCCGTCCACCGGCTGGTTAGACAGTGACTGTTTGGGTAAAGTTCCGTTGGCTTCGTGGTCGTTCATTTGGTTTCGTTATCGGCCAGGTTCCCCTAATCGACGGAGTTGGCGACCCGTTACAGCTCGCTGATCGATCCGCAGAATGTATATGGATCGAAGTCCTCGCCGGTGAGCAACCGGAATTTCTTCTTGAGCGCCCGAATCATATCACGCAATTGGCGCGTCGACTCCACCAATTCCTTCTCGCGTTTCAATTTATCCTCGGGGCGATGGCGCGGATTGCGCCGCCGCACCTGATCCAGCAGGACTTCCTGTTCGGCCAACCGTGCGGAAAGATCGCAGATTTGCTTGCCGACCACCCGGGCCTCGTGTTTGTAGCGGGCGCGGGGATCTTCCGTTTGCGGCGGCGGCGCGGGGCCGACGTTCAACTTGACGATGCGCCGGGCGGCGATCTGCTCGGGCAGCAGACGCAGCAGCGAACCGTGCTCCTCGCCGGCCAGCCCTTCGCTGAACACCTGCGCCCGGTCGTGATAGCAGTTGACCTTGCTCCGCTTTTCGGCGTCGGTGGCGTCGGGCAGAGCGTCGCAGGCCGCGGCGAGCGTTTCGGTCCAATTATTCAGCCGGAGGGCGGTTTTGGTCAGAAACTGCACGCTGGTGGGCTTGCCGGTGCCCGGCAGCGGCAGGCAGGCGCTTTCGATCGAAGCGCAACGGCAGGCCGTCTGGGCCTGCATAACCACCTGGCGCGCCTGTTCGAGGTCGCCGGCGATGACCGCCTGCTTCCAGGCCTCGTAGTCGAAGCAGGTTTCCTCGGCCCCGACCAGCGCCGGCAGCAACAACAACAATAGGAAGAACCAACGGATACGCATCGTTTTTCAATCCTCGGGCAGAACCGCATCGAGCACGCGGCGCATGTTGCCGCCCAGAAAGGCGCGCAGTTCGTCGTCGCTCCAGCCGCGCTCGATGAGAATTTCAGTCAAATACGGCCAGTCGGAAGCGTCGCGCAGGCCGCGGGGCATCGTCGGCAGCCAACCGTCCATGTCCGAACCCAGCGCGACGTGCTCGACGCCGGCCACGTGGCGCACGTGCTCGATCGCGTCGGCCATGGCGGTCAGCGGCGCGATGTGGGAGCCGGTCAGGTACTTCGGACTGGCCATGATGCCGACCACGCCGCCCAATTTCGCCACCGCTTCGATCTGCTCTTCATCGATGTTGCGCCACAGATTGTAGGTGGCCGTGACGCCGGTGTGGCTGACGATCGGCGGCGTTTGCAGCATCGCGCAGGCGTCCATGAAGCCCGGCTTGTTGATGTGCGCCAGGTCGATCAATACGCGGTGTTCCTCGCAGGTTTCGATCAGCACGCGGCCGAAGGGCGTCAGGCCGCGCGTGGCGGATTCGCCCAGGCCGTGCGCGCAGAAGGCCGCCTCGTTGCTGGAGAAGTGCGACAGGCCGAAGTAGCGGATGCCGCGGTCGATCAGCCGCTGCAGCCGGTCCAGGTCGCCGCTGACGATGTGCGCGCCTTCGACGCCCGGCAGCGTGCCCACGCATCCGGCGGCCAGATTCTCGGCCAGCGAACGCTTGTCGCGGATGCGAAACAGAACTTCCGGTCGCTCGGCCTCGATGCGTTCGAGGTAGGTGAGCTGCGCCTCGGCCTGGCGCATCTTTTTTTGCGGACTGTGTGCGGGCGAGGCGATCAGGCCCAGGCCCCAAATGCCGATGCCGCCGTCCTGAATGCGCGGCAGATCGCACTGGTTGATAAACGGCGAAAAGGGCATCCAGGGCGTATGACGCCGCAGGGCGTCGAAGCCGAAGAGCACGTGCGCCGACAGCGTGTCGCAGTGCAGGTCGGCGACCGGCGTTTCGCGGTGCAGGCGCAGCGCGCGGTATGAGGGCGTCGGCGGTTGATAATGCAGGTTGGTCAGCAGCGACATGATGCCTCCCGGGCGGTCTCCTTGGTGGAGTAACTCGAACGCACACGCTAACAGACCGACCGATCTCATGCAAGAAAGGTTCAAAATCGTCGCGTGAGGGGAAGGGTGGGGACCCGGCCGAAGCCGAGTCCCCGGATATGAGGAGTACCAGTTGGTTGTGCCCGACCGGGGAGAGTCGAGCCTTGTTGTCCACGACCAGTGTGTGTAGAGGGGAAAACGCTGCCGGTCGTGAATGCCCTCCATCGGGGGAGGAGAAGTTCGTTTCGACGGGCGATTGCCTGTCGGTTGTTTATTTCGTTTTCACCTTGCAGGTGTTTACGCCCAACAAGGAATACAGTCCGCAGTACCCGACGACGGCCGTCGCCAGGGGGATCACTCCCAGGATGCCCCACCAACTGCCGGTGGCGAATCCGGCGATGGCGATGACGATCCCGGCCACGCCGCGAATCAGACGATCAGTGGTGCCGATATTGCGTGTCATGTTGAAAAACCTTTTATTTTCAAGTGGTTGTTTTCTTTTATTCCCTGTCCGACCTAAATATAATCATGCGCGACGGACAAGCAAGGGGTGTTTGAATTTATTTGGATCGAGTCTCAATACGGCGGGAGGAACGATTTTAAACATTGTCCTGACTTCCAAATTGGGACACCCGGAGCCGGCACGCCCAGAAGGAACGGAAGGTCAGGTGCGCAGGGCGAAGCCTTGGAATTCGGGGCCCAAAGCCCCGCAGGGGCGGACGGTCGGTAGCGCAGGGCGAAGCCTTGGAATTCGGGGCCCAAAGCCCCGCAGGGGCGGACGGTCGGTAGCGCAGGGCGAAGCCTTGGAATTCGGGGCCCAAAGCCCCGCAGGGGCGATTGGTCAGTAGCGAAGGGCGAAGCCCTGGAACTCGCGGCCCATTCAAACCATCCAACCCCTGACAAGGGGTGAAGGAATCTTTGACGATTCGTATCAACGAGCTTACCTACACCCCTTTCCGGGGTTTGCTTGAATTTGCTCCATCTTTTACCAGGGCTTCGCCCTTCGCTATTGACCTGCGCCCTACGGGCTTGAAGAGACGCCCTGCACCCTGCGGGCTTGAAAATCCTGCACAGAGATCCATTTCAACGTTGTTCGACTTCGCCCGGCGTTCTTCTCGGAGCACCCAAAATCAAACTTGCCCTCCAGAAATTTCAGGTACTTACTAATTTTCTGAAAGCATGACGCGCGGAAGTTGGGAATACAGAGGGGGGAACGATTTAAAACATTGTCATGGTCTTGTGCCGCAGAAACATGGCCATGTTTGAATATCGAATTGCACAGCTTACACCTTGCGGCGAAAACTATGGCGCCCGTAAAAACGGTCGTTGTTTCGTGTGCCACACTTTTGGCGTAGCCAAACCTGGCGAAGGCTCGGAAACAAGGACCGGCAAATACCTTTCCTGACCTTTTTAAAACAAAAGGAGCGGCCGGGCGACCGCTCCTGGTTGCAAACGAATTTTCAATGATGCGTTACATGCCGCAGGCGGAGCCGCCGTCTTCGTCGAGGCCTTCGCCTTCGGAGTCTTCGATCGATTCGCTGGTGGAATCGTCGTCGTCATCGTCGTCGTCGTCATCGTCCGGCTGCAGGCTCAGGCAATCGCCGAGGCAATCGAACATGGTGTTGCAGTCGTTCCAGTTGTCGTAGGCGCAGGTGTCCACGCAGGAGTAGAAATCGGCGCTTTCCGACGCCTCCAGGTTGCAGTCGGCGCGCATGTCGTCTTTCTCGATCGCGTTGCCGTCGCCGTCGGGGAAAGCGATGTCGCAGACGTCATAGATGAAGTCCATGACGAAACCGCAGTGGGTGTCGTCGTCGAAGCACTCGTCGATGCAGGCGGCCATCACGCCGCAGTCGACGTTGTTGATCGCGCAGGCCGTCCAGCAGGCGCGCAACTGGGTGTCGGTCATGTTCTCGCAGAAATCGACCGCTTCCTTGACCGAGGCGAATTCGATGTTGCCCAGGTCGATGGTCAGATCGCAATCGGAATACAAATTTTCCACGGCGTCTTCGCAAGTGCCCTTGGCCGCGTTTGCATCGGTGGCGCTAAACATGAACCCCAGGCTTAAAGCAGCCATAATCGCCGTCAACATACTCATCAGGAAAAAAGTACGGGACCTCATGATTTCCCTCCAAATAGCCCATTCAAAGTAATTGATTGTAGATTTGTTGCCGCTCGAGGGTCAAGAGGCTGTACAGAAAAATTAATGCGGGGAGAATTTTCTTTTTAATTTCACAAAGGTGCACGTAGATTGGAATGTCCCAAGTCGAAGATTGTCTCCGAGTGACAAAAATTGTCATCCTGCGTCGCAAATTGTCGTTTTTGTGCTACGGCATTGAACGGACATTCAATGGTCTGTTTGTCCTACTGGTTGAAAGTATGGGCTTTTTTTTTATTGGGCATGTTGGCAAAGGTTTTGCTTATATAGAATTGCGTCCGGAGGAGAAAACCTGATTGGGCCCTTTTGGGGAGGAGGGATCGGCAGGAAACGGCCTCCGGGCTTTTTCCGTATCCGCATTTCTGAGTTATTTCCACATTATTTCAGGAGACGCCTAGCGCCAACACCAGGGCGAGCAGCGCCATGGCGACAATCAGCACCGCGCAACCGCTGGGACGGATGGGCGCGGCGTTGTCGGGCAGGGCGGGCGCGTCATTGTTCGGCGGAGCGGTGAGCCAATTTTTGTCACCATGACAAAACGCGATCAGCAAACGGCGCACGGTGAGGCGATCGTATTTGCCGTCGACCGGTTGCGAATCGTCCTGCCCTTCGGGAATGACGGCCAACGTGAAGCCGCCGCGCACGCAGAAGATTTCCAGGTACTCGGTTTGGGCGCGACCGACGGTGAAAAAGTCGTTGCCCTCGACGAAGGGATAGCGGTCGAACAGATCGAGCATTTCGTCGATCGTTTCCACGCTGAACTCGCCGGCCTGGGTGTAAATGTCGTACATCGAACCGCCTTTCCGCATTTGCCCGTTGTCGTGCGCGGGCGTCCGTGTTAGGAAATGCCCATGCGAAACTTCATGTTGTTATTGCTCATCGCCGCCTTGTTGTGGGCCTGCGACATATTTTCTTCCGACGAACAATACCACAAGCAAATGCTCGATGTCGCGCAGCGCGCGGCCGACTGCGAAGAGATGATCTTGCATCAGGCGGTCGGTCCGGAGGGCGGTTACAGCGACACGCTGGACGACCTGCTGCGCTTCGACGCCACGCTCACCGACGATCCGCAAATCAACATCGCCTTCGGCCCGATGACCGGCAGCGGCTATTCGTTCGCCGTGCGCCGCAAGGGCGTAAAAGCCGCGGCGATATGCACCGCGGCCGACGGGTGTCGCCTGGTGTTGGACAACAAGAAAAACTGATTACTGCGGCGTCTCGGCCGTCGCCGTTTCCGCAACCGGTTTTTCCGGCGGCGGCAGAATCGGCACGTCGGCCAGTTGCTTCTTCGCGCGCTCGATCATGCCGGGCAACGACAGATCGTCGCTTTGCAACAGGCGCTTGGTCAGCACGAGCAGGAAGTCGTTGGCGTCGCTGTAGTTCGCCCGATCTTCCTTGATCCACCCCTTGTCGATGAAATACTTGTACACCGACTCGGCGTCGATCTCGAAGTCGGGCGTGGGCGCCTTGGCCTGATGATGATTTTCCAAATGCCCTTCCAGCTTCGATTCGCTGTAGCTGAACATCTCTTCCTGATCGGCCGGCAAATTGAAGCGCACGTGCGGCGTGATGCCGAAGGCCTGAATCGACGCACCCGAGGGCGTGTAGTACATCGCCGTGGTCAGGCGCAGGCCGGTTTCGTTGCGCAGCTCGAAGATCGACTGCACCGAGCCTTTGCCGAAGGTCTGGAAGCCCATGACCAACGCGCGGTTGTGATCTTTGAGCGCGCCGGCGACGATCTCCGAAGCGCTGGCGCTGCCGCTGTTGACCAGCACGATCAGCGGCAGATCGACGTAGCGCCCGCGGCCGCCGGCGAAGCGTTCGCGATCCTGCAGGTAGCCGCGGCCGATGGTGTTGACGATCAGGCCGCCGGGCAGGAATTTGTCGGCGACGTCCACCGTCTGCTCCAACAGGCCGCCGGGGTTGTTGCGCAGGTCGATGACCAGCGCGCGCAGGCCGCCGGGCTGGTCGGAGAATTCGGCGAGGGCCAGATCCAGATCGGCGCTGGTGCGCGCGTTGAATTGAATGATGCGCACGTAGCCGACGTTGCCGGGCCACATTTCGTGCTTGGTGGCGACGGCCTCGATTTTGTCGCGCACGATCGTCACGTCGAAGGGATCGTCCTTGCCCGGGCGTTTGATGGACATGGTGACCGGCGTGCCGATTTTGCCGCGCAGGCGCAGCACGGCCCAGTTCAGCGACTGGCCGGTGGTGTCCACGCCGTCGATGCCGACGATGCGGTCCATGGCCTGCAGGCCGGCGCGTTCGGCGGGGGTGCCGGCCATCGGCGAGATGACGGTGAGGAAGCCGTCGCGGATGCCGATTTCGATGCCGACGCCGCCGAAGCTGCCTTCGGTGTCTTGTTTAAGATTGTTGTAGTCGCTCAGATTCAGAAAACCGCTGTGCGGATCGAGCGCCTGGACCATGCCGTCCAGCGCCAGTTGCAGCAGTTCGTCGAGCGGACGTTTGAGGCTCAGCGTTTGCTGATAAAAACGGATGCCGTCGAGCATCACGGCGGCGAGCTTTTTTTTGTCGAAGGGCAACTCGCGCGCGAAGGTCTGGCCGTTGGCGGTGATCGAAACCGACGTGGGCGTGACGTCGACCTTGACTTCGTCGTAGGGCGTGGGGATCGGCGTGGGCGATACTTCTTCCAACGGCGTGGGCGACAGTTCTTCACCGTTCTCGCGCGCTTTGAGGAATTTTTTCATCTCCTCGGTCTGCGCCTCGATGCGCACTTCGGCCTGCAGGTGTTCAACCAGTTTCTTGAGCGCCGAGCCGGTCAGTTCGCGTCGGTCGACCTTCTCGATGTAGTAGCGGTCGATCAGATCGAAGATGTCCAGGATCAGCGCTTCCTGCGGATCGCTTTGGCAAGCGGGTAGCGCGAGACTCAATCCGAGGCTCAGCAGCAGCAAAATTGCAATGGCGAGGGTCGTTCGCCGTTTCGGCTCGCGCAGCAAGTTGTACCCCCTTACTCCCCAGGTTCCGGATTTATAACGGTCAACGCGCCGTTTTGTCAATGTTCACGCCGTCGGCGTTTCGGTTGACAGCCTCCGGGGCGCACCTTAGGTTGAGACAGTTCACAGGAGGAAACGTTGCGCATCGAACACGTGGAGAGCGGTTTTTTCAAGACCAACACCTACCTGGTCTGCGACGAACACAGCAACCAGGCGTTGCTGATCGATCCGGGCGGCGACTGGCGGAAGATCCGCGCGATGATCCAAAAAGCGCAAGCGAAGGTCGCGGCGATCGTGCTGACCCACGCCCACTACGATCACGCCAACCGCGTGCAGGAGGCCAAGACGCTGACCGGCGCGCCGCTGCTGGTGCACCGCGGCGATGCGCCGCGCCTGCAAAAACTCTCCGCGCTCATGCTCGCCGCGCGTTGGCGGCCGTATCTGGCGCCGCCGCCCGACCGCCTGCTGGACGAGGGCGACGTAATCGAAATCGGCGCGCTGCGCTTCGAGGTCATCCACACGCCGGGGCATTCGCCGGGCGGCATCTGCCTGCGCTACAAAAAAACGATTTTTACCGGCGACACGCTCTTCGCCGGGTCGATCGGCCGCACCGATCTCAAGGGCGGCAGTTGGCCGGCGCTCAAAGCGTCGATCGAAGACAAGCTGTTCATCCTCTCCGACGACATCCACCTCTACCCGGGCCACGGGCCGAAAACGACCATCGAACGCGAACGCAAGTACAACATTTTCGTCAAACTCAGCCCCGCCCAGATGGACGAGATCATGTTCGGCATCAAGGCGAAGGAGAAAAAGGATGAAGAGATATCGTAATGCTCGTGCAATTGTGAATGGATATTGAACTTTTTAGACTATTAGCTACTATTGTTTCAGGCGAATTGAGGTTGCGATGAAAGATGATGAAATTAAATATTTAGGTGTTGGTATTTATACTGTGTCGGAAGTATCCCGATTAACCGGGATTCCCACCCAACGCGTGCGTCGCTGGATGGCCGGATATCATTTTAAATATCATAATGAAATTCATAGCAGCGATTCTCTCTGGCAATTGCCGATACAAAAAGGATCAAACGATCTCATACTTACTTTTCTTGATATGATCGAACTTCGTTTTGTGGAGAAGTTGAGAAACGAAACCGGGATGTCGCTGCAGTTTATACGTCAGGTGTATCAACGTGCAATGACGGACTATCAATTTTCACACCCTTTTTCAACGCTTCGTTTCAAGACGGATGGACAGGCCATTTTTATTGAAGAACTCGAATCGAGTGGAGAGCGAAGATTGCTGGATCTATTTCGTCGAGAATATGCATTTCATGAAATATTGAAGCCAATTTTAAAAGATCTTGATTATGACGACAAAGTGACGACTCATTGGTGGCCCTATACCGATAAACGTGTTGTTATCGATCCAACCCGTTGCTTCGGGAAACCGATCGTGACGGACGAAGGTATAAAAACGTCTACGTTGTATGATTCGTATTTGGCGGAAGAAAAGTCGGTGTCAGTTGTTTCCAAATGGTATGAAGTCAGCATAAGCTCGGTCGAAGCCGCAATAGATTTTGAAGAGAGTTTAAATAGGAAATTGGCCGCGTGAATTTTTTCTTCGATGAACATTTTCCTCCTAATTTAGCTCGTGCGTTGAATATCCTTGATGATAATAATTCAATAACATGCACCGAGGATAAAGGGTGGAGGGGAGCGTCCGACGAAAAATGGATTCGCCTATTATCTGAGGAAGAAGAGAAAACAGTAATAATGACCATGGATGAAAACATTCGATATAAAAAAGGAATCACCGAAGTATGGAAAAAGTCCGAGTTGACGACCTTTTTTTTCGTTGGCCGATGGAATCATATTCCTATGTGGGATCGTTGTGTTAAAACAATAGATCTTTGGAAGGACATTATTCACAAAGCGGAACGAGCGAAAAAGGGACAGTCATTTAAAATTAAAATCAATTCGAAGAAAATCGAAGAACTTGAGTAACTCCCCTCTCACTTCGCCTTGATCAAATCTTTCAACACGAGTTGGCTGACGGCTTTGAGGGTTTCGGTGACGCCTTCGCCGGCTTTGGCGTTGGCGAGGAACTGCGGCAGGCCGTCGGGGTTGATCGCGCGGGCCAGTTCGGCCGGGTCCATCGAGGTATCGAAGTCGCGCATGTTGAACTGGAAGACCAGCGGGATGCGCGCGAGGTCGTAGCCGTGCGATTCGAGATTCTTTTTCATGTTCTCGAGGCTCTCGATGTTTTCGTCGAGGCGTTCGCGGCGTGAGTCGGCGACGAACACCAGGCCGTCCACGCCCTTGAGGATCATCTGGCGGTTCGTGTCGTACACGACGTTGCCCGGCACGCTGTACAAGTGCAGGCGCGTGGCGAAGCCGCGGATCTTGCCCAGAAACAGCGGCAGAAAATCGAAGTAGCAGGTGCGCTCGTCCTCGTGCGAGAGGCAGATCATTTCGCCGCGATTGTCCGTCGGCGTGCGCTCGTAGATGATTTTGAGGTTGCGCGTCTTGCCCGACAAAGCCGGACCGTAATAGACGATCTTGCAGTTGATCTCTTTGGAGTTGTAATTGATGAACGTCATCGTCGCTCCCCAATCATCATTTTTCTGAGAAACAGATTTTTTAGAGCATATCCGGCGGCGCGGCGCAAGCGCTATTGCGGCTTGGACATTTTGCGCCGGCCCTCCAGCGACAGCTTGAGCGTGACGCTGTCGGCGTATTCGAGATCCGAGCCCACCGGCACGCCGTGCGCGATGCGCGTGACTTCCACCGGACGATCGGCCAGCAGGTCGGCCAGAAACGCGGCGGTCGCCTCGCCCTCGCGGTTGGGATTGGTCGCCAGGATGATTTCCGCGACGCCGCCGGCGTCGATGCGCGCGAGCAGTTCGTCGATGCGCAACGACTCGGGACCGATGTTCTCCAGCGGGGCCAGTGCGCCGTGCAGCACGTGGTACTTGCCGTTGAAGGCGCCGGATTTTTCGAGCACCAGCACGTCCTGCGGCTGCTCGACCACGCACAGGCGCGCGCCGTCGCGGTGTTCGTCGGCGCAGATGCGGCACGGTTTGACGTCGGTCAGGTTGAAGCACACCGGGCACAGGCCGATGGTGTCTTTGACCTCGAGCATCGCCGCGGCCAGCGCCTGCACCTCTTCGGCCGACGCGCGCAGCAGGTGCATGGCCAACCGTTCGGCGCTTTTGCGGCCGATGCCGGGCAGCTTGGCGAGCTCGTCGACGAGCTCCTTGAGCGGTCCCGAATCGAAAAACATGGGATCAGAACAATCCGGGGATGTTCATCCCGCCGGTGATTTTGCTCATCTCGCCGGAGATCATTTCCTGCGCTTTGCGCAGCGCTTCGTTGACCGCGGCGACGATCAGATCCTGCAGCATCTCGACGTCCTCGGGATCGACCACGTCTTTTTCGATGCGGATCGAAATCAGCTCTTGCTTGCCGTTGACCGTCGCGGTGACCATGCCGCCGCCGGCGCCGGCTTCGATCGTTTTTTCCGCCAGCTCTTCCTGCAGCTTGGCCATTTGCTTTTGCGCCTGCTGCGCCATCTTCATCAGATTGCCCATACCACCCTTGGCCATGGTTCCTCCTTATTTCTCGCGCGCCGGACCATTAAGCGGCCGGACGGTGACCTCCGCTTCGGGGAACAGGTCGCGCGTCCATTGCACCGCCGCGTGGGCCAGCGTTTCTTTTACCATCTGCTGCCGTTCCTGGTCGGCTTGCCGTTGTTCGTTCATTTTCGCCTGCGCCGAATTTTTCGGCGCGATGTCCAGCGTCTCCACCTCGATTTTAATGCCGGCGCCGAACAGATCATCAGCCAGTTTTTGCACCATCGACAATTGTCGTTCGAGGCTTTTGGCGGGATACCCTTTGGCGACGCGCAAAATCAGTTTGTTGCCCCGCCGCTCCACTTCGCCCTGCGCCAGGTACGCGGCCGGCGCGTGGATATTCGCGGCCTTGAGCGCGGCCACCAACGCTCCGTGCGGATCGTCCTGCGCATCGGGCGCGGGGGACGCTTCCGGCGCCGGCGCGCTCGACGGCGTCGAAGGCGCGGGGCGTTCGACGACCTTCCCGGCGCGGGGCGTGCGCGTTGCCGTCGCACCGGCGGACGGTCCGGAAATGTTGCCGCCGGCGAGGGCGATCTCCTTGAGTTTGGTCAACTCGTCGAGCAGATCGTCCAGCGGTTTGACCGTCGCGGCCTCGGCGAGGCGCACGAGGGTCATTTCCAGCACGAGGCGCGGTTGGCCGCTGCGCAGGATGAGTTCCTCGGCGTCGGCCAGCAGCGTGAAGAGATGTTCGAGCGCGACCGGCGTCACGTCTTTCACCTGCGCTTTGAGCGCGGCCAGTTCGGCTTCGCCGGCGTCGATGAGCGCGGCGGGCTGCCGGGCGACCTTGGCGGCGACGAGGTTGCGGAAGTGCTCGAGCAGATCGGCCAGCAGGTCCTTGACATCCCAGTTGGACGCGCTCAGGCGGGCCAGCACGTCCAGCACCCCGACCGGGTCGCCGGCCAGCACGGCGGCGGAAATGTCCAGCAGCGCTTGACGGTCGACCACGCCGAGCACCTCGGCGATTTCGGTCAACGGCCGTTCGGCGCCGTAGGACAACACCTGGTCCATGTACGACAGGCCGTCGCGCACGCTGCCGGCGGCTTTGCGCGCCACGAGCATGAGCACGTCGGAGGCAACCTGCGCCTCCTCGGCGGCCATCAGCTTGGCCAGGTAATCGCGGATCAGCGCCTGCCCGACCATCTTGAATTCGTACTGCTGCGTACGTGAGAGCACCGTGTCGGGAATCTTGTGCGGCTCGGTGGTCGCGAAGATAAACACCACGCGCGCCGGCGGTTCTTCCAGCGTTTTGAGCAGCGCGTTGAAGGCGTTCTTGGACAGCATGTGCACTTCGTCGATGATGTACACCTTGTAGCGTCCGCGCGCCGGCAGGTACTTGACGTTCTCGCGCAACTCGCGCACGTCGTCGACGCCGGTGTTGGACGCCGCGTCGATTTCGAACACGTCGCCGCTGGTGCCCGCGGCGATTTCCTTGCAGGACACGCACCGGCCGCAGGGCTCGGGCGTCGGGCCGTCGGATGATTCGCAGTTGAGCGCCTTGGCGAAGATGCGCGCCACAGTCGTTTTGCCCACGCCGCGCGTGCCGGTGAACAGGTAGCCGTGGGCGATGCGGTTGAGGTTGATCGCGTTGGTGAGCGTGCGGGTGACGTGCTCCTGCCCGACCAGGTCGGCGAAGGTTTGGGGACGGTATTTGCGCGCCAGCACCAGATATGACATACCGGAATCGCCTTCGACGGGAGTTGCCGCACGTTCGTTGTCGGTTTATCGGAGATCGGTCCGGAACGTCGACAGACTGCGCACCCTTCGTCGACCCGCTTTCGCAATGGCGTTCTTCCCTGGGGGCGATGGCCAGGTGACCCACGGCACCCAGACGAACATCCTTAGTGCTGCTACCTCCCGGTCCTGACACGGTTCGGAAGTGCCTGCCGCGTGAGGCCCGACCTGCTGATCCAGGGCAACGGCCCAAAGCGAATTAAGGCCTCGGTTGGGAATTCAGCCCCTCTGGAGCGGATTGAGGGTACAGGGCACCGCTGGCTCCCCGCCTAGCGCAGCCTGTCCACGTCCCGGCCTTTCTCCGAGTATGACAACGATAAAGATCGATCGCTCGCAATGAACGAGGAACTGATGCTAGCCGCCGAGGTCCACAGCGTCAAGGCCTTGCGGCGCATGGCGCGGCGTTTTTTTCGCGGCGGCGAGGAGGCGGCGCGGCGCGTGTTCGTCCCGCTGCCGGAAAACAATTATTTTGTAATATATAATCAGAGAAAATGACAATCTTTTTCCGTCATCCTCGGGTCAAGCCCGAGGATCCGGTGACGACCAGCACACCTTTGGCTTCGCCAAAAGTGTGGCACCCAATCCTAGTCATCCTGAACGCAGTGAAGAATCTCTCGTACGCGTACGTAGATTCTTCGTCGCGCTAGCGCGCTTCTCAGAATGACGATCTTTCCGTGTGCCACAGTTTACGCTCCTGGCGTAAGCTGTGCTCGTAGATATTCAGACTCGGCCATGTTCCTGTGGAGCAAGACCGTGGCACCCCGCTCCACACGATGAATAAAACATAGGTTCAGGGATTATCCCTGGAAAAAATCGGCGGACAAAGTCGTTGCCGACCCGGTCCGCCGATTGTCGTTTGTCGGCGTTATTTGGTTTCGTCGCTCCGGCTGTCGAGGTCGGAGGTGTTCGGTTCGCCGTGTCCCGGCTCGGTCAGGTCGCGCTCATACACCTCGTGCACGATGATGTTGCCGGCGCTGTCGAAGCCGCCCACCGAGCGCATGAAGCCGTAGGCCCATTCCTTCGAACGATGGTGGAAGTGGTACTGCATCAGGCCCGAGACGATCTTGATGTGACCCCACAGGTCGTGGGCGTCGAGCATCGCGTCGGTCGGCGCCATGAAGGTCGAGTGTCGCGCGCGATCGCGGAACGTCGTGCCGCTTTTGATGACGATCAACTGCGCGTAATCGGTCTGCAGCGTCTCGTAGAAGGCGCGGCCGTTGACCGGCTCGTGGGTTTTGGGATCGAAGCCGACCACGGCCATGTCGTCCTCGGCAACGATGATCGTCTGCGGAATCGACGGATCGATCAGCGGCGCGTACTCAGTCGGCCGCGGGCCGTAGAAATTGATCGGGTGCGTCGGCTGATCGTTCAGATCCGGCAGCGCCTCGTACACGCAGGCCACCGGATCGGGCCAGATGTTGAGCGGATCGATCCCGGTGGTCGTCGCCGTGGCCAGCGCCGCCACGCGCGCGCCGAAGCTGTAGCCGCCGAAAACGATCCGGTCCGGATCGGCATAGCCGTCGCGCACCGCCTGGCGCGCGGCCCGCAAGTAAGTGCCCACGCCCTTGGTCACCGTATCTTGATGCATGAAGGGGAAGGGCACGTCCATGTTCGGGTAGACGATCAGGAAGCCGCGCGAGGCCATGCGAATGAACATCTCGCGCTGATTGCGCGGCCAGTCGCTGGACCAGATGCCGTGGCCCCAGATGATGGTCGGCAGCGGTTCGCGTTCCTCGTCGTCCAGTTCGGGAACGAACAGGAAGGCGGAACTCGGGCGCACGTCGTCGCGGATCGGCACGTGCAACTGCCGCACTTTGTAGGGGCCGTAACCGAGGGCGGGATTGGCGCCCAGGGGCGGTTCCATGTCCTCGTCGGAGAAATCATCGCTGCCGTCGTCGGCGCCGCCGTCGTACACCAACTCGCCAGGGCCATCAACATAATCGTCGGCGCCGCTCGCCTCGTCGTTATCGCCGGGCTGGGATTCATCGCCGCAACCGGGAAGGAAAACGAACAGTGCGAAAACAACCACCGCGATCAGAGCAAAGAGCTTCACGTGCCGCATAATACCCCCTGCGCCCTTGTTCCGATCCCGATACTCAACAACAAAACCGACGAAAGTTTAGCAATTTAGCCTCGAAAAGACAAGCGGATACAATTCGGGGCAAATCCGGCGATAACCCGCGGGATTTGCTTTACGGCTGCGTGGCGGCGACGATCACCGAGCCGTCTTGCGCGCCCGCGTGCACAAACGAGAGATAAACATATCCGGTCGACAACGGCGGATCGCTCGCGGCCGACAGCGTGATGGGCGCGGTGGCCGGGAACGCGGCGTCGGCGGTCGTCTGCAATTCGCCGCCGGCGAGTGCGTATTGCACCGCCTCGTCGAAGCGCAGGTGGACCGTCACGTTCGCCAGGTCGATTTCCTCGCCGGCCGGCACCGAGACCGTCAGGGTCAGGCTCGACGTTTCCGCCGGCACGTCCACGCGGATCGGCAGCGGCGCGGGCAGCGCGTCCAGGAAATAAAGATTCTCGTGCGCGTCGTCCCAGACCTCCTCGTCGACGGAGGGAACCCACAATTCCGCCTGCTCGCCGATGGACAAATCAACCTGGCAGGCGCAGTCGAGCAGTCCGCGCGCCTGCAGAATCGTCTCCGCCTCGTCGCCGCAACCGGCGGCGTCGCACACGGCCAGCAACGCCCGCGCGGCATCCTGAAGCGAAAAGCCGGTCGGCAGTTCGGCCAGCGTGTCGTACGCCACCTGCTCGGCCGTTTCCGCTCCCAACGCGGCGTGCAGTTCCCACAACGCGCCGGACCAGATTTGCCCGTCGACGTGCGGTTCGCCGTAAAGCGCCGCCGGGCACGTCGCCCCGTTGTCGACCGAGGACATATATGGATAGCCGAGCGCGGCGGCCGAATATTCGCCGACATCCGGATCGCCGTTGATCGAGCAGGAGAAGAAATCGGCGCTGCCTTCGTTCACCGCTGCCGGCGCCGTATTGAAGCCCGTCGCGCCCAGCGTGGTGTCCAGCGCGTTGACCGTCGCGGTGACGATGTGGGTCAGTTCGTGGCCGAGGATGTCCGGATCGTACGCCAGATTGCGCTCGCCCCAGCAACCGAAAAGCAGACCCGGCGCGCCCCACAACTCGGTGGCGCCGGCCAGAAAATCGTCGGGCATATCGTCGCCGTTCTCGTCGAAGCCGAAGCGAACGATGATGTTGACCGGATCGGCCAGGCCGCCGAAACCGAGTTGGGCAAAGCGCTCCAGCACCTGTTGCGCGTGGTAGTAGATGTTCACTTCCGCCGCCGGATCGTCGCCCAGTTGCGGATCGACCAGCGGATCGTACAGAAAATCGCCGTTCGCATCGGCGGTCGCCAGTTGCTCGACGTCGCTGAAGCAATCCGCGCCCATGCAGGTGAACACGGCGAAATTCTCGCCGGACAGCAACGTGGCTTCATCCGGCAGGCCGGTCAGCGGCATATCGACCGGCGCGCCCTCGTCCGGATTGATCGCGAAAACGCGGCCCAGCGGCAGCGAGTCGTCATCGTCATCTCCCGTGTCGTGGTCGTCGTTATCGTTATCATCGTCGTCGTCAGACGAGGAGCACGAGATCATGACGCCCAACGCGGCAAAAAAAATGAACAGACAAAACATCCCCTTCATCTCGACCTTCCTTATCACGTCACTGGTTTGATGCGGTGTGCGGCAATAGGGATGAAGAACAACTATTCCTCGATCGCGCCGGGCGAGGTCGTGCCGTACAGGCCGTGCTGCTCGAGGTAGCCGATCGCCGGGTCGGGCACGAGGTAGCGCACCGAACCGCCCGCGCGCAGCCGGCGGCGGATGTCGCTGCTGGAAATCTCCAACGGCGTGACCGGCAGGAAAATCAGCCGCGCGCCTTCTTTCATCTGCCAGACGCCGTCGCCCTTATCGCGGTAGCGTTCGGCGTAGGCGGCGGGCATGGCGTCACCCGGCTGCGCGAAGGACTTGCCCGGGCGCGACATGACCACGAAGTGGCACATCGGCAGCACCTCGCGCCAGCGATGCCAGGTGGTGATTTCGGCGAAGGCGTCGGTGCCGAGGATGAAAAACAGTTCGCCGCCCGGCGGCAGTTCCTTGAGGAAATGGCGCAGGGTGTAGAGCGTGTAGCTTTTGTCCTCGCGCTTGGTTTCGATGTCGCTGACGGCAAACGCGTCGTTGTCTTCGATCGCCAGTTCGGCCATCGCCAGGCGGTGATGCGTCGCGATGATCTCCCCCGGTTCCTTGTGCGGCGGCACGTGCAGCGGGATGAACACGACGCGCGAAAGCTCAAGCGCCTCGCGCACTTCCTCGGCGACGCGTAGGTGGCCGATATGGATGGGGTTGAACGAGCCGCCGAGCAATCCGATCCGGTTCATCATCAAGATCCCGATAATAGATGGAACTTTCTCTTTTTATGTTATAATCCTTTCATGCCGTTGGCTGCAATCGGGATAGGCAGTTCCATGGGAGATCGCATCGGCACGATCTGTCGGGCGATTGAGATGTTTTCCCACATCGATAGTACGGACGTACTAGCCGTCAGCGACTTCTACGAAACCGACCCGGTCGGCGGCGTGGCCAAGAACCTGTTCATCAACGCCTGTGTGCTGATCGACACCCTGCTTTCCCCCCACGAACTGATGCGCGAACTGCTGGCGATCGAGCGCGAATTGGGCCGCACGCGCGACACGCGCTGGGAGGATCGCACCTGCGACCTCGACCTGCTGATGTACAACGAATCGGTGGTCGAGGACCCCGACTGCACCGTGCCGCATCCGTACATGACCCAGCGCGCCTTCGTGATGATTCCGCTGGTGCAGATCGCGCCGGACCTGGTGCACCCGGTGTATAACCTGACCGTCGCCGAACTGACCCGCACGTTGTCGGCCACCGAATGGGCCGGCGTGCGGCGCATCGAAAAGTCGGCTCCGGCGCATTGAATCTCCGACATCCCGTTTGGCCGCGCAATAGTAGCGGATGGCATTGCGGACGAAAATGATATAAAAGATTGAATAGTCCGTTGAAAACGACTTGAAACGTCACGGAGAGTTCCGTCATGAAACACGCCTTGTTGATTTTCGCTCTGCTGCTGTTGCTTCCGCTGCTGCTGACCGCCTGCGGCGATGACGATGACGACAACGACGATTCAGCCTCACCCGACGATGACGACGACGACGCGACGCCGGACGACGACGACGATGACGACGACGCCACGCCGGACGACGATGACGACACGGTCGACGACGACACCGGCGACGACGACACCGTGCCCGAAGATATCGTCGATCCGCCCGCCGCAATGCCGTTCTACATCGAACGCGAGCAGGAAGGCACGGCCCCCACGACCGGCGAAGTCGCCGCGTTCACGCAGACGATGAAATCGTTTTACGAGGGCGTCGATTTCTACCGCTGGGCGGCCAAGCATTCCTTCGGCGTGCCGGAAGACAACCCCGACGGCGATCCGCCGTACATGATTTGGTGGACCAACTCCAAGGCGGTGAAGACGGGCGACCTGGTGACCTTCACCTTCGAAACTCCGCCGGACAACACGACGGCCAAGAGCACGCGCCTGCTGCCCGCGGCGATCGGCCTGTTTCTGTCCACCGGCGACGCGGACGCGCGCGAGGTGGCGCTGGGCTACATGCGCGGCTTGTCGGCCACCTACGACGGCATGATCTGGGCCGACGAGGACCCGGTGATCGACTACCTGATGGCGCGCACGATCTTCTATCGCAGTTACGCCTACGAAACGGCCGACGGCGAACAGGCCTACGCCGATTACGAACCGGTGCGCTTCGAGGAAGAAGCGCGGCGGCACGACACCTGGCACAACCCGGAGAATCCGACCTGGGGCGACATCTACGTACGCAACAAGCGTTCGAAAGACGACTTCCCGTACCTGTTCCGCGACGTGCAGTTTCTCGCGCGGCTGATCCGCGAGAGCGACGATGCGGAGATGGTCGAAGCGGCGATCAAGCTGTACCGGCAGATTGTGCGCATGTGCCGGGATATCGTGGACAAGGGCTACAAGATTTACACCAAGGGCGAGAACGGCGAGGTGTTCCTGCCGCGCACCGAGTACGGCTTCGTCGACGATTTCGCCAGCTACACCAACTACGATCTGATCTTCCCCAACGCCGAGTGCAATCCGAAAATCGCCGCGTCCTACATCGCCTACGGCAATGACCAGGGCAACGATTGCCAGGACGGCGACGGCGGTCTGTACGAGCTGATCGCCATGCTAAGCCATTACTGGTCGACCAACATGATCTGGGGCTACCACGTTTCGGCGGTGTCGATGGCGCTGACCTTCGGCGACAACGCCACGGCGCGCGAACTGCTGGAAGGCCTCGCCGCGCGCATGGACAAGCTGGAAGATCATCCCATGGCCGGCAATTACGTCGAGTGGTTCCCGGACGTGTCGGCGCTGCTGGTCATCGCCGCGGCCAACGGCCTGCCGCTGACCAATCGCGAGGCGCAGTTGATCATCGAGCATTTCACCGAGGCGGTGGAGTACCTCGAAGACTTCGAGTATTGGGATCTGTGGTCGCTGCCCGACGGCGAGTACGTGTACATCCCCGACCGCTACGTGTACGACGAGAAGGGCGATCCGACCGACTACTTCGTGCGCATCACCGAAATCACGCACATGTACGAGTACTGCTATTCGCCGCTGAAGGACCCGGCGAGCGCGCAATTCATCGACTGCGACGCGCTGCTGGCCGGGCGATAAGGTAGGCCACGCTTCGCGCGGCGGTAAGGGAATCCCGGATTCTCGAGCCACTCGATAAATGCGCCGATAGGCGACGAATAGCCCCGTCAGGGGCGATAGAGGGTAGCCCGATGCGCGAGCGTCGGGCAAAAAAGCCGGGCGTCACAGTCTTATTCCACAGGAACATTGAACGTCTACGAGCACAGCTTACGCCAAGGGCGTAAACTGTGGCACACGGAAAGAGCGTCATTTCGACCGAAGCGACCTTGTCCGCCGAAGCCCAGATTCTACGAAGCTTTAGCGAAGTAGAATGGCGAAGGCGGAAGCGAAGTGGAGAAAACCCTTTGCTTCATGACTCAAAAGGGATTCCTTCCTCCTCCGCTAAAGCTACGGCGGACAGGCCAATCGTCACGCCTTCGGCGTTCCTCCGGCGGAATGACATTATTTAAATAACTCTGTAAAAGGAAAACCGACGCGGGGGCTGTCGTAGCCCGGTTGGCCGTCGCGCGCCTGGAACACGTGCAGGCGCATCTGCTGCGGCTCGAACACCACCGTGTGCAGCGTGATCCACGGACCGATGATGAACGAGGGCGTGAAGCCCACGTCGGCCATCGCGTTGAGGGCCTCCATGACCTCGACGTTGTCGTCCTTGGCGGCCGCGTACAGCGCGCGCTTCATGCCCATGTACTGGCCCGAGCTGTACAGCAACGGGATCGACCGTTCGCGTTTAAGATAGTGGTTGGCGTTCAGCAGCGTATCGGTGCGCGCCAGGCGCTGATTGACCAGCGGATTGCGCGACGCGGTCAGGTTGTCGCTCGGGCGGCGATGCGTGGCGCGGCCGTCGGCGTGCGCGCCGTCGCCGTTGTATTCGAGCACCCCGGCCACTTCGTCGTCGGCGCGACCGGCCGCCGGGAACGCCAGATGATACAGGTACTGGCCCATTTGCGGCATCGCGTCGAGCATGGCGTCGGCGTCGGCGGGCACGCCGGTCGGTCCCATCTTTTCCAGCACGCGGCGCAGGGCGAGCGTGCCGGGCACGAGGCCGTCGTCGGTCGTCGCGTGCACCTCGTTGAGCGACACGTGAATCACCGCGCAGGCGCCGTGTTCGTTGATGCCGCTGATGCAGCCGATGTCGCCGACGAAGGTCACGTTGATCCAGCGCGGCGCGTCGTCGGGCGCATAGGCGATGATCAACTGGTGGTCCATGATCATGTGCGCCGGATCGGTCATCCAATCGAAATTGCGCGCCAGCAGCGTCGAGCCGTCCGCGCGATTCTTGCCCCACACGCTCAGGCTCGAGCAGGCGAACGAGCCGATCAGCCAGTCGCCCATGGTGTTCATCAGTTGCAGGTCGGCCAGCGTCACCTCGTGCGGCTTGCGGCCCGGCAGCGTCACCAGGAGTTGCTCCGCCCCCAGGGCGTCGCGCAACCCGGCAAGCATGCCGGTCAGTTCGTCGCCGTACTCGCCCCAATCAAAGCGCGGTTGCAGCGCGAGCAGCGCGTCGTAATCCTGCTTGAACTCGGTGAGCACGAACGCGCCGTAGATGTTGAGCATGTTCATGATCTCCGGCGCGAGCAGATAGCCGTGGTTGTAGCCCATCTGCCGGTGCGAGCCGCTCAGCTTGAGCACCCGCGCGCCGCCGATCCAAGTGAGCGTCGCTGTGCCGTCGGGCGAAACGATCGTCCGGTTCGCCGTGATCGGCAACGCCGCCGGCGAATGGAACTTGCTCCCGCACGCCGTCAGCGTCAGCGCCATTATTAAAAGAATTGAAGACACGCGCAGGGATTTTAACATTCGCTCTCCACGTGGTGATTGATCGAGTCAACGATCTGTCGCACCGAGACGATTGGTTGTCAACGGCTATAGTTGTGGATCATTGTCGCACGATTTGCTTTTATCCTATAATTTAGTACAATATATTATCATCTATAGTTGTGAATAATTAATTGGTATTTATATGGAGGCCATCCAATGGCTAAAATAATATTTAAATTAAATGTTAAAAGCCTCTTTACGGCAATCACCAAGGGAATCGTCGATTTTTCTTTTGGTAACTGGGCGTTTTTTGCTAAAGATTCGATCGATGCCGTAGCATCCTTTATGGAGATAAAAAAATCTCCAGAAAAAGCATTTAAACAATTGGTTTTAAGATCGCTACTTCGCGCAATGTTCGATCTTTTGGAAAGTAACGTACCTGATTTAAAGCGTGATATGCCGCAGGAATGGGAAGGGATGTTGGAAGACCTCGGTTACGATGAGCCGATTGTTATCGAGTTTACCCGTGAGCAACTAACCAATCCGAAATCAATGCCGATTCTGGATACGATCAAGCCTGTTTTCGCCAAATGGTTGACGGATATGCATTGCGAACCGGCGAGGGCCAATACCATTGTCGATCGGCTGCCACAGTATTTTGTTGTCGCTTTGGATGAAGAATGGAAAGAACATCCGGATCAATATGCCCTGCTCACCGATATCGAAACGCCCTTCACCGTAAAATCGGATATTGAGAAAGCGTGGTGGTCGTATTCTGCATATCTTGCAAAACAAGTGGCGGCTTCAATGTTGAGTGAAACATTCAGTTTGGAACAAATATATATTCCTTTGCGGGCTTACTGGGAGGAGCTGCCAAAAGCACAAAGAGGAAAAGACGAGGTGGAGTCTGTCAGTCGATCGACCGGTAATCGGCAGCGAAATGTTATCTGGTTGGATGAAGATTTGGAAGAATGGATAGATAATGGAAAAAGAGATAATGCCCTGCGTGTGTTATCGGGAGGACCAGGCAGCGGTAAATCGACATTCGCCAAAATTTTTGCCGCACGAATGGCTCAAAAACCTGGATTGCGAACATTTTATATTCCTCTTCATCTTTTCGATATGTCGGTGGATCTGATCACTGGTGCCGGTAACTTCGTAAAAACAACGCAGTTATTACCATATAACCCTCTTGATAATACAAAAGATTCGGATCGACTGTTTATCATTTTCGATGGCATCGATGAATTGCCGTTGAGCGATCGAGCGGCAATAGAGAATGCACGCGAATTTGTTCGTGAAGTGGAAAAGTTTGTCACTGGTCGCAATAGCCGAAAATGTAAGGTGAAAGTGTTGATTACCGGCCGCACTCTGGCGGTTGAAGCTAGTCGTGCTGAATTGCGTAAAGAAGGCCAAATCCTTTTCTTACTGCCGTTTTACCTTACGGAAGAAATGGAAGTAAAAGCAGAATGGAAAGACGATAATATTTTAATAATCGATCAGAGAGCTGAATGGTGGAAGCGCTATGGGGCCTTGACCGGCAAGGATTATCAAAGGTTGCCGAAAGAACTGGCCGTTAAAGGACTTGAAGAAATTACTGCCGAACCTTTGCTCAATTATCTGGTCGCCCTCAGTTACGAACAGCACGACAGCATGCAATTCGGTCCGGACACCAACCTCAATGAAATCTATGAGAATCTGATTCTCCAAGTGCATAAACGGGCCTGGGGCGAAGGCGGACCGCTGGTCGGTGATCTATCGGAAAAGGACTTCCTGCATATTCTGGAAGAAATTGCCCTCTGCGCTTGGCATGGGCGAGGGCGAACCGTCACGGTTGGTGAAATCGAAAACCGTTGTAAACAATCCGGTATGCTGCAACTGCTTGAGAAATTACAGCATGGGGCCAAAACAGGCGCCAATGTTCTCCGTTTATTAACGGCATTCTATTTTCAAAAACGTGGCGGAGTAATCCCCGGCCAGGAAACGTTCGAATTCACGCACAAGAGCTTTCGCGAATACCTGACGGCCGGCCGCATTACTCGGATGCATAATCAAATATACAGGCAATTAAAACAACATCAAGAAGACTACCAATTCGGTTGGAATGAAAATGAGGCGCTTAAACATTGGGCGATGCTAACCGGTCCGGCGGTAATGGATATCGATTTGTATAACTATCTCGCGCGGCAGGTTGCCCTGGAACATCGACGAAACTGCAAAGAGGGAAAAGAATCGCATACAGAGGAATTGCAGAAAACGTTGATTCGCTTGATCGACCACGTCTTACGTTATCGCCTGCCGATGCATCAAATCCCGGGAAACATGACGTACAAAGAAATGAAATTCCAAGCGCGCAACGCCGAAGAGGCATTGCTGGCCTCGTTATGCGCCTATTCGGCGGTTACCGGCAAGATTAGTAAAATCAATTGGCCGCAAGACAATAGCGCCGGAGCCTGGATAAAATTTCTCCAAGGTCAGAGGAAGGGTTCAGAAAATAAATTATCGCTTTCCTGTTTGGCGCGAATCGATTTTTCGAAACAGATTTTTTATCTGGCCGATTTATTTAGCGCAAACTTATTGGATGCGCGATTGAATGAAGCAAAACTTGAGCGAATAAACCTAATGTTTGCGAACTTGGTAGGGGCAGACCTGTCAGGGGCAAACTTGAAAGAAGCAGACCTAGAAAATGTAAGCATTGACGAAACAAACTTCAACGGAGCAAATTTAAAAGGAACCATCCTGGAAGGATAAATTAAGTCAAAATAGCTTCCTCGTCCCGAAACGCTTGCGCAGCACACTGTGGCGGTGGGTGAACAGGATGTTCACGAAGGCGCGCAGGAGCGGGCGCAGCGGCGCGAGGCGCGGGGCGAAGGTCAGGCGGTCGCGCAGGCGGCAGCGGCCGGGGCCGAGCGTTTCGAGCGTGCGTTCGTGCCGCCACAGGCGGTTGGTCCAACTGAAAGACTCTTCGACGAACCCCGTGCCCGGGCGCACCTCTTTGAGGATCAGGCTGTGCCGATCGACCGGCAGCAGGCCGAACAGCAACAGCCAACTGCGAAAGAGCACCTCGCCGGTCGGCGCTTCGTCGAGAAGGTAATCGTCCAGGGCGCACGGCCAGGTCATGCGCAGCAGCGGCCGCAGTTCGAAGTTGACGCCGCGCATCGTGGACACGCCGGTCCACAGCGCCTCGCGCGAGATGTTCAAGTCGGATTGAAAACTCAATTCGATCATACGTTGAACCGCACGTGCATGATTTCCCCGTCGCTGAGCACGTAGTTCTTGCCTTCCACCTGCAGTTTGCCGGTGTCGCGGCAGGCCTTGAGCGAACCCAGGTCGACCAGCGTCTGGTAGGGGACGATCTCGGCGCGGATGAAGCCGCGTTCGAGGTCGGAGTGGATCGACCCGGCGGCCTTTTGCGCGGTGGTGCCGGCGGGCACGGGCCACGCGTGGCAGTCGTCGTCGCCGACGGTGAAGAAGCTGATCAGATTCAACTGCGCGAACGCCGCGCGGGCGATGCGGTGCGCGGCCGGTTCGCCCAGGCCCATTTCGGCGGCGAAGGCGTCCTGCTCGTCGGGCGGCAGCGTGGCGACCTCGGCGGCGACGGTCAGGCACACGGGAATCGCCTGGCGGCCCCAGAGCACGGTGGGCGCGGGCAGCGGCGCGTTATCGGGCGGCGTGTTTTCGTCGAGGTTGATCACGATCAACTGCGGCGTGAGCGTGACGAGATTCAGGCCGGTCAGACCGGCGCGGTCGTGCTCGTCGAGCTCGGCGCTCCACAGCGGCTGTTCGCTTTCGAGCAGCTCCTTGGCCTTGAGCACGGCGTGTTTGCGCGTCGCGTCCATCGGCTGCACGCGTTCGCGTTCGAGCAGACGCTCGAGGGCGAACAGGTCGGCGAAGATCATCTCGCCGTCGAGCTTGGCCAGGTCGCGCGGCACGTCGGGCTCATCGGCGGCGGCGGGCGTCATACAGGCGCGCACCACGTGAATGAACAGACTCGACCCTTTGATCAGATCGAGGTAGCGCTCCATTTCGCTGCGGCGCTTGCCTTCGCCGGCGCCGGGCCAGGCGGCTTCGCGCGCACGAATTTCCGCGTAGGTCGTTTTTTTCGGATGATAAATCTCGACCAGCTTGTCCAGGCGCGGATCGGGCACCTTGACCGTGGCGATCTGCGCTTTGCCCGCATCCTGCCCGGTCAGCGCGGCCAGCAGCGTCGATTTGCCGCACCCGGCCAACCCGATGACGGTGACGTCCATAACCAGCTCCTTCGTTTCAGAGGCACGAGCAAGATACCGCGCCCGTCGCCGCTGTCAAGGATCGCAATGATTGCGGTGGATGGATTACAACTGCGCCAGTTTGCGCGCCCAGTCGGCGACGCGCTCGAGGGTGAGATCGTCGGCGCGCAGGGCGTCGGCGCGTTCGGCAGCGATGTTGTTGCCGGTCATTTCGACTTCGATGAAGCCGTCGCGCAACAGGCGCGCGGCAACGTCCTCGCGATCGCCGGCGGTGAGGTGTTCTTTCACGCCGAAGTTGGTGATCCCGATCACGCGGCCGATCTGATCGAAGCGGCGATGCCCCAGCGCGTACGGGCCGGTGTCGACCGCGCCGGGGGCGAGTTGTGTTTCGCTGGGACGCCGGGTGAGCTTGCATTCCGGGCGTTCGCTTTCATCCTTGAGCGTCAGTTTGATCTGCGTGAGTTTGCCCGTGCGCGTGCGATACAGCGACAGCTCGTAGCGCGACTTTTGCTGCCACCAGACGAGCACGTCGCGCCCTTGTTCGTTTTGCACGGTCGCCTTGAGTTTTTCGGCGAGTTCGCGCACCTGACGATCGGCCCGCAGCACGGTCAGGGTATTGCGAATGAACATGCCCAGGGCCGTCAACAGCAGGGCGATTGCCGCAATCCACCCGGTCAGTTGCATGCGTGGTTCCCTCCGTTCCCGCTCGCTTTGATGGATGATAGGTGCGCTCCATTATAGGCGATCGCGTCGATTTGGCGAACGGGATTTTGTATCGGCCGGACGCCGTCGCGGCGCGCGATGATTTTCCCGCCGTGTTGGTGTATAACAAAACGGAAACCAACAACGCAGTCGTGTACGAAACCCTGACGGAGAGCGGGGAACGCCCTGATGAGCGAACGCGATCGACCTTTGTACATCGTGCCGGCCTACAACGAAGGCGCGAACATCGCCGCAGTGATTGCCGACCTGCTGACCGTGGCCGCGCCGGAGGAAATTCTGGTCGTCAGCGACGGCAGCACCGACGACACCGCCGCGGTCGTGCGCCGCACGCCGGTCGCGTTTCTCGAACTGCCCTTCAACAACGGCGTGGCCACGGTGCTCAAGGCGGGCTTCGGCTATGCCCTGCGCCACGACTTTCCCTGCGCCGTGCAGTTCGACGGCGACGGGCAGCACATCGCCGCCGAGGCGGAAAAAATCCTCGCCCCGGTGCGCGCGGACCAGTGCGACATCGCGGTGGGCTATCGCTTCGGCAAGAGCCGTATCGTCTCGTCCAAGGCGCGCGTGTTCGGGCGGATGCTCATCAGCGGCTTTCTGATTTTGCTGACCGGCCAGTACCACGCCGATCCGACCAGCGGCTTTCGCGCCTATTCGCGCAAAGCGATCGAACGTTTCGCGCGTGATTTTCCCGACGAGTTCCCCGAGGTCGAGTCGATCGTGCTGGCGAAGAAATTCGGCCTGCGCCTGCGCGGCGAGCCGGTGACGATGCAGCCGCGACGGGGCGGCAAATCGTCGATCAAGTTTTTCGGATCGATCTATTACATGATCAAAGTGACGCTCGCGTCGCTGATCATGATGCTGCGCCGGTACTGACCGGCCGGGAGCGAGGGGCGATGGAGCAAGCGGCGAATCTGACCGAATTGCTGGTGCGGCAGAAGATCATCGCGGCGGTCTTCATCGTGCTGATCTTCCTGCTGACGATCGAGTTCATCCGCCGGCGTGCGCTCAAGGAACGCTACGCGCTGCTGTGGCTGGCGGCGAGCATCGTGCTCATTCCGCTGGTGCTGTGGTACGAGCTGCTGCTGAAAATCAGCAAGGTGCTGGGCATCGCCTATCCGCCGGCGACGATTTTGCTGACGGCGATCATCTTCATCATTCTTATTCTGTTCCACTTCTCGGTGGCGCTGTCCAAAACGCGCCGGCACGAGGAAAAGCTGCTGTTGCGCATCGCCGAACAGGACGAGCGACTGGATACGCTGGAGCGGGAGGTCGCCCGCCTGCGCGGAAACGATCCGGCGACCGGCGACGCGCCGGAAAGCCGCGGCGGGTGAACGGACCGATGACGACGCGGCGCGAAGGCATTTCGTTCGACGAGAAAATCGCCTGCATCACCCTGGATGTGGAGGAGGATTACGACGATTTCGTCGGCGCCTTCAACATCTATCATCGCCATCGCGACGAACTCGAAACGTTGAACGCGCTGTTTCGCGCGCAGGAAGCGCCGTTGTCCGCGTTCATCCGCACCGACATGCTCGCGCGCTACGACGGGTTGGGCGAATTTCTCGTTCGGCTGGCGGCGGACCTGCATTGCCATTCGCACAGCCACCGCGTCGACGGCCCCGATTCGTGTGCGCAGATCGAAGCTTCGCGGGCGGCGTTCGCGGAGTATTTCGGCCGGTCGCCGTTGGGGTATCGCGCGCCGCTGGGCATTTTAAAACCGGGCGACGTCGAGTGCATCAAGGCGGAGGGATTCGGCTTTAGCGCCAGCGTGTTTCCGTCATATCGACCGGGCGCGTTCAACAATCTGTCGCAGCCGGGCACGCCGTTTTTTTACGAAAACGGCTTGTTGGAAATTCCCTTCGCCGCGTTCCCGCGCGTGCGCTACACCATTTCGCTGAGCTACCTCAAGCTGATCGGCCTGACGGCGTTCAGGGCGCTGGTGCGCACGTGCGGCTTGCCCAACCCGCTGGTGTTCGATTCGCACTTTCACGATTATGTCGTTTGCCGGGAGAGCCTGGCGCGCGTACCGCTGCGTTACCGGCTGCCTTGGGGACGCAACCTGGAAAAGGGAACCGATTTTTTCCGGCGCTTTGTCGACCTGCTGCGCGATGAAGGATACCGGTTGATCACGATGAGCGAACTGTATCGGCTGACGAAGGAAAAAGCATCATGCGGATCGTCCTGATTACTCAAGATGCCCCGATCTACCTGCACGAATTTCTGTTTCGGTTTTTTCGCCGGCTGCAGGCGACGAAACACCGGATCGTCGGCGTCGTGGTGGAGTCGTCGCTGACCAAGCCCTTTTTCAGCGAAGTGTTTTATCGGCTGCGCCTGTACGGTCCGTGGGATTTTCTGCGCACCGCGTTGATGATCTTCGGCAACAAGCTGTGGTCGACGCTATACGCGCTGGGTTTGTCGAAACGCTGCGCCTCGGTCGACAATGTCGTTCGCGAATTCGCCTTGCCGTTAATGAAAACGGCGGGCATCAATTCGCCGGAGTTCCTCGCGTATTTGCGGAGCAACGAGGTCGACCTGGTCGTCAGCGTCGCCTCACCGGTCATCTTCAAAAAGGAGCTGCTGCAAACGCCGAAGCGCGGGTGCATCAATTACCATTCGGCGCTGCTGCCGCGCTACCGGGGCATCCAGCCGCTGTTCTGGGCGTTGCTCAACGGCGAGCCGGAGGTCGGGGTGAGCGTCCACGAGATGGATCGCAAACTGGACAACGGACCGATCCTCGTGCAAAAACGGATTCCGGTCGAAGCGGGCGACACGCTGCACAGCCTGTATTGGAAGACCTTCAAGGTCGGGCCGGACGCGCTGCTGAACGCGCTGGACCTGTTGGAGTCCGGCGAGGAAAAACGCCTGCCGAACGCGGCCGAGAACGCCACGTACTTCGGCCATCCGCAACCGGAGGATACGCGCAACCTCAAACGACAGGGGAAACGGCTGTATTGAACGATCCGGCGCCAAAAACCGCCGTGCCGCGCGCGGCGATCATCGTGGTCACCTACAATTCGGCGGAGCACATTGCCGCGCTGGCGGCGAGTTTGTGCGCGGACGAACCGGCCGGCTATCGGCGTGAACTCATCTTCGTGGACAACGCGTCGGCGGACGATTCGGCGGCGCGAATACGCGCGGCGTTGCCGGAGGCGGTGGTGCTGATCAACGAGGCGAACCTCGGCTTCGGCGCAGCCAACAACCGGGGTGCGGCCGAAGCCAAGGCGCGTGGGGCGGAGTTCGTCGCCTTTCTCAATCCCGACACGTCCGTCGAGCCGGGATGGCTGGAACCGCTGCTGCACGCGTTGCGCGCCGATCCCGGTCTGGGCGCGGTGCAGCCGCTGCTGGTGGATGGGCGCGATCCGCAACAGGTGGTCAGCGGCGGCAATGTGGTGACCTTCCTCGGCTTCGGCTACATGGGCGGGCACGGCCGGCGCGCCGAGCGGGCGGAAACGGGCTTGCGCGGCTGCGCCTATGCCAGCGGAACGTGTATGGCGATGCGCACCGAGGAATTTCTCGCTTGCGGCGGCTTTGACGAACCGTTTTTTCTGTACGTCGAGGATCAGGACCTGGGCTGGCGGTTGCGCCTGGCGGGCAAGAAAGCGGCCACGGCCGGCGCGGCGCGCGTGCGGCACCATTACGAGTTTCACAAGGGCGCGGCGAAATTTTATTGGCTCGAACGCAACCGGTGGATTTTTCTGGCGACGCATTTTCAGCCGCGCACGTTGGCGCTGCTATTGCCCGCGCTGGTGATCGTCGAGCTGGGCCTGTGGGCGTATTTCCTTTTCGCCGGCATGGCGGCGGCGAAATGGCGCGCGGTGCGCGATTTCTTCCGGCCGGAAATCGCGGCGTGGCGCCGAGCCAAACGCACGAAACTGCAAAGCGAGCGGCGCTTATCCGATCGCGAACTGACCGCGTGGCTGACCGCCGAAATCGAACTGCCCGGCGGCAACCCGTGGCCGGTGCGCGCGCTGTTGAATCCGTTTTTGCGCGCGTACTGGGCGCTGATCAAACGGTTCATTTGACGGGGCGAAACGCATGACCGATCCGCAACCGACCACGCCTGACGGCAAAGCGAAGCTACTGCGCACGCTGTTGGTCGTGTTGTTAGCCGCATCGGCCGCGCTGTTTTTCTATCTGACCAATTTCCGCGCGCTGTACAATCCCGACGCGATGAAGTACGCGCAGATGTCGCGCGACATCTTGCGCGGCGAAGGGTGCGCGATGGAGGAAATTCATCCGCGGATGTTCGCGTTCGTTCAAGACGGCAGCCGGCCGGAACGCGAAAACCAAATCGGCCCCGTACGCTATTTTTTGTCACAGTTGACGGTGGCGGGCGCGTTCGCGATCTTCGGCGAGACGGACAAGGTCGCCGCGTGGACGACGATCGTGTTGTACGTCCTGTCGGTGCTGGTTTTTTATTGGCTGGCCGGCTATCTGCTCAAGCCGGCGGAAGCGGCGCTGGCCACGGTGTTGTTCGCGCTGCACGGGCAGGTGCTGACCTACGCGGCGTCGGGCCTGACCGAGCCGCTCTTTTTGCTGCTGGCGGTGACCGCGTTGTTGCTGTTGTTGCGCGCGCAGGAAAATCCGCTGTACGCGCTGGGCGCGGGGCTGACGCTGGCGGCGATGATCTTCACCAAGGATCTGGCTAAGGTGTTCGTCGCGCTGGCGGTGCTGGGCGCGCCGTGGCTGATCGCCAGACGGCGGCTGCTGACGACGGCGTTGCTGATCGCGGCGCTGGCGGCGGGGTACGTCGCGCTCGACCGGCTGGAGCGGCGGATCAACCACGCGCCGCGCCAGAGCCAGGGCATAGGCGCGGAGTATGATCAGCAGTTGCTCGCCGCGCACGCGCCGCGCGAAAACGCGTGGACGACGCGCCTGATCGGTCGCTTCGGCGGCGGCGTGATTTTGCAGTATTCGGAAATGTTCCCCGGCCACACGCTGGAGCGTTCGCTGACGCCGGTCAACGAGGCGCGCGTTTTCGAAGACAACAAACAAGTCTTTTTCGCCAAGTGGAAAAGCAACGCCATGGTGACGGCGAAGAACCTGTTCACCGAGGCGGTCAATCCGCTGGTCTTCCTGTTTTTCCTGCTGTTTCCGTGGCTGCGACGCGACGACGAAACGCTGCTGCGGCGGGTGCATTGGTGGACGATCGCCGCGGTCGGCGCGTTCGTGTTCATGTGCTTGTTTTTGTTTTCGATGGCCCGCTATCTGTTAGTGCTCGTGCCGTTGCTGTCGATGTTCGCGGCGTCGTCGGCCGGGCGGCTGGCCGAGAAATTTTTCGGCAAGCGCGCGGGACTGCGCCGGGCGGCGCTCGTCGTTTTCGCCGTGCTGATGCTGTATCCCTACGCACTGACGGCGGGGTCGGATGCGCTGACGAAGATCACCGACCGCGAGGCGCGCCAGGTGCGGCAGATCAACGCGGCCGGCGTGCAGGCGCTGGGCCAATTCCTGCGGGAACAGACGCAACGCGAGGACGTGTTGGTGAGCGACGTGCCGTGGATAACCCTCTGGCAGGGCGACCGGACGTCGATCTGGTTGCCGGTCGATATGGAGCAACTGACCGTGCTGCGCCGGCGGGCGCGCGTCGACTGGCTGTTGCTGACCTTCCAGTATCCGTGGAGCATGCAACCGTGGCGCGAATGGCTCACCGACTTCGTGAAATCCGGCGAACCGGTGCGCGACGGTTTCCGCTTCGCCACGGGCTACCGGTTTGGCGCACAGACCTTTTATCTGTTTCAGGCGGTGGAAGATCCTTAAGGTTGCGCGGCGCGCAGCGTGGCCGCCAGCGTTTGCGCGGCAACGCGATGCCCCAGGGCGTCAAAGTGCTGGTCGATGGGCAGGTAGACGTCCGGACCGGCGGCGCGAATGGCCGCGGTCAGGTCGACCGTGGTAAAACCGTGCCGTGCCGCGCTCGCGCTCAACGCCGCGCGAATGCGTTGCGCCTTGTCGGCCTGGTCGCCGAACACTTCGTTGACGGAGGGGATGAACATCACGATCAGTCGCGCCGCGTGCGCGGCCGCTAGGCGCTCCATACCCGCGAACAGCTTCATCGCCTGCTCCAGGTTGCGGATGCCGGTTTCCGCCGTCGGCGCGTCGCTCGGCTGATCCGGTTTCCGTCGGCGCAGCAGTTGCGCCAGACGCGGATGGACGATCTGCAATCCCACCCGCTGGTACAGCGCCGTGCGCTTGAGCCACCACGGCAAGTCGCCGCCGGGCAGCGTCAACGAGGCGGGCAGACCGTCCGGGCCGGGCGTTGCGCGATACAGATCCATGTCGTGTAAATCGTTATCGGCGTAAAACCCGACGACAACGATCCGCGGCCCGAAAGCCAGGCCGCGCTCTTGCAAGTACAGGTATTGCGGCAGCGGGCAATCGCCGTTGGCGAACCCGGTGTTGATCACCTCGAATCGCTCGTCGGCCGTGCCGTCGTTGAGCAGCGTTTCCAGCACGGCGGCGTAGGTTTGCTCCACCGGCACCCCGATGCCGAAGGTGAACGAATCGCCCATGACCAGCACGCGGGCCACGTGCGGCGCGGGCGCGGGCGCATATTCGCGATCGGCGCGCAGGCCCTGGGCGTTGATGCGAATGGGATAGGTCGCCTCGCCGCTGGCCAGCGTGTGCTCGACGCGGATGCCCGGCGTCAGCAGCAGCCCGGCGCCGTTGCGGTAATGCATGACGCGAGCGATGGTCAGCATCGAGCGCAATTGTTGTCCGGCGCTCAGACGCAAGACGATTTCCGTCAGCACAAGCGTGATGAGCGTCAGGCCGACGAACAGAAAAACCGCGAAGACGATTTTTTTCCTGGTCGAAAGTCGCTTTTCCATCGCGTCGCTCAATTCTCCTGGCCGTGACGGCCGTCCGCGCGACGGCGACGAAGCGGCACGTTCAGTCATCGGTTTTCCCCCGATCGCCGGCGGTGGTTGACGGTTTCTCCGATTGATAGCCCATGCTTACGGCGGGATCAATACCCGGCGCGGTAAATTTTCGCGCGGCGGGCGGCGCCCTGGGAGAATCGTTTATTATATGTTTTCATGTAGTTGCAGGATGAGGACAACCGTGTTAGAGACAGCCCACGGAGCGTTTGATTTTTCCCGGCCGAGGGAAGGGCGAATGGGTAGCGGTGATTTCTTAAATAAATTTACGGAACGCCTGGGCGCGCCGAAGGCGTTGCGGCAACGGCTCTGGTCACTGGTCGGCGGCCTGCGCCGCCTGGTTTCCCGCGCGGCGCAAGCCGACCAGGAGACCGGGAATTCGCTGCTGGGCCGACTGATTTCGCTGCCCACCTACATTCATCCCTCGCCGTTTTACGTGTTTTCCGCCGCCTATCGCCACGAGCGAAAGCTGTTGCGACAAAGCGAACGTTTTTCGCACGAACAACTCGCCGCGTTGAAATTGCAACGCCTGCGGGAGATCTGCGTTTATGCGTACGCCAACTGCCCCTTCTACCGTGAGCGTTTCGATGCGGCCGGGGTGGATCCGGCGCGGATCGACGAGCAAAGCATCAAGCGGCTGCCGCTGCTGAGCAAGCAGGACATTCAACAAAATCTGGCGGCGATGACCTCGCGCGCGATCGACCCCAAGAAGCTGGTGTACATCACCACCGGCGGTTCCAGCGGCACGCAACTGGGGTTGTACCTGGAAGCCAACGAAACCTACAACCGGACCTATGCCTACGAATGGCGGCAGTACAACTGGGGCGAGGTGGGTTATCTGCGGCGGCGGGGCGAAATGCGCGGGCGCGTGCTGAGCGACCTGGTGATGCGCCGGGGCCAGAACGTGTTTCTTTCCTCGTTTTATCTGACGGAACAGACCGCGCCGCGCTACGTCGAGGAGCTCGAGCGATTCTCGCCGGTGTACATCGAGGCCTACGCGTCGTCGATCGGCTTTCTGGCCGAGTGGGTGCTGCGCCACGGTGTGCAGCCGCACCTGCCGCGGCTGCGCTCGGTGTATCTGTCGTCGGAAACCGCGCTGCCGCACCAGTGCGAGGCGATCGCGCGGGCCTTCGCCTGCCGGGTGTTCAACAAGTACGGCAACTCGGAGCAGGCGACGATCATCGGCATGTGCCGCTACGGCCGACATCACGAGTTCGAGGAATACAGCTTCACCGAATACCTCGACGAACAAGGCGACGAAGCGCGCGAAGGACAGGCGCACATCGTGAGCACCTCGTTCGTTAACCGCGCGATGCCGCTGATCCGCTACCGCACCGACGACTGGGTGGAGCTGGACGGCACGCCCTGCGCCTGCGGCCGCGCGCATCGCACGATCAAGCGGATCGTCGGACGCAGCCAGGAATACCTGCTGGGGCGCAATGGCGAACGCATCAGCATCGCGGCGATCAACACGCACAGCGACGTCTACGACGGCATCGCCGATTTTCAGTACGTGCAGGAGGAGCCCGGCGCGGCGGTCATTCGCGTGGTGGCGGCGGCGCTCGACGATCGACAGCGCGAGCGCATCGTCGAAGAGGCGACCTATCGCACCGCGCGGACCGTTGCCTTTACGCTGGAAACGGTCGATAGTCTGACCAAGACCCGGGGCGGCAAACGTTTGATGATTGTGAGGAACTGCTGAGCATGACCAAAGCCGACGTCGCGATAGGCATCGATCCGACGTTGTCCTATCCCGCCCGCGCGCCGTTTCATCCGCCCGCGCGCTACCCGGAACTCGCTCCCGATACGCCGCTGGACCCGGAAAACAAGGTCTATGCGCACGTGCGCGATTGCCTGCGCCACCTGGGTCTGGACGCCGCCGCCGATGACACGCCGCGGTGGAATCCGCTGGGCGAGGTGATCCGGCCGGGCGACAAGGTTTTAATCAAACCGAACCTCGTGCTGCATTACCGGGGCGCGAGCCACGATATCGACGCGGTGGTCACGCACGGCTCGGTGCTGCGGCCGCTGATCGACTACGCCTTGCGCGCGCTGGACGGAAAGGGCGAGGTGATCGTCGGCGACGCGCCGCACGGCAACGCCGATTTCGACCGCATCGTCGCCGCCAACGGACTGCGCGCCACGGTCGAGTGGTTCCGGCAGCGCGGCGAACCGGTGCGGCTACTGGATTTCCGCAAGTACATTTACGCGCCCGGCCCGAGCGGATTCATCGACGGTCTGTGCCGCGAGGTCGAGGGCGATCCCGCCGGCTATCGGATTGTCGACGTGGGCGAGCGGAGTTTTTTAAAAGAGCTGCCGCACCTGGAGCGGCTGTACGGCTCGGATTTCGACCGCGAATTCATCGTCGCGCAGCACCGCGACGGGCATCATCGTTATTGCGTGACCGGCACGCTGCTGGCCGCCGACGTGGTGATCAGCGTGCCGAAAATGAAGACGCACAAGAAGGTGGGCGTCACGCTCAACGCGAAAAACCTGGTGGGCGTCAACGGCGATAAAAATTACCTCGCGCATTATCGCGTCGGCTCGGCGGAGCAAGGCGGCGACGAATATCCGCCGACCTCGTCGTGGTTGCTGCGGCTGTGGCGCTGGTGGCTGCGCTTTGCGGCGGACAAATTTCTCGCCCCCAACACGCAGGCGGGGCGCACGTTGTACAAAGTATTGCACTGGCCGATGCGCTTCGTGTTTCTGTTTTATCTGGCGCTGCATGACCGAGAGGAGCCGATCGACAAGGGCGACTGGTGCGGCAACGACACCGCCTGGCGCATGTGCTTGGACCTCAACGAGATCCTGCGCTTCGCCGACCGCGACGGCAAATTGCACGACACGCCGCAACGGCGGCTGTTTGCCGTGCTCGACGGCATCGTCGCCGGTGAGGGCAACGGCCCGATGGAGCCCGAGGCGCGCCGCGCGGGGTATCTGGCAATCGGGGGCGATCCGTTTTTGGTCGATCACCTGTGCGCCTGGCACATGGGCTTTGCGCCCGACAAGCTGCCGGTGCTCGACGCCGCGCGCCGCTCGCCGCGCCTGGCGTACGATCCGGACGGCGCCGTGGTGGATTGCCGGCGGCAGGGCGAGCCGGTCGACTGGCGGGAGGTCGACCTGCGTTTCAAACCGCACCATGCCTGGCGCGGGAAGATCGAACGGTAAGCGATGGGACGATTCTGGAAAGGCGCTCGATGAACAAGGTTGTCTCGCAGATGGAATTTTCGACTGTTTATCGGCGGGTCGTCGATAAGATCGCGCCGTTCGTGACGCCGGAAATTCAGGCGGAGTTGGCCCGGCACAACGCCGGCTGGAAAACCGGCATGACCGATTTCGTCGTCTATTTGCGTCTTTCCGAAAAGCGGTATTACAAAGCCTACCGCGCGCTGGCCGCACACACGACGGCGAGGAGAGTCTGCGACGTCGGCGGCTTCTGGGGCGTGTTTTCTCTCGTGCTGCAGGAACTGGGCTACGAGGTCGTCATGACCGAGGCGCTCAAATACTACAGCAACGCCTTCGACGATCTGTTTGCCGCCATTCGCGCCGGCGGCGTGCAAATCGTCGATTATGATCCCTTCGACGAACGGGCGACTCCGCCCGCGGACATCGACTTCGTTTTTCTGCTGGCGATCATCGAGCACTTCCCGCATTCGCCGCTGACCTTCATGCACAACGTGAAGCGCATGCTTCGGCCCGACGGCAAAATCTATGTCGAGGTGCCCAACATCGCCTATTGGTGGAAGCGTTGGGGATTGCTGCGGGGGGAGACGCCGCTGGCGCCGATCGAGATCGTTTGCGAATCGGCCGTGCCGTTTATCGGCCATCATCACGAATACACCAGGGTCGAACTGGAGACGTTGGCGAATTTGTGCGGTATGAATATTATTTCCAGAGACGACTTTAATTATTCTCGCCAGGAAGGGTTTGCTTTCTACCTTTTTAAAGGAATCCCGTTGGAGTATATTTTTGAAAAACTGGCGTATGCGTTTTTCAAAAATTCCAGAGAAGTTTTAACCATGGTTTGCGAATTGCGGCGGTAAAAAAATGTACGTCGCCAATACCGCCATCACGCTGATTTCCCGCTTCCTGATTATGGGATTGGGAATGGCGATGGGTATATTGGTCGCGCGCCTGCTGGGTCCGGCGGACAAGGGTTTGCTGGCGACGATCATGGTCGTCACCGGCATCGCCGGCCAGTTCGCCAACCCGGGCATGCACTCGGCGATCACGCATTTCACCGCGAAAACGCGGGCGGTGAAAGCGCTGACGGCCAACGCGCTGTGGTGGTCGCTGACGATCGGGACGCTGGTGGCGGCGCTGACCTTGTTGGTCTATCGATTGTTCCCCGGCGTTTTTAAAGGCATTCCACCGACCTATCTGCTGGTGGCCCTGATGATGGTGCCGGCGATACTGGGCGTGTATTTGTTCAATGCGGTGGTGTTGGGGTTGGAAAAGCTGCTCCTGTACAACCTGTTGGAATTGATCGTCACGGCGTTTCTGGTGGTGGGCGTGGTGATCGCTTTGGTGCTGTTGCGCTTTGGCGTGTTGTCGGTCATTTGGCTGCAGGTGCTCGCCCCCTGTCTTACCGTTGCGGCACTGATCGTGTATTTTTTCGCGCGCGGCGAAATGGGATTCACGCCCGATTGGCCGCTGTTGCGCCGATCGTTGGGCTATGGCGTATACGTGTGGGCGTCGCTGCTGCTGTCCTACCTGGTGCTGCGTTTCGACATGCTTTTTGTCAATTACTATTGCGGCGGCGAAGGCGCGGGGTGGTATTCGGTCGCGGTGTCGGCCGGCGATCTGCTCATGCTCATTCCCGTTTCCGTCGGCACGACGCTCTTTCCGCGGATTTCGGCGCTACGGCACGAGGATCAGGATTCCGCTTTCGCCCGGCTGCATCAAACCTTTTGGCTGCCGTATTTGTTGCTGTGCCTGGGTTTCGGTTTGGCGTTCCCCTGGTTCGTTCGCCTGCTGTATGGCGCCGCCTTTCTGCCCGCCGCCCCAGCGTTTTACGCGTTGCTGCCCGGCATCTTTTTTCTTGGCCTGGAAATCCTGATCGCCAACAACCTCGCCGGGCGCGCCCAGGTGCGCTATCTGCCGCACATCTGGACCGTCGGTTTTGTGATCAACACGTTATTGACCGTCTGGCTGGTCAAAAAAATGGGACTTATCGGCGCGGCCTACGCCTCGTCGCTGTCGTACTTTTTGGTGTTTGTGCTGATGTTCGTTTATCATCAGCGGCACAACCGGCTAAGCGTGGCCGAGCAATGGATTCCACGCCGCGAAAGTTTTGTCCTGGTGGTTCGCGAAATCGGCGGATTGCTGACCGGCATTTTTCGCCCGACGCGCCGGATTGCGGGCGGGACGACTACGCCCGACGAAACGGAATAAACGATGATCATCAACGTCACTTCGCAGAATTCGCCGATCGCGCCGCAGCCCGGCGAGCGGGTGGTCGAATTCGCGGAACTGCTCGGCTTCGCCCGGCGGCCATGGGCGCTGCCGCGCCTGTTGTGGGCCCGGCGGCACGAGCGCTGCGTGAGCGTGGTCGACATCGCGCCGCATTACGTCCGGCCCGCGTTGGTGCATCTGCTCAACCTGCTGGTGCGCGCGGGAGAGCATCGGATCGTCGACCGCAACGGGCATGACGAACCGGTGAGCTGGCGCGCGTTTTTTCTGCACGATCTGCCCCGCCTGTTGGGCGATCTCGCGGCGAGCCTGCCGTTGCGGCGACTGATGCGTCGTCGTTTGGACGCGTTGTGCGCTGCGCCCGAGCAGCGCGTCGGTCCGCCGCCCGACGACGGGCGCTTGCACTACTACCGCACCGATCTGCTGTTCGGCCTGACCGCCGGGGGCAGCGTGGGGCACATCACCGGCGTGGCGAGCGCCTTTGCGCGACAGGGTTTTGACGTCGATCTGTTCGCCTGCGAGGATCTGGTTTTTCTGCGCGACAAGCCGCTGCGCGTACGCGTGTTCGACCCCGGTTCACGTTTTCGCAATCTGCCGGAAATCCGCCTGTTCCATTACGGGTTGGATTTCACCGCGCGCCTGGGAACAATCGTCGCGGCCGAGGGCGCGCCGGACATGGTCTACCAGCGCCTGTCGCTCAACAACTTCGCCGGCGTCGAATTGTCGCGCGAATGGAACGTGCCGTTCATCCTCGAATACAACGGCTCGGAGGTGTGGGCCAGCCGGCATTGGGGCGGGCGGATGCTGCGCCACGCGGCGTTGTCGTTGCGCGCCGAGGACGCGTGTTTCCGCCACGCCCAGTTGATCGTCGTGGTCAGCGAACCGCTCAAAGAGGAACTGATTTCCCGCGGCGTGGACGCCGACAAGATTCTGGTCAATCCCAACGGCGTGGATCCGGATGCTTATTCGCCGGCGCGCTTTGCGCCGGAGGAACTACGCGTGGTGCGCGAAAAATTCGGCTGGTCCGCCGATGCGCCGGTGGCCGGGTTCATCGGCACCTTCAGCGCGTGGCACGGCGTGCTGGTGCTTGCCGAGGCGATCGTCAAACTCAAACGGGCGCGGCCGGATCTGCGTTTTCTGCTCGTCGGCGACGGGCCGCTGATGGCCCAGGTGCGGCGGATCGTGCGCGAGGGCGACGCCGAGGACGTGTGCGCCTTCACCGGCCTGGTGCCGCAGCACGAAGCGCCGCGCCTGTTGGCCGCGTGCGATCTGTACCTGTCGCCGCACGTGCCCAACGTTGACGGTTCGCGCTTTTTCGGCTCGCCGACCAAGCTGTTCGAATACATGGCGTTGGGGCGGGCGATCGCGGCCAGCGACCTGGAGCAGATCGGCCGGGTGCTGCGCGACGGCGAAACCGCGTTGCTCACCGAGCCCGGCAACGTCGACGCCCTGGTCGCGGCGGTGACGCGCCTGGTCGACGACGAACCGCTGCGCCTTCGTTTAGGCGCGGCCGCACGCGAGGCGGCGCTGGCCGAGCACACCTGGGAAGCGCACGTACGCCGCATCCGGCAGGCCCTTGCCGAACGCTGCGGGAGGCGGCAAAGTCAGCAGTAACGGACCGTTCAACGGGGAGGCAATGCACGCATGAAGCAGGTCTTTTTCACCGCCAACGGCCAGGTGCTGGTCGAGGACGTGCCCGCGCCGGTCGTGCAGCGCGGACAGATACTGGTCGAGGTGACGCATTCGCTGGTGAGCACCGGCACCGAGTTGGCGAGCAGCGGCGGCGGCGACGGCCTCGTCAAAAAGGTGCTCAAGGATCCGCTGCTGGTCAAGCGCGCCTTCGAATTCGCGTTGCAGCACGGCGTGAAAAAAACCTACCAACTGGCCACCGGCACCGGCCCGCAATCGGCGCTGCCGTTGGGCTATTCGGCCGCCGGACGCGTCACGGCCATCGGACCGGAAACGGCGGGTTTCGTCGTCGGCGATCGCGTGGCTGTCGCCGGCGCGGGCATGGCCTGTCACGCCGAATACGACGTGGCGCCGGTCAACCTCGCGGTGAAAGTGCCGCCCGAGGTGCCGCTGCGCGAAGCCTGTTTCGCCACCGTCGGCGCCATCGCGCTGCAGGGCGTGCGCCGCGCGCAACCGACGCTGGGCGAAACGATCGTCGTGGTCGGCCTCGGGCTGATCGGCCAGATCACCGTGCAACTGCTGCTGGCCAACGGCTGCCGCGTGGTGGGCGTCGACCTGAAGGAAGATCGTCTGAACCGCGCGCGGGATGCCGGCGCCGTCGCGGCCTTCGCGCCCGACGAACGCGGCTTCGCCGATCGCGTGTTGGCGCTCACCGAAGGGCTGGGCGCGGACGCGGTGCTCATTACCGCCGCGGCGAAATCCAGCGACCTGGCCAATCAGGCGATGGCCGCCTGCCGCCGCAAAGGGCGCGTGGTGATCGTCGGCGACGTGGGCATGAACCTGGATCGCGCGCCGTTTTATCAGAAGGAACTCGACTTTCTCATTTCGACCTCCTACGGGCCCGGCCGCTACGACCGGCGCTACGAACACGAGGGCGTCGATTACCCGTTGGCCTATGTGCGTTGGACGGAAAACCGCAACATGCGCGCGTTCCTCGATCTGGTCGCGCAGGGCAAGGTGCGCCCGAGCGAGATGATCACCATCGAGGACGCGGTGGACGAAGCCGTGTCGGTGTATCGCCGGTTGGCCGCGCCCGACGAGGGCAGCCTGGCCGCCGTGTTCGTCTACGAGGCCGCCGCGCGCGACCACGTGCGCCCGGTGCGCACGACGAAGATCGACCTGCCGCCGGCGAAGGTCGGGGGCAAGCTGGGCGTGGCGATCATCGGCCTGGGCGGTTACGCCGCGGCGTATCACGTGCCGAATTTCCAGAAGCATCCGCAGACCGATCTGCTGGGCGTGGTCACGCGGCAGGGGATCGTCGCCAAGCGCATCGCGCAGGAAGTCGGCGCGCGTCTGGCCGCCACCGATTATCGCGACGCGCTGGCCGAAGCGGGGTTGGACGCGGTGGTCATCGCCACGCGCCACAACTCGCACGTGTCGCTGGCCTGCGCCGCGGCGCTGGCCGGCAAGCACATTTTCGTCGAAAAGCCGCTGGCGCTGGACGAGGAAGGTCTGGCCGAGGTGGTCCGCGCCGTGCACCGCGCCGGCGTGCACCTGACCGTCGGGCACAACCGCCGTTATTCGCCGCACGCGCGCGCCCTCAAGCAGTGGCGCGACGAACACCCCGGGCCGGTGCAGATGACCTACACGGTCAACGCGGGTCCGCTGCCGCCGACGCACTGGACGCTGGACCTCACCGAGGGCGGCGGGCGGCTGATCGGCGAGGCGTGTCACTTCTTCGATCTGCTGGCGTTCCTTGCCGGGTCCGCGCCGGTGAGCGTGCACGCGGTGGGCATTTCCGAAACCGGCGTCGAGGCGCAACTGTGGCAGAACCTGACGATCGCCCTGACCTTCGCCGACGGCAGCGTGGGCCGGGTCGATTACGCCTCGCGCGGCAACGCGGCTTATCCGAAGGAGCGCGTCGAACTGTTCGCGGGCAACGCCGTGGGCGTGATCGACGATTTCAAAGCGACCGCGTTTTACGGCGCGGCCGGGCATCCGCTGAAGACCGCGGCGATCGACAAGGGGCAAGGCGTGCAGGTGGACGATTGGGTCGCCTTCCTGCGCGGCGAGCCGGCCAAGCCGATTTTGTTGCCCGAGGCGCTCGTCGGCACCTTGACCGCGTTGCGCGCCGTGGACAGCTTGAAGAAAAGCGAAAGTGTCGCGGTCGACATCGACGGCTTTTTCGCCGCCGCGTCGGCCGCCGAGGAGTAACGATTCATGGGCCTGGCGGCGCAGGCAAAACTGGTCATTCGTCGCGACGGCTGGCGGGCCTTTGTCGCCAAAGGACTGACCTTCGTCGGTCGCAAGGCGGAGGTGCCGTTTCTCAGCGCGCGCGACCGGCTGGTCAACACCTGGCCGGCGCGCCGCGATCTGCCCGCGCCCGAAACGCTGTGTTCGCCGCGTCCGCCGTTCCTGGTCGATCCGACCACGCTGACCCGCCGTGTGGAAACCTTCCGCCGCCGCTATCCGCAAGCGGCCGAACGGTTGCTCGCGCAGGCCGACGCCGCGTTGGCCAATCGCTTCGATCTGCTGGGCCTGGGCGAAGTGTTTGCCGGCGAAACGATCGACTGGCACCTGGATTTCGTGCACGGCGTTCGCTTCAACGTGCGCAATTTCCGCCGGCAGAATTACCTGCGCGGCGACGGCTCGGACGTCAAAGTGCCCTGGGAGCTGGCGCGATTGCAGCACCTGCCGCTGCTTGCGCTCGCCTGGCGCATGACCGGCGACGACAAATACGCCCTGCGCGCGCTGGCGCACGTCGAGGACTTCTGCCGCGCCAACAAACCGCGCTTCGGCATCCATTGGTCCTGCGCGATGGAGATCGGCCTGCGCGCCTTTTCGGTGGCGCTGACCGCGACGATCCTCGCCGATTGGCTCGACGCCGAACCGCGCCGACGCTTGAAAATCCTGCGGCTGATGGAAGCGTCGGCCGCGCACATCGAGCAAAACCTCGAGTACGATCCGAACCTGACCTCCAACCATTACCTGGGCGATCTGCTCGGGCTGCTGGCCACCGCGGTCGCCTTCCCCGAATTGCCGCACAGCAAACGCCGGCGCGAATTCGCCGTGCGCGAGTTCCGGCAGGAGATGGAAAAGCAGTTCGACAAGGACGGCGTCAATTTCGAGGCCAGCCTGCCGTACCATCGCCTGTCGCTGGAGATTATGACCGCCGCGTTCCTGCTGTGCCGCGGCTGCAAGCTGGAATTGGGCCTGGGCTTTCAACAGCGGTTGCAGGCGGCGTACCGCTACGTCACGGCGGCGTGCTATCCCGACGGCACGGCGCCGCTGATCGGCGACAACGACAGCGGGCGGGTGCTCAAGCTGCTGGGCCGCGCCGACAACGATCTGCATTACCTTTGCGAATTGGGCACGGCGTTGTTCGGCGAAAATCTGCTCGTGCGGCCGATCGCCGAACCGGACCCCGAGGCGTACTGGTGGCTCGACGGACAGGTCGACCGGCTGGAACAGGCCAAGCCTCGTTTCCGCCGCCACCGCGCCTTTGTCGAAGCGGGGCGGTTTTTCCTGGAGACCGACGAGGCCAAGCTCGTCTTCGTCGCCGGACCGGTCGGGCAAAAAGGCAACGGCGGACACGCGCACAACGACGCGCTGTCGTTCACCTATTTCGCCAAGGGGCGCGAGATCATCGCCGATCCGGGCACGTTCGTGTACACGGCGTCGGCGCTTTGGCGCAACCGGATGCGCTCGACGGCGGCGCACTCGACGGTGTGCGTCGACGAGGCGGAGATCAATCCGTTCGCTCCGGAGTTGCTGTTCACGCTGGCCGATCACGCGCAGGCGCGCGGCGACATGGAAGACCTCAACGAGGGTTACATCGAATTGCGCGGGCGGCATCGCGGCTACCGGCGGCTGACCGAGCCGGTCGAGATGGTGCGCATCGTGCGTTTCTATCCGCCCGGCAGCGTGCGCGTCAGCGACGAATTTCTGGCCACGGGCGAGCATCGTTACGAGCAACGGCTGGTGCTGGCCCCGGGCGTCGAGGGCGCGCTGTTCGCCGGGGCGCGCAAGGCCAACGAGTTGCTCGGACGCATCCAGGCGCCGGCGAGCGACTATTGGCAGTGGGTCGGGCTGATCAGTTGGGCCGGGGGCGCGGTGCATTTGCTCAGCGGCGGCGGCGATGATGCCTGGCGGGTCGAGACGGGCTGGCACAGCGCCGGCTACGGCCGCAAGGAGCCGGTGCAGATTCTGGTGCGCCGCTGGCGTCAACTGGGCGCCGGCGAGCGTTCGTTCGCGTTGATCCTGTAGCGGTGGCGCTTGCCTTGCCCGCGTGTGACGGGTACGGTTGATCACTCACGTACTTGCGGAGGACAGCAGATGAAAGTGTGCGTCGTCGGACTCGGCTACATCGGTTTGCCCACGGCCAGCGTGCTGGCCAACTCCGGCCATCAGGTGATCGGGGTCGATGTCAGCCGGCGGATCGTCGATCTGATCAACAAGGGACAAATCCACATCGAGGAAAAGGGCCTCAAGACGCTGTTCGGCGCGGCGGTCAACTCCGGCAATCTGACCGCGCAACTCAAGCCGACCAAGGCCGACGCGTTCATTCTCGCCGTGCCCACGCCCGAGCGCGACCATCGTTCGGATCTGGAATTTCTGCGCGCGGCGGCGGCGTCGATCACGCCGTATCTGCAGAAGGGCAACCTGGTGATCGTCGAGTCGACCATTCCGCCCGGCGCGACCGAGAACGTCGTGCTGCCCGCCCTGGCGGCGGCGAAACTGACGCCCGGCGAAGATTATTTTGTCGCCCATTGCCCCGAGCGCGTGCTGCCCGGGTCGATCCTCAAGGAGTTGATCGAGAACGACCGCATCATCGGCGGGCTCACGCCGGCATGCGCGGCGCGGGCGGAAACACTCTACCGCACCTTCGTGCAGGGGCGCATCGAGCTGTGCGACCTGCGCACGGCCGAGATGGTCAAGCTGGTGGAAAATTCCTACCGCGACGTGAACGTGGCCTTTGCCAACACGGTGAGCAACGTCGCGGTGCACCTGGGCGTGTCCAGCGCGCGGGTGATCGAGCTGGCCAACATGCATCCGCGCGTGAATATCCTGCGGTCGGGGCCGGGCGTCGGCGGGCACTGCATTCCGATCGACCCGTGGTTTTTGATCGAGACCGCCGGGGGCAAGGCCGAGTTGCTGCGGGCCGCGCGCAAGGTCAACGACGAGCGCCCGAAGGTCATGGCGGCGACGCTGCGCAAGATGATCGGGCGCGTAAAGCGGCCGAAGGTGGCCGTGTTGGGCGTCAGCTACAAGGGCGACGTCGACGACACGCGGCTGGCCCCGGCGCTGCCGGTGATCGAGCGGCTGGAAAAACACGGGGTGCGGGTCGCGGTGTACGATCCGCACGTCAAGCTCTTCGGCAAGGACCTGGTCAATCTGGAAGAAGCGTTGCGCGACGCCGACGCGGCGGCGATTCTCGCCGGGCACAGCGACTTCAAGTATCTGCACCCGGAACGCGTCGGCGGTCTGATGCGCGCGCGGCGGCTGCTGGATCCGTTCGGCATCGTCGAGCGCGCGGCGTGGGAAGCGGCGGGCTTCACCGTCGAAACGTTGTAACCGCGTAAGGGCGGGCGCATGCGGGCGACACGCTACGAGCTGATCGAGGAGCGCTACCGGCGCATGCTGCGCGTGATCGACGCGGCGGGCGACCTGCTCTGGCGTCCGGCCCGCCAAACGCCCGCGCCGCTCGACCCGCCGAACGTGCGCTCGCTGCTGGTGCTCATGACCTACGGCCTGGGCGACGCGGTGCTGGCCACCGGCTGTCTGCGCGCGCTGCGCGAGGCTTTCCCGCAGGCGAAAATCGACGCGGTCGTCGGTCCGCGCTCGCGGGAGATCGTGGCAACCTTTCCCTATTTCGACGAACTGATTTTTCTGGACAATCCGCTTTACCGCCTGCTCGACGGGCGCCCGGCCGGTTTCGCCGCCGCGCGCGCGACGCTCGCCGCCTTGCGCCGCCGCCGCTACGACGTGTGCCTCGACCTGCTGGGCGATCTGCCCAACTGCTGGCTCGCCCGGCGCACCGGCGCGGCCCGCCGCGTGGCGCACGACTCGATGGGCGGCGGTTTTTTCCTCACCGATCCCGTGGGGCGCGATCCGGCCCGGCGACGGCAGAGCGAGGTGATGGCCGAAGCGCTCGCGCCTCTGGGCATCGCACAGGCGCGACCTTTGGAGTTGTTCATTCGTCCCGAAGACGAGCAGGCCGCCGCGCGGGCTTTGAGCGGAACCGGCAACGAGCCGTTGATCGTCGTGGCGCCCGGGGCGTTGCTGCCGGCGAAGAAATGGCCGGCGGCGTATTTCGGGCAACTGATTGATTTGCTGCGCGAGGCAAAACCGTTGCGCGCGGTGTTGGTCGGCGCGCCGGCCGATGCGCGCGACGCGGCGGCGACGGCGGCGGCGACGAAAGGGCCGGTGCTCGACCTGTGCGGCAAGCTGCGCCTGACGCAGACGATCGCGTTGCTCAAGCGCGCGCGGTTGTTCGTCGGCAACGACAGCGGGCTGACCCACGCGGCCGCGGCGCTGGGCGTGCCGGTGGCGCAGATTTTCGGCCCGGGCCTGCCCGAACGCTTCGGTCATTACCGCACGCGCGATGCGATGATCTTCCAAACCGATTGCCCGTATCACCCGTGCTCGCCGCGATTCTGCCGCGCGCCCGATCGTTGGTGCATGGCGGCGATCGCGCCCGCGCAGGTCGCCGCGGCGATCCGGGAACGGGGGGCGTGGCGATGAAGCCGCTGTTCGTCGTCGTCGGCAACGCGCCGTACCGCAGCACGATTCTGACCAGCAAGCAGATGGTCACCGCGCAGATCGCCAAGCGGCATCCGACGCTGTACGTCGAACCGCCGCCGCTGACGCTCGATCCGCTGGTCAAGCCGGCCGAGCGCGGGCGCTACTTCGACTATCGCCACGGCGTGCGGCAAGCGGGCGCGGGCGAACCGTTCGTCGTCTGCCCGCCGCCTTTCCGGCAGGCGATGGATACGCGCTGGGCGTGGCTGGATCGCTTCAACCAACGGCGATTGGGGCGGTACATTCGCCGGCAACTGGCGCGCTTCGAGTACGACCGCCTGGTGCTGATTTCCTTCGTGTACAACGCCGCGCTGATCGCCGACGAACTGCGGCCCGACCTGTTCGTTTACTACTGCATCGATCTGATGTCCGAGATCCGCATTCCCTACAGCAAACCGGCGACGATCGAGCGCGTCGAGCGCGAGACGATCGGTCGCGCCGACTTGGTTTTCGCCATTTCGCAGCCGCTGGCCGAACGGGTGCGGCCGCTGAACCAACGGGTGGTCTATGCGCCGCACGGCGTGCAGTACGATCTGTTCGCGCAGGCCGCGCAGCCCGGACCGCTGCCCGACGACCTGAAGGCGATCGCGCCGCCGCGCATCGGCTTCGTGGGCGTGCTGGCGCACTGGCTCGATTACGAGTTGCTCATCGAGCTGGCGCGGTTGCGACGCCATTTGCAGTTCGTGTTCGTCGGGCCGGTCGGACCGCACGTCGATCCGGCGCCGCTGGCCGCCGAACCCAACGTGCACCTGCTGGGCGAGCGCAAGCGCGAACAGGTGGTCGATTACCTGCGCGGCTGCGACGTGTGCCTGGTGCCGTTTTTGCTCAACGACCTGACGGCCAATTCCAATCCGCTGAAGGTGTACGACTATCTCGCCGCCGGGCGGGCGGTGGTGTCCACGCCGCTGCCCGAGGTCGGCCGCTTCAGTCCGCCGGTGCGCCTGGCCGCCGACGCAACGGGCTTCGCCGAGGCCATCGACGATCTGCTGCGCACCTGGACCGACGCCGAGCGGCAAGAGGCGATGTCGCTGGCCGCGGCGCTTTCCTGGGATAAACGCGTCGACGACGTGCTGGAGGCCGTGTTCATGCTGTTGGAAGGCGTGAAAACGTAAACGGCATTGTCGGCGGGCCGGAGCACAAAATCTCTATAAATGATTTCCCGACTTCCGAATTGGCCCGCTCGAACCTTCAGAGCCCCAAAGGGGCGGATGGTCAGTAGCGAAGGGCGATAGCCCTGGAAATTGCTCACCCAGAGCCGACAAGCCCTGGAGGGGCGGAGGAATCTTACCTGCACGCCGCGGGCTTGAAGGTCCTGCGCGGCAATTCATTTCCAGGGCTCAAGCCCTACGCGTTCATGGAAGTGTTTCCAAGGCGGCAATCCCCCTAACGATTCACGCCGGCTTCAATTATTGACAATTTTAAAGAACTTTGTTGCCATAGTGGGCGCGCGGGGAGAGGTCCGCTGCGGGTGGGAGGAAAGAATGAAGTACGTTCCGGTGAGCCTGTGCTGCGCCGTGGTGTTGATTATGTTCGCTTTGGCGCCGGGATGCAGTTGTTTCGAGGATGCCGTCGAAGACGTTACCGAAGAGGTCATCGAGACGATCCTCGACGAGTTCTTCCCCGACGGCATCGCCGACCTGGATCTGGACCCGATCATCGTCGATTACCCGGCCGACGGCGGCGAGGCGGCGTGCGTGACCACCTCCATCGCCAACGAGCTGACCAAGCTGGGCGCCGACGTGGGGCCGGAGGATTTCGAACAACTCTGGCTGTTCGTGGTGTATCAGTCCTTCCGCGAGGCGTCGTGGTCGCCGGCCGAGGCCGAGGGAGTGGATTGCACCTCGTATTTCGCCAACGAGGACGGCGAAACAAATTTGGATTGGCCGACCATCGATGCGCCGGATAGCGACTGGTGGCACAACGCGGCCACCTATCACACGGCGCAGAAATTTCTCGCCCCGTATCTGCTGGATTGGGACAAAGAGTTTCAAGCCTGCGTGCAATGCGACGAGGAAACCGACGAGCACTACTTCGAGTATCTCTTCCGCCTGCAGGTGATCACCGAAAAGCCCGAGGATTGAGCGATGGGGAAATACGTTCCGGGGGCCCTGTGCTGCGCCGTGGCGCTGATTTTGTCCGCGCTGGCGCCGGGCTGTTGTTGCTTGGAGGGCCTGGTGGAGGAAGGGGTCGAAACGTTTTTCGACGGCTTGATCGACTCACTGTTCCCCGACGGTGAAGGCAAACTCGTGCTGGACCCGATCGTCGTCGATTACCCGGCCAACGACGGCGAGCCGGTGTGCGTGACCACCTCCATCACCAACGAGCTGAACAAAATCGGCGCCGAGGTCGGTCCGGGCGATTGGGAGCGGCTCTGGCTGAACGAAGTGTATCAATCCTACAGTGACGCTTCGTGGTTGCCGTCCGAAGCCGAGGGCGTGAACTGCACTGTTTTCCTGGTGGATGAAAACGGCGAAGTCAACCTCGACTGGCCGACGATCGACCGGGAGGATCGCCGCTGGTTTCACAGCAACTTCACCCATCAGAAGGTGGTGGAGTTTTTCGAGCCGCACCTGCAGGATTGGGACATGGAGTTTCAGGCTTGCGTGCAGTGCGACGAGGAAACCGACGAGCATCATTTCGAGTACCTGCTGATGTTGGAGGTCCTTGCCGAAAACACCGAGGACTAAGCGTTTTATTTATTCAAGATAACATGTTTCGCCCGTCGGCTATTCATTGTTGAATAGCCTCGGCGTTTATGTCACAATCCCTGCACCCAACATGATGTTCATGTTGTTCACGCGGTAAAACTGTTGCTGTTCAAGCGGAAAGTTGGGTGCATCATGAAGTTTGCTCATCTGTGGTTTGCCTTTCTGTGTTTGGCCTTGCTGCTGGCCGCCTGCGGTTCCGATGACGACGACGATCAAGTCGACGACGACGATCCGGTCGACGATGACGATTCGCTCGCCGACGACGATCAAGTCGACGATGACGACGCCACCCCCACCGGCGATGACGACGACGATCCGGTCGATCCGACCGCCGATTGGTTGCGCGTCGGCTTCTCGCAGGTCGAGGTGACGCCGGCCGAATCGGTGATTCTCGGCGGCTACGGCCTGCCGGCGTTCACCCGCAACAGTTGCCGCTGGTCCGAGGGGACGCACGATCCGCTGTACGCCTACGGTTTCGCCGTCGAGGATCCGCAAAACGCGCGGCCGGCGATTCTGATCGTGTTGGATGTCGTGGGGATCATGGCGCCCGAAACCGCGCGCGTGTGCGACGGCGTGGCGACCGCGCTGGGCCTGAGCGACGTCAACGTGGTCGTCGCGGCGACGCACGTGCACAGCGGCCCGGATACGGTCGGGCTGTGGGGCTCGCTGATTCCGATCGAATCGGGGCGCGACGAAGCGGTGATCGACGCGATCATCGAAGGCGCGATCGCCGCGGGCGTGGCCGCGTGGGAGGCGCGCGAACCGGCGATTCTCTCCACGGCGGTGGGCGCGGAGGCGGACTATCACGAAAACCGCATCGACTTCGAGCCCAACGGCGACGTCGACGACACGCTGACGGTGGTCGCGGCGACCGACGCGGACGGCGAACTGCTGGGCACGCTGATGAACTGGGCGTGCCATCCGACCATCATGGGCCAGCAGAACAAGCTGATGACCGCCGGCTGGCCGGGCGCGTATCGCCGGTTGATGGTCGAGCGTTTCGGCGGCACGCACCTGTTCATCCAGGGGGCGGTCGGCGACGCGATCGAGCCGCTCAACCCGGTCAATCCGTTTCCCTCGTGGAACCTCGGCCTGGCCTGGGGCTCCTGGGAGGCGATCGAGGAATTCGCCACGGTCATCGCCGACGACGCGACCGAGCTCATGAACGGCCTGACGCCCCTCGCGCCGCAGCGCCTGCAGCTCAACGAGACCGGCGAATTTTCCATGACCCTGGACAACATCATGTTCTGGGCCGCCGCCGTGTCCGGGTTGATCCCGCGCGAGTCGCCGTTGGTCGGCGACTCGTTTTCCACGCCGATCGCCACCTTCGCCGTCGGCGGTCTGGGCTTCGCCACGCTGCCCGGCGAGTACGCCACCGCCTACGGCTTCGCCCTGCGCGAACTGATGGGCGGCAGCGCGCAGGTGATCGTCGGTCTGGGGATGGACTGGCTGGGCTACACGATCACCCCGGCGCAGTACGACGACGTCCTTTCGTATTATTATCAGATCATCTTGAGCCCCAGCGAATTGGCCGGCGAAAACATGATGGAGGCGTATCGGGCTCTCTGGGCGTCGTCGACCGTCGAATAATATTTTGTCTTGAGTTCAGCCGGGCTCTGTTCTACGATTTTTCTTATTGGGGGCAATAAGGAGGATCGTGATGAAAACGCACACCCTTCTTTTGTCCGTCGCTTTCTGCTTGTTGGCCATTCTACCGCTGCTCGTTTCCTGCGCCGATGATGATGACCCTGCGGCGGGCTCAGGGCAGGCTGACGATAACGCCGACGATGAGGCTGATGACGACATCGGCGACGACGATGAAGCCGACGACGATCTCATCGATGACGATGCCGACGACGACACATTGGATGACGACACGACCGACGATGACACCGCCGACGATGACGACGCCGACCCGACCGTGTTGTGGGCGGTGGGCGGCTGGCCGGTCGTGTATCGCGCGGACGATCGCGAGGACAACGGCTTTTTCCTGAAGTACGCGCAGGGGCAATGGACCTACGTCGAGCCGCCGATTCTCATGGGCTACATGAAACACATCTACTTTTCCGCGCCCGATCACGGCCTGGCCGCCGACCTGAAAAAGCTGCTGCGCTACGACGGTGCGCAATGGACGCGGGACACGTCGTTTGCGCCGATTTTCGCGTCCTACACGATTCAGAGCGTCTTTGCCGAACCCAACGCCGACTGGGTAATGGGCTTCACGGCGGCCTTTCAACCGTTCGCCTATCGCTACGCCGCGAGCCAATGGACGCTGACCGACACGTCCGCGCTGCCCACGCTCTCGCGGCTGAAGAATCCGTTCGTCGTCGCGGGCGAGTTGTTCGCGGTGTTGGATATAATCAGTTATCCGGACTACAGCGCGCTGGCGCGCTACAATCCCGGCACGAACGATTGGAGCATCGTGCATACCTTCAACGGTGCGATCATCAACGAGGTGAGTTTTCTCGACGCCGAAACGGGGATGGCGGTGGGCTTCTGGCTGTCGGATCCTCTGTCCGGCTTTCGCGTGTTCAACTATCAGGCCGGTCAATGGAGCGAGGAAGAAAATTTCCCACCGCAGGTCGGCGCCACCAGCGGTCTGAACGGCGTGGCGCTGCCGGCCGAAGGCGAGGCGGTCGCGGTCGGTTTCGAAGGCAATAAAGTCTGGATCGAAGGCGGCAAGGTTTTCACCTGCGACCAAGGGCAATGGACGACCGCCGCCTACTGGGAAGAGTACACGTTCCTCGCCGTGCGCATGATGGATACCGCGCTGGGCTGGGTGGTCGGCTATCATCTGCTGGAGGCCGTGTTCGGCGACACCGGCGTCATTCTGCGCCTGGAAAACGAACAAATAATTGAAGAGGATCTGCCGGACGTGCCGCGCAACCTGTGGGTGCTGTGGGATCTGGCGATCACCGAGGCCGTCGAATAAGCCGCTACAGGTTATTTGTATCACGCGCAATGATTGATTGCGTCGCCGCGTGGAATCGGGTATTTTCCGCAAAAGGATATCCTGAAAAAGATAGTGGGGAGAGACCATGTATAACCTGGAAGTGATCGACAGCCGGAATCGCACCATCGTTTATCCGCTGAAGGTGGGCACCGTGTCCATCGGGCGGCAGGGCGACAACGACATCGTACTCAACGATAAGAGCGTCAGCCGCAGCCATTGCCTGCTGTACGTCCGCGATAACTACCTCGAGGTGGAAGACCTGGGCAGCGCCAACGGGGTGATCGTCGACGGTAAGCTGATCACCAAGCGCACCGAATTCAAGCTCAACGACGAACTGATCGTCGGCGAAGTGCGCCTGGCCGTGCGCGAAGCAAGCAGCGACGACGAAATGCAAACCACCTTCATCGAGATGCCCGAATAGTAACCGCACCTTTCCAATGCCGAATTACGAACGCCGAACCAGGAATAATTCCTGGACCTATGTTTTATTCATTATGTGGAACCTCGGCCGGCGCTGACGCGCATGGGACAAACCTCGGCGGGTGGCACTGTTTTGCGAGTGAATGAAATGAGTGAGCATAACGGTGGATAACGAAAACACCGGCACTCCTCCGCTCCCTACGGCAGTTCATCGAGCCAGGCGGCGAAGAGTTTTTCCATGATCGGCGTCGGCGTGCCGGCGGCGCAGTAGCCGGCCGAGAGGGTCAGCGTGTCGCCGTAGCCGCTGACGCCCGGACCGATCGTCGGCGGGTACAGCAGCGGCGGCAGCAAAAACGCCCGGAGCGCTGGCGCGTCGGCGAAGGTCAGTCGCGCCGGATCGATCGCGCCCATGTTGGTCAGCGTCGGCGGGAAGGCGTTCTCCTTGTTAAAACCTTCCATCATCTCGGTGTACATGATGCGGTTGAGCGCCAGCGGCGACACGGCGCGCAGCAGCGCCAGAAACGGCATCATCGACAGGCCCAGCGGCCCCTCCTTCAGTTGCCGCATCGTCGCGCCGACCAGCCGCGCGGTCGCGTCGAGATCGTCGCCCGCGTCCGCACCGAAATTGGCGTACACCCAGCCGGACAGATTGTCGATCGTCGGCGGTGCGTCGGCGGGCAGGTAGCGGCGCAGATCGACCGTGCCGATGATCCGCAGCAGGTGCGCCTGATCGTCCGGGGGCGTTTGCGTCAGCGCGCGCAGAAACGCGGCGACGAGCACGTCGTTGATCGTCAGTTCGCGCTCGCGGCCCCAGGCGCGCAGGGCGGCGAATTGCCCCGGTTCGACGTGCCGCGCGATGAAACGCCGCTCGTCGCGCGCGGCGAGTTTCCCCGGGGGATTCAGCGGCGTCGGGCTCGGCGGATTGGCTTTCCCTTCGCGCCACATGCGCCGCAGCGCGGCGCGTTTGACGCCCCGCCCGATCGACGCGGTGATGCGATGCAAGCCGCGCGGTGCGTCGTTGACCGGCGGGCGGTAGTGCGGATCGTCCGCCAGCCGCCGGTAGATGTCGGCGAGCAGATAGGCGTAATGCTTCACCCCGCCGGCGTCGGTGACGAAGTGCGAGAGTTTTAACAGCAGCGTGTCGCCCGCCGCGCAACAACAGCGCCTGTACCTGCGGCCCGTCGAAATGATCCATCGGCTCGAGAAAAAACCGGTGCGCCGCGGGCGGCTCGTCGCCGGCCGGTTCGACGGACAGGGGAAACGAAGCGGGCGGCTGCTCCGGCGGTTCCCAATGAGCGCGCCACCACGCGGGCGCCAGTCGCGCGGCGAGCAACGGCTCGGCGTGCAACGTCAGGCGCAGCGCCTCGGCCAGCCGCGTTTCGTCCAGCCGCTCGGCGAAGGCGAGCACCAGGCCGATGTGCCATTCGCCGACGGCGCTCATGGCGTATAAAGTTTCGTCCAGCAACGTGGCGCGGATGCGGCTCATGGGAACTCCGGGAAAGGTTGCGCATATTTTGCGCGACGCTGCGCGTCTTGGCAAACGGCGGCGGATCGTTATACTGGCCGAAAGGGTTCGCTCACGGGTCGGGCGACGGAAGGAAAATGAAAAAGACGATTGCGCTGCTCCTGCTCATGTTGCTGATGATGGCGGTCGGTTGCGGTGACGACGATGACGACGCCGCGCGGGTCGACGGCGACGACGATGCGCCGTACATCGACGATGACGACAACGACACCGGCGACGATGACGACGATGACGACGATACGCTCGACGACGACACGCTCGACGACGATGACGACACCGTCGACGACGATGACGACGACACCGCGCCCCCGGACGATTCCACGCCCTCGTTCAACTACGGCATCGTGCACTTCCATTATTACGGCGACCTGGGCGGCTACAACGGCCAGATTTTCAAGGACGATCAAGCCTGGGCGGCGGCGAACGTCGAACTGGGGATCATCGGCTACACCGACGATCCGATGCGCCAGACCTGGGAGAAGATTCTGGACAACGAGCCGCGCGGCACGTGGCTGCGCTGGCAGGTGGCGCACCTGTTCCAGACCTTCGAAACCGCCGGCACCTGCGCCGATCCGCAGCAGGGCGAGCCGGATCAATCCTTCGCCGAGAACTCCGCGCTGTTCACACAGTTTCTCGCCGATCATCCCGAGCACGGCGACGGCGAAAGCTGCTATCTGCACGTGCGTCACGACGGCGTCATCCAAGCCCGCTGGCACGCCGCCGAGTGCGACGTACTGATCAACCAGACCGGCTACGAAGACTCGGCCGGCGGCATTATGGCCAACGCGCGCCTGCACAGCCTGGTGTGGGACGAGTACAGTTGGCTGCTGAACGTGTCCGGCCAGTGCGCGCGCGATTACACCGCCTGGAAGGTGTTGCGGCAGATCGAGGTGGACGGCTTCGGCGGCGCGGGCTTCGACAACCTCGGCGGCTACCTCGAAGACGGCTACTACCTGCCGGAGTTCGTCGACGCCGTCGACGTGATGGAAATCGCCGACGACGTCGAAAACAACATCACCCTGCTCAACACGTGGTACGTGGGCGCGATCGACGATCTGCTGCGCCACGTCGCCGTGACGGTCAACCAGACGCACCCGGAGGCGCGTTTCGTGTTCAACGGCGGCAGCTACTGCAACTGGGACGGCGCGCACGCGATGCTCACGCAGATGGCGCACGCGAACGTGGGCATCTGGTGCGAGAACGCGCTGCAGTACCCTGCCTGGGGCAACCAGGATACCGCCGACCGCCTGCGCAACCTGACCGCGTTGTCGGATGAACTGGCCGACGCGGGCGGCTTCCTGGCGCTGGAGACGTTCTACGGCAACGGCAGCGCCGATCCCTCGCCGGAAGAGGTGCTGTTCTACCTTGCGGCGCATTACGTGGGCAAAAACGACGACGACGTGCTGGCGCTCAAGCCCGATTGGAATCCGTACTCGCCGCTGGCCGAGGTGCTGTGGTTCGACGTGTTCGGCGTCGATCTGGGCGCGCCGGTGGCGGCGGTCGACGAGCAGGCCGACGGCGTGTTCGTGCGCGACTACGCCAACGAAACGAGCGGAACGCAAACACGGGTGATCGTGCGCGTCGACGGCGACGCCGCGCCGATTCAGTACGATCTGGGCGGCGACTTCTGCCGTCTGGAGGCCGACAGCGACCTCACGCCGGTCAGCGGCACGATTTCGCTGGCCGTGGGCGACGGCCTGTTGCTGCTGGCCGACGGCGTGGGCGGCGTATCCTGCGACGATTAGTATTCCTGGTGCGTAAACAAGGAAAAAGGCGTATTGGCTATTTTGGTATGAAAAACGATCGTTCGCTTTTCGTGGTCGATAAGACTGATAAATTCTTGTGTGGCATCGCCGATCGCTTTTTTCAACATTTCGTTGCCGCCGAGGTTTGTTCCAATTTTTTCCGGATGACTAGAGCCGATGATCTGCTTTTTACGGTCGAACAAGACCATCGATAATTGTTGATCGGCAGGATAGTGTTTTTGTGTTTCAGATAATATATTGCATAATAAAAGTTTTTCCGTATCCAGCACGATGTCCAGAATGCCGATGAAATTTCCTGATTTGTCGAAACGTGGCGCAGCCAGCACCACGATTTTGTTTTCCCGATTTCCGGAGTCGAAACAATCGGAGATGACGAAATTCCTTGTTTTCTTTGCGTCTTTAAAGTATTGACGATGGTTATAGGGCGGTCCGCCGATGATGTCGATCGGATGGGAAGCCAGCACGACGCCGTTTTCGTCCAGCGAATAAATCCCGCCGGTAAACGCCGGGAAAAGGGATTGAATGTTCTTTATTGCTTTCTGATGTTTCATGGCATTGTTATTTCGAAACTCGGGCCAGGCAGCGATCGCCGTGATCAACTGCTGTTGTATGGCGAACCAATTGGCGACGGCTTCAGCGCAGACCTTCACCTGACATTCAAGCAGCCTACTTTGTTCGGCAGACATGCGCCGGGTGCGAATTTCCTCGATCGTCTTGCGTAAAAATGTGCCGAGCAGGCGCAGACCTTTGTCAGTTTGGCTGTATTCGATACAGCGAAAATGACGCAGATCAAAGGGGACGTCTGCTATTTTTTGAGTAATAATAATCACATCATCTTTCAGCGCATGGCTGAGGCCCAGTTCGTAGAGAACGTTTGGGTTCAACGAGGTCAAATCGGCGATGACAAACTCTGCGGTAGCGATGTTATGCATAATATCTTGGATAATCTCTTTATTGTCGCTGAGATCGTCGGCACGAACTGCGGTGATTGGCGATTCCATTTTATCCAAAGAAAGAACAATGGAATCATAAACCGGTTGGTATGCAGGTTTAAACGGCATTAAAATAAAACAGGTGTTTTGGTTGACGTCATAATGATTGATAGAAAAATAAGTTTTAGGATAAAAGGACATCTTCATCATGGTTATCCCTGCGTAAAGGTATAAGTTAATTGGCGAATAATAATTATCTTTTCGTTCAGTGTCAAACTTACGACAAATCCTTCGTCGGCATCAAAGTCGATAGGCAGGCATTATCCCGACTGACCGGCGGTTGTCCTTTCTTCGATTATTTACGATAATGAATTCATCCAAGTTGCATGGGAGCCGTTGTATGGAACGCCGGTTGCGCCTTGTCGTTTTCCCGCTCGTCGCGTTGTTTGTCGCACTGCCCGCCGTCGCCGAGGCGAACGAGATCACCTCGCCCGAATCGTGGTTCGCTTTGGCTATTCTGATGATCGTGATGATGGCGGTCACCGCTTTGTCCGGCGGCTACGTGTTGCTGCGCGAAGTGAAGGGCCAAAAACATAAATTCTTGACTTCAATTATTGCCGGCGCCCTGGCCATGTTTTTGGCGGCGTGCGGACAAAATGGCCTCGTACTCGTCTTTATCGTGATCGCCGTTTCCGCGTTTTGGCGTAGCGCTCATTTGATTAATTTCGCGTACAAGGCCGATCCGCAGTCAGAAAATCCGCATCTGGCGCGGGCCAAGCCCGGACGCTTACTGGCGGCGGGATTGTTTCTTTTGTGTTGTCTTGTGTTCACATTTTATACGTTGTCGGCGACGCAAGACGCCGCCGCATATGTCCGGAACGATGCGCGAGTACAGGGACAAGTGGAAAAATTTCTCGCCCACCAGTTGGCTCTGGCGGAAAAGAATCGCCGCGAATCCGGTACGGCCCGATCTGTGCTTCAAGATGACGAGGGAAATGCTGAACGGTTGAATGATGACGGGCAGCGAATGTTTTCTGGAGCTCTGTTGGATGAGAATCAATGGGAATTGAAATTTGAAAGCAACGAGGATCTTTCCACATTCACTATCTTCATGACGCCGAAAGAGTTTCTGGGTTTCCCCTTCAATTACATCGACACGCGTCCGGCTTTTTACGCCGATCAGACCGGCGTGCTGCGCAAGATCGATGTCAGCGAATATCGACTCTGTCCGCCGGACGCACCGGCTGTGCCTATGAGGGTTCTTGATACAACGCCTGCACCGACAGAATAGGAGAATCTCGATGCGCAAGGTTTTTACGACTGTGATGATCGCCCTGGGCGCGACGTTGTTGCCCGCCGTCGCCGAGGCGAACAGTCCGCTGGCCTGCCAGACGACCTTGATGCTCACCTTGATTCTGCCGCTGATGCTGCTGGTCACCACCTTGTCCGGCGGTTACGCGTTGATGAAAAAGGCCAAGAAAAAGCCGAAACGATGGCAATATGTACTGGCGTCGGCCCTTTTCATTTTTCTTGCCATAATTACGGAATCGATCGCTTTTCTGATAATAACCGGGTTTTGCCTGATTGTATTGGTGCGCGGCGCGTTTCTGGTCGTTTCGGCGATCAAGGCGCGGCGTCACGCGGACGAACCGCCCTGGAACGAGGCGCGGCCCTGGCGGTTGCTGCTGGGAGCGCTGGTGCTGTTTGCCGCCGTCGGTTTGCTGGCGCGGATGTATGGCAGCTTCCTCGGCGAACACCATCGTATGACCAACGAGTTGAAGGCATATCACGATCTGGAGACCTTCCTGTCGTGCCAATTCGACTACCAGCGGAAAAACGACGGTGAACTGTTTACCGATCTGCAGGACTGCAACGGATTGATGCCTTTGGAACACGGCGGCGTTACCGGGCTGTTCTCGCGCATTATTGATGATCACTATCAGATCGATTTTCAGTTGGCCGAAGATCGACGGACGTTCACCATCCGCGTGATCCCCGGCGAGTTCGCGTCGCCGCCGCTGACGTTCATGGCGCGGCATTCGTCCTTCTATGCCGATCAGACCGGACAAATTCGCAAAATCGAAGTGACCGAACCCAAACCGTGCCCGCCGGACGCGCCGGTCGTGCGCACGGTGCAAGCTCCCGGCTCATGATACTCTTTTGAAATGTGCCGCCAGGCGGCTCCAAGCCCCGCAGGGGCGGCAGAGGGTAGCCCGGTGCGTGAGCGCCGGGAAAAGGTAATCGCTTTTTAACGCAGCACGGTGCCGATGCGCTTCCAGTTTTTCGGCGGCCAGGCGAAGTGCACGATCAGCGCTTTGCCGCGCAGGTGATCTTCGGGCACGAAGCCCCAGAAGCGGCTGTCGTTGGAATTGTCGCGGTTGTCGCCCATGAAGAAGTATTTGCCCTCGGGAACCAGGCAGGTCAGGTAGCCGTCGTTCACGCGGCAGGCGCTACCCTCGGCCAGGCGCGGATTGTAATTGAGATGATCGCCGGCGCCGGGGCTGTAGAGCGTCGCGTGCTCTTTGTCGCCGAGCCGCTCGGAGTACAGCTCGCGCGAGCGGCGGCCGCCGAAGCCGTCGTCGACGGAGATCGACTCGCGGTGGTCGCGCGGCACCGCTTCGTTGTTGACGATCAACTCGTCGCCGCGCACCCGCACCACGTCGCCGGGCAGGCCGATCAGCCGCTTGACGAAATCCTCGCCGTCGCCGTGCGGATTGCGAAACACGATGATGTCGCCGCGTTTGGGCGAGGACGCGAAGATTTTTTTATTGGAAAGCGGCACGCGCAAACCGTAAGCGAACTTGTTGACGATCAACTGGTCGCCCGGCTGGATCGTCGGCAGCATGCTGCCCGAGGGCACGTAGGACGCCTGCACGACCTCGGCGCGCAGGACCATCGCCAGCAGGAACGACAAGACGATCGCCTGGGTCCATTCGCGCACGATGAACCGCCGCCAGAGGGGCAGGTATTCGTCGAAATCGTGCCGGCAATGACGCCGCGCGCGCTCGATGCTTTGCGGATCGTCGCCGTGCAACGCCGTGCGCAGGGCGCTCAGGTCGTCGGTCAGCCGTTGGCGCTCCGACGGCGGGAAGTAGTGGGGCCGGCGGGTCATCAGCCGATGTGCGCGCGTCAACAGGCGTTTGCCCTCGCGGCGCAGGCGGTTGGTTTTTCCGAAATAACGCATGACAGTATCCCTCGTGTTTCGCGGACCGTTTCTTGGACACTGCCCGGCGTGGTTTTGTTGCCCGGCGACCGAAAAATTTTCCCCCGATAACCGGCAAGTCGATAAAGGATATGGTTTTAGTAGGATTGGCTGTGGTAAACTAATTGGAAGTGCATGATGCAAAGGAGAATGTGCATGAGAAAACTAGTGTTCCTGCTCACGTTGTTGCTGGCCTTCGCCGGAAGCGCGGCGGCGGAGGAAATTCTGCTCGAGCAAGGCTTCGAATACCTCTTCCCCCCGCTCGGCTGGACGCTGCAGAGCACCTCGACCTACACCTGGGCCTCATGTTGAGGCGGACACGCTGGGAGTTCCTCAGCGGCGCATGTGATCGGAGCGGTGGCTCCGGAAGCTCAGGACGAGTTTCTGTACACCGGTGAAATCGAGCTGACCGACGTCGATGCGGCGAGCGTGACCTTCTGGTCCAACAGCTACAGCGCGGATCAGGTCGGCCACGGGACCGTCGTTACGCTGGAAGTGAAAGTCGGCTCCGACGAAGACGGCGGCGAGTGGGACGTGTTGTGGACCTACCCCGAACCGGAATGGATAATCGGCTTCCATTGGTACGAAAAGACGATCGATCTGAGCAATTACGTCGGCGAAAAAATTTTCCTCGGCTGGCGCTACACCTTCGACGGCGTCAGCTCCGATCAGGGCAAAATGTATTCGGTCGACGATATTCTGGTTACCGGCAATTGCACCGGTTGCGCGATCAGCGGTCTGTGCTACAGCGATGGGACGATCAATCCCAACAACGCCTGCCAGATGTGCGATATCACCGTAACGAACTCGGCGTGGACGCCGGTGAACGCCGGGTCGACCTGCGACGACGGCCTGTTCTGCACCGTCGATGACGTGTGCGACGACGCGGGCCACTGCGACGGCGTCGAGCGCGATTGCGACGACGGCCGGTTCTGCACCGGCGTGGAGTTCTGCTACGAGGCCGGCGACCTGTGCGCTTCGCCGGGCGATCCGTGCGGCGACGATGAAACCTGCAACGAGGACGCCGATACCTGCGATCTGCCCGACGACGACGATACCGCCGACGATGACTACACCGACGACGATCTCGTCGACGATGACGCGGGCGACGACGACGTCGATGACGACGACACGACTGACGACGATGCGACCGATGACGACCTCACTGACGCTGACGACGATGATGATGACGATGACGGTTGCGGCTGTTAAATAGGCGCTTGAGCGTAGCGAGATCCTCGGGCGGCGTCCCGATTATTTCGTCGACACCTATCTGCCGCGGGCCCTCGTTGGCGATCCGCGTTTCCGCGATTGTTACCGGAGGCAAACCCTGCCGCGCCGCTATTGGGCCAACGAACGTCTCGGCGCGGAAATTCGTTTATACCGGCGGGAATGCCCCTAATCGGTCGGTTGCTTCAGCACTTCGTTCAGCCGTACGCGAAATAGCCCGGCCGCCGAGGCGACGAACAATTCTTCGCCGTCCCACGACGGCGTGAGGGCGCGCACGCGCCGACCGACTTCGATTGTCGCCAGCGGCGCCAGGGTGTCGGCGCGGTGGAAGGTCAGCGTGCCGCTCAGGAAACTGGCGACGGCGACGCAGCGATAGGCGGGCAGATAGGCGATTACGCGCGGCACGGCGTCGGTGACGGTCGACGCCAGGATTTCCAGCGTGTCGGCGGAAATTTTTTCCAGACGATTGTGGAATTGATCGGCGATGAAAACGAACGGTTCGTCGGTGGCCGCCGGCGTGTACCAGATCGTGGCCAGATCGCGCTGCGCGAGAATCTTCCCTTGTTGATCCACCAGCAGCAGTTTTTCGGGCTCGCTTTCCAGGCCCATGGCGATGCTGATGATCTTGTCGCCCCGCGGATGCCAAATGCATTGGAACAGATGACGCGAGGTGGGAATCATGCGCAGTTGCCGCTGCGTCAAATCCAGCGTGGCGTAACCGGGTGCGGTGTCGAACGCGATCAACAAACGATCCGGCGCGGTGATGGGGTAACCGGCCAACGTTTTCGCACTATGGAACGCCTTGATGGTCAATTCCTTGGACAACACGCGCAGCACGTCGATCGTCGGTTGGTCGCCGAGCTGCACCTGATAGATGTCGAAACCGACCGTGAAGTAGAGCTTTTGCCGCACACGGTCGAGCGCGATGTCGTTGCCCGGGTGCCCGCCCAGCGGCAGTTCGTCCCGGCGGCCGTCGGGCCAATAGTGATAAACGCGCGGCTGGTGATGCGGCAGTAAAAACACATGATCTTGGTAAACGAAAAAGGAATTGGCGTCTTCCGTCAGATCGACGCCGGCATCCACCGCCGCGACGCCGGGCTGCGCGGCGATGAGCGCCCGCCGTTCGGGCTGACGAACCAGATAGGCGTCGGCCAGAAAGAACATGAAGGTCAGAAAGAACAACACCAGCGGCCAATACAGCAAGCGCGGCAGCAGTTCATGTCGCTCGCGCTTTAACCGCGAGGCGATGCCGACGAACAACAAAACGGTCAGCACGAACGCCGACGACAGCAGAACGTCGAAGGCGGAGATGATCAAATAGAACACGACCACCGCCGCCGCTACGCCGCCCGCTTCGAGCAGATTGCGCCGCTCCGGTCGTTTCTCCAACCGGCACAGCAGCAAAACCAGCATGACCAGGGGGACCGTCGCCAGCGTCAGGCGGAAGGGAAAAATGAAAAACGACAACATCGCCAGCGGCGGAATCCAGGAAACCACGGTCAACAGCAATTTGAGGATCAACCGCTGCCGCGACAGGTTTTCCTTGGCGCTCAGCACGGTCGCCGCGCCGAAGGTCAGCAGCAGGAAAAAGCCGACGAACATCAGTTGGGGCACTTGAATGTAGGCCACGAAAAAAATGTAGAAAACGGTCACCGGCGTGGCCGGCAGCAGATAGAAAAACGCCTGCGCCGCCCAAAGCGCCAGGCCCCGTTTCCCCGAGGTGGTTTCGGCGGAGAAGAACCGGCCGGCTTTTTCATCGGATAACATCGGGTCAATGTAGCGCGTCCGCCGCCGTCACGCAATCAAACCAGAGATAATCCCTGAACCTACCAGGAATAATTCCTGGACCTATGTTTCATTCATTGTGTGAGGCTTCGGCCGACGCAGCAAGGTCGCGCGTGGAAGTCAGAGCCGGTCGTAACCGGATCCTCGGGTCGAGCCCGAGGATGACGGAAGGATTTGTTTTTTAGAAATGCAGCGCCGCCTGCACCAGGAACAGGTTGCCGCCCGCATTGAGCCACTCGTCGGGATCTTCCCGGTCCGTAAACAACACCGCGCTGGTCAGGCGATCCTCGATCATCACGCCCCAGTGCTCGCTGATGCGCACTTCCAGGCCGAGGTCCGCGCCCCAGCCGATCGCCGTATCGTCCTTTTCTTCGGTCTCGGTGTATTTGTATTCCTGGAAACGCGCGGTGACGTCCCACACGACGTGCCCGGTGTAGAGGCCGATCAGCGGCCCGCCGAACAGATCGATCCACCGCGTCCGCCAGTGGAAGCGCGGCAGCAGGTCAAGGTGATAGATCATCACCTGCACCTCGGTTTCCGTCTCGATCTGCTCGACGGTGAATTCGTACTGCTCCGTTTTGCCGTAGAAACCGAAGTTCGCGCCCAGGCTGAACCAATTGATAAAGCGGTACCGGTACCCCAGGTCCATCGCCGCGCCGTTGAAGTCGCCGATGTCGTAGCCCTCGTCGACCATGTAGGCGAATTCCGCGTCGGTCGGCTCGCCGTCCTGGTTGGGCTTGGCGCCCTCGTGCTCGTCGTCTTCCGGATAAAAGCTGTGCCAGCCCAGGCCCAGCGTCAGCGTGTGCTTCGTGGCGAACGGCTCGGCCGCCGCGACCACGGACGGCAGCAACAAAAGCAGCAACAAGAGCATCGGTCTGATTTTCATCGCGTCTCCCTGCCGGAAAGTGCATCAACGATACAAGGTTTGGCGCACGGGCGCAAAAGCGGCGAATTGTGTTATCATCGCAACAAATCATGACAGGGAGCGACAATGAAACGGGCGGCGATGGTCGGATTGCTCTGCGTGTTGTTGTTGACGGCGACGGCCTGCAAGGTCAAGGTCGGCCCCGGCGACACGGCCTGGCGGGAACTGGTGCGCGCGCAGCGGCACGACGCCGACCTGGGCGGCTACACGCTGCATTACATCGACCTCGGGCGGGGCGAGCCGGTGGTGATGATCCACGGTTTTGCCGACTCGACTTACTGCTGGCACGAGAACGTCGCGCCGCTGGTCAGCGCCGGCAAGCGGCTGATCCTCGTCGATCAACCGGGCATGGGCAATAGCGGCCTGCCGCCCGCGCCGTACCGCTACACGGCGGAAAATCAGGCCGGCGAGATCCTCAAACTACTCGACAAGCTCAACATCGAACGCTTCGCGCTGGTCGGCTCGTCGATGGGCGGCGGCATTTCGTTGTGCCTGTCGCTGCTGCATCCGCAGCGCGTGACCAAGGCGGTGGTGATCGATCCGGCGGCCTATCGCATGCCCGACGGCGCCGCGCTGGCCGAGCCCGGCATGCAGCCGCTGGTGAAGGTCTTCGGCGGGCGGTTTTTCTTCCGCGCGGCATTGCGGCAGGTCTATTACGACAAAAACAAAGTAGACGACGTGCTGGTCGACGAGTACGTGCGCTACGCGAACAAGGACGGCTACGCGCATGCGCTGACCTCGCTGGGCCGCGATTATTTCTCGCCGGAATTCGACCGCATGAGCGGACATTACGCCGAACTGCAGCCGCCCGTGCTGGCGATCTGGGGCCTGCGCGACAAGTGGGTGCCGCCCGCACAGGGTGTCCGGCTTGCCGCCCAGGCGCCCGATTGCCGCCTGGAGTACATCCCCGACGCCGGCCACCTCCCGCACCAGGAACTGCCCGCCGCGGTCAATCCGCTGCTGGTCGAATTTCTGGGGAAGTGAGGGAAAGATTTTCCCCGCTTGTTCGCCTCCGGCCGAAAAAACCATTTCTTTTTACGGGAAAATATTATATGTAAGTGGGGAGATTGGACTGCTGCCGCAATGAGGAATTGGAAAATCCATGGGCGAAATTGCAGCGGCGTATTGCCGGGGATGGATTCCCACCCTTCCGGTGACGATTGTTCTGGCGATCTTGGTAGTACTGGCGGCGATTTGGGTCCGGCGCCGGCCTCCCGCAAAGTTGACGTTCCTTCGACTGAGTTCCGCGATCGGTCTGGTCGTGGCGTTGGGCCTGGCGTTGTTTTTCGCCTGGCGGCGCATGTCGTTGCTCGACGACGCCTTCATTTCCTTCCGTTACGCGCGAAACCTGGTGGACGGCCACGGCCTGGTGTTCAACGTCGGCGAGCGCGTCGAGGGTTACACCAATTTTCTCTGGACGATCCTCCTGGCCGGACTGGCCTGGCTGACCGGCGTGGAGATTCCCTACCTGGCGCTGGGCGGGTGTCTGGTGTGTCTGGTCGGCAACCTGACGACCGTCTGGCTGATCGGCCGCCGGCTCAGCGCGCCCGAACCGAACAAGATTCATGTGCCGCTGGCCGCGCTGTGGCTGGCCGTGCAATACAGCTTCACCGGTTACGGCACGACCGGCATGGAGACGATGCTCGCCTCGTGGCTGGTCAACCTCGGCGTGCTGGCGTTGCTGGCGCGACCGCGTCCGGCGGCGGCTTTCGCGAGCGGATGTTTTCTGATCCTCGCCGCTTTCGCCCGGCCCGACCATGGCTTGTATTATGCGCTGATGGGCGCGGTGTTGGCCCTCGATCATCTGCGGCGGCTGCGCGAGCCGGGAGCCTGGCGGGCGGCGATCAAGGAATGCGCGTTGTTCGCCGCGCCCTTCACCGCCTACCTGGGTTTCCTGTGGTGGAAATGGTTTTACTACGGCGATCTTCTGCCCAATACGTTTTATGTCAATTCGGCCGCTTCGTCGTATTGGCCGCAGGGCGCGCGTTACGGACTGGCGACGCTGCTCGGCGCGCACCTGGTGTGGCTGTTGCCGTTGTTCATGATCTGGCTGGTTTCCGGCCGCGACGCCCACGGTCGAATTTTCAAACCCTTCGCCGGCTTGGCCGTGACGGTTTATTCGCTGTACGTGGTCAAGATCGGCGGCGACAAAATGATGGGCCGCTTTTTCATCACCCTGCTGCCGTTGATCGCCCTGGGCGTCGAGCAACTGGCGCATCGATGGGCGCGGCGCACCGAGCGCCGGCCGGCCTGGGCGGGGGTGCTGGCAACGGTGGTGCTGGTCATCGCCATGCACGGCGTGCCGCTGATACCGGCGTGCCGGGGGCGGTGGGGATTCGCCGACTCACCGACCTTGTACCGGGTTCACTCGCTCAAGCCGTTGAAAATCGTCTGCGGCAATTCGAACCTTGATCGCACGCGCCTGGGGCGGATGCTGAAAAGCAATTTGGTCGACAAGGATTTGCACCCGACGATCTCCGCCAAAGGCATGGGTATCGTCGCGTATTACTCGCAATTGCCGTTGATCGACCGCCGCGGGCTGACCGATCGCGTCATCGCTCGTCAACCGTTGCAGCGGCGTGGTCATCCGGGGCACGAGAAACTGGGCACGCAGGCGTATCTGGATGCGCGCGAGGTGCGCTTCGAGCAACGGCGACGGAATAAAAAATTCCCCTACACGGCCTTTTCCTTCGACAAACACCAACAGACGTTTCTGCGGATCTACCGGTACGACGCCGCCTTGCTGCAAGCCATCAAGGAGAAGAATCCGCAGTTTCGCTACGTCGATTTTCGCGGCTATTTCGATAAAAACATCGAGACGATCCTCGCCGACCGCCCGTTAAACGTGGCGCGCAAACTGATGGAGTTCGATCATTACTACTTTGCGCTGCAACCCGATCGCAAGCGGCGCGCCCGGTTGGTCCGGCGCTTCATCCGCCTCTGGGATTTCGAAAACGAACGCTTCCCGCCGGGGTCGCGGGTCGAAGGCGATCTGGCGGGCGCGTTCCTTCGGCCGGCCGCCGACCGACAATATCAAATCGAAAACTACCAAGGCGAAACGCTGCTCGCCACGGGCGTCCGGGAGCGGGGCACGGTCTGGCTGCCGCCGTTCGTCGTTACCGGCGATATGATCGGGTTCTGCCTTGGCGGCGGCAATGACGGACGCTTGGTCGAAGTCCAATTGCAGGTGGACGGCCGAATCGTGCGGCGGCATCCCGGCAATGGGCGGGACAGCCTGAATTTCGTTGTCTGGAACGTGCAGCCGTGGCGCGGCCGTGAAGCGCGGTTAATTTTGTCGGACCGGTCAACCCAGGCGCGATTGTTGTTCGACATGTTTTTCGAAGCGAACACTCAATGGCCGCCGGCGGACGGTTGATCGTCCGTCACGCGCGCGGAGTTTTTGCGTAACTGATTGTTTCCTCCCTTGCCTTCCGCCGGATCGATGATCATTTTTTTTGACAAAGGTCGTAACCTTTCCGGTTGGTGCGTTGTCAGAACGATAACGAAAGGAACTTGATCATGACCGGCAAGCGGTTGAACACATACATCGGCATTTTCCTGTACTCCGGCGTGGTGTTGTGCGCGCTGACCGGAGTGTGCTTCGCCGATGCGTCGCTGCTGCCGCCGGATATCGACGGTCTGTCCATCGCCGAAAACGGTGCGGTCGACGATTCGCTGGCCTTCACCGCGTCCTTCGATTCGCCGTTCGCCGCGGCGGTTTCGTCGCTTCAGGCGGAATATCCGGACGATCCGCCGTCGAGTTTCCCGCGCACCCAACGGGTTTTTCTCCCCACCGCCGTTGAATTTTCCGCCAATCGGCCGCACGCACCGCCTCGCTGACGTTCGCTCGTTTGAATCCCTTTCAACCGTACGAACGCCAGGAGGTGCATTATGTCGTGTCCGTTTCTGCATACCGATCATGACGGCAGCATCTGCCGCCGCCCGGGAAATGAACTGAGCGCCCGCCGCCGCAAAAGCGTGCTCTGGGTTTGCGAAAAAGAGTGGAAACGCTACTGCCCGCTGTACTTCGAAAAGCGGCTGCTGGCCGAAAGGTCCGTCGTGCCTGAAGAAGACGACGCGTTCGAAAACTACCACATCGCGCACTACAATCGTCTCGGCGGACATCGAACCGTCGCCGCCGAGTTCGTCTGATTTTTTCGTTGCCGGGGGGCGCGTTCCGCTCCCCGGCGACGGCTGGAGGAAACGCTCATGCCGCCCAGTTTCGATTTGAACACCTATCAGATCGCCGGCCTGGAGGTGCAAAGCTACTTCGACGAGCGCACGACCTGGGAGCTGTACAACTTCGCCCGCGACCACAAACTGCTGGGTCGCAACGCGCCGCCGCGCAAGGGCTTTTTGGGCATGGTCAACCGCTTGATCTGGGAGAAGCGTTTCACCATGAACGATCGCCGCTACGTGGTCATCGGCGGAGGCGGGCGCATCGCCTTTTTCGAAGATGTGCTGACCGAAAAGGAAGAGGAAAACGGCGTGCATTACGGCGCCTGCGCCATCTGCGAAACGACGTGCCCGGCCAGCGAACTCATTGCCTCGTCCAAGGGCCTGCTGTGCGCGCCGTGCTACGAGGTGTGGTTCCCGCGCTGCGAGAAATGCGGCGAGCGCATGCAAGTTCCCGACGACGCCGACCCGGACGACCTCGATTCGTTGTGCGACCAATGCCGTCCGGAATGATGGCTAAGAAATAAAATTAATCTAAATGTCCATTTCTAGTGTATCTCCTACTTTCGGTCTTGCCCGATTTAATCGTCTCTTAAAATCATCCCATGTGGTACATGATTTCATTAAAAAGATAACATTTGTAATAAGTTCTTTTAATTCTGGGACTCCGTAATCCTCTGTAAAGTATTGATGATGTTTTCGTGATCTGTTACCGGATTCGTTTCTAGGGTTTAATTCTCGAAGCCGTTTTAAAATTCCAGGCTTAAGTCTTTTGTAAATAATATCATTAGTCCAGTGTCCAATGTAACTTGGTCGATTTTTTGTTGTTGGTGGATATGAAATTCCATGAAGTCTGAATAATTCCTTATAATATTCTTCAGGAAACATTTTTGTCCATTTTGACCACTCATCCTTCAAATATTTATCTAAAATAGCTTGTAACGCTAATCGATCACGAACCTCTTGATAACCAGTTACTTCATCGACAAGTGCAACAATGCCTACACGTGCAAATCCCCTCATTAATATTTCACATTGTTCAGCGATGTGTTTTTGTTGATAGTGTAAAGCGTTGTTGTCTCGTGCAAGAAGTACCGCTTCGCAAATTTCAGCTAAAATTGTAGCCTCGTAACCATAAGCAGCTGCACCATTTGGTGCTTTAAAATTTATTGGTTCAACTATCATATCTGACAGTTCTTTTGAAACATAAGGTCGGATTGCATTGGTGCCTATAAACTTTGAGAGCCGATCTCCAGCACCTTTTGCGCTTGCCGTTCCTTGCTTCATGTTCAAAGCCGTCATCATCCCACGCTGAACAAGAACACGTTTCCCATTTTCAAGCACATAACAAGGAATCTTTGAGCCTCCAATAATTAATTCTCCACTGTGTGTTGCTTTCGGGGTCTTCTCACTCATGGTTTAACTCCACTTATTATACTGAAAATTACTAATTTCTATCATAAGTATCCAATCGATCCATAAGACCTAGTATCAAACCTCGTTGTTGTGGTTGACGTATTGCCGAAAGAATCTGTTGTGTTATTCGACATGCCGTGTTTTTATTTACATCAACCAGATAAGAAAGCTGGCGAGTTGTGATTTTTAATCTGGCATTCAGAATCAATATGATTGCATAGAACCATTTTTGCATTGGAAGGTGGGTTTGATGAAAAATCGTATTCACTGTAACCGAATAGCTTGTATTACAATTGTTACAATGATGACGGTGTTGAGTTGACATTGGTGTTGAATTGTACGATTGGCAATAAGGACACTTTGGTTTTTTATTCCAAAGCACTTCTTCAAGAACAGCAATACAGTCATTTTTGGTAGGAAATTTCAAATAAATTTGTGAAATGTCTAGTTGCTTCATAAAAGTCTCCTACCATATTATGGGACAGCATAGCACATGTTTGGCTATTGGTCAAGAGATTTCCTCTACCACAAAATGGGACGCATAGATTTTTTATTATGGAACAGATTATATAAATCGCTGAATGATCAGCGCCACTGTCGAATATTGCGCACTCGTCCATGGGACGACGAGCGGTCGATTCGATCTCGATGCTAAAAATCATCTGTAAAAACATGTAGATATAAAAAGCACCTTTCTTTGGTTGTTTTGGCGCGACCCTTGCTTGATTATTTTATTCGGAGAAGGAGTACAATCGACCTTTGTCAAAGCGCGAAAGGAATCGGAGATGAAGTACTTTCGGCTTACGATGTTGCTGCTCTGGGTTTTGCTGACGATCTCCTGCCTCGAATCCGGCCCGGATGCGCAATTATCCCAATCGCTGTCGGACTCGCACTCTTCCGCCATCGAAGCGGTCGCGGTCGTCAATGACTATTCAGTCGAGTCGATTCTCGGCGGCGCTCCCGGCCACAACGGCACGGCCGTCGCGCGTGATGCGGACGGTTATCGGCTTGTCGCCGCCGTCGATGCGCGCACGCTGACGCTCTATCGCCAAACCGCCGGCGGCATCGTCGAGGAACCGTTGGCCGACAACGCCTCGACGCCGCGCTTGGTCGTCGACGACGCCGGGCGCGAGCACGTCGCCTACCACGACTTGAAAGAGCAAACACTGGTTTACGGCTACGACGACGGCGGCTGGCAGTGGACGACCGTCGATGACGAGTTGGACGAAGGCGGCTCCCTCGACCTGACGGTGGACGCCGACGGTCACGCGCACCTGAGCTACTATAAGGGCGCGGCGAACAACGGCATGATGTGCTACGCGACCAACGCCACCGGCGCCTGGATCGCCGAGACGATCGCCGACGACATCGATTTTTCCGACGGCCAAACCAGCGTGGCGCTCGATGCCTCCGGCGGAGTGCGTCTGAGTTATCTGCAAGATGAGCAAATCCATTATGCGAGCCAAACCGCCGACGGCTGGTCCTCCGAGGTCGTCGCCGATGCCGACAACAGCGGCGGACGCAACGCCCTGGCGATCGACGCCGACGGCCACGCGCACATCGCCTTCAGCAAGGCCTATTGCTACTGGACCAACGATTACTTCTGGCAATGTATGATCAACGAGGTCGATTACGCCACCAACGCTTCAGGCTCGTGGCTGGTCGAAACGGTGGAGGAATCGTCCGACGGGGAATACTCCGGCTGTGACGTCGATCTTGCGTTGGATGCCGCCGGCGCGCCGCACATCGTGTTCGCGCAGTCGTACCCGCGTCTGCTTTTCTACGCCGTGCCCGATGGCGAGGGCTGGATGATCGAAACGGTGGAGGAAGCGACCACCTCCTACAAGGTTCATCCCGCATTGCTGGTGAACGACACAGGCGAGGCGCTCGTCTCCTATTATCGTGAGGTGACCGGCGAACTGGCGCTGGCCGAGCGCGACGGCGGCGCCTGGACGCCCGTGACGCTCGCCGGTGACGGTTTGATCGGCAATGCCAGCCTCGTCCAAGGGCCGGACGGTTCGTTGCACGTCGTTGCCACCAAATCCAATCGGTTGCATTACCTGGTGAACGGCGGCAAAGGGTGGAAGGTGGAACAAATCCCCTTGGATGGGCATTTTTCGTCCACGCCCGCCCTGGCGGTCGATGCGAACGGACATGCGCATCTGGTGGCCTTCGATGGAAAAATGGGGGAGTTGCTTTACATTACGAATAAAACCGGACAGTGGCGTGCCGAATCGGTAGTGGCGGATTGCAGCTACGCCGACGTGGTGATCGACAACCTCGGTCGCGTGCTGATCGCCTACATCGACGACGACCGGGAAAAGCTGATGCTTGCCCGTTGGTTCGAAGGCTCGTGGTTGGCCAGGCCGTTCGACGGCGCTACCTGGGGAAACGTTCGCCTGGAATTCGATGCCGAAGGTCATCTTCACCTACTGTATTCTTACGGCCTGTCGACCGTTTATCTGACCGACAAAACCGGCGCGTGGGAGCGACGGTATTATTATGGCGATGACAAGCTGACCATCTGGTCGATCAGTCCCGGCGACCTGGCGGTGGACGGCGAGGGATACGCCCACTTGAGCGTGCAAGGCTCCGGCGGCAACCAATACGGGCAGGTGCACAGCCAGATGGGCTATCGCACCACGCGCCCCGGCATCGACTCGCTGGACCTGGGCTTTTGTGAAGGGTACGGCGCCACCGCCGCCATGATCGCCCTCGACGCGCGGAATCGTCCGCACATCGTGTACAGCGGCATCAGTTCCCACTCGCTTATCTACGTCTATTGGACGGGCAGCGAATTCGCTTCCTCCTCGTTGGAAGACACCGGCGAAGCCTTTTACCCGCAAGGCCTCGTGCAAACTTCCGACGGCGCGCTGCACTTGCTTTACTTAAAAGAACGAACGCTCTACCACGCGTCGTTCTCGCCGGCGACGGGGAGCATCCCCGAACGCTGATCGTCACTGGAGAAACGATCCAATTCGCGGCACGAAACCTTCTGCGCCGGACCGCCGTCGTGTTTCTACCGCCGGACATCCGTGATATGTTTGCACATCGATGTAACCGACGGCGGATCACGTGATGCCATCTCTTGCGCATTTGACGGGCGATGAAAAGCGCGCCTCTTTTCGGAGGTGCGCGACGGTTCGGCTCGTCGGCTTTCTCCTGCTGTGGTCTTTTCTCGCCGGCTGCGGCGGGCCGAGCGTCGAATGGAACGGCGATCGCGTTACGGCCGTCGGCGAAGTGTACGGCGGGGATCATTGGCGGCTGGAACTCACCGGATTCCACGACAAGCTGCAGCCGGGCGAGGAACTCGACTGGCGCGTGAACTACCTGCTGGAGTTGGACGATCCGGCGGCGATGCGGGATAAAATCGAATCCGTCGTCGTGGCGCTGGCCGCACGCCGCGTGTGCGATGCGCAGGGGCGCTTTCGCGATCAGGACGGTTATTTTAGCAGCACTTACCTTACGCCGAGCGGGTTGCCGGTCGACGGTTTTCAATTGCACATCGCCAATAGCGCGATCGGCGGACCCTACCGCACGCCGCTGGATCATCTGGTGACGGTTTCCCGCGACGAGATGCGCACGACCTCCGAAGGTCTGGCGCTTTCCGTGCCGGTGCGCGTGCGCTTGCGCGACGATTTCCCGCCCGGGCTCTATCGCTTCGAGCTGGCCTTTTACGCCGCCGTCGACGGCCTGTGGTATCAACTGCCGGCGCTGCCCGCCGTCGAGAAAGGGGTGGAGTATTGCGACCGGAATTTTGAAGATGTTTTCTTTCAAAAGATATTGTTGCCGCCGGTGGGCGTCGGCTCGTTCGCGCAGCCGCGCATGATCTGGACGCTGTTTACCGATCTGAACTCCAACGGCATGTGCGGCGTCGTCGCCCGCGAGGATGCGCCGCACTTCGCCATGTCCAACCGCATCAAGCTGCAGGGCAAGTACATACTGCCGTGCACGCCCGATCGCGGCGTTTGCGAATATCGCCTCGAACCGAACCTGCCCACGGTGGATCGCAGAGCCCTGTTCATGACCAAGACCTACGACTACCAATTGCTGGAGTTGGATTGGTCGCGGGGGCGGCTTTCCGTTTCCGTCACCCGGCCCGACGGGGCGGTCGACGACCTGGGCACGCATCGCTTTCGCATGAAAACGGTCTACGGTCCGCGCACCTTTTCCGGCGCGTTGAAGTACCGGTTCGACCAGTTCGGCAAGTACGAGATTCGCCTGACCGGCGAGGCGTTCGATTATTACGGCCGGCGCTACGAAGCCGGCGGCACGTACGAAGTCTGGGTGGCTTACCCGCTCTCGTTCGCCACGGGCGTCAAACCGGGCAATCCCATGCGCGTGGGCGGATTCTACTCCCCCGCCGCCACGATCAATCCGCCGGTGCCCGCCGAGGTGACCGCCACGATCCGCTTTTTCCCCGGCACGCACCCGCAGGACGTGCTGGAAGAAGTGTACACCGGCCGGGCGCAACGTTTCGGTTATTATTTCCCGGATAAATCAAAGCCCATGCTCCGCTTTCCGGAGCAGGGCGAGTACCTGTTCGAATTTTTCGCCGTGTATCGCGATCCGCGCGGGCGCGTGTTCATGGGCAACATGAAAAACGCCTCGGTGGTGCTGGCCGATCCGCCGTCGCTGATTGTCGAGGGGCTGACCAATCCGCTTCCCGAGCCGATACCGCAAATCGTGTATTCGCTCCAGGGCGGTTATCACAACAGTCTGCCGATTCAATTTCCGCCGCATTCGGGGGAGATGGTTTATTTCGACGGCAACAGCCGGCTCGACCAATTGTTCAATCCGGCGATGGGCGTCCGGGAATCGACCGGGGCGCTGCAAAGCATTCTGGCCCGCCATTTTCCGCCCGGCCTGATGCGCCTGAACAGCAAATCCGGGCTGGAATTCGCCTTTGGTCTATCCCCCGTGGCGTTTCCCGGCAGTCAGGAGAGCATTCGTCACTTTGCGCAGAATCGGGACGACGACACGTCGCTGTTGATGAGCACGACGACCGAGGGCTTCTCGCCCTTTGAGTATCCGGAGTCGGTCGATCGTCGAGGTTATTATTACATCGCCACGTCGCGCCCGGGATTTCCCGTGTACTTCGTGGTGGCCGACAGCACGATCTACGAGAACTACTGGTATACCGGCCGCGGCAATTACGGGCAGACCGTGGGCGCGGGCAGTCGCGGCGATCAACCGGGCGACGTGTACTGGTCGTTGGTCACCGCGTTGTTCGCCGATCATGAAGCCAAACAGGAATTTTACGGACAATACGCCAGCGGCGGCGTCGGCCGGCCGGTCGGCCTGGATCCCTTGTTTTACGGTCCGCCGTTTGCGCAGCCGGTGACCACGATCAACGGCGTCGACTTGTATCTGTACGGCGGCGTGGGCCCGTCGCCCGGCACGATTTACGAGACCGGCGCGGTCAAGGGCGTGGGTTCCATCGCCGTGCCCATGGCCCCGCACGAAGCGGAAATCAACGTGCTCAAGCCCGACGGCACGGTGCACGCCTGTCGCGGCCGGACCGACTTCATCGGCAATTTCGTCTGCCCGAGCGGACCGTTGATCTTCGACCATCCCGGCGTGTATCGCGTCTTCACGAAGTTCTGGGAGCAAGACAAGGCCGGAACCTGCGTCGGCGCGAAGGACGGATGGTACATGGTTTACGGCGTGGAAAAAGACAGCCCCTACCGCGTGCGGTTCGATCCTTCGCTGCAGGGGCGGCGCGTGGCCTACGACGAACCGTTGGTCATCGCGGGCAAGGTCGAACCGCCGCTGCATGACGCGCGGGCGTATTACTCCATCGTTACGCCGGGCATCCTGATGGACGAAGGTGAGCTACCGGTGGCGCAAAATGCGTTTGGTCTGACCTTCACGCCCAGTCAGTTCGGCGCGCAGTTCCCGAACCTGTTCGAGCACCCGGGGTTGTTCAACGACAAGCCGCCCCTGGTGCGCCGCGAGGATTGGCGGGCGTTTTTCGGCAACCTGCTGACCGGTGTTACCGACAAGCGGCTTTCGGATACGGTGGAAATCACGGTGTTCATCGAGGGAACCGACGAGCGGGGCGAGCGGCGGTCGGCCGGCGGCAAGCTGATTCTGCGCGGCGCGACGGTCATGCTGCCGGAGCTTTTCGTCGCCGACGCCGGGGAGGAGCGCCATGAGTGAATCCCGGAAAAATCGCCTGGCCTGGCTCGCCGCCTTTTTCGTGCCGTTCGCCGTCGGTTTGCTGCTGGTCGTCGCGGCCGGCCGCAACGCCAATAATTTATTCGGCTACCTTTTGTGGCTCGACGCTCCCAATGAAGATCTGTTCAACATCCTGCGCCTGAACCTGTTTCGCGGTTATTTCTATAGTATTATTCCCCTGCTGCTGGGCGTGGCCGGCCTGGGGTGGATGGCGTATCGTCGCCGGCAAAAACGCTGAGCGCCGTCACCGGGAACAAATCGCCTCGGCGCGGCGCGGCAACGTCGTCAGGTCGCTCGCCACGGCGGTTTCCGGCGCTTTGGCGGCCATGCGCCGCACCAGTTCTTCCCATTGTTCGTTGGTGCGCCGGTCGCGGCACATGTCCCGGTGCAAAAACCGGATGGTGTGGCAAAGGCCGCAGTGTTGCGCGAACCGATGGGCGTCGGCGCGTTCCCGCTCCGTGCCGCCGAAGGAACGCCCCTGCTGCCGCCGCTCGATTTCAGTGACGATCAGTTCGCCTTCCCAGACGCTGACGGCGAAGTTGTTCTGCCGGATGTGTTGACTCACGAGCAGGGTCAGCGTTTCCGGCGGCAGATCGCGGTACGGATCGAGCGCGTCGGCGCGATGGCATTTGCCGCAGCGCCGTTTGAAAAGCGCGGCGCCGTCGATCGAGCGTTTGCCGATCAGCAGGTCGGTGAGCAGCGCTTGTTTTTCGGGCGTGATCGTGCGCTCGTCTTCGTGGATTCGAGCCAACATGCGCGCGACGGTATTTTCCCATTCGTGCGGCGCGTTGGCGAACCCCTGCACGTGACGATAATCGTGGCAGCGGCCGCATTCGGCCCGCAGCACGTCCCAGCCCTTGGCCGTGCGCCACGACAAGTCTTCGTACGCGGCCATGCCGACAAAAACGTCGAGCGAAATCACGCCGAGCACCGCCGCCGCGATCCAGGCAAGCAACAATAACCGCCGCCAAATGAATCCTACACCCATCATCACGCCGACTGTGGCACAGCCCCCCAAGGGTGTCAATTTCGGTGAACGGACAAATGGTTAATGGAAAGGAAGCTTGTCTCTTCTTGCAAGATATATTTTGTTCTTGTAATCTCAACTGATTGTTAGTCGATAGGTGAAGGGAAGAAGAAATAAATTAAAGGGTTTTTAATGAGAATTACATATTTTAGAATTGAGAATATTCGAAATATCAGATTAGCTGAGTGTGATAATCCCCCTGATTTTATGGTGATATGTGGTGGTAATGGCTGTGGGAAAAGTGCTCTGTTGAATGCTCTTATGACGGCAAAAGAAAATGCTGCTCCTTATGGAAATTTTCAAATTGATCCGAGATTAGTCTCTGCGGATTGTGAAAAGGCAGTAATAAACTTACATATCGTGTTTAATGAAATCGAACAAGAATGGTACAAGGAAAAGTACAATCAGAATTGCCCAGAATCTGATGAGATTGTTGTTGAAATAGATAATAAGGGGAGAGCTCGAACAAAAAAAACATCACGATATACAGGGGCATTGTTAAGTAATTATTCTAGAAAATATGAAAAATCACCGGGATTTTTTGACTATATAGATGCGTTTAGATCTACTAATAATAAAAAACAATTATCGACGTGGAACCCAACAACTTTAAATGATAATCATTTTAAACAAACATTAAGTATATCTGGAATTGGAAAATTTCTTCAAACGAAAGAATACCTTGCCTCACTAGTTATGCATGATTTGCAACACATCCAAACATCACAAAAAAATGGCATACTAGAATATCCAGATTCACTTAAGGATATAAAATCATTTTTCAACAGTTTCTTTGCCCCACTGAAATTCCACGAGGTTAGAATTGATAAATCTCCATTTGAATTTTCAATAAAAACGCCAAGGGGTCTTATTGATATCGATGATCTAAGTGCTGGAGAAAAGGAAGTATTTAATGTGTATGTTAGATTTCATCAATTACGACCAACTGGCGCAGTCATCTTGTTTGATGAAGCTGATGCCCATCTCCATCCAGATCTTGAAAGAAAATATTTACATCTATTAAAAGAATTAGGTGAAGGAAACCAAATATGGTTGACGACCCATTCACCAGAAATGATGATAGCAGCAGGACATGATAATCTATTTACAATAATAAAAGAACCGTCAGCGGGAGAAAATCAGTTTGTGCAGGTGACTAGTTCAGAGTCTTTATACAATTCCTTATCTGAAATAATGGGCTCAAGAGGATTAATTAGTTTTAATCAGCGAATAGTTTTTATTGAAGGCAAAGAATCGTCAGCGGACCGCGAAATATATGAGAAATTTTTCCCTGCAAATCAATACCTTGTATCTTTTGTACCTGCTGGAGACTCTGGAGTTGTAAGAAAAACTGCCGAAAGAGTCAACGAGTTGCTCTCTTCATCAATTGGCTTTCAGCATTATTATTCAATAGTCGATGGAGATATCGAACGATTTATTCAGGCTCCCATTAATGATCGATTGTTTAAGTTGCCCGTCTATCATGTTGAGAATTTCTTATTGAATAATCAAGCAATACTAAAAGCAACACATGACTTATTGGGGAAAACGAGCCCTTTTACTAACGAGAATGACGTTGAAAAAATGTTACGTGAATTATTATATGATGATGCGCATTTAAAACCTTTTACTAAAGCTTTGTATGATTCAAAAATAGCAAAAATTGCAAAACAAGCGTATGATAATATCTATAAGAAAACATTTTTCAATCCACCTCATATTGATTTCGCCGATACAGAAAATGAAGCTAAAGTAATGCTTGAAAATGCGTTGAATGATAATTCATGGCGAAAAATTTGTAAGGGTCGTGATTTAATTAAGGCATTGAGCTATAAATTAGCCATAAAATACGAACATCTGCGAAACGATATAATTGCAAATATTATGGAAACGCCGAATGAACTTAGAGAGATAATGCAAAGGATCATGCAATGAAAAAAATAGCTAGAAAATGGATTCCATAGCTAAAATTCTCAATCATTGTGGACCGAAAATGAAAAATTAGGAATTATCGCCATGGAAATGTGAAAAGTTATTTCATTTATTATTAGATAACTGTCTATAAGTTGAAATGTAAAAGTCAACCTCTAGCCGTACAGTCCGCCTTCTCAGGTTGATGGTTATTATGCTGCCGGTTTTGGTTTCTCCTTTCTGATTTGTTTTCCCAATTCGACGGTTTCGAACGGGCGTCGTCCCATGTTGCGATAGCCGCGGTGTGGGCGTTCGTAGTTGTAGTGGTGTAGCCAGGCATCAAGATCCTTTTGCAACGCCTCTACCGACTCGTAAAACGTCTGGCGAAACGCCGTGCGGAAAAACTCATCCAAAATGGATCGATTGAAGCGCTCGACGAAACCGTTGGTACGCGGACAACCGACCTTGGTCGTACGGTGCTCGATGTCGTTGAGCTCCAAAAAGATTTCATACAGATGAATCATCGGTCGGCCTTTGTACTCGGTGCCGTTGTCGGTGAGGATCGCCCCGATCGGCAACCCAAGCTCATCGTAGAACGGCAGCACGCGATCGTACAGGATATCCACCGCCGTTTCCGGACGTTTGCTGGTGTAGAGCTTGCCGAAAGCAAAACTGCCAAAGGTATCAATCACCGCCTGCAAATACACCCGTCCGACGCCCTTGAGCCGACCGACGTAAAACGTGTCCTGGCTCAGTAACTGTCCGGGATAACTGCTTTCTACGTGACGTTCGCGGAAACTGGGGTTGGCTTTTTCGATCAGGCGGATCTGCTCGACGGTCAGCTCGAAGCCAGCCTCTTTGGCCGCTTTTTCTTCCAGCTTCAGCAGCCGCTTGTAGCGGGTTTCCATCTCTTCTTTCAGCCACAGATTGCGCACCGACGAGGGACTGACTTACACGCTCTCCAGCCGCAGTTGATCGGCGATGCGCTGGTGGCCGAAGGTCGGATGCGCCAGCGACAGATCGATGATCTTCCGTTTCGTTTCCGCCGATAGTTCATGTGGCATCGCGCCGGGAATCGGTGGCTTGTCGATCAAACCGTCGAAACCATGCACCTGAAAGGCACGCTTGTACTCGTAGAACTGGCTGCGCGAGACGCCATGCATGCGGCAGGCTTTTGAGATGTTGCCCAATTTTTCCGCGACCTGTAACAAGGTCAGCCTCTTTTGTGCTACTTTCTTCTTTGCGGTCATTTGTTCCTCCTCAGGAGTTGGGGGTTGGTATTTCCAACATACCTGAGAAGGCGACCGCACGCCGCCCCTGGGCTCGCCCAGGGGCGGTGTTCCCGATCAAATCTGTGACGGGAATGCTGCCGACTGACTGTCCGGGAAGAGGGTAACTAATTCACTTGTATAGTACAACCACTTTTTATGATGCCGATGGTCGCGAAAATCGCAAACTGCTCAGCGACGGTTCCGAAGAGCGGTATTTGTATGACTCATATGGGCGAAAAATCTTCACAACGATTGTACCGGTAGCGACTTCACAAAATCCATTTCCGGAACCGACCTACTACATTCAACATGAATACGATGTGGACGGCAACAAAACCAAAGATGTTTACCCTGAAGTCTATTTCGGCGACGAGGCATACGAAATTTCGTACGAATATGATGACGGCGGCCGGATGGTTTCCACCACGAATGGAAATAATGTCACCACTCTCATGGAGTACGACATTTTCGATAATCTGAGCGTTATCAATCCGCCGGACACTGATTACGACATTTATCTGGACTACGATATCAACAACAAGATGACCCGCTACGCCGTTGGCGATTACGAAATGCTCTTCTCGTACAATGGTCATGGTGAGTTGGAATCGGTCCAAAGCCCCGATTTCGGAATAATGCAAGTTACAAGAGAATCAATAAGTGGCGGAAACCGTGAAACCACGACTTATAATGAAAACAGAACCGAGGTTGTTGAGCGTGACTATTCGCAGCGTTTGACAAATCGCTATTTTAGTGAACCGGGAAAAGAGGACGAAGAGATTATTTACAGCAACGATTTATCGGATGTCTCCTATGGATTGGGGCGACTGGGGCAGGTCGAAGAACGCGTCGATGGAGACACGGTAGGTGTACATAATCTCCAATATGATGCCGCCGGTCGAGTTGTACGGCATAACCACAGCTTCGCCGGCCGTCTCTGGCCCATGGTGCAGGAATATCGTGCTGACGGAGCGCTTGAATCGATTACCTATCCCACCGGTACGGAAATCAATTACTCGCCAAATAATGATGAATGGGGGCAGCCGGGGCAGATCACGATTCGAAAGAATGGTGAATCGCTGACCTTGGCTACCTTGAATTATTTGCCCGGTGGCGGCCCGCTGGCTCAACTTAATTACTTTGAAGGAACTCTCTATCAGACCATTCAGTACGATCGAGCGTATCGAACGAAATCGGTTCAGGTTGTTCACAATGACCTGTTGACTGAAGATGACATCATTCTCAATCGTCAGTACGCATACGATAGCGCGGGAAACATTACCGGGATCAGTGATCTCGTCGATTCTTCAATGTCATGGACCTATGCCTACGACCCGGCCAACCGCTTGACCTCGGCCACGGCGCAGGATGCCGCCAACGGCGTGTACACCTTTGGCTATGGCGATGATGGTCTGGGCAATCGTCAAACCTATTCGGCGAATGGCGATGCGTATACCTATACCTACGGCGATGGTTCTCCCAACCGCTTGGTGCAAGTGGCGGGCCCGGGTGGTCAAAACGTGACCTATACTTATGATTCAGAAGGGCGCATTACCGGTCGCAACGGCGACATTTTCACTTACGATGCCAAGGGGCGATTGGATCATTTTGAAAATGCTGATCATTCAAAAGTAGCCTATTATCAATATGATTACCTTGGTCGGCGCATTGTTAAGGGTGTCGCCAACAAAACAATAACGTTATTTCATTATGACCAACAGGGTCGTCTGATCGCCGAGACCGACATGGACGGCAATGTGCAGGTCGAGTACATCTGGCTCGATTGGCGGCCGATCGCGATGATCGTGCCCGGCGGATCCACGCCCGATGACGATACGGTTGATGACGACGTGATCGACGATGACACCGTGGACGACGATACGATTGATGACGATACGACTGACGACGACTCGGCGGATGACGATACCGGCGATGATGATGACGACGATTGTGGCGGTTGCAATAGCGGCGACGATCTCTTGGAAAATTTGTTCGAACAAGATAAAATGGGCGTCATGGAGCAGGATTACGAAGTCTATGCCATTCACACCGACCACCTGGGCTCGCCGGTGGCGGTCAGCGATATGAGCGGGCAGGTGGTGTGGACGCACCGCTTCTCGCCCTTCGGCAAGACGATCGAACTCAACGAAGACGTCGACGGCGACGGCGTCAAACTGACCCTCAACCTGCGCTTCCCCGGCCAGTACTACGACGCCGAATCCGGCCTGCACTACAACTGGCACCGGTAT
>Ga0116164_10000049_pt1 | contig 113972 bp, 100 predicted proteins | sample AD_UKC109_MetaG_FD_89888 | JGI IMG/M metagenome (GOLD analysis project Ga0116164, IMG submission 89888) | Active sludge microbial communities of municipal wastewater-treating anaerobic digesters from Hong Kong - AD_UKC109_MetaG | ecosystem: Engineered > Bioreactor > Anaerobic > Digestate... | reverse complement strand
GCTGACGGTCAACGAAAAGCGCGGTTTTCGTCTCCCTTCATTTTCGGCTTCTCGGATCGTCGCCGAAAATGGCGCTCCATCCCTGGAGCGCAAATAAAAAAGCCGACGAAACATTCGCCGGCTCTTTTGCATCCTTGGACGATCGAGCGATTAGCGCTTGCTGAACTGGAAGCGACGACGCGCTTTGGCGCGGCCGTACTTTTTGCGTTCAACGGTGCGCGCATCGCGGGTAAGCATCCCGGCCCGTTTCAGGGTAATGCGCAGATCGGGATTGTATTCGAGCAGCGCGCGGCTGATGCCGTGCCGGATGGCGCCGGCCTGACCGCTGGAACCGCCGCCGGTGACATTGATCATCATGTCGAACTTGCCGTTGGTCTCGGTAATGTTGAACGGCTGCATAATGATCATCTTGGCGGTCGGGCGTTTGAAGTAGGTATCGATATCGCACTTGTTGATGGTGATCTTGCCGTTGCCGGGGATCAGCCAAACACGCGCGATCGAGGTCTTGCGTCTACCAGTGGCATAGTATTTGGTCTCGGCCATGGTTTATCTCCCTACAATTCCAACGGAATGGGCTGCTGGGCCTGATGCGGATGCTCGGGGCCGGTGTAGACCTTGAGCTTGCCCAGAAGTTTGCGGCCGAGGTTGTTTTTCGGCAACATGCCTTTAACCGCAAATTTGATGACCCGTTCCGGATGCTTGTCCAGCAGTTTTTTCGCGTTGATCGATTTCAGACCGCTGATATAGCCGGTGTGATGATAGTACATTTTGTCGTCCATCTTGCGGCCGGTGAGCTTCACCTTGTCCGCATTGATGCAAATGACAAAATCGCCGACGTCTTCGTGCGGAGTGAAGGTCGCCTTGTTTTTGCCGCGCAAAATCTTGGCGATTTCACTCGCCGCGCGACCCAGCACCTTGCCGTCCAAATCGACGACGTACCACCCGCGCTCGACATCGCCGGGCTTGGCACTAAAGGTTTTCATATCCCACATGCTCCTTTTACGGGGCCGCCGGCCGATCCTCGGGGCTACGAAGATTCAACAAGCAGAAACCCCAGGCGGTTATCGGTAGCATAACCGCGCGCAAAGATGTAACGGGCGCATAAGATACGGAAAAAGAATGGCTAAATCAAGCGGAAAATACTAAAAAAACATTTTTTTTCGCGGCGGATTATTCGTCGGCTTACGCATGGCGGCCCAGGCGCTCGCGAAACTCGGCAACAAGGGCACGCAGGCGTCCGGGGGCGTCGGGCTCGCACATCGCCGGGGTCGGAAAACGGCGGCAAAACACGGGGAAATCGTCCGTTGCGACAGCCTGACGCAACTCCTCGTCGTTTTGCAGCAGGTCCGCGATCGTCGCAAGGTGGAATTGCGTATCGCCGCACACGCGCGCCTTGGCGATCTCCAAACGAGGGTGATTGGCAAAAAATTCGCCGGAGCATTGCACGAAACCGGTGCGCGAAGCCAGCGTGCGGGCCTGCGCCGGTTCCTCCCCGGCGGCGAGACGCTGTTGATAATCGTCCTCGTCGAGCGTAACGGTGGTCAGGCCGCGATGCGGCGCCACGACGAGCGTCAACAGGTACGGCAACAGCGCTTCGTCGACCAGTTCCTTCGCCGGCGTCATGTAGTAATACAGCGCCCGCTTGGGATTGAACTCGGCAACGATGTCCAGCCGGTCGAGCTGGCCGGCGCAATCGACGACGACATCCTCCGGCTGCGCAACAAGGAAATCGACCGCGGCGTGAAAAAGCGCATGGCGCGTGGCCTCGTCGAATTCGCCGGAGGCGGTCAGCTTATGCTCTTGCTGAAATTGCCCGATCGCCCGGCGCGTGTGCGGGCCGACGATGCCGTCGAGCCACGAGCGTCCGCCGGCGCCGTTGGCGTAGCCCAGCAGCACAAGGCAGCGTTGCAGAATATGAATTTCGTTGGGCGTCGGGCCTTCCTCGTCGGTCCAGCATTCTTCCAGCAAGGGATAGCTCGAACCCAGAACCAACAGTTCGCGTTGTTCCCGATTCACGGCCGCTCCGAATTATGGGTTATCGGCTTTTTCTCAGATAATTGTATGCGTTGCGGAACAGCGGCACGCCCAGGCCCTCTTCCGGCATCGTCTTGAACCGCTGCCACCGCGGGAAATTGGTGTAATGCAGGTACGCTTCCGGGTGCGGCATGAGGCCGAAAATGCGCCCGGTTTCGTCGCACAGCGCGGCAATGGCCTCCTCGCTGCCGTTGGGATTGGCCGGGTACTTCATCGTCGGTTCGTAATTGGTGTTCGCGTACTGCATGGCGATAAGGTTTTTATTTTTCATTTCGCGCAGGATGTCTTTGGAGCCGGCGACCATTTTGCCCTCGCCGTGGCGGATGGGCAGATACAGTTTGTCGAGCCCTTTGGTGAACACGCAGGGGCTTTTTTCATTGATGGTCAGATAGGTCCAGCGATCCTCGAACCGGCCGGAATCGTTGAAGGTCAGCGTGACTTCCTGCTTGAAGTAGATCATGTCCAAGGCGGGCAACAGGCCGAGTTTGACCAACAACTGGAAGCCGTTGCACACGCCGATGATCAGCTTGTCGTTTTCGATAAAGTGGAACAGGGAATCGGCCAGCTCGCGATTGTCGGGCAGCAACGAATAGCGCCAGGTGACCGCGGCGGCCTTGGCCGACCCGAGGTCGTCACCGTCAAGGAAGCCGCCGGGCAGGCACAGCAAATGGTAATTGCTGATTTCCACTTCGCCGCTGAGGATGTCGTGGATGAAGACGATGTCGACTTGCTCGAATCCACCGAGGCGGCAGGCGTGAGCCATTTCCATCTCGCAGTTGGTGCCGTTGCCGGCGATGACGATGGCGCGCAGGTCTTCCACGTTCACTCCCTAAAAATTCAACGTCCGTTGCCAGGCTTTTTTCAGTTCGGCCACCGGGATGCGGCAGCGAACACGGCCGTTGACGCCGACGATTTCCAATACGGGGTCTTTGGTCACCAAGCCGATTTCGGCGTACATGGAATCGACCATTCGTTCTTCGAAGGCCGTTTTGTGTTCGGGGCGCACGGTGACCAGCAGACGGCCGGGGCTTTCGGAGAAGAGGATGAAATCGTCGCGCTCGGCGCCTTCGTAAGGCACGCGGCTCAGATAGGCGCTGATACCGTAACCGCCGGCGAAGGCCGTTTCGGCCAGGGACACGCCCAAACCGCCGTCGGACAGATCGTGGCAGGAGCGCACGATGTTGGCGCGGATGGCGTCGCGCAGGCGGCGGTACATTTCGATGTTGTGTTTGAAATCCAGGCGCGGCACGCGGTTGCCGACGAAGCCGAGTTCGGAGAAGTATTCCGAGCCGCCCATTTCGTCGCGCGTGTAACCGAGCAGGTACACCAGATCGCCGGGATTTTTGGAGTCCATGGTGACGCAGCGGCGCACGTCGGGCACGCGGCCGATCACCGTGAACAGCAACGTCGGCGGAATGGAAATTTTCACATCGCCGATGTGGTAGTCGTTTTTCATCGAATCCTTGCCGGAAATGCAAGGAATGCCGTAGGCGACCGTCACGTCGTAGAGCGCCTTGTTGGCGCGCACCAACTGGGCCAGCTTGTAGCGGCCGTCGGGCGTAGCGTCGCTCTGGACCGGATCGCACCAGCAGAAGTTGTCGAGGCCGGCCATGTGGTCGACGTCGCCGCCGACGGCCACGGCGTTGCGCACCGCTTCATCGATGGCGTTGGCCGCCATGTGGTAAGTGTCGATGTCCGAGAACTTCGGGCAAATGCCGTGCGAGACGACCACGCCTTCGTAGCTGTTGAGCAACGGACGGACGATCGCCGCGTCGGAAGGCCCGTCGTTGTACAGACCGACCAGCGGCTTGATCACACTGCCGCCCTGCACTTCGTGATCGTACTGGCGGACGATGTATTCCTTCGAGCAGATGTTCAGCCGGCCGAGGATGCGCCCGAGCATGATGGCGATGTCGTTGGGCTGCGGGAACTGCGGTTCGACGAAACGCGGTTGCCGCCACTCGGCCACCAGCTTCATGTTGGGCAGGCCGTTGTGGAAGAAGTCCATCTGCAACGCCGCCACCGGCTTGCCTTCGTAGTAACACGCGAACATGCCCGAATTGTTGAACTCGCCGACAACCGTCGACTCGACGTTCATCCGGGCGGACAATTTCATGAATTCGTCGAGTTTTTCCGGCGGCACGGCGACGGTCATGCGTTCCTGCGCCTCGGAAACGAGGATTTCCCAGGGATGCAGGCCCTGGTACTTGAGCGGCGCGCGATCCAGGTGGATTTCGCAGCCGTTGGTGTTTTCGGCCATTTCGCCGACCGAACTGCTCAGGCCGCCGGCGCCGTTGTCGGTGATGGCGTTGTACAGACATTTGTCGCGGGCACGCAGCAGGAAGTCGGTCATGCGCTTTTGCGTGATCGGGTCGCCGATCTGCACGGCCGTCGCCGGGCTCTTGTCGTGCAGGCTTTCGGAGCTGAAGGTCGCGCCGTGGATGCCGTCTTTGCCGATGCGGCCGCCGACCATGACCACCTTGTCGCCGACCTGGGCCATTTTGTATTCGCCCGGCTGCTCGCAGACCTTGGCCGGCATGATGCCGCCGGTACCGCAGAAGACCAGCGGCTTGCCCAGGAAGCGCTCGTCGAAGACCAACGATCCGTTGACGGTCGGAATGCCCGATTTGTTGCCGCCGTGCTCGACGCCCTCGCGCACGCCTTCCATCACCCGTTTGGGGTGCAGCAGGCGCGGCGGCAGCGTCTTGTTGAAGAACGGACTGGCGAAGCAGAAAATGTCGGTGTTGAAGATCAGCTTCGAGCCCATGCCGGTGCCGAAGGGATCGCGGTTGACGCCGACGATGCCGGTCAGCGCGCCGCCATAAGGATCAAGCGCGCTGGGGCTGTTGTGCGTTTCCACCTTCATGACCAACGACCAGTTGTCGTTGAAGCGGATCACGCCGGCGTTGTCTTTGAAGACGGAAAGGCAGAAGTCCTTGCCGCCCTTATTCTTACGGATACGGTTGGTGCTGCGCTTGATAAAGGAGTTGAACAGGCTGCTGATCACCTCCTTGCGCTTGCCTTCGACGTAGGTGATTTCCGCGTTGAAAATCTTGTGTTTGCAGTGCTCGGACCAGGTTTGCGCCAGGGCCTCCAACTCGACGTCGGTGACTTGTTTGCCCAGACCGTACTTGCGGCGTTGGGAAAGCACCTCGGAATTTTCGAAATAGTCGCGGATGATTTTCATCTCTTCCAAGGTCAGGGCCAGGGTCCGTTCGCGACTGAGTTTCAACAAGCGATCGTCGGCGATGTTCAGGTTGATCTTTTTGACCTTGGGTTCGGTCTCGATTTCAACCTTGGGAACATAAATAGGCAATCCCTTGTTTTTGTTGAACTTTTTGAAATGAACGATGCGGAAATACTGGATCAGCTCGTTGGCCAGCAAACCGCTCGCGATGGTCTCCACCTGTTCTTTTTCCAGGTTGCCGGTGAGCAGGTATTGCTTGCTGGTGTAGACCGCTTCGCTGTCTTTGAATTTAATGTTGGAGATGGCGGTAATCGCTTCACGAGCCGTACGACCGACGTTGTCGGTCACACCGGGACGAAAGCCGACTTCGACCAGCCAATCCCAGGTCATTTTCGCGGCCAGCGGTTTGCCGATCGAGGTTTCCTGGCTGATCGGATCGGAGAACGGGACCTCGGCAATCAAGGCCAGATTCTCGGAAGAGATCCGCCTGTCGATCGTATAAGCCTCGATTATCCTTACGTTTTCGACTTCAAGGTTGAGATCCTCACGAATCCGTTTCGCAACCTTGGCGCCTAAAACGTCAACCAAGTGATCTTTGAATTTAACTTCAATCCGGTGGGCCATGCAGGATCTTCCTTCGAAATTATCTCCTCAAACCCAAAAAGCTATTAAGCCTGACTTTTCAGTTGTTTGGTTATGAATGTCGTTCTATTCTGATTACCGGACGCGCTAATATATGCAGACAACCATAAAAGGTCAACGAAAAAATTCCCGTGATTGTTATAATAAGTAACTCTCACTTCCTTTGGTCGTTATAAAGTTCTTCAATATCATGCAATTATAAAAATTCAAATTTCGACCACGAAATATGAAATCACTCCATTTTCACCACTTGACATCCACAAACAGCAGCAAAAATCGTGACTTCGCACAACTTCATCCAAACGTTGGACCAATGTCCCGGCAAAAGGTTCCCGGCAATGAAAAGAGATCGCCGCTCGCCCATTCGGTGGATAGACACAACATAGGATGCCTTACGTTCAGGACTTATTTTCATTTGATTAATTTTTTGAATCCGCCGGGCCGATTTGCGTGTCGCAACGTTATGAACAGACGTTTTGCGCAAATTTTGAATTGGTGCTATAAAGGGACAATTAGACGTGGAGACGCTGAATGTTTAAAGTTGGCGATAAGGCCGTTTATCCCGCTCATGGCGTTGGGGTGATCGAGGGCGTCGAGCAGAAGGATATCGGCAATACCGTATATACATTTTTCATGTTGCGCATCATCGACAACGACATCACGATCATGGTGCCGACGAACAACGCCGAGAAAGTCGGTCTACGCCCGCTGATCAGCAAGGGCGAAATTCCCAAGGTCTGGAAGATCCTGAAGGACAAGGACGTGACCATCGACAACCAGACCTGGAACCGGCGTTACCGGGAGTACATGGAGAAGATCAAGACGGGCAGCGTGCTGGAGATCGCCGGCGTGCTGCGCGACTTGTACGTGTTGCGCAAGGACAAGGAATTGTCCTACGGCGAGCGCAAGATGTTGGAGACCGCGCGCAACTTGTTGATCAGCGAGTTGGCGCTGGCGACCTCCAAAACACAGGAACAGATACTGAAGCAACTCGAAGCCATATACGCGGACTAGTCGCTTCCTGCTACAAATAGCGCTTTATTCAACACCACCGTGAGGGGAAGTTCATGCGTTCTCGAATTCTCATTATCGTTGTCGTCATCGCCGCCGCCGCTTCCATCGCCCTGGCCGCCGGAATCAAAATCTGGCCGCAGATCGCCGGACAACCCAACTACTACATCGGTCTGCCCGCCGACGTTTACGGCTTGCATCCGATGGACCGGGAAAGCTACGGCGAAGGGTATTTCTTCCTGGCGCGCATGAACGACGGCACCTTCACCTTCACCAACTACTTCGTCACCAACATCGGCCCGGGCGACCACAAATCGAACATCGATTTTTCGATCTGCGAACCGGGCAAGGAATGCGTGTTCGCGAAAACGGAATTCGGCAAGGATCCGTTCCAGGGAGCGACCGGCAAAATGGATTTCCGTTCCGGCAACAGCCGCGCCTGGGGTTCGTATCCGAACTTCCAGATGACCGCTGCGGCCAACGGTTTGAAGCTGGATCTGAAGTACCAGGCACAGTTGCCGGGCTTCGCGATCAACAGCGGCAAGGTGACCTTCGGCAACGACGACGACTTCTACAGCAACTACGTGTTGATGCCGCGCGCGAAAGTCTCCGGGACGATCACCACGGCGGCGGGCTCGCGCCAGGTGTCGGGCTTCGGCTATTCCGATCACGGATTCGTTACAATGATGCCGCACAAGTACTCGAAGCGGTGGTTCTCGCTGCGCTGCTTCGACGAGAAGTACACGCTGGACATTCTCGAGTTTACCGTTCCGCCGGAACACGGCGGCGCGACCGTGCCGATGATCATCTTCGGCAAGGACAACAAGATCCTCTACGGCGGCACGCGCTACACGCTCAAACCCAGCCAGTGGAAAACCGATCCGAAATTCAACAAGAAGTATCCGGCGCGGTTTGACTTCTCCATCGACCGACCGGGCAAAGTGAAGGTGGACGGCCATTACACGGTGCAACGGATCGTCGAGCAGATCGATTTGCTCAAGACGATGAGTTTCCTCGAACGGCAGGTGGCGCGCTTCTTCGCCAGTTCGTTCGTTTACCGGTTCCTGGTGCAGGTTGAAGCGACGGTGACGCTGCCCGACGGCACGACCGAGACCTTCAGCGCTCCGGCCGTTTCGGAAGTGTTGTACGTAAACTGAGGTACGTTTGAAGAGTCTGATTCCGCCGCCGGTGCTGCGGGTGTTGACCTTGCCGGTCATTCGCCGGCTGGCCGCGCGTCGGCTGCGCAAGTCGCTCGACCGCGTCCGCGAGATGATCCCCACCGAACTGGGGGCGATCCTCGAAGCGATTTTCGTGCACGACCTGATCGGCAACGTCGACCCGAGCGGCGGCGGCGAACCGGACGCCTTTCGCTTCGCGATCACCAATTGTTGGTTTTATCAGCGCATCGTCAAACTCAACCTGCGGCTGGACGGCAAACGGCTGCCGCCCGAGCATATCCACCTCGACGACGGCTTCGGCGAGCTCACCGCCGCGCAACTGCATCGCGCGCATTTCGAACCGGGCGTACCGTTCATCGTCACCCTGCCCGGTCGTCCGCTGAAAGACGGGCTGCATTTCATCGACCTCGAATTGATCGGCGAGGTCGCGCCGCTATATGCGCTCTCGGTGCCCATCCGCATGCAGGACGGCGTCGGGACGATCGCCATCTGGGACGATCCGCCGGACGTCGCACTGCGCGTGAGCCTGCCGCCCGAAGCGAACGCGACGATGCATTACGTGCCGCACGTGCACTTCGATCTGGAGTGGCTGCGCGACCGCGCGACCTTCGGCAAGCTGGCGGTGGGCAATCTGCTCGAGGCGATCCGCAACCTGGAGAACGATCCGCAGGCGACCTTCGTCATCGATCAGACGCCGCAACTGGAGGCGCTGGACCAGGTCGACCCGAACGCCTTCGCGCGGTTGAAAAAGCTGGTCGACGAAGGGCGCGTTGAATTGCTGATGGGCTTTTACGCCGAACCGGACGTCAATCTGATCGGCGGCGAGTCGCTCGTGCGTCAGGCCATCGCCTGGCAGACCTACTGTCGCGAAAAATTCGGGTGCCTCAGCACGGTGGGCTGGCTGCCCGATTCCTTCGGCATGTGCGCCACGCTGCCGCAAATTCTGTTGAAAGCCGGCTGCAAAGGTTTCGCCTTCTCGCGCGGGGTGCACGACGCCGACACGCCCGCCGCCTTCATGTGGGAGGGGCTGGACGGCAGCCGCATCAAGACGCACTGGATGCACGAGATGTACTTCGCGGGCTACCCGCTGCCCAACGAATCGCGCCGCTCAATGTACAAACTCGGGCGCATCTATTCGAAGCTGGCGGCCAAGGCGAACGATGGACATCTTTTCTGCCCGGCGGGCATCGACCACGGCAAGCCGCAAGCGGGGTTGAACGAACGCTTCAATGAATTCAACCGCGCGCACGCCCCGGCGCGAGTCGCGTCCAGCCTGCCGATGCACTATTTCGCGGCCCTGCCCGATCGCGGCCTGCCCGTCGTACACGGCGAGTTCAACCCGGACAACGCGGGCGTCTATACGGCGCGGCCGGAACTCAAGCAACTGCATCGCCGTGCGGAAACGGCGCTGGCCGATCTGGAGCGCATCGCGTTGATGACCGGCGGCGCGGTGCCGTCCGCGACTCTGAACGAATGTTGGGAGAAGCTGTTCGCCTCGCAATTTCACGACAGCCTGCCGGGGTGCCACACCGACGAGGTCAGCAAACAGGTGCGCTATCGCCTGGAGTGGGTGAACGAAACCGCCCACAAGGAAACCGCGCGGCTGCTCGACGGATCGGGCGTGCGCAACGAAGCCGCGCTGACGATCGTCAACACGCTGCCCTTCGCGCGGGAAGAGACGGTGGAAATCGAGGTGTTCCCGCACAACGGCGAACTGCCGCGCTGGACCGACGGCAAGGTTGTGTTCGCGCAGCAGATCGTCGCCCGCGAGCATTACGGCGACGGAACGACCAAGCGAGCCAGGGCGCTGCTTTCGGTGTCGGTTCCGCCGTTGAGCTGGCTGACGATCCGGCCGCTCGCGGCGGACGAGACACTGCCCGACGAACCGGAACGCGCCGTGGTGCGTCTCAACGAATTCACGCTCAGCAACGCGTGGCTCGACGTCACGCTCGATCCGGCGACGGCGACGATTCTGCGGATCGTCGACCGGCAACGCGAGCAGACGTTCGAACTGGGCGGCGCGGGACGGCTGACCACGGGCAAGGACGCGGGCACGCTCTACCTGGCCAATCGCAAGCGGCACAAAACGGCGGAGCCGTTTTTGCCCGAGCGTATCGACTTGCTGGAAAAAGGACCGTTGCGCGCTATGGTGCGTTTCAGCGGGCGCGTGGGCAAGTGCCCGGCGCGCATCACCTATTCGCTGAGCCGGGCGAGCAAGCGCATCGACGTGGAAACAAGCATCGAGCCGAACAGGGCCCGGCGCACCTTCGACGTGCGCGTGCCGCTGCTACCCGACACGCAAGCGGTCGTGCACGAAATTCCCTACGGCGAATTGGCGCGCGCCGGCGGCGAGTTTGCGGCGCTCAATTACGTGGACATCGTCGGCGACGGGCGCGGGCTGGCGCTGCTGAACGCGGGCATTCCCTCGCACCGGCAGGAAAACGGCGAGCTGGTCATGGGCCTGCTGCGCACGGTGGATAAAATTCACTTCCACGACGCCGGTCCGCAGGCGCTGTCGCTGGGGCGGTTGACGTTCCGCTATTCGTTCTTCCCCCATCGGGGCGACGCCCGTCAGGCGCACGTCTACCGGCGCGGGCTGGCGTTCAACGCGCCGCTGTCGGTGCATCGCGGAGCGCCGCCGGCGAAGGATTCGCCGTTGACGCTGACGCCCGACAGCATCGAACTTGGCGCGCTGTATCGCGACGCGGACGGCGCGCTGGTCGTGCGGTAGATCGAGCGCGGCGGCAAGGATACCGTCGCCGAACTGCATCCGTCCTTCGACTTTACGTCCGCCGAAATCACCGACCTGCTCGGCCGCGCCGTGCGCGAGTTGAAGCCGCACCGCTTCGGCAAAGCCAAGGGCGCGCTGTCGCTGACCTTCCGCGCGTTCGAAATCAAGACGCTGCGTTTTCGTTAAATTTCCTGGAAGGGACGATCGCGTCCGCTCATCTCCACGTAGCCGCGACCGGTGATTTTTTCACTGCCGCGCGTACCGACGATTTCCACCGCGCCTTCCCAGTAATTGACGTCGGTGGCCGACATGAGCAATTCCGAGTGCGGCAGCGGCGCGCGAATGGTGAGATCCAGATCGCACGCGGGCAGTCGCATGCGCCACGCGACGGGATAGCGCGTTTTGGTGCGCGGGCTGGTCCAGTGTTCGAGTTCCTCGACCTGCACTTCATCCTTTTTTAGATGAGCGGTGGAACCGTCGGCGTAAACAAAGGTGCCGGAGCTGTCGGCCGCCGCCTCGCCGCCGGGTTGGCGCAACAGGAAGAACATGATCTCGGTGTCATCGTCCAACTGCAGCGAGAACCAATCCCAGCCGTTGATGTCGGGCGAAATGGCGCCGGAGAGAATTTCATGATCCATCCAGGCCGCGCCGCCGGTCACGCGCAATCGTTGTCCGTTTTTGAGCAACCAGCCGCTCACGCCCAGGCGCGTCAGCGAGTAATAGTAGCTGGCCGCGGTGCCGCCCTCGCCCTTGAACGAGTAGCCGTTCTCGCCGTGCAGCGCGGGCGGTTTGCGCGAGGAGAGCGCCAGGTCGATCGCGTAGCCGTCGTGCGCGGCCGACAAATAATGCACGCCGTCGAGCGCGACGGCCTGCCAATCCTCGGACCATAAGTGATAGCGGTTTTCGCTCGCCCCGCCGCGATAGGGATCGCGCAGCCCGAGGCTTTCGCCGTAAACGAATTTCCCTTCGCTCAAGTCGCTGATGGCGAAGTGCGCCACGTGGGCCGGGTTGGCGAACCACCAGACCGGCAGACCATAGCGCCAATCGCCTTCGGTGCGCCGGCTGAAAAAGACGAGCTCGAAGCCGTAGGTGCGGCCGTCCTCCGCCTCCAGATGGCCGGTGTAATACCACCATTCGGTGCGGAATCCGTCGTGGGCGTAATGATCGCGGGGGAATTGCAATTGATATGAGGGCGTCACGGTGTGGTAGGAAACCGACGGCGCGCAGGCCATGACGAGCAACACGAGTAACGCGACAAACCACAGGCGCTTCATGGCTCAACCGTTCCCGTCGTCGCCGTCGTCATTATCGGTCAGGTAGACGACCGGACGCGCCGCGCCGCAGATTTCCATGTAGCCGTTGCCCGCGACCGGGCGGCCGTCGACTTCGGCGTTGACGCGAATCATCCCTTCCCAGTAGCGCACGTTGGTGGTGGTCGCGCTGTTTACCTCCATCGCGTCGAAAACCGGTTTGACGCGGTAGACGGATTTTAGTTTGGGAATCGCGATCGTCCATTCCAGCACGTATTTGCCGCCGCCCTCTTCGCTGTTGCGCCAGGTGCGCCCCGGGGTGACGACCAGGTCGTCGTAGCGTAGCGCGGTGACCTTGCCGTTTTTATCGACGAACGAGGCTTTGGAATACACGCTGTGCCGGCCGTCGCGTTGCTTGAGCAGGTAGACCATCAACTCGGTATCGTCGGCCATGCGGATGGAAAACCAATCCCAGCCGATCTGCTTCGGGCCGAGCTGCTTGGTGCCGTATTCGTGGTCCATCCAGGCCTTGGCCCTGACCGCCACCGGTTTGCCGTCGACGAACAATGTGCCTTCGCCGATGAGGTTGGTGTAGCTGATGTAATAGGTGCCGTGCCGGCCCCATTCGCTTTCATCTTTGAGGAAAAAGCCGTTGTCGCCGTGCAGCACCGGCGGTTTCTTCGGCGCGAGCGCGACCTTCAAACGGTAACCGCGCATCTCGCCGTCGATCACCTGCCGGCCGTCGATTTCACGCACCGACCAATCGCCGTTCCACACGTGGTAGCTGTCCTTACGCGCGCCGGCGCGGCCGTTGGCCTTGTCGTGATCGAACCCCACCTTCTCGCTGAAAAACAGTTCGCGCCGTTGCGGGTCGGCGATGGCGAAGTGCGCCAGGTACGCGCGATCGGTAATCAGTCCGCCGCGAATGGGGATGCCCATGTAGAAATCGTTGTCGATGCGGCGCTTGAAAAAGACGATCTCGAAGCCGAAGGTGCGGCCGTCCTCGGCGTCGAGGATGCCGGTGTAGTACCACCACTCGGTGCGGAAGTTGTCGTGCGCGTAATGATCACGCGGGAGTTGGATTGCGCGGCCCGCTTCGATGCGATCGTAGACCACCGGCGAACCGGAACAGGCGCTCAGCAGGAACAGGACGAACAACAAGAAAAACAGCGGTCGACGCATGCAAACTCCCGGCGACAGATTCAGCGAATATTGTAGGGAACTCTATTTTTTCGACAAGACGCCCGGGCGAAAAAAGATCATCGTCGCGATCAGCGCCAGCAACGCGATAAGAGAAAGCACCCAAGCGACGATGCGTAGCGGCGTCGTGCCGAAATCGACGGTGACCTCGTGTTCACCGGGTTGCAGCATGATGCGGATCAAGCCGTGCGGACCGAAGGCGCTGGTGGCCGCGTCGTTCCCATCGATGGTGGCGCGCCAACCGGGATACCAAAAACGATTGACGAGCAAGTCGCCCGACTCGTCCATGACCACCTGTGCGCGATAACGACAGGGCGCATCGCGGCGTTGATCGAGCACAACGCCGCCGGCGACGGAGAAGATCGTTTCGGGCGGACGCCGGGGGAGATCGCGGACCGTCTTGGGCAGAAAATCATCGCGGGCCGTGGCGCGGATCTGCCGGCGGGAAATCCACGCCGCGTCGACCGTCTTTTCCAGGCGGATGAATTTGTTGTACGGCAGGCGTTCGGCGTAATCGTCCTTGTTCAGGCGCAGGTACTTGCCCTTCTCCGTGTTGTACAGCGTGTGCTTGGCGTAGGTGTAAGGCGCGTACACGATCAGCGGCAGGCAGATGGCGCACAGCGCGAAGGCCACGCCCTGCCGGCGCCAGTTCCAACGGCGCAGGCCCGACGCGGCCACGCCCGCGAGCAGGCTGCCGGCGAAGGAGGCGAGCACCAGAAAGCGCCAGGGAAATTGCACGAAGGCGAGTTTGCCGATCGCGCTCCATACCGGCCGACTGATGAAATGACACATCGCCAAGGCCGCGAGGAACATCGCCCACCAAAGCAGCAACTGCCCGCGCTTTTCACGCCAACGCCAGAGAGCGATCAGCGAGCCGGGCAACAACAACCAATGGGCCAAACCGAGCTGATACGGCAGCGTGTCGTCCGCGCCCGGGCCCGAGCCGCCGTGCGCCCACATCAGCGAAAAGAATTGCTTGAAGTAGACGAAGTGCTTTTTGTATCGAAAATACTCGTCGGTCAGACTCTTCTCCGACCAGATGAGGTTGGTTTCCATCACTGCGGGCAGCCAGAAAAACGCGGCGAGCAGCAGGCCGAGCACGCCGGCGAGCGCGCCGAACAACGGTCCGCGTAGACCTTCTTTCCAATATACGATCGTCAGGTACAGCCACCAAAGGAAGATGAACGGCGCGGAAATCATCGCGGTGATGTTGTGCGTCAACAGCAACAGGGCGACGCCGACGGCGCCGGCAACCAGGCGCAGTCGCGAACCGTCGCGCACCGCGCCGAGGAGGCCCCAGAAGATCAGCGGCAGCCAGGCGAAGGCCAACGCCTCGCCGAAAGCGTGACGGGCCAGCACGTCCACCAGGTGATAAGGCGCAAGCACGTAGAGCGCGCCGGCGGCCGCCGCGGCCCAATCGTCGAACAGTTCGCGCGTCAGGCGGACCATGAAATAGCCGGAGAGAAACAGACCGGCCGCCATCGCCAGCTTGATCGCCACGGCGATCGGGGCGCGCAGTAAAATGAACAATTCAGTCAGATAATAACTCAACGGCGCATAAAAGTGGAAAAGCAGCGAGCCGTGTCCGCGATAAAAGGGCTCGGCGAAACGCGGCCACCAATCGCCCTGGCGGATCGCGTCGTGCAGCACCACCTGCCGGTAAAAATCCATGTAGGCGCTGTGGCCGCCCAACAGGTAGCCGTTCCACCAATCGCGGGTGACCACCAATACGGCAAGAACGACAAAGGCGTGCGGCCAGGCGTGACGCAGACGGGCGGGGAGCTTCACTGTCAATCCCCGTAGGCTTCGCCGCCGTCGCCGGTGGACAGGATTTTATCCTCGGCGACGCCGCGTTCGAAAAGGAAACCGCGCCGCCGCGCCTCGTCGGCGTAATCGCCCTGCGCCAGACGGATTTGTTCGTCGGGGTAAACGTTGATCGCGCCCTGTCCGTCGACCGGGCAGACCGATTCGCACAGGCCGCAACCGTTGCAATGACGGCGGTCGACGTAGGGTCGGCGTTTGCCCTGTTCATTTTCGGCGAAGTAGATCGCGTTGTACGGACATGCTTCGTCGCAGACAAGACAGAATTTGTCGGCGGCCCAAACGACGCACCGTTGTTGATCGATGATCGCCGTGCCGATTTTCGCGTAGCGTTTCTGGTACAGCGGTACGTCGCGCAACGCGCCGGTCGGGCACACCTGCCCGCAGACGTTGCACCCTTGATCGCAGCCGGCCAGGCGCATTTGATGACGCGGCGCCCACAGGCCTTCGAGACCCCCCTCGCCCCAATCGGGTTGCAGCGTGTTGGTCGGGCACGCCTTGACGCATTGCCCGCAACGAATGCAGCGCTTGAGGAAATCGTCTTCGGGCAACGCGGCCGGAGGACGCAGTAGTTTGTCGGGACGCGCCGCCCGCGCCGGATTGGAGCGGAAAAGCAACGCGCCGAACGCGCCGCCGGCCAACCCGACGAGGAAACGCCGCCGGCCGACATCCAACGGTTGACGCAGTTGCGGCAAGGGCGATGCGAAACGGAAGGCCGTCACGTTCAGGTGGCAGTCATCGACGCAGTTCCAACAGAGAATGCACTCGGCCGGATCGTATTGAATTTCGTCGTCGAAGATCGCGCCGGTTTCGCAGGTTCGTTTGCATTTGCCGTCGTGATCGCAGGTCGCGCCGACCTGCCGCCGCACCGGCGAAAGGCGCGCGAACAAGCCCAGCAGCGCGCCCAGCGGGCAAAGGCTGCGGCACCAGAAACGACGCTGCAGGCGGTTGAGCATCAGGATCGTGATGAAGATGATCGCCGCGGCCAGCGAACCGGACGAGAAAAGCGGCTGATGCAACTCGGCGTAATAGAGCTTCACCCAATCGGCTTTCAAAGCGACGGGGCGCAGCACGTCGAGCCCGGTATTGGCCAGCAACATGGCGGCGGGATGCAGCAAGTACGTCGCGGCCCGCGTGAACAAGGCGATGGGATCGAGCAGAAAAGTCAGTCCGTAACCGAAGGCGGCGGCAACGAGAATGATAATCAGGTTTATGTACTTGAGGCCGCGTCCGACGCGTTGGGCGTTGGGCCAGCGGCGTTTGCGGCGTTTGTAAAGCAGATCGTCGGTCAGTTCGATCGTCGTACCCAGGGGACAGATCCAGCCGCAGAAAAAACGGCCGAGCAACGCGGTGAGCGCGAGCATGACGACGGCGGCGAACAAACCACTGATCACCGTGCGCGCGGCGATGCTCGCGCCGATGAGCAGCAGCGGATCGAGACGCAGGAACAGATCGACCGGCAGCTTGGCCTTGAGGGGAAAGGTGGTCAGCGCGATGAGCACCGCGAACAACGCGAGAAACAGCAGTTGAACGGCGCGGCGCAGTTTCATAAACCTCCTCAGGCCGAACGCAGGTTGCTTAAATCGGAGCTGCCCAGCCCCATTTCCTCGGCGATTTTAAGGTAGGGAATCTGATGCGGCTTGTAGTTTTTGCCGTTCCAACTCGACAGCGACAAGCCGAACGAATCGATGGCGACCGGATCGAAGCCGCCGATGATCGTCTGCAGATGGCGCACCTCACCGGGACCGCCGGGGCCGCCGGTGGCCAACACGCGCGTGGCGTCGAGGATGGTGAACTTGAGCCGTTTTTCGTTGTAGATGTAGGTGCCGAAATCGGCGATGGCCTGATGCATGTTGAAGGTCGAATGCCATTCCTGGCGATTCTTCACCGCGCCCATCCAGTTTTTCAGGCCCATGGAGACGATCGCGCCGCCGTGGCTTTTGGCCATGGGCGCGTTGATCAGCGCATCGCATTCGAGGATCGCCTTCATCACCTGCGTGCGTTTGAGTTGTCGCCCGTTGGGGATGACGACGTCGCCGAAAAATTTTTCGTTTTTCACCCACTGGACGAACACGTCGTCGAGCCCGGCCAGCGCCTCGACGATGCCGCTGCGCACCTTGCACAACGGCGCGGGATGCACGGGATTGTCCAGCACCTGCACCTGCTTCGCGCCTGCTTCCAGCGCCAGTTCGGCGAGCGTGCGAATGACGACGGTGTCGGTGTTGGACGAGCGCAGCGGCGCGGTGGCAAAGCCCATATTCGGTTTGATGACGACCTTGTCGCCTTTGGAGATAAACTTGCCGATGCCGCCGAGGCGCTCGACGATCTTGCGCACGGTGGCGGCCTGTTCGCCTTTGAAAGCAACCACACGCGGATCGGCGGCGGCCATAGCGATATCGGTCAACGACGGCGCGGCGACGACCACTCCGGTCGCGGCGATCATCTTCAACATTTGGCGGCGGGTAACGTCCATCTCATCTCCCACGTTTTTATTTTTCTCGGTTTTTACACTGTTCGCCTCGGCCGGGCAAGTTCACGCCAGCGCGGCGATCGCCTCGCGCAGCCGTTGCGCAACAATATAATCATTATGCTCGATTTCGCCCAATTTGACAGCCGCCTTGATCGCCCGGCCGTGGAAATCGCTGCCGGCGGTGTACAGCAGGCCGTAGCGATCGGCCAGCGTGCGCCAGTGCGCACCCTTGGCGGCGTCGTGGTAGGAGCAGTAGGTTTCGACGCCCAACAGCCCGCCGGCGATCATCTCACGCAGTGCCGCTTCGCTCAGGTCGCGCGGATGGGCGACGACCGGCACAATGCGCAAAGCGCGCAAGCGGGCGATGGTGTCGAGCACGGGCAGCGCGGCATCGCCGACGTCGGCCGGACCGCCATTGGCGAGCACCTCGAAATAGAAGTGCACGTAGCGATTGTCGCTTTTCGGTCCGGTGCGATAAGGCTCGATCAGCGGATGATGATGATTTGTGGGATTCTCCACGATCGCCTCGTAAAAACTCGACGCGGTGGGCATCTTGCCGCCGGCGTGTTTGTCCACGCGTTCCCAGGTCAGTTCGAGGCCCAGATCGTTGAAGCGCCGCGTGCGTCGATGGGCGATTTCGGCAAAGACGCCGGCGATGTCCGCGAACCAGGCGCGCGTCGGTTCGTCGAACGGATCGACGCCGTAGCCGAGCATGTGGATATCCACGCCGTTGAGCTCGGTGTTGATTTCGACGGCGGGAATGAACTCGACGCCGGTTTCCTGCGACAACTCGAAACCGACCGGCAATGACGCGAGCGTGTTGTGATCGGCGAAGGCGATGCAGCGCAGGCCGAGGGCGCGACTCATGGAAAAAATTTCGGCCGGCGAGTGCTGGCCGTCGGCGCTGGCGTTGGTGTGGATATGCAGATCGACCATTAGCGGAACATGATCCTTTCCGCGGGACGAAACGCGCCCTGTTCGCTGAAGGCGATGGAAACCAACGGCAGGGGCGTAACATCGAAATAGCGGTTGATCGCCGTCGGGGCGAGCTTCGTCGGCAAGCCCAATTCATCAGTGTGATGGTCGTTCACGGCGAACAAGGCGGCGCGTTCGGCGGACAGATGACGGCGTGAGGTGAGGACCGTGGCGAGGAAGATATTCGCCTCATGACAAGCCAACGCCAGGGCATAGGTGCCCGCCTTGTTGACCAGGCCGGAGGGCAGCAGCGCGTCACAACCGACGATCACCGCATCGACTTTTTGCTCGACGAGAATCGCGGGCAGCAGCGCGTCGGCCACCACGCTGACCTGCAGCCCGACTTCACTGAGCATGACGGCCTGATCGACGCCCTCATTCAGCGGGCGCGATTCGGCGATGATGATGCGTGCGCCGGTTTTGGCGAGCACTTCGCGCACCATGCGACTGCGCGAAAGCGTGGCCACGCAACGGAAATCGTAGAAGTGCCGCACGGCGGTCGCCACCGCCTGCTCCATCGTCGCGACGGTCTGCTTTTGATAGGCTTCGAGATACACCAGCAGCGCGGCGCGGTCCATGCCGTCGGCGACGCACTCGCGGAGGTCTTCGGCGAGGTTGATGATCTCGGCCATGCTGGCGTGCGCCTGGCGCAAACGAACGGTGTATTCCAGCAATTGCTCGGGCGTGGTGTCGGTGCGGCGGCAAAGAGCGATCAGAACCTCGACCGCCGCGGACGTGACGCCGGTGGCGCCGTGACGATTTTCGGCGAGAATCGCAGCGAATTTCCGTTCAAGTTTGTCCATGAACTTATTGTATCAAAACTGCAACCGTCGTATATTGGAAAAAACCTCAGGAGAAGCAAAATGCCGCGAGTGGAAGTTTTGGCGGTCGGGCGCGAATTGTTGACCGGCCGTACGCTGGAATCCAACGCCAACTGGATCGCCCGCCGGGTCTCGACCCTGGGCGGCCGGTTGAGCCGCATCGCCATCGTCGACGACGCCGTCGAGGCGATCGCCGGGGAAATTCAAACCGCCAAGAAAAACGGCGCCGACGTGCTGCTGATCACCGGTGGCCTGGGGCCGACCTTCGACGATATGACCCTGGCCGGGTTGGCTCAGGCGGCCGGCGTGGAGCTGAACGCCGATGCGCAAGCACTGCAGTTCATCGAGGACAAATACAACGATCTGCACGTCGAAGGGCACGTGCCGGTCGGCGGGCTGACGCCGGAACGCGAGAAAATGGCGCAGATCCCGGCGGGCGCGCAGTGGTTTGAAAATCCGGTCGGCACCGCGCCGGGCGTGCGGCTGGATTGGGACGGCATGACGGTATTTTGTTTTCCCGGCGTGCCGCGCGAAATCTGGCCGATGTTCGATCTGGCGGCCAGCGAATTTCTCGCCAAGCTGTTCGGTCGCAGCGGTTTCGCCGAGGTGACCTTCCCCACCGACGAGCCGGACGAGTCGCTGTTGACGCGCATCGCGCAGAAGCTGAGCGCGGAGTATCCGGGCCTGTACGTGAAGACGAATCCGACCTACTTCGGCGACGCCGACGGCTTGAAAATCACCTTGTCGTTGTGGTCGGAAGATCGCGAAACGGCGGAGCGGATCGTGCACGAGGCGCTCAAGAAACTCGAAGCGGAGCTGGCGGAAAACGCTACCCGCGAATGATCGCCACCACCATATTTTCCGCACTCAAATAGCGGCGCGTCACCCGGGCGATATCTTCGTCGGTGAGCCGCTGCACCTGCGCGGCGAAGCGTTGGTGCGCGCGGTAGCCGGGCCCGAGCAGTTCATTGAGCCCGACGGTCTGCGCGAGACTCGCGTTGGTCTGCAAATGCAATCGGTGACTGCCGATCAGGTAGCGCTTGGCCCGCTGTAGTTCGCGGCCGCGCGGCGGTTTGTGCAGCACGCGGTCGATTTCCTCGCGCATCGCGGTCAGCGCCAGGTCGGCTGTCTGGTTGCCGGTGGCGATGTACACGCCGAACGCTCCACGCTCCACGCCATCCTGCTGGAAGCTATAGACGCTGTAGGCGAGATTGCGCCGGTCGCGCAGTTCGAGGAACAGCCGGCCGCCCTGCCCGGACAACACGGCGCTGAGCAGTTGCAGAGCCACTTCGTCGCGCGAACCGATGTTGCAGCCGAGCCAGCCGATCTGAATGTGCGCCTGCTCTTTGGGAACGATGCGCTCGGCGAAAACCAATCCCTGCGGCGGCGCGGGATCGGAGTGCGTCAGCGGCGCGAAGCCGGTGGGCGGCAGATCGCCGAAGGCCTCGCCGACCAGATCGTACGCGCGTTCATATTCCACGTCGCCGGAAATGGAAATCACGAGATTCGCCGGATCCAGCAGCGCGTCCCAGTAGGCTTGAACGTCGGCCCGCTTGATCGCGGGCACGGTGCGTTCGTCGCCCAGCAGCGTGCGGCCATACGGATGCTCGCCGTAGAGTTTTTCGGCGAACAGGTCGCGCACCAGCGCCTGCAAATTGGTTTTGCGTTGTGCGATACGACCCAGCACCATCTGCTTTTGCCGCTTGATTTCCGTGGGCGAAAACGCCGGGCGTCGCGAAGCCTCGGCCACCAATTGCATGCCCTTGGCGAAATCGACGGCCAGGAAGTCGCCGGCGATGCCGATGGTGTTGAAACCGGAAACGCCGCGCACGCCGGCCGCCAGATCGTCGACCTCGCGCGCGAATTGCAGCGCCGATTTTTCCTCCGTACCGCGCGCCAGCAAACGGGAGGTCAGGCCGGACAAGCCGCCGAGCCGCGCCGGTTCATAACGCAGACCGCCAAGCATGCCGGTGCGGATGTAAACCAGCGGCGCGTGATGGGTTTCGTTGACCAACAAGCGCACGCCGTTGGGCAGCACGGTGCGGAGCAACCGATTGCGCCGTTTGCGTTTGGCGGGCGACGACGGCGCCTCGGCAACCGCCGCCGCCGCTGACTTCGCCTGGCTCGCAACGCCCGGAAACCGGAGATAAATCGGTCGCGCGATCGATTCGAGTTCGCGCAACGACATCTTTTTACCCTTGGGCAACAGCACCGCGCCGGTCAGCCGTTCGTGGCGGAAAATTTCGTTGGCCGCCTGCCGCAAGGAATCGCGCGTGACGTGCCGCATCTGCTCGAGGTAGAGATCCTCCAGATGAATGTCGCCGGTGAGAATCACCGAATAGCCGAGCCCCTGCCCGATGCCGCCGACCGTTTCACGCCGGCCGACGAAGGAAGCCTCGACCAGTTTTTTCGCGCGCGCCAGTTCCGGCGCGGTGACGTATTGTTCACGCAGGCGATAGAGCTCCTGCAGAATTTCGACGATCGCCGGGCGCACCTTGTCGGCCGTGGTGGTGGCGTCGACGGCGAACAGGCCGGGATCCTTCGGCGCGAACAAATGCGTGGACACGTCAAAGACCAACTGCCGCACCGATTTGACACGCTGTTCGAGCCGCGAGCTTTCGCCGGCGCTGAGGATGGTGGCCAGGATGTCGAGTTCGGCGGCGAAGGGCTGGTTCCACGCCGGGCCGGGAAAGGCCAGGTACAGGTGCGCCTCATGAATCGGATCGCGCAGCACGAGGCCGCGAAATTTTTTCTGCAACGGCTCGTCCGGGCGCAGGCGTCGTTTCGCCGCGGCGGCTTGCGGTTTGCCGAACAGGCGACGAATCAACCGCAGCGTACCGTCGGGGTCGAAATCGCCGGCGACGGCGAGCACGAGATTTTGCGGATGGTAATGGCGGCGATAGAAGGCCAGCACTTCCTTGCGCCGCAGGCCCTGCAGCACCTCACGCGTACCGATGATCGGCCGACCGTAAGGATGCACGGCGAAGACCTTGTTCCAGGTCGATTCGGCCAGGTGCGAATTTGGCAGGTCGCGGTACATGGCCAGTTCCTCGAGCACGACCTGAATTTCCTTTTTCAATTCGTCGGCGGCGAACGCGGGTTGAAAGATCGCATCGGCGAGAATGTCGAGGCCGACGGCCGTTTCGTCCTTGCCCACGGTCAGGTAGTAGCAGGTGGAATCGAAACTGGTGAAGGCGTTGATGTCGCCGCCGGCGGCTTCAACCTCGGCGGCGATCTGGCCGACGCCGCGCCGGGCGGTGCCTTTGAAAATCATGTGTTCGTGCAGATGCGCCAGCCCCGCTTCGGCGGGCAGTTCATCGGCCGAACCGACCTCGACCCACAGCGCCATGGACACCACCGGCGCGAAGGTCGTGCGTTGCAACACGACGCGCAGGCCGTTGGCCAGCTTGATGAGCGTGGGTTGCGTCAGTCGGTCGCCGTCGCGGGAAACGTCTTTTGCCACAAGTCCTCCTTGACCAACAGGTAGATCCACCAGCCCGGAAACACCGGGTAGGTTTCCGAATGATAATCATCGGTGATCCGTTCGGCCAATTCATCGTATTCATTGCTGCGCACGATCACCACCGGCGCGGTGATTTTCTCCGGCAGATCGTTTTTCTGCACGCGCAATCCTTGGTAGTGATGCAGGTACGGCCGGCCGGGATTTTTCGCGCCGAAGGTGATGAAGATCGGCAGGTCCTTTTCGCCCTCCCACGCCGTTTCCACCTGCGCGAGCACGGGGAGCATTTCCTCGTAACCGCGAAGGGTCTGCACGTAGACGATCTTGTAATCGTTGTCGTCGTATTCCTCGAAGTTGAGGCGATACGACGCCAGCCCATAGATCGTCAGCCCGGCGAGAATCAGCACGCCAAGCGTGATGCGCCAGGCCGGCGGCCGCGCCAGTTCCCACAGATCGGTGAAGCCGACCGCGCCCAGCATGATCCAGGTCAGGCCGATGGTCAGCACGCACCAGGGCGTTTTGTAAGGGATCAGCGAGTATACCGCGAGCGTGACGACGGCGATGACGATCAGGGCGATCGTCTGTGCCTGCCGTTTCCACAAACCGCGCACGATCGCCCAGGCGGCGAAAGGCAGCGCCGGCAGGTAGTACTTGCCGACCATTATGAAAAAGTAGGTCCACGGCTTGGCGTGCGGCTTTTCACGAAAGCCCGTATCCAGCCACGGCAAATAGGCTTTGAAGAAATCGACGATGCCGTTGGGATTGGTCAGGAAGCTGGTGAACAAAAGGATCCAGACCGTCAACGACAGACCGGCGGCCCAGAGCAGGTACTGTCCGTGAAACAGGTGGCGCGGTTCGAACTCTTCGTTGCGTCTGCCGGTCGCGACGGACCAGAGCCACAGGACGATCATCGCCGCGCCGAAGGCCATCACGTTGATCGAGGCGGTTTCCTTGACCGCAAAGGCGATGGTCAGGAACATCCAGAAGCCGACCACGTTGGCGGCGGTGGCTCGGCGGGCGGCGGCAAGGAAGGTCCAGAACATGCCGACGGTGGCGAAGGAGAAGTAGACTTCGTGAATAAACGTGCGGGAAAAATACACGTCGGCCGGGCTCAGGGCCAGGATGGCGGCGGCGAGCAGCGCGCCCGGGCGGCCGATCAGCCGGTATTGCGCCAACAGGAAAATGACCGCCAGCAGACCGAAAAGCGTCGGCGTGAAGCGCATCGCGTTTTTCGAGTACCCGGCCAGCCGAGCGGCCGGCACGCCGATGAAATACAGAAACGGTCCGTGGTAAGCGCTCGGATTATAAGCGTAATTGAAATCGTTCACCAATCTCTTGGTAAATGAGTAGTTTACCGATTCGTCATGGTGGATCGGCTTGAGACCCAACCGGTCGAAACGGAACCACGCGGCCGTCAAGACGAGCAGAATCGCCGTAATCAACCAAATTTTTTGCACTCTCGACATGCGGCGAATCTTGGCACAGGGCCGCCGATGCGGTCAATAAGCAACCGTAAACCTGAACCAAATTCTGAAAAAGTTGTCCAAAGGGTATGAAAAATTTGAACTTGACAGCCCCGGCATGTTCGGAACAAGCTAGCAAGGGTTGTATTACCGGGGTTTTTTGGGTATACAGGCCCCCTATTATTTTACCGAGGACAACAGGATCATTCTATGATCTTCGACTATTTTATTGGGATGTTCTCCAACGATCTGGCGATTGACCTGGGCACCGCCAATACCTTGGTCTACGTCAAAGGACGGGGAATCGTCTTTTCGGAACCCTCCGTGGTCGCGGTGCAAAAGGACGTGCGCGGCATCAAACGCGTGCTGGCCGTGGGCAAAGAGGCGAAGATGATGGTCGGCAAAACGCCGGGCAACATCGTCGCCATCCGGCCGATGCGCGAGGGCGTGATCGCCGACTTCGAGGTCACGCGCGAAATGCTGCGCTACTTCATCCGCAAGGCGCACAACCGCAAGACGCTGGTGCGCCCGCGCATCATCATCTGCATTCCCTACGGCATCACCGAGGTGGAAAAGCGCGCGGTGAAGGAAAGCGCGATCAGCGCCAGTGCGCGCGAGGTGTATCTGATCGAGGAGCCGATGGCGGCGGCGATCGGCGCGGGTCTGCCGATCACCGAGCCGTCGGGCAACATGATCGTGGACATCGGCGGCGGCACGACGGAAGTGGCGGTGATCAGTCTCGCCGGGTTGGTGCACTGCCAGAGCGTGCGCGTGGCCGGCGACAAGATGGACATCGCGATCATGCAGTACCTCAAGCGCAAGTACAATCTGCTGGTCGGCGAATCGACGGCCGAGCGGATCAAAATGACCATCGGCACGGCCTACCCGACCGACGAAGTGATGACCATGGCGGTCAAGGGGCGCGATCTGGTGGCCGGCATTCCCAAGACGATCGAGGTCAACAGCGACGAGATTCACGAAGCGCTGATCGAGCCGATCAACACGATCGTCAACGCGGTGCGCGTGGCGCTGGAACGCACGCCGCCCGAGTTGGCCGCGGACATCGTGGACAAGGGAATCGTCCTGACCGGCGGCGGCGCGTTGCTCAAGCACCTGGACATTCTGCTGCGCGAGGAGACGGGTTTGCCGATCACCATCGCCGACGACCCGCTGGCCGCGGTGGTGCTGGGCACGGGCAAGGCGCTGGACGAGTTGGATCTGCTGCGAAGGGTCAGCATTCAAAATTAATCATTCGTCTCCCATCCCTGCGGCGAAAAGGGATAGAGGGCATTAACGATCCATGTTTCAGTTCTTCACGCAACATCGCGTGCTCATGCTTGTCTTGCTGCTGGTGCTGATCGGGTTGCATCTGCTCAGCAGCGGACTTCGCCACAAGACCCAACTGAATTTCTTCGATAAGGTCATCCTGGTCGTTTACACACCGATCTATAAGATCCTCTCCTGGCCCTTCGCCAAATCGGCGCTGCTGATTTCCAAGTACCTCTACCTGGTCGACCTGAAGGAATCCAACGCGCGATTGCGTCTGCAAAACCGCGAGCTCAAGGGGCTGATCACCGACGGCGACGAACTGCGCGCCGAAAACGAACGGCTCAAAATGCTGCTGCAACTCAAAAGCAACCAGCAGCAACCGGTGGCCTTCGCGCGGGTGATCGGGCGCAGCAACAACGCGGAATTTCGCACCATGCTCATCGACGCGGGCACGATGGACGGCGTGCAGGTCGGGATGTGCGCGATCGCGCCCGAGGGATTGGTCGGCTTTATCGCCGGCGCAGTGCCCAACGCGGCGAAGGTCGTGTTGATCACCGACGCCAGCGCGCGCATCGACGCCATCCTGCAACGCACGCGCACCCGGGCGATGGTCTTCGGACGCGGCGCCGACGCCTGCACGCTGGAGTACCTGGAATCGGGCGTGGACGTGGCCGAGGGCGACCGGTTGATCACCTCGGGTCTGGGCGGCGTGTTTCCCAAGGGCCTGCCGATCGGCGTGGTCGCGGGCGTGACGCGCGGCGACTACGGCGTGCTGCAGGAAACGGACATTCAACCGGCGGTCGACTTGGACGCGCTGGAGGAAGTGGCCGTTATGCCCGGCGGACACGGAATGATGGAGCTGCTGCGATGAAAAAATTCTTTCTTTTTCTCGCCGTCGGCTTTTTGCTCATCATCGCGCAGTCGATCTGGCGGATGACCATTCCGCTGGGTTCGCCGGACTTCATTTTCATTATGATCGTTTACTCGGGCATCTACCGTAACCGGCTGATCGGTCCGCTGCTCGCGTTCGTGCTGGGCATCTGCATCGACGCGCTGTACGGCCTGCAGCCGGGCATGTTCGCGGTGATCTACACGGCGTCCTTTTTCCTGGCGCGCCTGAGCGGCCGTCGTTTTTACATGCGCAGCTATCCGTTCCAACTGCTGATCGTCGTGGCGATAACCGCGCTGGCCAAGCTGCTGCAATTTGCGATTCTGCGCACGCTGGATCCGCAGCCGAACCTGGCCGCGTTGATCTGGGATTCGACCTGGCGACAGATGATTTGGAACGGCGTGTTTGCGATTCCCATCGTGTCGGTGCTCGAACGCATCGACCTGTGGACGGAAGACGATTATTCCGACCGCTTCATGGGACGCATTGGGGTGTTCTAAGTGGTTGAGCAAACCTCCCCGGAAAAATCATACGGGCGCAGCCTCAACATCTTCATGTCGGCGGTGATCGTCGCCTTTCTCATTCTGCTGGGGCGCCTGTGGTTCTTGCAGATCATCCAGGGACCGAAGCTCACCGAACGCAGCGAGGCCAACCGCATCCGCGCCTACCGTATCACCGGCTCGCGCGGCATGATCAAGGACCGCTTCGGCGACGTGATCGTGGACAACCGGCCGTCGTTCGACCTGCTCTTCAATCCCCGCGCGGTGAACGAAGGCGAGGAAATCCAATACCTGCGCGGCCTCGCCGGGAAAGTCGAACTGGACCTGGGCGTCATCCAGAGCCGGATGGACGCGAACAAAAACCGCACGACGATCAAGATCAAAGAGGACATCACGCGCGACGAACTGGCGCGCATCGAAACGTTGTCGATGTTTTACCAGGGGCACGAGTACCCGCTGCGCATCGAGAAGGTCGGCAAACGCACATTTAAATTCGGACAGTACTTCGCGCATATCGTCGGCTATACCGGCGAGATCGACCAGGATCGGCTGGAGGCGCCGGAATACGCGGGGTATCGCGCCGGCGACCGCGTCGGCCGATTCGGCGTCGAGTCGTTTTACGAACAATTCCTGCGCGGCGAATTCGGTCTGCGCAAGGTCGAGGAAGACGCGCGCGGGCACCGCATTCGCGCGTTGGAATACACGCCCGCCCTGCCCGGTAAGGATCTGGAACTGAACCTGATCGTCGAGTTGCAGCAAACGGCGTCGCGGGCGATGGGCATTTACGCCGGATCGGTGGTGGCGCTGGATCCGCGCAACGGCCAGGTGCTGGCGCTGTACAGCGCGCCGAGTTTCGATCCGGAATTGTTCAACCAGCCCCTGACGCAGGCGCAATGGGACGCGCTGGTCAACGATTCGCTCAAACCGCTGCAAAACAAGGTCATCGGCGGCATGTATCCGCCGGGTTCGACGTTCAAGGTCGTGTCGGCGCTGGCCGGTTTGCAGGAAAAGGAAATCACGCCGAGAACCACTTTCGAATGTCGCGGGCAGTGGAAATACGGCGACCGCTTCTTCCGCTGCCACAACGAAAAGGGCCACGGCTGGGTGCCGCTGATGGTCAGCCTGATGCGCAGTTGCGATATTTACTATTATAAATTGTCGGTACAGTTGGGCATCGAGCGCATCGCCAGGTACGCACAGTTTCTTGGCGGCGGACGCAAGACGGGCATCGACCTGGACGGCGAATTGAGCGGGCTGATTCCGACGCCCGAATGGAAGATGCAACGCTACAGCCAGGAATGGATGCCCGGTGAAACGCTCAACACGTCGATCGGCCAGGGTTCGGTGCTGATGACGCCGCTGCAACTGGCGGTGATGTATGCGGCCATCGCCAACGGCGGCACGTTGTACCAACCGCAAGTCGTGCGGCGGATCGTCGCGCCCGACGGCTCGCCGATCAAGGAATTCGCGCCGCATGTGATGGGCGAATCCGAAATCGATCAGAAAAATTTCGATTACGTGCGCCAGGCGTTGATCAGCGTCGTGAACAATCCGGGCGGTACCGCTTATGCCGCGCGGATGAAAAATCTGACCGTGGCGGGCAAAACGGGCACCAGCCAGGTGCGACGCATCGGCAAGCAGCGCATGCACATTTCAACGCTGCCCTACGAGCATCGCGATCACGCGCTGTTCGCCTGTTTCGCGCCGGCGAACGATCCGAAGATCGTCGTGGTGGTCGTGGCCGAACATGCGGGACACGGCAGCAGCGTCGCCGCGCCGGTGGCGATGAGCATGCTGTCGGCCTATTTACGCGTGACCCAACAACATCCGGAGTTGGTCGCGCCGACCGGCGAGCGGGAGCAGAAGTGATGTTGCAGAAACCGTCGCGACGACAGATTCTACGCAATCCGAACCGGCGGTTCGTCGGGCGCATCGACCGGCGCGTGTTCGCCAATTTCGACTGGACGCTGCTGATTCTGGTCGCCCTGTTGTTCATGATCGGTCTGCTCAATCTGTACAGCGCGACCAACGACAGCGACATCGCCGACAAATTTCAACTGCAACTGGTGTGGATGGTCGTCGGCTTCGTGCTGATGTGCATGGCGTTTCTGGTCAATTATCAATATTTCGAAAGCGCCGCCTACGGCATTTTGATCGCCGTGAACGTAATGCTGCTGGCCACGTTGATCATCGGGCAGATCAGCCACGGTGCGCAGCGCTGGCTGATGCTGGGGCCGATCCGCTTTCAGCCGAGCGAACTGGCAAAGATCGCCGTGATCCTCGCCCTGGCCAAGTTCCTGGCGGCCAACCGCACGACGCGCGGCTACAATCTCAAGGAACTGGGCATTCCCTTCGCGCTGGCCGGCGGGCCGATTCTGCTGACGATGCTGCAGCCGGATTTGGGAACGTCGATCATGATCGGCCTGATTGCCTTTTCGATGATCGCCTTTGTCGGCATCCGCCTGCGCACGTTCCTGGGGATGTTTTTCTCCGTGGCGGCGGTCGGCGTATTCGGCTTTTTCTTTTTGCTGCACGATTACCAACGCGACCGGATCATGACGTTGTTCGATCCCAGCCGCGATCCGCTGGGCACGGGTTATCACATTCAGCAGTCGAAAATCGCCATCGGCTCGGGACAGTTTTTCGGCAAGGGCTGGTTGCAGGGCACGCAAGCCAAACTGCAATTTCTGCCCGAGCACCACACCGACTTCGTGTTTTCGGTGCTGGCCGAGGAATGGGGCTTCATCGGCGGATTGGTCGTGCTGGCGCTGTTTTTCGCATTGATCGCCTGGAGCCTGACCATCGCCACGCGTTCGAAGGATCACTTCGGGACGCTGGTGGCCGTCGGGCTGGTGGCGTTTTTGTTCTGGCACATCTTCATCAATATCGGCATGGTGCTGGGGATCATGCCGGTCGTCGGCGTGCCGCTACCATTCCTTTCCTACGGACGAACATCGATGCTGACGGTGATGATCGCCATCGGTCTGCTGCTCAATATTTCCAGCCGCCGGTACATGTTTTGATTATTGCTTAATCGATTATCTTCAGTTGTGCGCCACAGTGGCCGCACTTGCCGCCCGGCTGCAATTGGCGGCGGTTGGTGAGGTAGCCGCGCCGATCGATGACCGTTTGGCCGCAATGCGGGCAGACGGTATCCGAGCCGTGCGCCAGTTGCACGTTACCTAAAAAAACGAAGTTCAATTTTTCTCTGGCGATCGCTGCGGCGCGCTCCAGCGAGGCGACCGGCGTCTGCGGCGCGTGGAATTTGTGCTGCGGGAAGTAGCGCGAGAAATGCAGCGGGATATCGGGCGAGACGGACGCCAGCCAATCGACCAGGTCGCGCACGGAAGCTTCATCGTCGTTTTCGCCGGTGATCAACAGGTTGGTCACCTCGACGTGCACGCCCGCGCGATGCGCGGCCTCGACGTTGCGCCGCACGGGCGCCAGGCGGCCGCCGGTCAGTTCGCGATAGAAGCGATCGTCGCCTTTGACGTCGATGTTCATCGCGTCGATCCAGGGCAGCAGTTCGTCGAAGGGCTCGGTTTCCAGATAGCCGTTGGTGACCAGCACGACGGCCAGGTTACGCGGCTTGAGCAGCGCGGCGGTGTCCAGAATGTACTCGAACCAGATCAACGGTTCGTTGTAGGTGAAGGCGATGCCGATCGAGCCTTGGCGGTCGGCGGTCGCAGCCAGTTCTTCCGGCGACAGCGGCCGGGTTTGCGCGTGGCCGCAGGACAGATGCCAGTTCTGGCAGAATTTGCAGGCGAGATTGCAGCCGTTGGCGCCGACCGAAACGATGTCGCTGCCGGGATGAAAATGATAGAGCGGCTTTTTCTCGATCGGGTCGATCGCCAGCGCGGCTACTTCGCCGTATTGGGCGGCGAACAGTTGCCCGTCTTGGTTATAGCGATGCAGGCAGAAGCCGCTCGCTTCGGGCTTGATAACGCAGTGGCGGGGGCACAATTCGCAACGACACGATTGGTCGTCGCGTTGCGTCTGATATCGGGCGAGGATCGGTTGGCCTTCCACGGCCGCCCTCCTACTCCTCCGGATTGGAGCAGCACCTGAAGCCGATCAAATGACTGGCCGTACTCGGATTGGCCGCCTGACGGATCGCGCAACGCACGGCGTAATCCGGCTGGTTGGCCGCGCCGCCTTTGACGACATACGCGGGCTGCCCCGGAGCAATGGTCGAGCTGGTCCATTCGCGCACGTTGCCCGACATATCATAAATGCCGAACGACGAGCGGCATCCGGCCCAACTGCCGGAACCGGCCGTGCCGCGCGGATTGCCGCCGGCATCTTCGGTGGCGCACACGTTGGCGTTGAATTTGTTGCCGTAGGGATAGCGCCGGTTGCCGGGGCCTTTGCAGGAACGTTCCCACTCGCGCTCGGTGCACAGACGCTTGCCCTGGGCGGCGCACAACTGCTGTGCCTGCGACCAGGTGACGTTCACCTTGGGCATCTGGCCGGGCTTGTTGGGATACTCGTACATGTCCACGCAGTACGGCGCGACGTAGACCGGCGTGTTGGGTTTTTCGCCCGGTTTGCGCATCGGATCGTTGGGCGAACTGCCCATGCGCACCGAACCGCCGGAGACGTAAACCATGCCGTTGGGGCACTTCTGCACCACTTCGGGCGTTTTTTCCGGCGTGGTCTCCAGCTCCTTTTTCTTGGCCGCCTTGGCCTGCTGGATCAGCAACAGGAGCTTGGCGTTTTTATCGTCGATCTGCAGGCCGCTTTCGGCAATGCTGATCGCCTTGTCCCACTCTTTGAAATTGTATTGTTTCTGCGCGTCGTTGGTGATGTCGGTCAGCATCTTCTGCCGCGCCTTGGTCGCCTCGGGATGCCCCGGCTTGATTCCTTCGATCTTCTGGACCATGGCCAGCGCGCATTCGCCGACCGGCGTCACGTACTTTTTCTGCGCCATGTAGGCCTTGAGTTTGGTCAGGTACTGATTGATTTCCTGCTCGCCGCTGGCTTTGTCCATCGCGGCTTTGGCGTCGTTGTAGAATTTCGAGAATTCCACGTCGCCCGGTTTGATGATCAAACCGTCACGCGCCAGTTGGTACGCTTCGGTGTAGGTCTCGGCTTCGAACGCCTTGAGGTAGCGCTGGCGCAGATCGTCGAGCATCAGCGTGCGCGTTTTGGCGGGATACTGGTGCGCGGGATCGAGCATTTCGATCTGCTTGATCGCGGCCAGGGCGCACTTGGCTTTGGGGCGCACGTACTTCTTATTTTTCACATACCCGTCGGACATGGCGATCAGGCTTTCGATCTGCCCCGCCTTGTCGTCGGGCGTCGGCGATTCCTCTTCCGGTTCGGGCGTGGGTGTCGGCGGTTCGGGCGTGGGCGTAACGACGACCACCGGGGTTGGCGCCGGCTGCTGCGTCGACTTGAACCATTTCGGTGCAAAGACGATGGCGGCGACGATCGCGGCGAGCGCGACCAGACCGACAACCGCGATGGTCACGCCAAAAACCGGGAATTTTTTCGGCGCCGGCCGAGCGAGCTTCGGCGGCTCGACTTCCTTGGCTTCCGCCTCGGCCTCGGCTTCTTCTTCCGGCTCGGGCTCCGGCATGGGCTCCATAACCCATTCGGGCTCTTCTTCGACTATTTCTTCCTGAGCCTCGACGGTTGCAACCGGTTCCTCGACGGGCTCCGCCTCTTCAATCGGCTCGGCTTCGGCTTCCTCGACGGGCTCCGCCTCTTCAATCGGCTCGGCTTCGGCTTCCTCGACAGGTTCCGCTTCTTCAACCGGCTCGGCTTCGGCTTCCTCGACAGGTTCCGCCTCTTCAATCGGCTCGGCTTCGGCTTCCTCGACAGGCTCGGCCTCGGCTTCTTCCAGTTCTCCAACCATCTCGGCTGCCATGGCGTCGAATTCGGAAACGCCCTCGGCTTCCGTCTCGGCCTGGACTTCTTCTCCAACCACCGCCTCTTCCGGCGGTTCCTCTTCAACGACCTCTTCTTCAACCGGCTCTTCGATCACCGGCTCTTCTTCGACGATCTCTTCTTCGACCGGCTCTTCAATCACCGGTTCTTCTTCGATGATCTCCTCTTCAGCCGGTTCCTCGATCACCGGCTCTTCCTCGATGACCTCTTCTTCAACCGGTTCCTCGATCACCGGTTCTTCTTCGACGATCTCTTCTTCAACCGGCTCTTCGATCGCCGGTTCTTCTTCGACGATCTCTTCTTCGACCGGCTCCTCGATCACCGGCTCTTCCTCGATGATCTCTTCTTCGACCGGCTCCTCGATCACCGGCTCTTCTTCGATGATCTCTTCTTCGACCGGCTCGGGAATACTCTCCGTCGCTTCGGCCGATTCAGCCGCGGTGATGATCGAATCGGTGAGATCGGCCTTATCCGCAAACGGCTTTACTTCGACGCCGCCGCCGGAGTCCATACGTTCGCTGGATTCGATCGCGCCTTCGAGCAAGGCGTCGAACCCTTCCAGTTGGCGCTTGGCTTCATCGGCCAGCGCCGTTGCTGTGATGCTGTCTTCCGGTTGCGGATACTGGGGAGGCGGCGGCAATTCGCCGACCAGATCGCTCAGGGCCTGGCGCAATTCGGCGAAGTTGCCGAAGCGGTTATCGGGCTGTTTGGAAAGAAGGCGATTGACGAAATCGTCCCACTCTTCATTCAAGGACGGATTGGCCTGTGTGATGGGCTTGTAGCCCTTGCGCGGCACCGAACCGGTGAGCAGTTCATAAGCCAAAACGCCCAGGGAATATTGATCGGCGCGGGAATCTACCTTGCCGCCGAGGGAAATGAATTCCGGGGCCAGGTAATAGTACGCCGGGCCGGTCGACAATTGCAGACTGGCGTATTTGCTGAAACTGAGAATGTGATGCGTACCGAAATCGGAAAGGTAAATCAGCGCGTCCTCGGGGAACGGCGATTCCGCCCTCAATCCTTCAATCAGAATGTTGGACGGCTTGAGCGCGCCATGCGCGGCGAACGGCGGCAAAGCGGTGAAGATATGGGCGATGCGATCGAGAAAATTGGCGGCCAGGCGCGCGTCGCCGACCTGCTCTTCGTCGGCCATGTAATCGAGCATCGACCGCAGGTCTTTGCCGTGCAGGAACGGCTGAATAATGAACCGCAGGCCGTCGTGATCGCCCACTTCCAGCGGATTGAGAATGCCCGGATGATTGAATTGATGCTCTTTGAGCACCGTTTCGATTTTCTTCGTACCGATGTATCCGGGAACGACCTTGGGATTCAACGCCTTGAGAGCGTATGTCTTGCCGCCTTCACTCACTCGATAGACTACGCCCAGGGCGCCGGCGCCGATCCGCTCTTCGATGGTGAAGCGCCCGGCAACAATCGAGCCAATTTGCCAGCCGGTTATCGAGTCGCTCATGATTCCCCCAACGCGTACGCTTCCCAGGCTCCACCCTAGAAAAACGTTATTATTTGCTTAGCAATGGCTAGCACATTCGCCGGGAACTGGCAAGTGCTCGTCGGGGGAAAAGCTCTCGCGAAACCGTAGATTTCACGGCGATTCTTCGATGGAAAAATCGACTTCGTCATTATCGAGCAATCGACGACGCATTTCCCGCTCGGCAAACCGTTCATAAAACAGGCGATACCCCTTGATGATCAACAGATGCTCCGCTCCGCCCACATGCACCCAGCGACGCGGTCGTCGTTCGCGCAGCAATGCCCCGGCCCGTTGTTGCATGAGTTCATCACGTTGCTGAGCCGTCGTCAGCCGCCGATCGTTGCCCAGCAAGGCCGGGATGACCGGCTCGTCGGCCAGCAAGCGACGCACGCGACGATAGATGCGTTCGGCCTGGCGATCCGGCGGGCAATCTTCCAAAGTCAGCAAATGGGCGATGTTGTCGGCGGTAAACGTTTCGGCCGCGAATTCGGCGAGGTACTCGCGCGACAGGTCGCTGTCGTCCAGGCAATGAAACGCGCCGCCCTGCTCGCGGCAATAGGCCTCGGCGGCGGTCACTTCAAAGGGAATCTGCAGCTTGGCGAACAAGGCGGCGATCTGACCATGGGCACGTTGGTCAGAATCGGTCAGCGCCAGCAACTTTTGCCGCAGGCGCTCACCGTTTTCGCGGCGGAAGGCGACGGCGTACTCGCTGACTTCCAGAGTAATCAGGTCCGGTTTCCATTGCCGGAGGGCTTGCAACAAACGTGCTTCGCCCCGGGGATCCAGGTGCGCGACGCCGATCATCAAGGCCCGGTAGGCGGCCGGTTCAAGCACGCAAATTCCTCCCTTTTCGCCGTTGTTTTCGCGTTGACAGTCCCACGGCTCCTTCCTAGGATGGTGCCACCATTCATACATCCCCCGCGGGCTCAGGAAAAGGAGGGGTCATGCCTTCATCAAGACTCGTATTCAGTGCGGAATCCGTCACCAATGGGCAATCCGACAAGCTGTGCGACATCATCGTCGACACGATTTTGGATCAAGTGCTGGCCGAAGATCGCTTCGCGCGGGTCGACCTGGAAGCGATGGCCGCTCCGGGCCTGGTGTTTCTGGCCGGCGAATTATCGACCAACGCTTACGTCGATCTGACCGGTACGGTGCGGCAGGTGCTCAACGACATCGGGTATAACGATCCGGTGCTGCAATTCTGCTCGCGCTCGATCGCGGTACTCAACATCATGCAGGAACAATCCGAGGAAGTCGGCCTGGCGGTGGATCGCCGCGGCGCGGGCAACCAGGGCATCGCCATCGGCTATGCGACCAACGAGGGTGTCAAAGCCGGCATGGAATGCGACCTGATGCCGGTGCCGATTTTCATCGCGCATCAGTTGGCGCGCCGGCTGTGCGAGATCCGTCAGGCGGGCGAAGTACCCGGGCTGCATCCGGACGGTCAGGTGCAGACGACCTTCATGTACGAGGACAGCGTGCCGATCCGCCTGCTCAACGCGACGGTCAGCGCGCATCACGTGGCCGACGTCAACGTGCCCCAGTTGCGCGAGGCGATCATGGAAAAGGCGATCAAGCCGACGCTGGGCGTGTTGGGGAAAATCGATTATGCGAACGCGGAACTGTTGGTCAATCACGCCGGACCGTTCACGCACGGCGGGCCGGAGGTCGACGTGGGCATGAGCGGCCGGATGACCGTGTCGGATTTGTACGGCACGGCGGTGCCCTGCGGCGGCAAGTCGCTGTCGGGCAAGGATCCGACGAAAACCGACCGCGCCGCGACGTACATGGCGCGCCACGTGGCCAAGAGCCTGGTGGCCGCGCAGATCGCCGATCGCTGCGAAGTGCGCCTGGCTTATCTGTTCGGGCGCGAGCAGCCGATCAGCGTGCAAGTCAACACCTTCGGCACGGCGGCCAAGGGCGCGGACAAGGACATCGCCACGGCGATTCGCAAGGTGTTTGATCTAAGTACGGCGGGGATCGTCGAGCATCTGGATCTGCAGCGGGTCAAATATGCGCCGATCTGTTGCTACGGTCACATCGGGCGGCCGGACGTGCCGTGGGAGGAAGTGACCCACAGCGACGAACTGCGCACGGCGCTCGACGATGCGATGAAGGAGTGAAACCATGTCGAAACGACCGATCGGTTTTTCCACCAAGGCGATTCATGGTTCCAAACACACCGACAAACACGAACCCGATGAACCGCGCGAAGTGCGCAGCCTGTCCACGCCGATTTTCATGGCTTCGACCTTCGCCTTTAAATCGGCCGAACACGGCGCACAGGTCTTCGCCGGCGAATCGAAGGATTATTTCTACACGCGCATCAGCAATCCGACCACCGAAGCGTTGGAAACCGAAATCGCCTACCTGGAAGGATGCGAACGCGGCCTGGCCTTCGGTTCGGGCATGGCGGCGATCAGCCACCTGACTTTCGCCTTGGTCAAACCGGGCGAAAAGCTGGTGTATGCGCGCACGGTGTACGGCGGCACCTACAAATTTTTCGCCGACACCTGCCCCGAACGTTTCTGCATCAAGACAGTCGGCTGCAACGGGGCCGATCTGGCCTCGGTAGCCGAGGCGGTGGATGACGATACGAAAATGCTGTTCATCGAAACACCGGCCAACCCGAACATGGACATCGTGGACATCGCCGGGTGCGCGGAGATCGCGCATAAGCACGGCGCGGTGCTGGCGGTGGACAACACGTTCTGTACGCCCTATCTGCAAAATCCGGTCGACTTCGGGGCCGACGTGGTGGTGCACAGCGCAACCAAGTACCTCAACGGCCACGGCGACGTGGTGGCCGGTCTGCTCGCCGGGCCCAACCGCATCATGAACTTGGTGCACGGCGAGATGCTGCGCGACGTCGGCGGCATTATGAGCCCGTTCAACGCCTGGCTGATTCTGCGCGGCATCCGTTCGCTGCCGGTTCGCATGGATCGTCACTGCGCCAGCGCGCTGGAGATCGCCAAGTTCCTCAGCTTCCATCCGAAAATCGAGCACGTGTATTACCCCGGTCTGCGTACGCATCCGGGCTGCGCCCTGGCGCAAAAGCAGATGCGGCAGCCCGGCGGCATGATCGCCTTCGAGGTCAAGGGCGGACGCGACGCGGGCCGCAAGGTGTGCAACTCGGTGAAGCTATGGACGCTGGCGGTGAGCCTGGGCGACGTGGATTCGCTGATTCAGCATCCGGCGAGCATGACGCACAGCACCTATACCGACGAGGCGTTGGCCAAGGCGAACATCAGCCGTGGGCTGGTGCGGCTGAGCGTCGGCCTCGAGGACGTTGACGATCTGATCGAGGATCTGCGCGAAGCGTTGCGGCAGGTTTGACGTTTACCACGTGCGGTGGCGGGCTTCGTAAAAGGCCCGCCCCCACACGTTCCGCCCTTCATAGGTGCCGGTCACGCGGCAGCCGCCTTCCCAGAGAGCGTCGGTAACTTCCTGATCCTGCATGTCGGGAATGATCGCCAGCGACGAATTCAACTCCGGAATATCGATCTGCCAGCCGGACGACCACACCTTGCCCGTCTTCGGGCTTTTCCAATGACCGAGCACGCGGATGTCGAAACGCAAACCGGTTTTGTGCGTGCCGTCGGCGAACATGACGTCGCACAGCGGCGTGAGCTGTTTGCTGTTTTTCCGGAAGTCGAAGAGCATGATTTCGACGTTGTTGGTCAACTGAATCGAGTACCAGTGCCATTGATCGAAATCGCGGTCGAGCCACTCGCCCCATTGGCGGTCCATCCAGCCGCGGCCTTTGAGCGTCACCTGCTTGCCGCCGATCTTGCCGACGCCCTGCACGCTCATATTGGTCAGCGAGTAGTAATAGCTCTTGCCCGCCTCGCCCATGGCGATGTAGCCCTCGCCGCCAACCGGCAGCGGCAGCTTGTTGGAAGACAATTTCAGATACAGGTTGGCGATTTCATGCTCGAAGGTGAATTCGTACTCGAACTTCGACGGATCCGGCTGGTACAGGTTGCACCAGTTGGCGACGATGCGCCGGTTGCCCGGATCGACATCGACGACCGTGCGGGTGAACAGCGGCAGGTGGCGCTGCTTTTCCAGAATCGACAGCGAACCGAACACCTGCCCGTTTTTCAAAATGGCGATCATGAACGAGTAGCGATGATTGCGCTCGTCCATCATGTGCGTGTTGAAGTACCACCACTCCTGCGCAACTTCCATGTGCGAGTGGGAAAAATCGAAAGCCTTGAGCGCGGGCGGAAAGGCGTTGGCCGGATCGACCGGATTGTCGGTGAAGCCCTCCGGCTCGGCGAAGGTGGCCAGATCGCCGGCTTCCGGCACGGGTCGCTCCTGCATGAAGCCATAGATGAAATAGCCGACGACCAGCATGACGATAATCACGATGAAAGGCGACAACAGTTTCAGGGCGCGCATATTCCGGAAACTCCTCCTGCACCGTTATTTGCGAAGCGCGAGTGTATCATCTCGCCGGGACGTGGGCAATTGACCAACCCGCTAGCGTTCGATGCCGTCGCGGGCGGGCACTTCGACTTGGTAGTAGTGTTTGACTTCCTTCATCTCCGAAACGAGATCGGCGGCGGCGACGATTTCCTCCGGGCAATAGCGCCCGGTGAAGATCAACTCGACGCCTTCCGGCTTGAGCTTCATCAGTTCGAGCATCTGTTCGGAAGTAACCAGGTGAAAGTAATGCGCGGTGTTGATTTCATCGGCGATCACTACGTCGAATTCGCCGCCGGTCAGCGCCCGGCGGATTTTCTCCAGGCCGGCCCGGGCCATATCGACATCCTCTTGGGCCGGCGGATTGACGACGTGAATGAAAGTGTCCTTGCCGTATTGTTCGATCATGATGTGACCGTCGGTTTTTTGCGCGGCGGTCAGCTCGGCGTAAAACTGGCCCTTCATGAACTGGCCGATGTATGTGCGCAGACCGCGTCCCCAGGCGCGAAAGGCCAGCCCGAGGGCGGCGGTGGTTTTTCCCTTGCCGTTGCCGGTGTACACCTGCACGTAGCCACGGCCCAAACGCGTATCGGGCATGCTCAACTCCTCTGGCGGCGGGTGGATTGCATTGTCGACATCCTAATGAAAAACGCGTCCTATTGACAGCCTGGATTCGCCCCCCGATGATAGTGCCTCATCTTTTGGAGCATTCATGAATCCTGTTCTTCTCGCGATCTTCGCCAGTTGCTTTTGGGGTCTGGGCAATGTGCTGCAAAAGCACGGCATGGTGACCTCGTTTCCGAAAATCACCGTCGGCCAGGTGCTGCACCAGATCGGACCGATCATCAAAGCGTTGTTCACCAACATCATCTGGCTGATCGGCCTGGTTTCGATGATCGGCGGCATGGTGTCCTACGCGACCGCCTTGGGCGCGGGGGACATCACCGTGGTGCAGCCGATCGTCTGCCTGACCGGCGTGTGGGCGATGATCATCGGCATGGTGTTTCTCAAGGAACGCTTCAGCGCCGTCGAATGGTTCAGCATGGTGTTGATTATCGCGGGCGTGATTTTCGTGGGGCTGGTCGGCGGCGAGAAATCGGCGAAGATCCCCAGCGACGCGGCGATCCTGGTTTTCATCGGCATCACCGTGGCGCTGGTGCTGGCGTCGTTGTCACTCAAACGCATGGGCATCCGTGCGGAGTTCACGCTGTCGATCGCCGGCGGCTTCACCTTCGGCCTGGCCAATCTGATGGGCAAGCTGCTGACCCAGCGGGCGATCCTGGAAGTCGGCGAGCCGTTCAGCCTGGGCCGGTTCGCGGTGTGGGGCAGCCTGCTGACCGACTACCCGGTGCTGGTGGTGATCGTCTGCAACTTCTTCGGCGCGGTGTTCCAGCAAACGGCTTTCGCCAACGGGCGCGCGGGCCTGGTGGCCACGATCGTGACGATCGTCTCGACGGTCATCCCGATCGTCGCGGCCTTGACCATCTTCGGCGAAACGGTCACCGCGTTTCATGCGATCGGCATTGCGCTGGTGATGATCGGCACCGGTTTGCTGGCGCTGAAAAAAGAAGAGGAAATCAGCCCGGCGCCGGAGCCGGAACAAGTTTGATTTCCCCGTTTCGTTTTACGCGAAGGGCTTTTCGAGCACGATCGTTTCTTCGCGGCCCGGGCCGACCGAAATCAACTTGATCGGCAGGCCGACGAACTCCTCGATGAATTGCAGGTAATCGCGCGCCTCGGGCGGCAGTTCCTCGCGCGTGCGGCAATCGCACACCGATCCCGACCACCCCGGAAGTTCCTTGTAGATCGGCTTGCAGCGATCGTACTCGCCGATTCCCGCCGGGAAGCAATCGATCGCCTGGCCGTCCAATTCGTAACCCACGCCCACGCGGATCGTTTTTTGGCCGTCGAGCACGTCGAGCTTGGTGAGCAGCAAGTCGGTCATCCCGGCGATTTCCGCCGCGTATTTGATGACCATCAGATCCAGCCAGCCGCAACGACGCGGCCGGCCGGTCGTGCTGCCGTATTCACCGCCGCGATCGCGCAACGCCTGGCCGATTTCGTCGAACAATTCGGTCGGGAACGGACCGGCGCCCACGCGGGTTGTGTAGGCTTTGACCACGCCCATGAGCCGGTCGACATATCGCGGCCCGACCCCCGCGCCGGTGCATACCGCGCCGGGAACGGTGTTGGAACTGGTGACGAACGGATAGGTGCCGTGGTCGATGTCCAACATGATGCCCTGCGCGCCCTCGAAGAGCACTTTCTTGCCGCCGCGCAATGCGTCGTTGACCAGGCGATAGGTGCAGCCGACATATTTCTTGATGCGATCGGCGTAGGCCTGGTAGGTGTCGACCACCTCGTTCAGATCAAGCGCCGGCGCGCCGTAATACTGGGTGAGCAGAAAATTGGCCAGCGGCAACTGCTCGGCGAAATATTCGCGCAGGTCGCGCCCGCCGGTGAAATCGCCCACGCGCAGGCCGCCGCGGCCGATCTTGTCGCGGTACACCGGTCCGATGCCCCGGCCGGTGGTGCCGATCTTGCCCTCGCCCTTTTGCGCTTCGGCCGCCTTGTCCAAGGCGATGTGCTGCGGACAGGTGACGTGCGCGCGGTCGCTGATGACCAGTTGCGCGTCGTCGGCCAGCAGGTCTTTGGCTTTGAGGCGGTCGATTTCATCCAACAGCACGGCGGGATCGAGCACCACGCCGTTGCCGATCAGGCAGCGGACGCCGGGATGCAAAATGCCCGAGGGGATGTGGTGGAGGATCGTTTTCTGCCCGGCGACCACCACCGTATGACCGGCGTTGTTGCCGCCCTGATAACGAACGATCATGTCCGCCTTTTCGGCGTACAGATCGATCACCATGCCTTTGCCTTCATCGCCCCACTGCGTCCCGAAAATCACAACCGACGGCATCGTTCCTCCGCGAGCATGTTAGGCGAATTAGCTAACACGAACCAGGCGCGCCGACAAGACTTGCGGCAATTTTTTCAATTCCTCGATAATCCCGCCGTCGATATCGCCGTCGACGGTGACGACCATCAACGCATGGTCTTGGCCCTTGATCCGGCCCAGGCGCAACTGGCCGATGTTGATCGCGGCGCGGCCCAGCAGGGTGCCGACTTCGCCGACGACGCCGGGCACGTCTTTGTTGACGATCAGGAGCATCGTGCCTTCCGGCTCGAGGTTGATGCTGTAGCCGTTGAGCTGCACGATGCGCTCCTCGCCGGGCGCGGGAATGGACGCCTGAATCATCTGCTCGCCGCCCTTGCCGGTCACCTTCACGCCCAGAACATTGGCGTAATCGTCCAGGTGGGGACGCTTGGCTTCGAGGACCTCGATGCCGCTTTCCTGCGCCAGGTACGGCGCGTTGATTTCATTGATTTCCTCGTCGCCGCGCTGCTGCTTGAAGTAGTTGGTCAGAATGGCCACGCGGATCGGCGACGCCGGGAAGTTGGCGAAATCGCCGCCGAGGAAGATCTTCATCGACTTGGGCGCTTCGTCGACCAACTGCCCGAGCATCGTCCCCACGCGTTGGGCAAGGCTGATCACCGGGGCCATGCGCTTGAGGGTCTCGGGCTCGACGTAGGGCGCGTTGACCGCGTTTTTAACGATGCCGTGCTGGAGGAAATCGATCATCTGCTCGGCGATCATGATCGCCACGTTGTCCTGCGCTTCGCCGGTGGACGCGCCCAGGTGCGGCGTGACGACCACGTTTTCTTGCGCGAACAGCGGCGAATCGGTGCACGGTTCCTGCGGATAGACATCGACCGCGACGCCGGCGATCCGGCCGGATTGGAGCCCGTCGACCAGCGCCTGCTCGTTGGCGATGCCGCCGCGCGCGCAGTTGATGATGCGCACGCCATTTTTCATTTTGGCGATGGCGTCCGCGTCGATCAGGTTCATCGTCTTGTCGTTGCGCGGCACGTGAATGGTGATGTAATCAGCCTCGGCCAGAATCTGCTCGAAGGACGCGGGGATCGCGCCGGCCTCGGCGATTTTGTCCTCGACCATGAACGGATCGTACACCAGCACACGCATCTTCAAACCAAGCGCGCGGTCGGCGACGATACGTCCGACGTTGCCGAAGCCCAGCACGCCCAACGTTTTGCGGTAGACCTCGACGCCCACGTTTTTCGATTTTTCCCAGCGTCCGTCCTTGAGCGCGCTGTCGGCCTGGGGAATGCGGCGCGACAAAGCCATGATCATGGCGATGGTGTGTTCCGCGGTGGCCACGGTATTGCCGCCGGGGGTGTTCATCACGACAATGCCTCGTTTGCCGGCGACCGGCAGATCGACATTGTCCACGCCTACGCCGGCGCGACCGACCGCCTTGAGTTTCGCGGCGGCTTCCATCACATCGGCGGTGACGTTGGTGGCCGATCGAATGATCAGACCATCCGCATCGGCAATGGCTTTTTTCAATTCATCCGGCTTGAGTCCCGGCGAGTAATCCACTTCCAGGCCCTTGGCCTGTCGCAGGATTTCCAACCCTTTTTCCGAGAACTTGTCCGAAATTAAAACACGCATCGTCTCCCCCGTATAAATATTCAGGTAAACCGTTTATTTGGAAGCTGTGCCGCCTAGTTGGAAAAACGCTACATAATGTACTTGGTCAAGAAAAATGTGTCAAGTCTTGTATGCGGCGCGTCATAAAGATATCCAACTCAGGCTTTGGGCAGGTGAATAACTATGCGGGCGCCCTCTTCCATGTGGTCGGGCACGCGATCCTCGATGGTGATGGATCCGTGCAGAACGTCGATCAGGGCTTTGACGATGCTCATGCCCAGACCGAGTCCTTCTTTTTTGGAAAAACGGGCGTAGCGCTGGTACAGCTTTTCGCGCGCTTCCGGGCTGATTCCATCGCCGTTGTCTTCGATGGAAATCATCCAGTTTTTCTCTTGCGGATCTTCGGCAACGGTAACTTTCACCCATTTTTTGTCTTTGGAGTTGTGGCGGACGGCATTGGAAAACAAGTTGACGAACAGTTGTTTGACCAGTGGATTGGCCAGGATGAACTGGTTGTCGGCCACGTCGATTTCGATGGAAAACGCCTCGTCGCGGAACATATCTTCGACAATTTCCCGCGCTTCATCGATAACGGTCCACAGTTCGACCGGGAGGAAGGATTCGGGATTCAAACTGCGGATCGCCATGAGTTCGCGCACCTGGTCGATCAAGCCGGCAACGCGCCGGGCGGTGCGCTGTGCGGTCAGGGCATAGCGTTGCTGATCCTCGTTCAAGGCGCCGATGGCTTCCTCGGAAAGCAGATCGACGCTGCCCATGATGGTATGCATCATGTTGTTGACGTCATGAGTCAGCACGTCGTTGAAGAAGGTGGCGGTTTCCTTTTCGCGACGCAATTCGTTTTGCATGGCGATGCGCTCGGACATGTCGCGCACGAACGAGAGACTGGCTTTTCGGCCTTCGTAATCGATGGCGATGGCGTTGAATTCCACGATGACGCTGTGTCCGTCACGCGCCTTCAACCGCCCCTGGTAGATGGCTTTGGATACGTCGCCGGAAATGCGATTCTGATAATGCCGGGTCAATTCCAGGATGTCATCGTCGGCCATGGAATGCTCGATGGGCATGCCGATCAAGTCAGAGACCGGATAACCGAGCATGTCGGCCAGCTTTTTGTTGACGAATTTGAAGACGCCGTCCTGACTGATCATGATGCCGTCGTTGGCCTGTTCGACCAACGCGCTGTACTTGGCCTGGTTGCTGCGCAGTTCGTCGAGCAACCGCCCATTTTCGATCGCCTGGCTGAACTGCACGATCATCGCCTGCATCAGCGCCTGGTCTTCCGGATGCAACGCCAACAACGGCACAAACAGCAGAAAACCGTACACGCGCCCACGGTTGCGGATCGAAATCGCCTGCGTATCTTCAAAGCGATACTTTTTAAGATAATCCAGAACGATCGTATCGACCGCTTTCAATTCGGCCAGCGGCACCGGATGATCCTGCGCGATGATCTGCTTGATCCATTCCTGATCGAAGGGAATCAGGCGGAACTTTTCGACGATCTGCCGCGGCAAGCCGCGATGCGAATACAGCACCGCTTTCTGGCGATTGCGCCCGACCAGATAAATCGCCACCGCGCGCAGGTCGAGCGTTTGCATCAAGATAATCAAAAATTTTTCGACCAGCCCCTGCAAACGGCCGCCCTCGGCGACCAGGGATGATACCCGGCTGAGCGTGGCCAACTGCCAATTGCGCTGCGTCAGGGCGCGTTCGGCGCGCACCTCGTTGTCCACATCGCGCAGGGTGCCGATCAGCGCCGGTTTGGCGTCGCCTTTGAGTTCGCTGCTGGAGATGGTCAGACTGCCGATGAACGGCTTGCCGTCCTTGCGCAGAATTTTGACGCGTTCGGTGAAAATGCGTTTGTCGCGCAGGGCGTCGCGGATATCCTCGATGAACTGCTGAAACCGCGATTGTTCTTCGAAGAAAATCTGCATGCTTTTGCCGATCAGCTCGCCGGTGTGGTAGCCCAGGATGCGGGTGACGGATTTGTTGACGAACTGGACGCGGAAATCGTCGTCCAACGAAAAGATGATTTCATTGACCGAATCCAGCAGGGTCGTCAAAAAGGCCATGTCCCGACTGAGCATGCATTACTCCCGTGGCGCCGACGAAGGCATCAATATTACCATCGACGTTTTCGGCGGGATTCTTGAGCGGTAATGCCTCGTCCGGTTACAGGTTGGCGCGCAACCAGGTCGTCAGGTACTGAATGAATTCGGGCGCCACCTCCAACGACGGATCGCTGTATTCGGCCACCGTGCCGCGCGACGGTTTGAAAAAGTGATTGAGCCGCGGGAAGTTTTTGAACGTGTAGTTCGCCTGCCCGCCCAGCGCCTTGCGGAATCCTTCGGCATGCTGCGCAAACACCTGCAAATCCTTGCCCGGTTGCACGTGCAGAATTTTCGCGGTGCTTTTTTTCAGGTCTTCGACCGGCTGCATGTCGAACCATTCGCGGTAAACGTCCAGATACACCGAACGGCCGCCCATCACGGTGAATTCGAGGTCCGGCTGCGTTTTGGCGCGACTCATCAAAACCGCAATGGGATTGCGGTGCCAGGCTTCCGGATCGGTATTGCCGTCCAGTTCGAGACGATGTTTGATTTGCTCCTCAGCCAGTTGCGCCAGCGGAACGTCACAAGGAGCCAGCAACGCCAGGGCTTTTAAGTCCGGCCGCTTGGCGGCCACCATGATCGCCACATTCGCCCCCTCGCCGTGACCGACGATCGCCAGGCGCGCCGGATCGACATCGGCACGCTGCTTGAGAAATTCCAGGGCCGCCACCGCGTCCAGCGCCTGCACCGACAGGCTGGCGCGGGCGATGTCGCCCTGGCTTTCGCCCACGCCTCGATCGTCGAGCCGCAGCACGAGGAAGCCGGCTTTGCTGACCGCGTCCATCATCTTTTGCGTGCCGATGTTGACGTTGGCGATCGGCGAATTGCCGTCGCGATCCTGCGGGCCGGCCGTGGAAAGGAACAGAATCGCCGGCAACCGCCCTTCCAGACTTTTGGGCTTGGTGACCACGCCGGCCAGACTCGCGCCGCCGCTGTCGAAGGTCACCGCTTCGGTAATCAGATCGCCGCCGATCACCTTAACCGGATTGACCTCGCTGGCGCGTTCGCCGTCGTATTTGGTGCGCTCGATGATCAGGTTGAGCATCGGCACTTCGATTTTCAGGATCTGGCCCTGCTTGTCGGCCCAGATGATCAACCCCATATCGCTACGGTCGACGAAATAGCGGTGCGCCATGAAGTAGCCGTTTTCCAGGGCCACCGCTTCCCAGCCGAGGTGCCGGATTTTCACGTCCTCGACCAGACGCAATTCCGAGGGGATTACGGCCATGAACGACTGCTCGCCGCCGGTACGATGCGAATAGCGATGAATCAGCAGGTGATAATGGTGCCAGATGCCGATATCGAGAATGAGCGTGGCCGGGGTGACGCGCAACCGCTTGTCCTTTTTGGTCACCCCCTCACGCACCTCGATGAGCATTTCATCGCTTTCGTAGGTGAGGCCCAATTCGCGAGGCAGATTGTTCAGGAGAATTTCCCGCTGGTAATTGTGCGCCGGGCCGGACAAACCGCGCATCTGCAGCCGCGAGTAGTCCTTGTATTCCTCGTCTTCGCCTTGCTTGAGCGTGCCTTGCGATTCGGTGACCACGCGCCCGTCGTCCTCGAAGGTAATCGAGAATTTTTCGGCGCCGATCACTTTGTCGTTTTCCTTGATTTGAAACGTGCCGCTGATCTCGTCGGCCGCCAGGGCCGCCGTGGCGAACAACAGCGCGATGATCGTCATCATGATCGTTATGGTCGTACGCATCGTTCCTCCTGACACTCGCTCACGAGTGCGTCCTTGTAACAGAACATTACCGTTTTGACCAGGGATGTCAAAAATCTTTCTTCACCGTTTAAGTGGACAACGATCCACGGACTCAAGTAGGATTCGTCCCCATGAACTATCTAGACGAACGCGAACGCGCAAAAAAAGCCGCGCCGACATTGTTGGCGCTTTTGGAAAAACCGGCCGAGTTCAACGCCCTGTTCGCCCAGTACCGCGAGCAGGACGGATTGATCGACGGCGCGTTTCTCGACGGCATTCCTCCGGCGCGCGAGGTGTGGTGCAAAGCCGGCGATCCGGCGACGGTTCCGGCGATCCTCGCCCTGCCGTTGCCTTTTCGCGAAGCCGTTTTTTACGGACTGGCGCGCGACCGGCAGATCGCCGCGCTGCAAGCCTGTTTGGAGCGCACCAAGGACAAGGACGACAAGCGCAGCCTCAAGCGCACGTTGTACGACCTGCGGCAGGCGGGCGTGATCGTCGAAACCAAAGCGGCGAAAAAGCCCCTCTTCCAACGCCCGGCGGACGTCGAGGAAGTGCACGCCTGTTTCGTTTCGGCGGTCGACGGGCGCAACGAACGCCTGTTGATTCTCAACGAACCGGCGTCGCACGGCGTGCGCACGTTGCAGGTCTACGAGCGCGGCGGCGACCGGATCATGCATTTTCACTATGACGAAACCAGCCGAAAAAAGATGCGGCAGTTCATCGATGATCTGCGCGGCGTGCGCCATATTCCGCTATTCGAAGTTGAAGCCGGATTTTTGTATTTTCTGATCGAGCGCGTGCGCGCCTTCGGTCGACAGGTCGGACACGGCGAACCGTCGGGATTCGTCAGCGCCTTGGCCCGCATGGCCGGCGCAAGTGCGATGCCCACCCAGCATCCCTATCAACAAGTGGTCGACGGACAGCAAGTCCTAAGCAAACTGGCCGACCTGAGCGGCTGCGAGCGACTGCATCGCGAAACCGATTTCGCCGGGTGGATCGTCGACGAGGAAACGATTCGCGCCTTGCAGGTCAGCCTGCAGGACACGGCGACCAGTGGTCTGACGATCAACGACGCGCAACGCGCCGAACAGTTCGAAACGAAGATCGATCGGGCGATCGACCGTTTCTTCACCGAACAACGCCGCCTCACTTACGCCGAACGGTTGCGCGACACGGCGTATTTACTGGCCGCGCGCGGTCAGCACGAACAGGCCGTAAGCGCCGCGGCGCTGGCGTTGGCGCTCGAAGACCGGCAACGCCAACCCTCGTCGGTCGAATTCTTCCGCGCCATGCTGACCAAGCTTTTCGAGCCGGAGTCGAAAAAAAACGATCAGCCCCCGTCGGGACTGATCGTTTGATGAACCGGAATTTTCTTCGCGCTTAGATCCGCTCGACGATCACGGTTTTGCCCATGCCGCCGCCGACGCACAGCGAAGCCATGCCGGTGGTCAGATCGCGTTTCTGCATTTCATACAGCAGCGAAATGACAATGCGGATGCCCGTGCAGCCTACCGGGTGCCCCAGGGCGATGCCCGAGCCGTTGACGTTGGTGATGTCGCGGTTGAGGCCGAGCGCCTTTTCGCACGCCAGGTACTGCGCCGCGAAGGCTTCGTTGAGTTCGATCAGCTCGATGTCGGACAGTTCCATTTTCGCCTTGGCCAAGGCCTTTTGCGTGGCCGGCACCGGACCGAAGCCCATCAGTTCGGGCTCGACCGCCGCGACCGCGTGAGAGATCAGGCGGGCCATCGGCTTGAGGCCGAGGGCTTTGGCTTTTTCGGCGTCCATGATGACCATCGCCGCCGCGCCGTCATTGATGCCGCTGGCGTTGGCAGCCGTGACCGTGCCGTCTTTTTTGAAAGCCGCACGCAACGCCGCCATGCCTTCGAGCGTCGCCTCACGGCGCGGATGCTCGTCGTTTTCAAAGAGGAAGGATTTCTTCTTCGCCTTCACTTCGACCGGAATGATCTCGTCCTTGAAGCGGCCGGAATCGATCGCGGCGATGGCGCGCGTCTGGCTGATCATCGCCAGTTCATCCTGTTCCTGACGGCTGATGTCGTATTTCTCGGCCAGGTTTTCGGCGGTGATGCCCATCAGGAAATGGCCGAGCGGATCGGCGAGGCCTTCCATCAACGAGTCGACGGCCGGCCGGTTGTTCATCCGGGCGCCCCAGCGCATATCGTACAAGACGTACGGCGAACGGCTCATGTTTTCGGCGCCGACGACCAACACCGCTTCGTGCTCTTCGAGCATGATCTGCTGCGCGCCGAAGACCATCGCCTGCATCGAGCTGGAGCACTGGCGCTGGATGGTGCAGCCGGGAACGGTGAACGGCAGGCCGGTTTTCAGCCCGATACAGCGGCCGACGTTGATTTCATCGGTGGTCATAAAACACTGACCGGCGATGCAGTCGTCAAAAACGTCCATCTCGACGCCGGCGCGTTTAATCGCCTCTTGCGCCGCGATCACGCCCAGCGTCATGGCCGAGACATCTTTCAACGATCCGCCGAACGACCCGATCGGCGTGCGCGCTCCGCTGATAATCCATACCTCTCTCATCTCTCCTCCTTAAAAAAATGCCGGCATCCGAATGATCCCTCAGATGCCGGCGTCTTTGATGTAAAAGCGGAAACTACTGATACTACATCTTCTGACTTAATTCAATGAGGATGCCTCCGGTGCTTTTCGGGTGTACGAACGCGACCATTTTCCCGTGCGCGCCCGGAACCGGTTCTGGATTGATCAGCGTCACGCCCTGTGCGGCCAGGTGCTCGAGCGCCGCGTGAATGTCGGCGACCTCGAAGCACAGATGATGAATGCCGGGGCCGCGTTTTTCCATCGCTTTGGCGATCGGGCTGTCCTCGCCGGTCGGTTCCAGCAATTCGATGTTGGTGTCGCCGATCGGCAGAAAGGCCGTTTTCACTTTTTGCGAGGCGACCTCCTCGCGGTGCGTCACTTCGATTTGCAGGCCGGCCGCCCAGAATTTAAGGGCTTCTTCGATGTTCGGGACGGCAATGCCGATATGATCCACGACTTTGAGCATCTTGCACTCCCCGTTAGAAGTAATGTTTGAGCACGAAAATTTCCGTCGTACCGGGCAAGGTATCGGCGGACAGTTCGATTTCCACCGCGTCCAGCATCTGCACGCGGTCTTTGCCTTGGGTAAACACGTTCACCGGCGTGATGGGAAAACCACACTTGTCGGTTTTGAAGTGCATCGGGATCACCACGCGCGGATCGATGCGCCGCATGGCGTCGGTCGCCTGATTGGCGTCGATGGTATAGAAACCGCCGACCGGGAGAAACAGCACGTCGACCTTGCCGATCGCGGCGATCTGTTTGTCGGTCAGCAGATGCCCCAGGTCACCCAGGTGGCACAAGCGAACGCCGTCGACCGTGAACACGAAAATGCGGTTTGCGCCGCGCTTGCTGCCGCCACTTTCATCATGGAAGGTATCCACCGCCGTGAAGTCGATGCCCTTGGCCTGGCCCGCCTCGCGCAGCACGGCGAAGTCGCCGGAAAAACCGTCGAGGTAATTGTGGTCGTCGTGCTCATGGCTGATGGTCACGATGTCGGGCTGCACGTCGATCCGGCGATAGGCGATGCCGCCGCCGAAAGCGCCGGGCTGATAAGGATCGGTCACGATCGTCGTGCCGTCCGCGGCGGTAATGGTGAAGCTTGAGTGGCCGTTCCAGCGAATTTTCATGATCCTTCCCTCCTACAATCCATACGCGCCGCGCACCAGCCAAACCGTGGCGGTCAGGCCCATGCTCGGTCGTTCGATGATCAAGGTGCCGCGGCAAATGCGCTTGGGCGAGCGACAATCGGTGCACACGCCGGTTTTCGCGCAGGGCACATCGACGCCCATCTGCGCCGCCCGTTGCGGACCGGCGATTTCACGCACGCGCCGGCGCGCCGCCTCGACGTTGTCGGTCAGCTTGTTTTCGCCGACGACGAACAGCACGTGACGGGGGCCGAAAACGGCGGCGGCCAGGCGATTGCCGATGCCGTCGACCAACAGCAGTTCGCCCGCGACCGTCGCCGCGTTCGCACTGGTGACGAACAAGTCGGCGCGCCCCTGCCGCAAGCGGATTTCCCATTCGTCGTTGCGTGACAAACCGGGCTGCCAATGGTCGTGGAACGTCGCCCCGGAGCGACGGGCGATTTCATCCAGGCCCAGCTCGCGCAAGGTCGCCGAGCCGCCGAAGCCGACTTCGCGCACGTCGCGCAGTTGTTCGGCAAAAGCCGCTTTCACCTCTTCCGCCTGGGCGAACACGCGCACGGAAAATCCGTTACGTTCGAACGCCCGCGCCGCTTGCTCCAGTTTCATCGCGCCTTCGATTTCGGTTGAATGTCGAGGTCATCATACGAACGGGACGGTCGATCATCAAGACGGGAAATATCGATTGGAATGCCCGGATGATTCGAGTATGCTGCCAACCCATGAAACAGGAACAAAAAGCGACCACAAGCAAAATCCCGTTTATTATCCTTTGCCTTCTGCTGATTGTGGGCGGCGGCGGACTGCTGCATTTCTGGCTGACCGGTTTTCGCATCGGCAACGATTGCAGCGGCGACGGGCTCGACAACTGCTGGAGCTATTTCAATCTGCAAGGGCAGATGATCCGCTTCGAAAAAGACAAAAACAGCGACGGGAATATCGACTACATCGACCACTACAAGTTTTCGCCGGAATTGGGGCGGGAGCACATTTTCCGCACCGAAGCGGACCTGGACGTGGACGGCAAATTCGAAACCATTTCGTTTTTCGATCACAACGAAAAGCTGACGCGGCTGGAGCGTGATTCCAACGCCGACGGTCGCGCCGACGTGATTTCGCTGTTCGACGATCCGGAAAAACCGCCCAGCAAAGTGATGTACGACGAGAACTTCGACGGCAAGTTCGAACGCATCAAGGATCGGACGGAAGAAACGCCGGAGCCGGCAACGACCGGCGGGAAATCCTAACCGATACGCCGGGTGACGATCTCCAGCACCGTGTGGTCGCCGAAGGAGCCGAACGCCTGCAATTCGCCCTGCTGAATCATCGTCCCGACGACCTTGTCCACATCATCGGTGTTTTCCAGGTCCACGCCTTCGTTCTGTTGCAGGTACGCGGCACGGAAAACGTCTTTCACTTTCAGGGCATCCAGCGAACGGTTCGGCAGATAGCCGGTGCGATCCTTCGCCAGATCGGTGCGGGCCAGCATGCCCTGCTCGACGAACAGTTCGATCAAATCCTCGACCAGCTCGAAGGGCATGGCGTAGCGGTCGGCCAATTCCGAAGCGGTGTATGGCTCGCCGCCTTCGTGGAAGCGCCGGGCGATGGCGGTGAACAACCGCATCGACAGATGCAGGCGATCGTGCAGCGAGAGGTTGGTGAACACGCGGTGCAAGATCAGCGAGCGGAAATTGTGATGAACGTATGAGCTTTCCACGCTCAGCAACACGATGATCCAGGTCAGGTACAGCCAGACGAGAAAGAACGGAATCAACGCCAGGCTGCCGTAAATCGCGTTGTAGGTAATCGACCGCGCGACGTAGTTGGAAAATCCGACCTTGGCGAATTCCCACATCGTGCCGCCGATGAGGCCGCCGATGAGCGCGCTTTTCATCTTCACTTTCGTCGCGGGAATCACGTAGAGCATCAGGAAAAACGCGAAGACCGTCAGCAGCCACGGCACGATGCCGAAGACCAGCCGCGAGAGCAGACCGATTTCCAGCACCTCGCTCGCGTCGATGTAGGCGCGGATACGGCCGCTGGTGTAAAAACTCAGCGCGATGAGCACCGGCCCCCAAACGAGCACCATCGTGAAGGCCATGAAGCGCCGCCAGAAAGAGCGCGGACGGATCACGTGCCAGAGCGAGTTGAAATTCTTTTCGATGTTGTCGAACAACAAAACCGAGGTCAGCACCAGCGCGACGGTGGCGAACAGACCGAGCGCCTTGGTGTTGGCGGTGAATTTGTTCAGGTAAAAAACGATCTGATCCGGGCTGACGGGGATGATCTGTTCGATCAGCCAGTTTTGCACCGCGACTTTCATTTCGTCGGCGAACAAGGCCGAGAAGATGCTGAAGAAAACGGCGACCAGCGGGACGATGGCCAGCAGCGTCGTGTAGGCCATGCCCGAAGCCCGCACGATCACCGTGTCTTTGGTGAATTGGTGTTGCAGCTCGACCAGAAAGCGCAGCACGGTCACCAGGGATCGTTTCAGCGGCGGCATCTTTTCCAGATCATGCCGAAACAGATCGCGGAAAAACGTCTTAAGGTTGCTCATCGCCTCTGCCTGATTGTTATTCAAGTATGGTTACCGCTTGGCATCGCGATGGTCAAGAGCCACGTTGACACCACCCGAGGCCGTGTTTAGCGTAAAGCATATTTTCGCGGAGGTCGTTATGCGCAATCGTTGGACCCGAATTACCCTGGTCGTGTTGTTGGCGGCGGCGTTCATCGTCGCTTGCGCCGGATCGCAAAAGCCGGAACAACCGGCCGTCTATCGCCTCAGCATTTTGCACTTCAACGATACGCACGGCTTCATTTATCCGCACAAAGCCGACTGGTCCGACCAGGAAGTCGGCGGGCTGGCGCGGATGATTCCCCTCGTGCGGCAGATCCGCGAGCAAAACGACGCCCTGGGCGCGGCCACGCTGGTGGTGTCGACCGGCGATTTTCTGCAAGGCACGCCGCTGTCCTCGGCCTTTAAAGGCATGCCGACCGTCGACCTGCTCAACATGATGGAACTGGACCTGACGACCGTGGGCAATCATGAATTCGATTTCGGCTTCGACAATTTCAACAAGCTGGTCGAAGCGTCGCACTTCGGGTGGGCGGTGGCCAACCTGCGCAAGAATGGTCACGACAGCCCGTGGATGCCGCTGGGCACGGGGATGATCAAGCAGTACACGAACCGGCTGGTGGTCGGCATGATCGGCCTGACCACGCCGGAGTTGGTTACCGGGTCGCATCCGAAAAACGTGCGGGATCTGGTCGTGGACGATCCGCTGGAACTGGCGAAAAAGCTGGCGCGTCGTCACGATGCGATGTCCGATTTGCTGATCGTGCTCAGCCATTGCGGCGTGGCGATCGACAAGCAGATCGCCCGCGAAATGCCGGGCGTGGACGTGATCGTCGGCGGGCACGACCACGAGCTGTTCACCGAACCGGTGGTGGAAAACGGCGTGATGATCGTCCAGGCCGGCGAACACAGCGAACACCTGGGCCGCATGGACCTGGAAGTCAGCGAGGACAAGGCCCGGCTCATCCGCTACAAGGTGTATCCGATCACGGCCGATCTGCCCGAGGATCGCATTGCCAAGGCGCGGCTGGAAAGCTACCTGGGGCGTCTTTCCGAAATGGGCCGCGAGGTGATCGGCGAGGCGCTGACCGAGTTGGTCGGTCGCCGCGAGGTTATCCGTCGCGCGGAAAGCAACTTCGGCGATTTCGTCGCCGACACGATCCGCGAACGTTTTACCGTCGACGTGGTGCTGATCAACGCCGGGTCCTTCCGCACTTCGCTGCAGCCGGGACCGATCACCGTCAACAACGTGCACGAGGTGTTTCCTTACGACAACACGCTGGTGACGCTGGACGTGCCGGGCGCGGTCATCCGCGAGGCGCTGGAGATCGGTTTGCAAAAAAATCCGGAGGCGAATCCGGGCGCGTTTTTGCAGGTCGCCGGGCTGCGCTACGTCATCGACGACAAGCGCGCGACGCAAATTACCGTCGGCGGCGAGCCGCTGGACGAAACGCGCAATTACAAGATCGCGATCAACGATTACATGCTCGCCGGCGGCGACGCGTTCACCATGTTCAAAAACGCGGCCAACGTGAAGGACACCAAATACACGATTGCCGATGTGGTGATCGAGGCGATCAAAGCGCAAGAGAAAATCGACGCGCCAACCGACGGCCGCATCAGCCGCGCGGGTGCTTGGACGGCGAATTGATCAATCGAGGCTTTTGGCCAGTTCCTCGCGGATCGTCGGCACGATCAAATCGATAAACGCGCGATGCACCGGTTCGGTGACCGCCCGCACCAGTTCTTTTCGCGCCGCGTCTTCCATGCCGGTTGTGCGCTCCAGGGCCTGTTGGCGCAGGGCTTCGACGACCTCCTGATCGACCGTTTTGATGATCTCCACCAGCAGCAATCGCGTGGTTTCATCGACGACCTGTTCGCGCCAACGCTTGTCCAGTTCGCCCGCCGGCAACTCGCCCTGATCGTCGGCGAAACGCTGTTTGGCGTCCTGATCGTTGTAGGCGCCGCGCACACGCTCAACGATGCGCTCCCCATGCAGACTGTTGGCGATGTTGCGGCGTGTGTCGTCGATGGCCAGGGTGAAGATCTGGGTAAAAACCTTGTGCAACGCACGATCGAGCTTGCCCTTGTCGTCGTCGGACAGACCGCCCCACTTGTCGCGCGCCGCCCAGAGGATGCGGTCAAAATTTCCCCGAAAGCTGGAAATCAACAACTGTTGCAACAAACTGGGATCGTCCTTTTGATCGCGCACCTGCACGTCGGCCGGAATAGTAAAGGCAAATTCCTCGACGGGCACGTCGCGAAATTCGACCTTGGCCAGCTTGAGCGCGCCCTTGGGCTCGGCGGCCGATTTCAGTTCGATTTTATCCAGCAGGCCGGTTTCCATGTCGACGGTCGTGCGCACGTCACGTTCGTTTTCACCGTCCTGCAAAATCACTTTCGTGCCGCTTTCACTGATGCGTTTGGCTTCCTTGACCGCGTTGACCCAACTGTGCTGATGCGCCCGCGTGGCCATGGTGATGGAGATGTCCAGGCGTTCAAAATCCAGTTCCATGTTCAGCGACGGATGCAGCGCGCCTTCCACGCCGTCGCCGAAAGCGGCGATGTCGGCCCAGGTGATTTCGCTGAGGCTGCGATGCACCTCGCGCAGACCGCGCAGGGCCTCGCGACCGTCCAGGGCGATGGCCTGGGCGCGCTGGGCGTCGTAATACAAATACCGGTCGCCGTCGAAGAGCATCACCGCGCCGAGCGGATCCAGATCCATGCGCATTTTGTCGGGCTTGCGATAGCGCACGCGGATGATGATTTTCCGCTCGGACGCCGAGACGGCCTCATAGGTGGCGTCGAAACCGTCGATTTTATCGAGGCGTTCCCGCAGACGCTTGTTGACGTCGTCGCGCGAGGGTGCGGCGAAAACGAGCGCGGCAAGCAGGCAAAGCGAAACGGCGAGCAGCAGTGATTTTTTCATAGTTTCCATCGGATTTTCCCGGCCAGTTGTTCCCAGATGTCGGGCGGCGCGGCCAACACCGGCCGTTTGAAGAGGCTGTTTTCCAGATAATCGCGGAAGCAAAATTCGTCGCCCTTGAGCATGCGGGTCATGCCGCCGGCTTCGGACACCAGCAACACGCCCGCGGCGATGTCCCAGATGTGCGGGCGACAAAACACGCAGCAGGCGCGCCCTTCGGCGACCATCGCGAAGTGTTGCGCCGTGCTGCCCAGCGAATGCATTTTGATCGGCAATTCCATCGCATAATAACGGTGAAAGTTGCTCGGCCCCAGCGCAAGGGAGACATCGTCGAGCGAAATGCCCATCCGTACGTGAATCGGCTCGCCGTTGAGGGTTGCCCCCTCGCCGGCCGCGGCGAGATACATTTCATCCATAAACGGATTGTAAAACGCACCGAGCACCGGTTGGCAATCGACCGCCAGCGCCACGTTCACCCCGAAGTACGCCAGCCCGAGGCGGTAGGCGTCGGTGCCGTCGATGGGATCGACCACCCACAGATGCTTTTGCCCCTGCAGGTTGGTGGACGTGTTTTCCTCGCCGAGAAAGCCGGCCTCCGGCACCAGCGCACTGAGTTTCTCGTGCAGGAACTTTTCCACCACTACGTCGGCCTGGGTGACCACCGTGCCGTCGGGCTTGCGGGTTACCTCGAGTTTATCGCGCAACGACAACGCCATCAGGCCCGCGGCGCGGACGATCTCCTCCAAGGCGGCCAGGCGTTCGTTCATTTCCACTCCGTTTTGGCGGCGGACGGCAAATCTTCGTTCAGGGCGCCGGAGCGATAACCGGCCGGATCGATCTCCACATGGCGATAGCCGGCCTGCTCGGCCGCGTCGTGCAACTCGGCCAGCATCGCCGGTTGCAGCAGGATGACGATCTCGTCGAAGCCCACCTCGATGCGCACCAGTTCGCCGAAATGCCGTGCACGGTAGACGCGAAAACCCATGGCGCGCAGTTTTTCCTCGACCAGCGCCACGCGCCGCACGTCAGCGGGCTCGATGCGCCGCCCGTAAGGAAAGCGGCTGGCGTAACAGGCGCAGGACATGGCCTGCCAATCGGGCAAACCGCGTTCGTGCGACAATTCGCGGATCATCTCTTTGCTCAGCCCGGCCTTGCGCAACGGACTGAAAATTTTCAATTCGTGCAAGGCCTTCATGCCGGGGCGGAAATCCTCGACGTCGTCGGCGTTGGTGCCGTCCATCAGGTGCGGCAGCCCCAGACGCCGGGCTTCATCGCGCAGCCGACCGAAAAGCAAGCGTTTGCACAAATAGCAGCGTTCCGGCGGATTGGCGGCGACGCGCTCATCCTCGAGTTGATCGACGTCGATCAGGTAATGCACGATGCCGCGCTCGCGGCAAAAGTCGATCGCTTTATCGGCCTCGAAGGCGGGAAACAACAAGCCGGTGACGGTTATCGCCACCGGCTTGGTTTTTTGTACGGCAAAGGCGACGTCGAGCAGAAAGGTACTGTCCACGCCGCCGGAAAAGGCGATCAGCGCCCCTTCGCGCTCGGATAACAGAGCCCGTAAACGTTCATAAGCGGCATGCGCCTCATCCATCCAACGCTTCCAGGTAGGCCTCCAAACGCGAGTTGAATTGTCCTTCGCTGTACATGCGTTCGTCGGCGATGTCGCCCTCGATGACCACACCTTGTTTGCCGGTGCGGCGGGTCAGTTCGGCGGCCAGATCGTACTGACCGAGCGAATAGGCTTTGCACGAGCGCGCCGAATGCATGATGAACCCGTCGCAGCCGAAGTCGTTCATCAGGCCTTCGAGAATATCCACCCGCTTTTCGAAGCCGCGGTTGATGTACGGAGCCAGATAATTTTCCGCCATCGCCTCGAAGGGATCGCCCTCGGTCATGTCGCGTTCCATGCCCCAACTGGCGGTGTAGGTCGAGGTGACCACCGCCGCACCGTATTCGGCCAGTTTCTGATACAGATGCTTGGTCGCGTACCACATGGGGATGTTGTCGAACAGCAGCCGGTGGCGTTCGCCGTCGACGGCCGCAACGCCCTCGGCCACGCGCTGTTCCAATTCGACCTGCAACTCTTTGTAGTAATCCACGGTCTGCTGCTCGCCGCGCAAGGTGACGATCGGCGCCATGTGGAAGAAGCTGTCGATGCTGCTCATCGGCGTCGGTTTGGTCTTGAGCGTGTCGAGGCATTTCTCCCAGGTGAGGATCGCCTCGCGCGAACGCAGAAGCACCTGGAAGAGTTTTTCCTCGTCGAGTTTCGTCCCGGTGATCGACTCGAGCGTGGGCACCATTTCGCGCAACTGCTGCGCGACGTACTGCACGGCGGTCGGCTCGATGGCGCCTTCCATGAAAGGATGATCGACCATAACCATCGGCGCGTTGTAACGGCGCGCCTGAATCTCGTACCACTTGGTGACCGTCTTGCAGATGTTGTTCGAGCACACCAGCAAATCGGGCTTGGGCAGACCGGCGATCGGGCTGATGCCGCTTTCGGCCTGGCCGACGTCGGCGCGGAAATAGGCGCACAGGTCGGGAGAAAAACCGAGTCCTTCGGCGATGCCGCACAACTGACCACCCATTTTGGAAGCGCCGACCATCGCGCCGTGGTTTTCCGGATAAATGGGGATGATATCGAAGGCCAACAGCAATTCGACCGGCCCGCCGGAGGTGATCCAGCCGATTTTCCGGTTGTTGGCGTCGGCGTTTTTCGCGCCGAGGTAATAGATCATCATCATGTTCTTGAGCGTTTTGATCGCTTGGATTTTCTTCGGGTCCGCCATGGTCACACCCCCTCGCCGATCTGTTCGAGGAACGCTTCCAGGCGCGTGGCCGCCGCTCCCTCGACCTTGTCCACCAGATCGCGCTCCAACAGCAGGTTGGCAATCTTCGCTTCGTCCAGCAGGCACTTGATGTCCGGGTAATCGAACGCTTCGGGATCGCAGAACTTGAGCCGGGTGAAGATCACGCCGTCGGCTTTGAGCGCTTGCGCACGCTCGAGGACGTACTGCGCGCGGCGGCGGTCGGCGTGGTGCAACGAACTGCACGGCGGCGCGGCAAGCAACCGGTTGACGATCGCTTCGAGCGGATCGCCATTGGTCACGCAATCCACGGCCATCGTGCGCCAACCAAGACCGAGGTCGTCGCCGACGATGTGGCCGCCGGCGTCTTCAACGGCCTGCAGAGCGTCGAACGGCGCGGCGGTCATGCCCACCAGCATCACCTTGGGACCGGTGAAATTTTCCACCTGAATCGACGCGGTCACTTCGTTGAGCAGCGCGGTCGTCGCCGGACCGATATCGGCCAACGCACCCTGTATGGCCCGGTAAATATCGGCCGCCGGCAACGACGTTTTGCCCGCCGCCAGTTTCTCCAGCAAGGCACGCACGGCGGCGCGGAAGGCGTCGGCCACGGCGATCGCTTGCTGCAGATCGTCTTTGCTGATCGACTTGCCGGTGAAGGCCTCGATCCCTTCGATCACCCGGGCAATTTCGCCGCGTAGATACGGCCGGGCCGCCGGGCTGTCGGGATTTTGCGTCATGCGGAAATAGGCGCTGAATTTTTCGGGGAACAGATAGCGGTAAATGCCGGCGCTGTTCTGGATCGAATCGCAGGTGGCGCTGGCGAAGACCATGCCGTCGGCGTCGATCCTTTTCGCCAGCAGCATTTCGAAAGTCGATTTGACGAAGCTGCAAATATAGGGCGGAAAATGCGCGTCGGCCAGCGTCGAAGCGACGGGGAAGCCCCACCATTCACTGGCGCGTACGCCCCCGGCCAACAGGATCTCGTAGGGGAACCACATCGGAAATACGGCGATCAACGGGCGCTCGTCCTTGTTGAGCGTCGGTTGCTGCGCCAGAGCGTGAAGTTGATCGAGTGCGGTCATGCAATCCTCCCGTTCGAATAACGTGGAATGAGCATTGTAGAAGCAGCCCGTGCGCCCCGCAAGCTGGCGCTTACCGAACTTTTTTAACGTCCACGCGCCACTCCTTTTTCGCCGGATCGACCGTCACCAACAGGAAATGGTAATAGCCCGTGGGCAGCAAATGCCCGCCGCCTCCGCCCGTCGTGAAAAAGGAAATGTCGCGAATGACTTTGCGTTGAAACAGATGTTCGTGGCCGCTGAAAACGGCGGCGGTGTTCTGCTCGTCGAGTTCGCGCGCCAACTCGGGCTTGTCCTGTCCATATTTGCCGGTCGGATCGAGCTTCATGATTTCGGAGCGAAACACCGGCCGATGCAAAAAGGCAAACAGCAAAGGCTGCGGATCGTCGGTCAGCTTGCGCCACGGTCGCGCGCGCAACCATTGCCATTGCGCCGCACCCAAATCCCAGCGGCGATAATCCTGGCCGTCCGCTTCGGAATCCAGCAGCAGGAAGACGGTATCGTGCTCGACAAACACCCGGTGGCGCGAGCCGAAACGTTCGTCGAAGCCTATCGCCAGCGCCGGATGCTCAACATCATGATTGCCCGGCACGGCGTAAACGCGCTTGTGCGCCGCCCGCAACGGCGCAATGAGCTTGTCGAAACGCCGCCAGGCGGCTCGCGCTTTTTCCGGCGTAGGCTGCGGCACGGTCACCAGATCGCCGACCAGGACGACAAACTCGGCTTCGCTTGCGGCGATCGCGGCAATGATGCGCTGTGAAACCGGCCGATAATTTTCATCGTCGCGCGGCGGTTGAAAATCACCGGCCACGGCGAATTGAAAGGTGTCGGCGGCATGGCGGGCGGAACCGGCCCCGAGCAGCAACAACACGCTCAAAGCCAGCAACAGCGCCGCGATGCGTTTCATGAGTCGCTCATTTTTTGCCGGGTGAGGCGCTTGACGCGCCAGACTTTTAAAAAGCCGTCGAGCAACCGGCCGAGGGTCAGTTCGCTCGTCCCACGCCGGCGCTCGATGAAAGTGATGGGCGCCTCGACGATGCGCAGGCGGTGGAATCTCGCGCGGGCCATGATCTCATGCACGATGCTCGGGCCGGCGCTGATCAGCGTGGCGGGCGCGAGTTTTTCCAGCGCGGCGCGCGTGTAAAAGCGAAAGCCGGTGTTGATGTCGCGCACACTCATGCCCAGCACGGTGCGCGCGTACCAGCACGAGAACCGCGTGAGCGCCAGACGGTACCAGGGCCGGCCGAGGTCTTCGCCGCCGGGCACGTGCCGGCTGCCCAGCGCGATGTCCGCGCCGTTGGCCAGGGCGGCCAGCAGCGCGGGAACGAACTTGGGTTGATGAGAAAAATCGGCGTCCATTTCACCGATAAAATCCGCCCCCAGTTCCAGCGCGCGGCAAAACGCTTCGGCTCCGGCATAGCCGCGCCCTTTGTTCGTCGTGCGATGCAGCAAATGCACGCCGGGATCGTTTTGCGCGCGCTCGGCGACGATTTTCCACGTGCCGTCGGGGCTGTTGTCGTCGGCGACCAGCACCTCGACGTCGAGCCGGCGCAGTTGATCGATCAGTTCGCCGATGTTTTCGGCTTCATTATAGGTGGGAACGGTGACGATCGTGCGCGGCATTCAGCGCTCCAGCACGCGCAGACAGGCGGCGACGACCTCGTCGACCTCGATGAGCTGAATCGTGCTTTCCGCCTCGGGCACACGGGCCATGACCTGGTCGCCCACGGGCGCGCGGAAGATTTTCTCGCTGCGCACATCGACGGCGACTTCATGATGCGGCGTGGGGCCGAACAGCGCAACGATCGGCACATTCCCGGCCAGCGCGACGTGCATGGCCATCGTATCGCCGGTTAGCGCCAGATCCAACAGTCCGACCATCGCGGCGAAATGCCGCAGCGGATTGTCGCAGCCCAGATCGACGCAGGCCGAGCCGATCTGCTCGGAAATCCAACTGTTGCGTTCGATCTCGTCGGGCCCGCCCAGCAGGACGATCGTGCCGCCGGTTTTTTCGGCCAGTTCGCGGCCGGCGGCGGCGAATTTTTCCTTTGCCCAACGCTTGCCGGGAAACACGTTGCCCGCGCCGGTGTTCATGCCGATCAACGGCCGACGCACCGCGCCCAGATCATGCAACCGCGCCTGCGCGGCGACCATTTCCTCGTCGGTGAAGCGCAACAAATACAGCTCGCCGGCATCGTCGAGCCTGGCCATTTCATGCGCGATTTGCTGGTAGGTTTTGTCGCATTTTTCGAACTTGAAGTAGTCGCTAAGGCCCAGTAGCAGCGCGTTTTCGCTTTCGGGATTGGCGATGCGCAGCGTGCCTTCGGGCCCCATGATGAAACCGCGTTTGGTTTCGGCCCGGCACGCGGCCATCAGGGCCAGGCAGCGCGGATCCTTGTCGAAGCACAGCGCCAGGTCGAATTTCTCCACCTGCAGGCGCAGGCGCGTTTCCTCGTTGACGGTCCAGAGGCGATCGATGTACGGATTGTTCTCCAACAAGGGCATACTGGGCGGATCGACGACCCAGGTGATGTGGAAATTGCCGTCGGATTTCGGCGTGAGATTCGCCGCCAGACTGGGCAGAATCGAAGTGGTGCGCAGCACGTCGCCCATGGCGCCGACCTTGAAGATCAGCACACGATAGCCCATCGGCAGGTAATGCACGCAATACGGGCAATTTACCCGGTGGACGCACGGTTTTTCTCCGCGATAATGCTTGCAGTCGTAATGTATTTCCTCGTGGATCCAACCCATGGTCGCTCCCTTGATTTTGATGGCTTTCTTTCTAGCAGAAACATCCCGGCGCGTCCATGCAGGCGGCAATTAATCGGTTGTATTTCCGCCTCTGAAAACCTATCCTGATGGGCGGAAAGGAGCGATTGATGGCGCGCGTGTGCCCGCACTGCAAGCGGCTGACGGCCGATGAAGAATTATTTTGTTTGCAATGCGGACAACAGACGGTCGATCCGCTGACCTGGAAATCCATGCGCGCAGCAGTGCAAACTCCGCCCATGCCCGACCGGCCGCCCGCCCCAAAACAAGTGACGCAGCAGATGAGCGACGACTGGGTGAAAATGGGCCTGGGCGGCATGCTGGCGTTTTTCACCTTTTTCGTGGTGTACCTGGTCGTTTACCTGGCGCATGCCTTGTACTGAGGCGGATGATGTTTTTGCGCATCCTGGGAACCTTCCTTTTCGTCGGCGGCCTGATCCTGCTGCTGTTTGGCGCCGTCGGTCACAGCGACACTCCGCGACAGGCGATTCAGATCGCCTTCGCCGGTTTTTTGCTCTGGGTTTTTGCGATTTTGTTCATCGCCGTTTCCGGCGGTTCAGCGACAAATAAAAAGCTGCGATCGTCGAAATGATGACACTTTTTTCCGCACCGGCCGGCCATTTGTTCCATTCACGCCGCTGATAATATCCGATAATCAATTGTAATTACGGCCAAATATCGATTTTTCACTATCTGGCATTCTCCTTGCTTATTCCAAAGGACGAAGGAGTGTGACCATGGGCATCGAACGATTCCTTTTCGGCGATCCGGCGATTGCCTCATTGCAGCGCAGCCTGGATGTGCAAACATTGCGCAGCGAATTGGTCGCGGCCAATCTCGCCAATGTGGATACGCCCGGCTACAAGGCTCGCGACGTGGATTTCACCAAGGTGTTGGCCACCGAAGAGAAGCGCCTGGGCGGCAGCCTCTCCATGGAAACCTCCGACCCGCGCCACCTATCGGCCGGCGACGGCGGTTCGATTCCCATCGAAGTGCAGGAAGACGACGAGTCGAACATGCGCGTGGACGGCAACACGGTCGATCAGGACAAGGAACTGCAAAAGCTGGCCGAAATTCAGCTCCTTTACGAAGCCTCCATCACGGCGATCACCCGCAAGTTCACCTTGATTTCCGACGTGATCAACAACGCGAAGATCTAACTCAGTCCGAAGAGGGATTGTACAGCCGGTCGTACTCCTGCATGGCGTACCGATCGGTCATGCCGGCGATGTAATCGCAGATCGTCCGCTCCAACCCTTGCACCTCCACCCGTTTGCGGAATTGCACCGGCAGCAGCGAATTTTGTTCGCGATAGGCCTTGAACAGGCTGCGGATGCAGTGCATGGCGCGGAAGGTCAGATGTTCCAGGTTGTAGTGGCGATACATGTGATGGAAAAGGTAATTGTTTAGCTGATGCCGCTTGTCTTCCATCTCGGAAGACCAGCCGACCAAGATCTTGTTGACCTCGCGGATGTCCTCGATCGAACGGATTTCGTACTCGGCCAACTGTTTTTTAGTCTGCTCGACCAGATCGATGATGAAACGGCCGATCAACGTGCTGATGGCCATGTGGCGCAGTTGATGCTCTTCGATGGCGCCGTATTGGGCAAGTACCTGATCTTCCGTTTCGCTCCAGATCGCCACGTTTTCGCGCAGATGGCGCCGGTCGAGCATCCCCGATTTGAGTCCGTCGTCCAGGTCGTGGTTGTGATAAGCGATCGAATCGGCGCAGTTGATCAGTTGCGCTTCGAGCGTGGCGACCATCTGCGGTTCGTACTCGACCAGGGCCTCGTCGTCCGGATGATCGAAGTACGTGGCGTGTTTGATGATGCCCTCGCGCGCCTCCCAGGTCAGATTCAAGCCGGGAAACGTCGGATAGCGATCCTCCAGCAGAGTCACGATGCGCAAGCCCTGCACGTTGTGCTCGAAGCCGCCGTGATCGGTCATCAAACGGTTGAGTTCCTGCTCGCCGGCGTGTCCGAAGGGCGTGTGGCCCAAATCGTGCGCCAGGGCGAGCGTTTCGGTCAATTCCAGGTTCAGCCCCAGGCGTTTGGCGATGCCGCGGGCGATTTGCGCCACTTCGATCGAGTGGGTCAAACGCGTGCGGTAATAATCGCCCTCGTGAAAAATGAAGACCTGGGTTTTGTACTCCAGACGGCGAAAAGCGGCGCTGTGAATGACGCGGTCGCGATCGCGCTCATAAGCCGGACGATCATCGCGAAATTGTTCGGAATATTGGCGTCCACGCGTGGTTTCCGAACGGGCGGCATAAGGCGCCAACTGATAGCGATCCATTTTCGCCTCTCCTGTCGTTCTCACAATAACCCATTCATAGACAAATGCCGCGCCCTCCGCGGTGCGCGGCTTTTGCGGAAGGACGTGATCCTTCCCCCCTAAAATTCATAGCTTACTTTGAGCTTTGTTGACGCTCGCTGTCAAGTGTTTCTTTCAAACGGTCGATCATCCGCGTTTTGTGCGTGCCGGCCCAGTAGAGGCGGCCGCATTGCGGACACCGGCGGAACGTCTTGCGCGTGGCGAAGACAAAGGGCGGCACCAGACCGCGCACGCTTTCGGTCTCGACGTCGACCACCGGCACATTACAGACGGAACAAACGGATAAAAACCTTTCACATTCAATAGAAAGAGAATATTCCATTATTACCTGCTTTAACTGTTGAGTTATATCATCCGATTTTATAAACAGAATTTCGTTTTTTTCAATAGCAAGGAATTTCGTATTTTTTGTTAACAAAGTGCGCGTATCTTCTTTTATCGCAAGCAGAATTTCTTCCACATCCGACGAATCGAGGGTGCGGCAATCGTAACCCAGCAGCCGCAGCCATTTGGCCAGCCGTCCGACGGTTTTATCGGCCAGGAAACGTCGTTCGCTCATGGCGGCAGTGTAGCATATATCGCCGCGCGCCGGGACGGATCAAGGAGCCTTTTTGCGCTTTTCGAACTTGATCTTCAGCGGCGTGCCGGTGAAGTCGGCCGCCTCGCGCAAACGGTTCATCAGGTAGCGCCGGTAGGAAAAATGAACGCCGGCCGGGTTGTTGGTAAAGATGACGAAGGTCGGACGCCGGATGCCGATTTGCGTGATGTAATACAGCTTCAGCGGCTTGTTGGCGGCCATCGGCGGAGCGTGGTGCGCGATCGCCTCTTCCAGGCAGCGGTTGAGCGGCCCGGTGGGGATGCGGCGCAATTGGTTTTCGCGCACGGTGTTGATGGTGGAAAACAGGTCGTCGAGCCCCTTGCCCGTCAAGGCGCTGCCGAAGAGGATCGGAATCCACTCCAGGCCGCTCAGGCGCCGGTTGAGGTCGCTGAGCACTTCCCTGCGCCATTTTGGTTGATCCTTCATCAGGTCGATTTTGTTGAGCACCAGGATGATACCCCGCCCGCGCTCCTCGGCGTAGGAGATGATGCGCATCGTTTGATCGTTCATCGGCTCGGTCACGTCGTGCAGCACGACGGCGATGTCGGTGCGGTCCAGCGCCTGCAGCGCCTTGACGACCGAGAATTTCTCGACCACGTACGACACCTTGCCCTTGCGGCGGATGCCGGCCGTGTCGATGAGCACGTAATCGTTACCGTCGAGGGTGAAGGGAATGTCGATCGCGTCGCGCGTGGTGCCGGGGATATCGCTGGTGATCAGCCGTTTTGCGCCCAGGATGCGGTTGATGATCGAGGATTTGCCGACGTTCGGGCTGCCGACGAAGGCCACTCGCGTGGCGCGCGTTTCGCTGTCCTCCTCGGCCTGATCGACGTCGGGAAAATCGACGGCGATTTTATCGAACAGCTCCATGACGCCGCGCTTTTCCCGTGCGCTGATCGGATGCAGTTCCTCGATGCCCAGGCGGTAAAACTCGTACACGAGATTGTCCAGACCGTCGGCGTCGATTTTGTTGACGACCCAGAAAACCGGTTTTTCGAAACGGCGCAGCTTTTCGACGATATCCATATCCTCGGCGGTCAGTCCTTCGCGACCGTCCATGACAAAGCAGATCACCGCGGCGTTTTCCAGGGCGAAGTCGACCTGATCGTTAACGTCGCGGGTCAGTTCGTCGGTGTGCACCGTCGAGAGTCCGCCGGTGTCGACCAGAGTGAAATGCTTGTTGCGATGTTTGACGTCGGCGTAATGCAGATCGCGCGTGACGCCGGGCGTTTCCTGCACCAGCGCCTTACCCTTGCCCGCCAAGCGGTTGAACAAGGTGGATTTGCCCACGTTCGGGCGGCCGACGATGGCGACCAGCGGCAGACTCATTCGTACCCCATTTCGCGCAATTTGGCTTGCGAGCGCGTCCAGTCCTTTTTCACTTTGACGAACAATTCGAGATAGACCTGCTTGCCGATGAACGCTTCGATTTTGGCGCGGGCGTTGGAGCCGATTTTCTTGAGCATCTCGCCGCCCTTACCGATGATGATGCCCTTCTGCCCTTCGCGTTCGACGAAGATCGAGGCGAGAATCTCGATCACCTTGCCCTTGTCCTTGAACAGTTCGATGAGCACCGCCGAGCTGTAGGGGATCTCCTGCTTGGTCAGATGAAACACCTGCTCGCGGATCATTTCGCCGACGATAAAACGCTCGGTGGCGTCGGTGAGTTGCTCGGCCGGATAGTACATCGGCCCCGGCGGCAGCATCGCGGCGGCCTCGGCGACCAGGCGGTCCAAACCGTCGCGACGCGTGGCGCAGGTCGGCACGATCGCCTGAAACGGATGCAGCGCCATGTAGCTTTCGATCAGCGGCAGCAACTTGCGCTTGTCGACTTTGTCCACCTTGTTGATCGCCAGCACCACCGGCCGCTTGAGATGCGGCAGGCGTTCGATCAGGGACATTTCGGTGCGGCGCGGTTCGTCGGGCTCGACGACCAGCACGATGCCGTCGGCGTCGGCGATGGCGCGTTGCACTTCGCGGGCGAGAAAAGCGTTCAGACCACGCTCATCTTTGACCATCCCGGGCGTGTCCAGAAAGATGATTTGATGATCCGGCGTCGTGTGAATGCCCAGGATGCGGTTGCGCGTCGTTTGCGGCTTGGGCGTGACGATGGCCAGTTCCTCGCCCATGATGCCGTTGAGCAGCGTCGATTTGCCGACGTTGGGGCGGCCCAGGAGAATCACGTAGCCGGATTTGAAATTTGTGTTTTGCTCGCTCACGTGGTTGTCTCCTCCGCTTCCGCATGCAAACGCTGCAAGGCCATTTTCGCGGCCATTTGCTCGGCCGCCTTTTTACTGCGGCCGACGCCGCTGCCGTAAAGCTTGTTGCGCAAGGTCACCTCGACGGTGAAGGATCGTTCGTGATCCGGTCCGCTGGAATCGACCACCCGGTAGTTGGGCGTGGCCTGCAAGCGGGCCTGCGCCGCTTCCTGCAGCCGGGTTTTGTAATCGCGGAAAACGATCTCCTTGGCGATGCCGTCGAAAATCATGTCGAAATAGCGCTCGACGAAATCGGCCGCCGCGCCCAGCCCGCCGTCCAGGTAGATCGCGCCGATGATCGCCTCGAACACGTCGGCGAGCAACGAGCCCTTTTCGCGTCCGCCGGTTTTGTCCTCGCCGTAGCTGAGCAGAATGTACTGCCCGATGCCCAACCGCCGCGCAATGCCCGCGAGCGTCTTTTTATTGACCACGCTGGCGCGCATGCGCGAGAGGTCACCCTCGCGATGATCCGGGTAGCGCTCGATGAGCATGTGCGAAACGATCAACTCGAGTACGGCGTCGCCGAGAAACTCCAGGCGTTCGTAGTGATCGTCCAACCCCTTCTCGTTGGCGTAGCTCGAGTGCGTCAACGCCTGCGCGAGCAACGCCGGGTTGTTGAAGTGGTGGCCGAGCGCCACGAACAGTTCTTCCATTCGATTCCGATCCAAGGGACCTTCCTTCTTCATTTGCCAACGCATCGGTAACAAAGAGATAATTCGCTGTCAACGAGCATTTGCCTTCCGTGGCCATTTGCGGTAACTATTGCTTCCCTAAACGAGGAGAAACCGATGACCCGATTTCATCCGTTCATATACATCATCCCGCTGCTGGCGGTGTTGATTTTTTCCGCCTGCACCGACGAGGACAACGATATTTCGCTCGAACCCGAGCTGTTCGCCGAGACCTTCGCCTTTACGCCCAATCCGGCCTTCGACGGCGAAACCGTCATTGGCTACGTGGCCTGGGAAGATCCCAACGGCGACTTCGCCAAGCCCAAGCTGTCGCTGGTTCTCGAAAACGAATACGGCGACTACCGCTCGATTCCCTATGAGAACCTGACCGTCAAAGGCCACACCAAAGGCGTGCTGACCTTCGAGATTACCGTCACCCGGGACGACGAAGGCGAGATCACCCTGTTCGCCTTCGACGAAGCCGGCAACCAAAGCGACGAGATCACCACGCTGCTGTATGTCAGCCCGCTACCGGGCCAGGAATAATCACAGCGGCTCGCCGCGCAACGCCCCCTCGGTTACGCCGACAATGCGCACGGCCGCTTCCTCGCCGATCGGCAAGGCTTTCTCGATGACCACCGGCAGATAATTGCGACCGGCGCCGTGCGCGCGCCCTTGATCGTCGATCCGCTCGATCAACACGACCTCTCGGCCGCCTACCTGTCCGGCCAAATGCTCGCGCCGGATTTCCGCGCCGATTTCCCGCACGCGTTCGGCCCAGGTCAACACCGTGGCGCGCGGCGCCTTATCCGTCATGCGCGAAGCCTCGGTGCCCGGCCGATCCGAATACGGGAACACGTGCAGATGCGGAATTTGCAGCCGGCGCAGCGTCTCGACCGTTTCGGCGAAGGTTCGTTCATCCTCGCCCGGGAAACCGACGAGCACATCCGCGCCGATGGTGATGCCCGGCACGCGGGCGCGGCATTCGGCGACGATGGCTTCGTACCGCGCCAGATCGTACGGGCGGCGCATGGCCCGCAAAATGCGGTCGCTGCCGCTTTGCAACGGAATGTGCAGGTGCGGACAAAATCGCCCGTCATCGGCCATCAGCGCCAGCAGATCGTCACTAACCTCCAAAGGCTCCAACGAGGAAAGACGCAGACGCGGCAGCGCGGTATCGTTCAACAACCGCCGGCACAGCGCGGCCAGGTCGAGCGCGGCGGTAAGGTCCTGCCCGTACGCCCCCAGGTGGATGCCGGTGAGCACGATTTCCTTCTGCCCGCGGGCGAGCAATTCGCGCGCCGCGGCGAGCACGTCGTCGGGCGGCACGCTGCGGCTGGGCCCGCGCACGAGCGGGATGATGCAATAGGCGCAATGCGCGGGGCAGCCCTCCTGCACTTTGAGAAACGAGCGCACGTGATCGGCGATGAGCACCGCGCCGCCGGCTTCGACCGCGCAGGATTGCGCCACGTCGGCCACCTGCCACTGCGGGCGCGCGGCGGTCAGGTTTTCGATTAACTGTAGCAGGTGCGGTTTTTCCGCATTGCCGGTCACCAGATCGGCCGCGGCGAAGGCGTCGGCTTTCCCGCCGCCGGAGACTGGGCTGCAACCGGTGACCACCACCAGCGCATCGGGATTGCTCCGGCGCGCGCGGTTGACCATCTGCCGCGAACCGCGTTCGGCCCGGGCGGTGACGGTGCAGGTGTTGATCACGCACACCTCGGCCGGTCCCGGCCAGGCGACGATTTCGTAGCCGGCGGCGACGAAGGCTTGCTCCAGGTAGGCGGAATCCACCTGGTTCACCTTGCAGCCCAACGTGGCGAAGGTCGCGCGCTTCATGCTCAGACCGGGAAGCGTTTCGGTTCGGCGGAGGCGAGAAAATCGAGGGTTTCGCTTTTGCCGGCGATGCCCTCCCGGCCGCCGAGTTTGCGGCACTTGAGCGCGCTGGTCGCTGCGGCCAGGCGCAAAATTTCTTCGATTTCCCATCCCCAGATCAGCCCGGCGGCGAAACCCGAGTGCCAGATGTCGCCCGCGCCGGTGGTGTCGATCACCTCGACTTCGAAGGCCGGCGTATGGATGAAACGATCCTCGACCAGCGCCAGCGAGCCGTGCGCGCCCATGGTCATGGCGACCAGCGGCGCGTTGTGACGATCGCGAATCGCCCGTAGCGCGCGCTCGCCATTGCTGTCGCCGGTGTAGATTTTCGGGAAGTTTTCGTCGCACAGAATGTAATCGGTGAAGTCCAGCAGCGTTTCCACGTCGGGCAGATCGCGCTCGACGTCGAGCACCACCGGAATGCCTTCCTTGCGCGCCCATTTGGCCGCCTGGATTGTCGCCGGGATGTTGTGCGCGTCGGCCAGCAGACACCCGCCGGAAGCGATCAGGTCGCGGCTGAGGTCTTCCGGATAAATCTCCAGCCCGGGTTCGCGGATGTAAGTAATTGTGCGCTCGCCGGTGCCCTCGTCGATCCAGATCACCGCCACCTGATTTTGCGTGTGCGGCGCGACGAGGCTGCCCATGGTGTCCACGCCTTCCTTGCGCAGACTTTCGCGGGCGAACTCGCCCTCGGGCGTGTCACCGAATTTGCCGATGTAGCGGGCGCGCAAACCTAGTCGCGCCAGGCCGACCGCCGCGGTCGCCGCCTGCCCGCCGCCCTCGCGAATGAGACGATTGAGCCGCGTTTTCGTGTTGGCGCGCGGGAAATCGTCCATCAGACAAAGGATGTCGCAGGAGTTGTAGCCCAGACACACCGCCTCGAACGGTTGATTTTCCTTAATGGGTACCGGTGGTTTCATGTTGTTCTCCGCCGCCAGCGATTGTCCGTAACCATCGTATGATAAAAGCCGCTCGCGGCGTTGGCAATTATCGATTGAAGGCGTCCGATCAATGCCGGTGCGGATGGTCGGTTTCCAGCGGCGGGCGCGGTCGTTGTTTGCGCATGATCACGCCCCCGTTGGCGCAGGCCTTGGCGCATAGACCGCAACCGAAACACTTCGCCAGATCGACGGCAACGCGATTCGCGACGATCGTGCGCGCTTCCCACGGGCACACGGCCAGGCAATCGCCGCAGGCGCGGCAGGCTTCGGCGACCGTCTCGGCCACGTACTCACCGCGAATCAGCGGGAAGCCTTCCTGTCCGAACGTCTTGTTGAGGATGAAGGGCACGCAACCGTCGGTGCAGCAATTGCACACGGCGTACTCGTTGACGCCCTCGGCCGTCGGGCAATGCACGAAAACCATGTGCCACATGCCGTCGGCGGCGCAGGCGTTGACGATGTCTTTCGCCTCTTGCTTGTCGATCATGCGGTAATCGTGCGGGAACGCCTTGGTGAACGCGTGCGTACCGGTGCGGATGACGATGTCGGTTTCCAGCCGGTGGTTGCACTGTCCGTGCGCGACGCGACACCGGCACGGGCCGACGGCGATGGCGGTCGCCTGTTGGTCGATCAACTCCAGCACGTGCTCGGTAAGCATCGGATGGCCGGTGTCGACAAACCGCCCGACCGGATAAACGACCAGGTTTTTCATCAGCGCACGCAACACGGGATTTTCCGACAGCATCTTCCATTGGCCGCGCGTGGCGCGGTAGCCCAAACGCAGAAACGGGATCTCGCCGTAGCGGGCCAGCAGGTACAGCAGGTATTTGCGCAGGGGATTTTGTTCGTGCACGAGCAGGTGTCCGATCAAAAAGATCGGCACCCACTCGTTGACGAACGGATCCATGAAATCCTTAGAATTTGAACGACGCGGTCAGCGACGAATAGATAAAGTGACCGCCCGCCTCGTAGCGCGGATACAGCGGATTGGTTTCCGGATCATCCTCGTCCATATCGCCTTCGTCTTTGTTCACCGAACGCGTGGACACGATGTGGTCCATCATCGACAGATCGATGGAAACCAGGTCGCCGCGCGGACCGCCGAAATTGCCGCCGAAGCCGAAGCTGACGATGCTGGTCGGCGCATCGATGATCGTGGTCGTGCCCTTCTGGGCGTCGGCCGCGGAGGATTCGAAGGCGTAGCCGGCGCGCAGGGCGAGGAATTTATAGGGTTTCACTTCGACGCCGAAACGCGGCGTCCAGGTGTCGTTGAAGTCCGGATCTTCGACATCGAGAATTTCCGGGCGCTCGTAGTCGAGGCCGGCCTCGGCCATCTGTTTGAAGTTAAGGTTGATGTTGGGGAACGGCGCTTCATAGGCGGACCAGTTGTTCCAGCTCAGTTCGGCGGTGAGTAACACGTGCTCGTCGGGCTCGCCGGCCACCGCGAAGGTCAGGCGCCGCGGAATGAAGTTGTACTTGGCTTCGTACTCGATTTCAACGATGCCGTCGGGATCGGAGGGCACCAGTTTCTGCTGCACGGTTTTGTTGAAGTAGCTGTAGCTCTGGCCGGAGTAAACCAGACCGAAGCGCAGGAATTCGTGCGAACGAACGTAGAAGCCGAAGATCGGCGAAGCCTGGGCGGAAAGTTCGCTGGTCGCCAGGGTATCGGCATAGGCGCCCTCGCCGTCGATCGGCACGTCGGTCCAGGTGGAGCCGAACGGATCGATGGTGATGCGCGCGGCTACGCCCAAACCGAAGTTGGAGGCCAACTGCACAGCGGCGGCCGGCAGCAGCGTCATGCCGAAAATGCCGGTGTCGTAATCGAGGAAATACGGCCGGTTTGCGGTGAAAACCTTGCGGCGGCTTTTGCCGTCGACCGGCACCTGCATGCCCAGACCGAGGAAAACGAGATCGTACAATCCACCGGAAACGCCCATGTTGATGAACTGCGACGCCTCCAAGGAACGTGCATCGCGCACAATGTCCGGCGCGGTTTTGCTGTCGCCGCCGTCATCCTGCAGCTCGATGTTGAGCGCGGGCACGGTGAACGAAAAACCGCCAAAGGCGCGAATCTGCTTGGATTCAATCAGAGCGCCGGGATTGTAGAAGGTCGCCTCCGGACCTTCGGCAAGCGCGGTATAGGCGTTAGCCAAACCGGTAGCGCGACTATTAAAACCGAACAATTCAAGTTGGTGCGCGCCGGCAAGAGCCGGAATCAGGCAAACCAAAGTGATTACAAATACAGTCCCAACCACTTTATACATCGTAAACTCCCAATGCATTCTCGGCGTAAGATGCAAAATGATATCATCGGTTTTCAAAGGTGTAAAGCAAGACAATTAGGTTTTTTCATGTACCCAAACGACGCTCGGCAACCACCGGTTTCGTTTTGCTTTCCGCTCGATTTCCCGATAAATTGGACGGAGTCAATTCACTGCGTTCGATGGAGGGGAGGAAAATAGCCATGCGGGCAAAGACAAAAATTATCCTCAGTGTGTCGCTCCTACTGGCCGCGCTGAGTCTGGCCGTGGCCGCCGAAATGAAGGGTACGCCCATCGTTCCCGGCACGGTCCGTGTCGAGCAGTTCATCGGGCCGACGATGTGCGGCGAATGCCACGACATGATCCTCGACGAATGGAAAGGCTCGATGCATTCGCTGGCCCTGGAGGACCCGGTCTATCAAGCGTTGGCAAAACATTTCTACAAAAACGCTCCGTCGGACCTCGCGCGGCGCGAAGGCGAAATGTGCATCAAGTGCCACGCCCCGGCCGCCTTCGCCGGCAATTTGATGACCAACCCCGGCCAGCCCTTCGCCACGGCGATCGAATCGAAGGTCAACGGCATTTTCTGCGATTACTGCCACACGGTCAGCGGCCTGAAGGAAACGAAGAACACGGGACATTTGATCGACCCGGGCGAAAGCGAAGACGACATGGGCGTCAAGCGCGGTCCGCGTAACGACGGTTACAGCGAAATGCACGGCCTGGAATTTTCCGCGCTGCACACCGAGGCGCGGTTCTGCGGCGGCTGTCACAACGTCACGCACGTCGTGCTGGAAACGCCGCTGGAAACGACCTACACCGAATGGGAGCAAGGTCCGTATTACACGGGCGATCCGGCCACGACGATCACCTGCCAGGATTGCCACATGCGCCAGGCGTTGGGCACGCCGGCCACCGGCAAGACCGCCCGTCCCGACCGCCCCGGCAAATCGGCCGAGGACGGCATGGATCGCCCGCACGTGTGGCGGCACAACATCGTGGGGGCCAACACGTTCCTGCCCGGCGGCGATCGTCCGCAAATGGCGCGTGAGCGGCTATTGAATGCCGCTTCGCTGGAAGTGACATCCGGCAAGGATGACGGTCTGGTGCGCGTACAGGTGAAGGTGATCAACGACGGCGCGGGGCACTACCTGCCGACCGGCGTGACCGAATTGCGCCAAATGTGGCTGGAGGTCGTCGCGACCGATCCGACCGGCAAGACCGTTTTTTCCTCGGGCGTACCGCTGAAGAACGGCGCGCTGCCCGACGACACGGTGCTGTATCACATGGCCCTGGGCGACGCGAACGGCCGGCCGACCTTGAACATCACCACGGCCGATCGCGTGCTGCACGATTACCGCATCGCGCCCGGCGGCTTCCGGCTGGAGACGTTCACTTTCGCCGCGCCCAAAAAGGCGAAGAAATTGAATGTCGCGGCGCGCCTGCGCTATCGTAGTCTGCCGCAGCAAGTGCTGGACATGCTGGGCGATGACACGCCGAAGGTCGAGATCATCGACATGGTCGCGGCAAAAACGGAAGTGAAGCTTTAATTTTAGAACCGCGCCTGCACGGCAACGCTGAACGTATCGCCCGCGCCGATCCCGCGCCCCCATACGGCGAGCGCGTAACCGAACGAAACGCGGAAACGATCGTCCAGGGAACGCAGACCGATGCTCGGCTCGACTTCACCCAACGCCGACGAATAGCGGACCATCGGATTGCGCCAGTCTTCCGCGTGATCGGTGCCGGTGGCGGCGGCGTGGCCGAACAACGCCACGTTGAGAAAGCCCATCCCGTAGGCAAATCCGGCGTCGGCCCGATAGCGCCACTGCTCGGTGTATTGTCCCTCGCGAATGCGATAACCGCCCTCCAGATTGACGTACGCGGGCATGTGCACGAACTGCCGATGGAGCACCAGACGCAGATCGTAGGCGGGCACGCCATCGCCGATGGGACATTCGGTATCGATGCTTTCGTAGGCGTAGGGCGCCAGGAACGTCGCCTGCACGCCGACGCCCAGCGGTTCGTGGATGATCCAGGTCCGCAAACCGGCCTTGATGTCGCCCAGACCGGCGCTGGTCCAATCCTCGTCGTGGAAGGTCGCGGTAAGGTAGTCGTATTCCAGTCCCAGAAGCACGTCGAGCCGGTCGATCAACCGGAGAGAGGAATCCAGCGCCAGCCGATGGTTGACGAATTGTTCGTCGTAGCCGAAATCGGACCGCGAACCGTCGTTGTCCCACCATTGTTCGACGTTAAGTAACCGATAATTCAGTAAAAACTCATAATCAGGCGCCTGTTGCGCATGCGCCGCGGTGACGGTGGCCAAGGCAACTACCAGACTCAGCAACACGATTTTCTTCATGCTTATCGACCTACACTTAAAGAATGAGGTAGAGTATCGCGAAACTCGGACGGCAACAATGCTCTAATGAATTTACGGCGTTCGTCCGATGGATTTTAAGAGAAAATGAAGGAGGATACGTGTACATCTCGTCGACCGGGCCGCCCACCATTCCCGCTACCGCTACCGCTGCGAAAAATCAACAGCAGCAAGGCGAAGGTGCGGTAAATGAGGAACAGGGCAAAGGCGCGGTCAAATCGGAAAAGGAACTGCCGGAAAACGAAAAGCGCGAGGTGGAAAAACTCAAGCAGCGCGACCGGGAGGTCCGGCAACACGAACAAGCCCACATGGCCGCCGGCGCCGGATTGACCGGCGGGGCGAATTATTCCTATCAGGTCGGTCCGGACGGCAAACGCTATGCGATCGGCGGCGAAGTGAGCATCGACGTTTCGTCGGAAAAAGATCCGCAAGCCACAATCATCAAGATGGGTCGCGTCAAACGGGCCGCCCTGGCCCCGGCCGATCCATCGGGAGCCGATCGGGCGGTCGCCCGCAAGGCCGACGCGAATATCCGCGCGGCGCAAACGGAACTGCAAAAGGAACGCACCAAGGAAAGCGGCGATTCGCTCCCCGGAGCCAAGGATGCCGCCGCCGAGGACGAGACCAAGGAAACCGGCGAAACGCCGCCTCGCGGCTCGCTGATCGATATCTCCGTGTGATGTTCTTTGGCGAAAGCCCGCCAAACTCCCATCGACAATTTTCCTGAAACAATTATATTTTTTCGCGTTTGCCAATGGACGTATTCGACGGGAATGTCTATAATTTCGCCGTTATCGAAAAATCGAAACAAAAGTTCACTCTGAGATGGTCCGAACCAAAAATTAAAAGTACGGCAAGCGCAACCCGTCAGATGCACATTGAGGGATATTCGCGCCTTATAAGGAGGGGTTATGTCTTCGCAGACGACCGAAAATACCTTCGATACTCGCCGCAAATTGAGCACCCGACACGGTGATTATACATATTATCGTTTGCACCAGTTGGCTGATGACGGCGTCGCCGACATCGATCATCTTCCCTTTTCGATCAAGGTCGTGCTGGAAGGCGTTTTGAGACGCGAAAACGGCGTCACCATCATCCGTGACGACGTGTTGAACCTGGCCAAATACGATCCGAAAAAGCCCTCGCGCGTGACCATCCCCTACATGCCGGCCCGCGTGCTGATGCAGGATTTCACCGGCGTGCCCGCATTGGTCGACCTGGCCGCGTTGCGTAGCGCCATGGCCCGCGCCGGGAAAGATCCCGCGCGCATCAACCCGGCCCTGCCCGTCGACCTGGTCATCGACCACAGCGTGCAGGTGGACCATTACGCCTCGCCGACGGCGCTGGGCGAGAACGCCCGCCTGGAATTTGCGCGCAACCGCGAGCGCTACGAATTTCTGCACTGGGGACAGAAGGCATTCAAAAATTTCCGCGTCGTGCCGCCGGCCAGCGGCATCTGCCACCAGGTGAATCTCGAATACCTGGGCAAGGTTGTGCGCCGGGAAACGGAAAACGGCGAGACGGTCGCCTTCCCTGATTCGCTGGTGGGCACCGATTCGCACACGACGATGATCAACGGCCTGGGCGTGCTCGGCTGGGGCGTGGGGGGCATCGAGGCCGAAGCGGTGATGCTCGGCCAGCCCTATTTCATGATGATGCCCGAAGTGTACGGCTTCCGACTGACCGGCAAACTCGCCAAGGGCGTGACGGCCACCGACCTGGTGCTGGCAATCACCAAGATCATGCGCGACAAGGGCGTGGTCGGGAAGTTCGTCGAATTCTTCGGTCCCGGTTTGACCAACATCACCTTGCCCGACCGCGCGACGATCGCCAACATGGCGCCCGAATGCGGTTCGCGCTGCAACTTCTTCCCGGTCGACGCCGAAACGATCAACTACCTGAGCATCAGCGGCCGTAGCGACGAGGAAGTCGATCTGGTCGACGCTTACTGTCGCGAGCAGGGCTTGTTCCGCACCGATCAAACGGCCGACCCGCATTTCAAAGAGGTGCTGGCGCTGGATCTGGCGACGGTCGAGCCGGCGGTGGCCGGACCCAAGCGTCCGCAGGACCACATCGTCATCAAAAAGATGAAGGCGCAATGGCACGCCGACCTGATCGCACCGGTCGCCGAACGCGGCTACGGCCTGGCCGATTCGCAAACGCGGGCCGTGGCCACAGTGAAATACCCGGACGGCAGCGAGGGCGAACTGCAAAACGGCGATGTGGTCATCGCGTCCATCACCAGTTGCACAAACACGTCGAATCCGTGGGTGCTGCTCGGCGCGGGCCTGCTGGCGAAAAAAGCGGTGGAAGCCGGCTTGACCGTCAAACCATACGTAAAAACCAGCCTCGCGCCCGGCTCGCGGGTCGTCACCCGGTACCTGGACGACGCGGGGCTGACACCCTACCTCGACAAACTCGGCTTCCATACGGTCGGCTACGGTTGCACAACCTGCATCGGCAACAGCGGTCCGCTGGACGAACACATCGTCAAAGCGATCAAAGACGGCAATCTGATCGTCGCCTCGGTGCTGTCGGGCAACCGCAATTTCGAGGGGCGGATCAATCCGCACACGCGCGCGAACTATCTGGCTTCGCCGATGCTGGTGGTCGCCTACGCGTTGGCCGGCTCGATGCACTTCGATCTGATCAGCGATTCCTTCGGCGATCGTCCGACCGGCGTGCCGATCTATTTGCGCGATCTCTGGCCGACCGACGAGGAAATCGCCGAGTTGTTGCCGCATGCGCAAAGGCTGGCCACCTTCAAATCGATCTACGACACCATCCTCACCGGCAACGCGGATTGGAACGCCATCCCGAGCACCGACGAGATGGTCTACAACTGGAACGAGCAAAGCACCTACATTCAGGAGCCGCCGTTCTTCGTCGACCTCTCGCCGGAAACGCGGCCGCTGCAATCTATCGGTAAGGCACGCGTGCTGGTCATGGTCGGCGACAGCGTAACGACCGACCACATCAGCCCCGCCGGGGCGATTCCGGCCGAAATGCCCGCCGGCAAGTATCTTGTCGAACACGATGTGCAGCCGGTTGATTTCAACTCGTTCGGCAGCCGGCGCGGCAACGACCGGGTGATGACGCGCGGCACCTTCGGCAACATCCGCATCCGCAATCTGCTGGCCGGCGGCAAGGAAGGCGGCTGGACGAACTATCTGCCGACCGGCGAAACGATGCCCATCTACGACGCCGCCATGAAATACCGCCAGGCGGGCATCGCCACGATCGTCATCGGCGGCAAGGATTACGGCATGGGCTCCAGCCGCGACTGGGCGGCCAAGGGCACGTTGCTGTTGGGCGTCAAAGCGGTGCTGGCGCAGAGCTTCGAGACGATCCACCGCTCCAACCTGATCGGCATGGGCGTGCTGCCCCTGCAGTTCCGCAACGGCGAATCGGCGCAGAGCCTGGGCCTGAGCGGCAAGGAAATTTTCACCATTCAACTTAATGACGATTTACAACCGGGACAGGATGTCACGGTCGAGGCCGTCGGCGACGACGGCGAAGCCAAGCGGCTGACGCTCATCTGCCGCCTGGATACGCCGGTGGAAGTCGATTATTACCGTCACGGCGGCATTTTGCACATGGTATTGCGTACGATTATGAAACAATAATTTAATAGAGGCGATAAGCGAATGGCCCATCTGAACATCGTTCTGGCCGGCGCGGCCGGTCAGGGAGTGCAGTCGGCGGCGCAAATCCTCGGTAAAACTCTGCAACGCTTGGGGTACCACGTTTACACCACGCAGGATTATCAGTCGCGCGTACGCGGCGGACACAACTACATGCGCATCCGCTTTTCCGATCGGCCGTTGTCGGCGGCGGTGAAACCGATCGACTACCTGCTGGCGCTCAACGAGGAAAGCCTGGATCTCCACCTGCCCCAGCTGACGGCCGACGGACTGGCGCTGTGCATGGTCGAGGATCAAGGCGATACCGAGGATGCGCGGTTGCGCGCGTTGTCCGAGGATATCGGGCCGGCGGCGGCGAAGGGCGCCAAGTTCGTCGGCGTCAAGCTGCTCTCGATGCTCATGACCGCCATCGGCTTTTCGCCCGAGGTCTTGAAGGAATCGGTGAAGCTGCAATTCGGTAAGCGCCTCAAAGCCGAAGTGCTGCAGGCCAACCTCGACGCTATCGAGGCCGTGGCGCGCTCGATGAGCGCCGCCGACATTCACGCCTTGCCCTTTGCACCGGCGCAAACCGCCGAGCATTTGTTCGTCACCGGCAACGAGTGCATCGCCCTGGGGATGATCGCGGCGGGCATCGGCGTCTATGCGGGGTATCCGATGACGCCGTCGACCTCGATCCTCAACTTCCTTGCCGGCGCGGGGGCGAGCGCGGGCATTGCCGTCGAACAGGTGGAAGATGAAATTGCGGCATTGAATCTCGCCGTGGGCGCGGCCTACGCCGGCGCGCGGGCGGCGGCGGGCTCCTCCGGCGCGGGCATGTGCCTGATGAGCGAGGCGATCGGCCTGGCGGGCATCACCGAAACGCCGGTGGTGATCGTCGACGCGCAACGCTCCGGCCCGGCGGTGGGCATGGCCACGCGCACCGAGCAAAGCGATTTGCTGTTCATGTGCCACGCGTCGCAGGGCGAGTTCGCGCGGGCGGTGCTCGCCCCGGCGTTGCACGAGGACGGTTTTTATCTCGCCGCCGCGGCCTTCAACCTCGCCGACCGTTGGCAGACGCCGGTGATCCTGATGGACGACATGGCTTACGCCGACGCCATCCGCACCGTCAATGAGTTCGATCTTGCGCAAGTGACCATCGACCGCGGGGCGATCGCGCCGGAGCCGAACGACGTGACCGTGCTGCGCCGTTTCGACCTCACGGAATCGGGCGTTTCACCGCGTGCGTTCCCGGTGTTGTCCAAGTGGCTGGTGGCGGTCGACAGCCACGAGCACGACGAGGTGGGACATCTGACCGACAACATCGAAAATCGCAACCGGCAGCACGCCAAGCGTTTAAGAAAACTCGCGGGCCTCGCCGCCGAAATGCCGGGACCCGAGATCGTCGGCGACGCCGACGGCACGCTGCTGCTGTGCTGGGGCTCGACCGCCGGACCGCTCCTGGAGGGCGCGCAACGCCTACGCGACCAGGGGCACAAGGTGGGCGTGGCGATCTTCCGTTACCTGTACCCGATGAACGTGGAGAAAATCGCCGCCGCGCTGTCTCCGGCCAAACGCCTGTTGACGGTCGAGGGCAATGAACTGGGGCAACTCGGCCGTTTGCTGCGCATGGAAACGGGCCTCACCGTCGACGGTCACATCGCCAAAACCGACGGCCGTATTTTCACCGTGGACGACATCGTCGAGCTGGTCGAACCCCGGCTGGGAGGTGAGCGATGAGAAGCCCGAACGACTACGATCACTTCGCGCCGGAATGGTGCCCGGGCTGCGGTAATTTCGACATCCTCGTCGCGCTCAAGCAGGCGTTGTACGATTTGAAAATCGAGTCCAACGAGTTGATTCTCGTCACCGGCATCGGCCAGGCCTCGAAAATCGGTTTCACGATCAAGTGCAATCTGTTCGACGGTCTGCACGGCCGCGCCCTGCCCGCCGCGCTGGGCGTGCGCCTGGCCAATCACGAAGCGAAGGTCGTGTCGATTTCCGGCGACGGCTGTTTTTTCGCGGAGGGCGGCAATCACTTCCTTCACACGATGCGCCGTAACGCGGACATCACCGTGCTTGCCGGTGTCAACCGCGTGTTCGGGTTGACCAAGGGCCAGGCGGCGCCGACCTCGGCGCGGGATTACAAAACGAAGATTCACGTCGACGGCACCGGGGCCGAGCCGCTCAACGTTTGCCGACTGGCGCTGGTCGCGGGAGCCACGTTCATCGCGCGCGGATTTTCCGGCGAGCAGACGCAGTTGACCGAGTTGATCAAACAGGCGATCGCCCATCGCGGCGCGGCGGTGATCGACATCAAGAGTCCGTGTGTGTCGTTCAACAAGATCAACACCTATGCGTGGTTCAAACAGCGCGTGCAACCATTGGGTGACGATCACAACGTGACCGATTGGAACGCGGCGATGCAGGCGGCCGAGGAAACCGAGGAGCGCATTTCGACCGGCGTGATCTATCGCGTCGAGCGGCCGGTGTTCGGCGATCACCTGCGCGCGCTCCAGAACGGGCCGATCGCACGGCGCACGGCCGATTTCACGCCCGAACGGGTGCGGCCGTTTTTTGCGCAGTTCAAATAGAACGCCACGCTCCGGCGTGGTTTCATGATGAATGAAGAAAATTACTGCGGGAGGTACAGCGTGCAAATCAACGAGCGATTCGATTACGACATCGTGATCATGGGAGCCGGTCTGGCCGGACTTTCCGCCGCGCTGACCATCGCCGAGCAGCATCCGGATCTGTCGGTGGCGGTGCTCAGCAAAGTGCATCCGGTGCGCTCCCACTCCGGCGCGGCGCAGGGCGGCATCAACGCCGCGGTAGCCGCCGACGACAAGTGGGAAGATCATTATTACGACACGCTCAAGGGCGGCTGGTTTCTGGGCGATCAGGACGCGGTGCGCATTCTTACCGAGCAGGCGCCCAATGCGATTTACCATCTCGATCGCTGGGGCGCGCATTTCGATCGCGATGAACACGGTCATTTCGCGCAACGGCCCTTCGGCGGGCAGCGACGCAACCGCACCTGTTACGTCGCCGATAAAACCGGTCACGCGCTGCTCAACACGCTGTACGAACAAGCGGTGCATCTGAATGTTGATGTGTTCGACGAATGGTTCGTTTTCGATTTGATCCATCACGGTGACGAATTTCTCGGCCTGTTGGCCTTCGCCAACAAGACCGGGACGATCGGCTATTTCGCCGCAAAAACCTGTTTGCTGGCCACGGGCGGCGCGGGGCGCATCTACGGGCAGTCTTCCAATGCGCTGATCAACACCGGCGACGGCATGGCGCTGGCGTTGCGCGCGGGCGCGGCGCTCAAGGACATCGAGTTTTTCCAGATCCACCCCACCGGGCTGCCCAACGGCATTCTGATCACCGAGGGGGCGCGCGGCGAAGGCGGCTATCTGATCAACAAAGACGGCGAACGGTTCATGCAGAAATACGCGCCGCAGTTCATGGAGCTCGCCCCGCGCGATCTGGTCGCCCGGTCGATTCAGCGGGAAATCAACGAAGGCCGCGGCTTCGGGGACGGCTGCGTGCGACTGGACCTGCGCCACCTGGGCGCGGAGAAAATCAAGGCCAAGCTGCCGCAGATCCGCGAGATCGCCATGTACTTCGCCGGCGTCGATCCGATCGAGCAGCCGATTCCGGTGCGGCCGACGGTGCATTACACGATGGGCGGCATCGACGTGGACATCAACTGCGCCGCGCCGATCAAAGGCCTGTTCGCGGCGGGCGAAACCGCCTGCGTCTCGGTGCACGGGGCCAACCGCCTGGGCGGCAACTCGCTGTTGGACGCGATGGTCTTCGGCATCCGTTCAGGCGAAACGATCCCTGCCTACCTGCATGCCGCCGACGGGCCGGACCGTACCGGCGAAGAGGCGTTGCTGGAAGCGGCGATGGATCGCTTCGACGCCTTGTTCGGCGACGGCGGCGAGGACGTGCCCGCGTTGCGCATGGAGATGGAGCGGATCATGGTCGCCAGCTTCGGCCTGTTCCGCAATCAGGAATTGATGGAAAAGGGATTGGCCGAGATAAGCGCGCTGCATCGCCGCTACGCCGACGTGCGCGTCAAATCGACCGACCTGGTGTTCAATCCGGAGTTGATCCGCGCCCTGGAACTGGGCTTCATGCTCGAGGTCGCCCACGCCTGCGCACTGGCGGCGGTCGACCGGCGCGAATCGCGCGGCAGCCATTACCGCGACGATTTTCCGGCCATGGACAACGCTCATTTTCTGCGCCACAGCCTGGTGACGCGCGACGCACAAGGCGCGCTGGCGCTGGCTTATCGCGACGTAACCATCACCGACACCAAGCCGCTGGACGAAATCAAATACTAGGAGAAAACAATGAAAGGTCGCTTTGATATTTTCCGCAAACGGGCCGGCGAAAGCGATCCGTACCGGCAGGAATTCGAGGTCGAGTTGATCCCCGGCATGACGGTGCTCGAAGTGTTTCATGCGATTCAAGCCGAACATGATCCGTCCTTCGCCTATCGCTACAGTTGCCGCGGCGCGATTTGCGGATCGTGCGCGGTGCGCATCAACGGCACGGCCGCCCTGGCCTGCAAAACACAGGCGCTGCCGCTGGCCGAGCAAGGCACGGTGCGCATCGATCCGCTGGGCAACCTGCCCACGATCAAGGATCTGGTGGCCGACTTCGACATTTTCTGGGAAGCCTACGACAGTGTGCGGCCCTATCTGGAGCGCGCCGAGGAAACGCACGACGACGTGATGTTCTGGGCCGACAAGCTCGACGCCAAACAGCTCGACCAGCTCAGCCGCGCGGTCGATTGCATCAAATGCGCGTCGTGTTTTTCCGACTGTCCGAAGCGGGCGGAGGATGAAAATTTCATCGGACCGCAGGCGTCGGTGCAGTTGTTCAAGTTCTACATCGACCCGCGCGACGATCTGCATTCGATGCGCCGGGACGCCGCTTCGTCGCCGGGGGGCGTGGTCGATTGTGACAGCCACGCGAATTGTGTAAAAGTTTGCCCGAAGGACGTGCGCCCGCTGCGGGCGATCAACTTCGTCAAAAAGGAACTTTCCGCCACACAGGAGTGAAGCTGTGAGCAACGATTACCGCATCGAAAAGGATTCACTGGGGGAACTGCGCGTGCCCGCCGACGCGTATTACGGCATCAACGTCGCGCGCGCGCTGGTCAATTTTCCGATCAGCCGGCGCACGATTCATCCGCGAATCATCGACGCCTACTGTTGGATCAAGAAAGCCGCCGCCAAGGTCAATCGGGAAGCGGGCCGCCTGCCGGGCAAGAAAGCCGCGGCGATCCGCAAAGCGGCCGACGAAGTGCTCGCCGGCAAGCTGCGCGGGCAATTCGTGGTCGATATGTTCCAGGCCGGCGCGGGCACGAGCACGAACATGAACGCCAACGAGGTGCTGTGCAATCGCGCGCTGGAGTTGCTCGGCTTCGCCAAGGGCGAGTATACGCAGTTGAATCCGAACGACCACGTGAACATGGGCCAGTCGACCAACGACACCTACCCCACGGCGATGCGGCTGGCGTTGCGGGCGACGCTCGAGGATTTTTATCCGGAAGCCGAACGGCTGGCGCAGGCGCTGGCGGCGATCGGCAAAAAATACAACCGGACGATCAAAAGCGGCCGCACGCATTTGCAGGACGCGGTGCCGGTGACGTTGGGCGGCGAATTCACCGCTTACGCACGAGCCGTGCGCACGGGCGTCAAGCACATCAAACGCACCGCGCAGGATCTGCTGGAACTGGGCATCGGCGGCAGCGCGGCGGGCACGGGCATGAACACGCACCCGGCCTACGCGCAACGCATGGCCGAGGAGTTGGCGAAGGAAACCGGTCAGCCGTTCCGCAAGTCGCCGGATCTGATTCACGCGATGCAATCGCAGCAGCCGATCGGCAGCGTGTCGGGCGCGCTGCGCGACTTCGCCGTTGAGTTGGGGCGCATCGCCAACGACCTGCGGCTGCTCTCCTCCGGGCCGACGACCGGCCTGGCGGAGATCAAGCTGCCCGCGGTGCAGGCCGGCAGTTCGATCATGCCGGGCAAGATCAATCCGTCGATTCCCGAGATGGTCAACATGGTGTGCTTCCAGGTCATTGGCAACGACCTGACCGTTTCGCAGGCGGTGGCCGCCGGGCAGATGGAACTGAACGTGATGATGCCGATCATGGCCGAGAACGCGCTGGAGTCGGTGGAGGTGCTCACCGGCGCGTGCCGGCAGTTGGCGCTGCGTTGCGTGGAAGGCATTACCGCCGATCCGCCGCGCTGCCTGGAGTACGCGTACCGCTCGATGGGCCTGGCCACGGCACTGGCCCCGACGATCGGTTACCTGGCGGCGGCGGGCGTGGCCAAACGGGCGTTGGCCGAAGGCAAAACGGTGCCGGAACTGGTGCGTGCCGAAGGGCTGCTGAGCGAGAAGGAACTCAAGCACGTACTCAATCCGGCGCGCATGACCCGGCCGGATCCGGAGTTGGCGCGCAAGAAGCGGAAAAAGTAACGCGTCGTTCTTGCTTCCCGCGCCGCCGGTCTTATTTTAACTTTGATTACCGGAATGGATGGCGAGGAGCAAAAAATGATTATCAAAAAAAATGAAGCACAAACCGCAACCGACAGTGCGGTGCTGGCCGAATGCCTGCCGACGAAAAACATCGGACTGCGCGGCGTCGTCGTCGCCGATTCGGCCATCTGCAAGGTCGACGGTCAGAACGGCATTTTGCTGTATCGCGGCTACGACATTCAAACCCTGGCGGAAAATTCCACCTTCGAGGAAGTCACGCATCTGCTGCTCAAGGGCTGGCTGCCGACGGCCGCCGAGTTGGACGAACTGCAAACCGTTCTGGCGCAGGAACGCTACTTGCCGGCGGCGGTCATTGCGGCTTTCAAATCATTGTCACGCGACAGCAAACCGATGGATGTGCTGCAAGCCTCGATCTCGTTGCTGGCCGCCGACGATCCGGATTTGGACAACGACGACAAGGACGCCAATTTCCGCAAGGCGCTGCGTCTGACCGCGCGCTTCCCGCTGGCGGTCGCCGCGTGGCACCGCATTCGTCAAGGGCTCGAGCCGATCGAAGCAAAGCCGGATCTGAGTCACGCCGCGAATTTCCTGTATGCGCTGTCCGGCGAAATCCCCGATCCGCAAACCGCGCGTGATATGGACGTCGCGTTGATTCTGCACGCGGAGCATTCCTTCAACGCCTCGACCTTCACCTGTCGCCAGGTGGCTTCGACGCAGGCGCACATTTACGCCAGCATTGCGGCGGCGATGGGCGCGCTGTCGGGCGCATTGCATGGCGGCGCGAACGAGCGCGTGTTGCGCATGCTGGAAACAATCGGCTCGGTCGACAACGTGGAAGCGTTTGTCGCCAAAACCCTCAATGAAGGCGGCAAGATCATGGGCATGGGCCATGCGGTGTATAAGACGATCGACCCGCGCGCCAAGTACCTGGGGCCGATGGCCTTGCGGCTGAGCGAAAAAAGCGGCGACTTCTCCTGGTACAACATGTCGGAAAAGGTGCGGCTGTTCACCGCCGAGGAATTCAAGAAGCGCAAGAACATCGAAATCTATGCCAACGTCGATTTCTATTCGGCGACGCTGTATAAGCTGATGGGCATTCCGCTGGACCTGTTCACGCCGATCTTCGCCGTGGCGCGCGTGGTCGGTTGGGCGGCGCATTACCTCGAAGAAAAATTCGCCGAGGCGCAGCCCAAGCCGGCGCTGTATCGGCCCAAGGCCGAGTACGTCGGCCGCTATTGCGGCGAGGAATCGTGTCAGTTCGTTCCGCTCGATGAGCGCTGACCGCCCCTTTCCCCTGATGACCGTTGGCGCTATGGTGCCTACAGGCAGACGGAGGGCGGTGCGATGAGCAAACTGACGCGGCGCGATTTTCTGGCGGCTCTGGGCGCTTCGGGTTGCGCGCTGGGTTTGGGCACAAGCTGCAAAGCCGCCGTCGAAGCCGATAAGGCCGCGCCGACTCCCGTCCCCTCGTCAACGCCCGCTGCGATGCAAACTGCGCGTTTCTGGCAGACACAGGACGATGTCATTCAATGCGACCTGTGTCCGCACCGCTGTACGATCGCGCCCGGCCAGACCGGTTTTTGCCGCGTGCGGCGCAACGACGACGGCAAGCTGGTGAGCCTGGTGTACGGCAAGCCGGTGACCACTCACAACGATCCGATCGAGAAAAAGCCCTTCAATCATGTGCTGCCGGGCACCAACGCGTTTTCGCTGGCCTGCGTCGGCTGCAACATGACCTGCCGCCATTGCCAGAACTGGCAGCTTTCGCAAGCCGCGCCGGGCGATCTGCCGACGCAGAATTTTTCGCCGGCCGAGCTGGTGGCGCGCGCGAAACGAGCCGGTTCCCGGTCGATCGCCTTCACCTACAACGAACCGACGATCTGGACCGAGTTCGTGTTGGACACCGCGCAGGCGGGGCGCGAAAGCGGCATGCCGGTCGTGCTGATCAGCAACGGTTTCGTTAATGAACAACCGCAGCGCGATCTGGCGCGGGCATTGCGCGCCTATAAAGTCGACCTGAAAGGCTTTTCGGAAAAATTTTACGCCGACGTGTGCGGCGCGCATTTGCAGCCGGTGCTCGACGGCATGGTGCGCATCCGCGAGGAGAATTGCTGGCTGGAGATCGTCACGTTGCTCATCCCCACGCTCAACGACGACCCGCGGGAATTGCGGCAACTGGCCAAGTGGGTCCATGACAACCTGGGCGACGATGTGCCGCTGCACTTCACGCGGTTTCATCCGATGTACCGCCTGCGCAATCTACCGCGCACGCCGGTCGAAACGCTGGAGACCGCGCGCAAGATCGCGCTGGACGCCGGGCTGCATTTCGTCTACACCGGCAACGTGCCCGGGCACTCCGGCGCCAACACCTATTGCCCGCAATGCGGCGAACTGCTCATCGAGCGCTACGGATTTTCGCCGGCGATCAAGGCGCTGCAAAACGGCAAATGCGCAAAGTGCGGGCGCGCGATTCCCGGCGTCTGGACCTGACCGGCCGGATTGACCGCGACCGACATTCCCTTCATGATTTCCACTTTCTCAGAGTAAGGATGACCGAGTGAACGAATTGTCGCCGCAAATAAACCGTTTTCGCACCGACTGGATGCCGCCGCTGTTGACCGGCTTGGTGATGTTCGTGGTGTCGACGACTTCGTTCTATTTGCCGGTGTACTTCAAAGAGACGCTCGGTTTTTCCGGCACGCAGATCGGCTTGCTGTTCGCCTTGCAGGCCGTGACCGGCTTGCTGGCGGCGTTTCCCACCGGGCTGGGCAACGACCGCATTACCAGCCGCACGCTGGCGGGTGCGGGCATTTTCGTGCAGGCGATCGGCCTGGCGCTGATGGCGCTGGTGAAATCGTTTTTTCCCTACCTGGTCGTGTTTTTCATTTGGACGCTGGCCAACAACGTTTTTCGCCTGAGCATGGATCTGCAAGTGCTCAAAACCGACGACGGGCTGCGCACCGGACGACGCATCGCCTGGTACCAAACGATGCGTTTCGGCGGCGCGGGCTTGGGGATCATCGTCGCCGGCTACCTGCTGTACGCGTGGGATTTTCAAAAGACGTTCATGGCCGTGGCCGTGGCGCTGACGGTGCTGCTGATTATCGTACGCCTGCTGGTGCCCACGCCGGTGGCGCGGGCGAACCTCGCCGAATACCGCGCCGATTTTTTCACCCCGCGCGTGATTCTGTTCACCGGCTGGCTGTTTTTGTTCAGCACGCACTGGGGCGCGGAACAGACGTGCTACAGCCTGTTTTTACGCAGTCACTTCCACCTGGAACTGCATCAAATGGGCTGGTACATGTGCGCCGAGTTCATCGCCCTGATTGCGGCGCTGCTGCTGGCCGCGCCGTATGTGGATAAGCAATTCACCATCGGCAAACTCGCCCTGTACGGCCTGCTCGCCTCGGGCATCGGGCACGTGGGCATGGCGCTGACGCCGCTGGCGTTTTCGGTCATGTTCCGCATGTTGCACGGCGTGGGCGACGGATTTATTTTCTTCGTGTTTTTCCTGGGCGCGTTCCGGCTGTTCAACATTCAACGCATGGGCGGCAACGCCGGTCTGCTGCAATTTTCGATGATGGGCGGAGCGATTCTCGGCGCACTGGTGTACAGCCCGATTGGCGAACGCTTCGGTTACGGTTTGCCTTTTTGGATCAGCGGCGGCATGTTGTTGCTGTTGACCCTGCCCTTGCTTTTCCGGCCCCGTCGCGCTTAGCCGTTGGCGAACGGATCCCTGTCTTCCAACACCAAACGGATGCGCTTGTAGACGCTTTCGCTGGTGACCAGCGAGGCGTGACCGCGCTCGACCAGGATGTTTTGCGCGCCATCGAGCGTGGCGCTGTTGACCGGCGCGAGTTTGTCGTTGCGGGCGGCCAGGCAATGGATCGGCACATCGGCGGGCAGCGGTCCTTCGTGCAGTTTTTTAAGCAGCGGCGAGTTGGGCAGCATCTGCCACAGGCTGCGCCCCCACAGGCCGAACACCGGCAGCGCCGCGCCGGCCAGCAACGTGCCGTGGAACGGCGTCCCGATCGTCACGAGGCGGTGCACGTATTGCGCCAGATTCAAATGTTTAAGGCCCCAGAGTGAAATCAGCCCGCCCATCGAATGCGCGAGGATATCGATTTTTTCCAGGCCGAGCCGGTTGTTGAGCCGTTCGACCTTTTCGCAGACCTGCTTGGCGCTCAGGCGGATGTCCTTCACGTTGGGGATGCCCAGGTCGACCGAAAACACGGGAAAGCCGTCGCGCTTGAGGCGATGCTCCAACAACAGCAACGCGCCACGCGTGCCCAACCAGCCGTGCACCAGCAACACGGGACGACGGAAGCCCGCGCCGGGCGCGCCGAATTCGCGATCGGTCCGGTTGCCCTGCAATTCGGCCCAGGCATAGCGCATCGCGCTGAGCGCAATGTCGAGGGTCACTTCGTTCAAATACACCGCCTGGCGCGTCAAACCCAGGATGTTGAAGGGCTTGGTTTTGATCTCCAGGAACTTCAAACCCATCCGGCAGTTGAGGCGTTTGTCGCCGTTGGTGCAATCCAGGCGCACGACTTCGGCGCGTCCGACGTACGGCCGCACTTCGTCGAGCAAAGTGAATTCGAAATCGACGATGCTGCCCACGTCCAGCGGATCGCCCGACGTCACGTACAAACCGCCGGCGGAAATGTTGCCCACCTTGGCGATCAGATAACGGTTGTTGTGACGCAGGACGACGTTGATTTTCGTGTAGGCCTGCACGCGGGGAAATTCACGACGTTCAACCGGCGCGTTCCTTTTCATGCGCACCCCTCGTTCAACTGACGCCCACCAGGACCTTGATGGTCTGCGAAGACCGGGCGGCCGCAAACGCCTCCAGCGCTTGATCGAACGGATAAATCGCCGAGACAAGATCCTCGACGCGCACTTTGCCGTCCGCCAGCAACCGCAGCGCCGGCGCGAAACGCCCGCAGCGACTGCCGACCACGGTGATTTCGTCGATCACCAGCGGCGCGGGATTGAACTCGAAGCCGCCGGCGTAAGTCGATTTGAGCACGACCGTCCCGCGCGGCCGCACGGCCTGCAACGCCGTCTGCCAGCCGCTGGGATGCCCCGAAGCCTCGATGACGATGTCGAAGGAACGATCGGGCTTGAAGCGATGCGCCTCGATGCGTTCGATCGCGGGAATCTTGACCATCTTTTCCGGATGCTTGCCCACGACGGTCACCGCCGCGCCGATACAGGCCAGCACGCGCCCGATGAGAATCGCCAGTTTGCCGTCGCCGATCAGGCAAATGCGCGCGCTCGGATCGATGTGCACCTGCTCCAGAATCTCGCAAGCCGCGGCCAGCGGCTCGACGAAGGTCGCTTCAACGTCGGTGACCGTCTCGGGTACGAGGTGCAGATTTTTCGCCGGTAAGGAAAGCGCATCGGCCATCGCGCCGTCGCGTCCGGCGATGCCCAGCACGGTGCGCGTTGCGCAATGCCGCTCCAGCCCCTGCCGGCAAAGGACGCATTCGCCGCAGGCGACGTTGATTTCGCCGACCACGCGCTTGTCGAGCAGTTCGTCGGGTCCCTGCACGACCACGCCGATGAACTCGTGGCCGAGCACTCCGGTAAAGCCCATGTAGCCGGCGGTGATTTCCAGATCGGTGTTGCAGATCCCCGCGAGGATCACACGCACCAGGCATTCGCCGGGCAGCGCTTTATAAGGGCGTTCGGCGAATTGGAGCGTTTCGTCGAAAACCAGGGCGCGCATCAGAACGGTCCGCCGGGATGGAAGCCGAAAATCTCGGTGGGGTCCATGTCGAAACTAATGCCGAACACCTTGGCCAGAATCAGGAAGATCAGCGCCAACGTGATCAGCAGTACCATCATCGACACCAGACCCATGCCGCCCAGCAACGCGATGGAAATCAGTCCGGCGGCGGTGATCAGCACGGTGACCATGCCGCGCCCGCCATAGGGCGGCACCGGCTCGATAACCATCAACGCTTCGCTCATCGCCTCGGCGTTTTCGGTCGTGCGATCGAAAAAGGTGCGGATTTTTTGGAACAGGTCATTTTCCATCGGCTTCACGTCTCCTCACATTCGCTCCGATTATAACCCGAGATCGTCGGCAATGCCCACCAGCGCCTGCAAGCTGAGTTCGAGAAACTCGTCGAGCGGGATGCCGATCGTTTCGCACTCGGCGATGATCGCCCGGTCGGCCCCGGCGGCGAACAATTTTTCCTTGTAACGCTTGCGCACGCTCTTGGGTTTGACCGACGCCAGCTTTTTATCGGGATAAACCAAGGCGGTGGCGATCACCAGACCGGTCACCGTTTCGGCGGCGGCCAACGCGTGTTCGAGCGTGGTCTCGCGCGGGAATCCCAGCGTGTCGTTATGCTTGCGGATCGCGCCGGTGATTTCCGGATGCACGCCCAGTTCATTTAATAATGAGGCGCCGACCTCGGCGTGCACGCTCATGTCGTCGCCGACCTCGCCCAAATCGATATCGTGCAGCAAACCGGCCAATCCCCAAAATTCGGGATCCTCGCCGAAACGCGGAGCCAGCGCGCGCATGATCGCCTCGGAAGCGAGACAGTGCTTGTACAGGTTCGGCAGATCGCCGAGTTTTTCACTCAGCAGAGCCAGCGCCCGTTCGCGCGTGATTCCCGGATCCTTCGCGGCCATGGCAACCTCCTTGGGATGAGCGCTCCGATGTTACCCGTCCGTTTACCGGCCTGGCAAGCGCGTGTTGCCCCGCGCGGTCGCGCCGTCTATCATGCGCGGCAAGGAGAAACACGATGAAGGTGAAAGAGATCGTCGATCTGTTGCTGGAAGTCGACCGTCTGGAAGCATACCCGCGCATGGGCTATCTGATGCGCTCGGTCGCCGCGCCCGAATCGGTGGCGGCGCATTCGTACGGCATGACGATGTGGGCGATGCTCCTGGTCGATCATTTCCCGGAGGCCGACGCGGGAAAGACGCTGCGCATGGCGTTGCTGCACGAATTGGGCGAAGTGAAGCTGGGCGACATTCCCAAGCGCGGCGAGAATTTTCTGCCGGCGGGCGCCAAGGACGAAGCGGAAAGCAAAATCGCCGCGCACCTGTTGGCGCCGCTGGACGATCTGGGCGAGCGCTACCGCGAATTGTTCGAGGAGTTCATCGCCGGCGAAACGCTGGAAGCCCGGTTGGTCAAGGCCGCCGACAAGCTGCAGATGATGGCCAAGGTTTTGCGTTACGAACGCGCGGGCAATCGCGACGTTGCGGAATTCTGGGAATATCCGCCCAATTTCGTCGAGCAGGATCTCGCCCTGGTGCGCGCGTTGTTCGCCGAACTGCGCCGCCGGCGTCCGGCGACGGATTCGCAGACCTAATTGGAAGAATTTCTTTATCTTTTCGGAAGTTTATCGATTGCCGCCTTGTCTGATTTGTGTTAAGAAAGAAGCTCTTTTCAACACTTGGAGTCCCACATGAGCGAACCTACGGCCGCCCCGCAACGCGAACTGAGATTATTCCAACGAATTTTGTACGCCACCGGTGAGATGGGTGTGACGCTTTCCCCTTCGATCATCGTGGGCTGGCTGCTTTATTTTTACACCGGCCAAACCGACGCGGCCGGCAATAAAGTCTACCTGGTCGGCTACGGCGCGTTCGCCGCGATCAACTTCATCGGCCGCCTAGTCGATTCGGTCGCCGATCCGTTCGTCGGCTACATGTCCGACCGGCACAACACGCGCTGGGGACGGCGCATTCCCTGGGTCTTTTTCGGCGCGCCGTTTCTGACGCTGTTCTCTATCCTTCTGTGGTATCCGCCCGCCGATCCCGGCGCCTGGCAGAATATCGCCTGGTTGATTTTCGGCTTGAGCGGCTTTTGGTTTTTCTATACGGCGGTGGTCGCGCCTTACCTTTCGTTGCTGCCGGAAATCACCATGCACAACGAAGAGCGCATCGAAACCTCAACCTATATGGGCTATTTCGACGTCGCCGGCATGCTGATCGCCACGGTGGCCATCGGCTTTTTCATCGAGAATTTTTCCAACGGCGTAAAAATCGGGCCGATCCAATTCCGCGACGGGTACAAGTTCGCCGCCTATTTGTTCGGCTTCGCCATGATGTTCTGCTTCTGGCTGTCGATCTTGAAGGTGCGTGAAAAGCCCCATTCGGCGGCCAAGGAAGTGCCGTATAAATTCTGGGAGGCCTTCGGGCACTGCCTGTCCAATCCGGGCTTTTTGCCGTACGTGATATCGGTCAGTTTCTTCCGTGTGGCGATCGACATGCTGGTGGCGATCATCCCGTTCATGGTGACGGTGGTCATCGGCTTCGGTGAAGCGGCCGCGGGCATCCTGCAGGGCGCGATTACGTTGCTGAGCCTGCCGCTGTTCGTGCTGGTCTACAAACTGTCGGCGAAGCACGGCAAGAAGAAGATCTACCTGCTCAGCCAGCTCATGTTCGCGCTGATGCTGCCGTTGTTGGTGTCGATGAAGGCCTTCCCCGTGTTCGGTTGGTTGGGCAACTGGATCGTCGTCAACCTCGGTTATGCGGCGCTGTCGCCAAGCTATATCATTCTGGTGCACGTGAGCGTTTTGTTCCTGTTCGCGACGTTCCCCATCGCCACGATTTTCGTGTTGCCGCGCGCGTTGTTCGCCGACATCGTCGACCTGGACGCCTCGCGCACGGGCTATCGCCGCGAAGCGATGTACAACGGCATGGAAGGATTGATCACCAAGTTCGCCGCCGGTCTGGCCACGGTCATCGCGCCGATGATGCTCAAATACTTCGGCGACACGCCGGACCATCCGGGAGGCATTATTCTGATCGGCCCGGTCGCCGGCGTTCTGTTGTTCGCCGGGTGGGTCGCCTTTAAGTTTTATCCTATTGAGAAATAATGATGAAACACATACTCGCCGCCGCCGTCACTGTCGACATCACGCCGTTCAACGTGCCGCGTACTTACCTGGCCGGCTTCGGTCCCAACCGGCCGGCGACCGGCGTGGCCGAACCGCTGAGCGCCCGGATCCTTTACCTGGAAGACCGCAACGGTCCGCTGGTCTGGATCGCGCTCGATCTGATCGGCCTGATGCTGCCAGATGTCGACCGTTTGCGCGCGCAGCTTGTCGGCGTCGCTCCCGAGCGCGTGCTGGTGGCTTCCACGCACACCCACGCCGGGCCGGACACGATGGGCCTGTGGGGCCCGGGCGTCGGCGAAGTGCCCATTCAATCCGGACGCGACGAAGCGTACATCGATTGGATGTTCCAGCAGATCGCCGCGGGCGTGGCGCGGGCGCAAATTCGCAAACGTCCGGCGGTCTTCGGTTTCGCCGAGGACAAGACGGACAAAGCGGAATGGGTGATCAACATTCGGCAGGCGGGATATCACGACCAGACGATGTCGGTGATGCGCGTGGACGGCGTCGACGGACGGCCGATTGCCTGCCTAACCAACTTTGCCTGCCATCCGGAAGGCTTGTGGGAAACCAACACGTTGATTTCGCCCGACTACGTGCATCACCTGAACAAACGTGTCGAAGAGGAAACCGGCGCGGTCAGCCTGTTTTTCAACGGCGCGCTGGGCGGCATGGTCACCTTGAATCTGGATGACGACGCCGAGCAATCGGCGCGGCGCTCGTTCGTCAAGCGGGCCGGCAAGGCGCTGGGCGGCATGGCGGTCGAATGCTGGCAGGCGGCGAAAACAAAAGGATACGAGGAAATCAACTTCCAATCGCAACGCCTGGCCATTCCGGTCGATAACAAGCAACTGTACTTCCTGGCCAACATCGGCATTTTCAGTCGACAGATGCATCGCCATAAATTGGAAACCTGCCTGTTTGCCGCTCGCCTCGGCGACGCCTTGTTCGCCACGTTGCCCGGCGAACCGCTGCCCGCCGTCGGCTTCGCCATCAAAAAAGCGATGGCGGCGAAATTCAACTTTCTGTTCGGCCTGGGCGGCGATGAATTAGGTTATCTGATTGATTCTCGACAGGCCGCCGACGAGGCGTACAGCTACGAGCGTTCCATGTCCGTCGGACCGGATGGCGTGGAAGAACTGATGCGGCAATTGCAACAATTACTCACAGAACTATGAAAATCGTCGGACTCACCGGGGGCATCGGCAGCGGCAAAAGCGTCGTGGCCGGTTTTCTATCCGTTTGCGGCGCGAAGTGCCTGGACACCGACCAGGTCGCCCGCGATGTGGCCGCACCGGGCTCCGAGGGCTTGCGGAAGATCGTCGACCGTTTCGGAACGGACGTGCTGCAATCATCAGGAGAATTGAACCGCGAAGCACTGGCCAAAATCGTTTTCGCCGATCCCACCGCCCGCCGGGAATTGGAGATGATCACGCATCCGCTGATTTTTCGAGCCGTGCACCGTTGGCTGAGTGAACAGTTGACCGCCGGCGTCGCCGTCGCCGTGTTGGAAATTCCGCTGCTGTTCGAGGTCGAGGTGCCCTACACTTTTGACGCCACCATTTGCGTCATCGCCGTACGGTCCGTACGCCTCGACCGCATCCGCCGCCGCTCGGAATACGACGAAGCCACCCTCGCCGGGATTCTCGACGCGCAAATGGACCAGAACGAAAAAGCCGCGCGCGCCGACTACGTTATCGACAACAGCGGCACGTTGGTCGAAACCAAAGCGGCAGTGGAAGAGATTTTCCAGAAGATCGCGGCCGACACCTAAGTGAAGTTGATTGCTTCGCCCACGCGCAACGAAGTCATTTCGTCGCCGAATACCGTCTTGAGAATCCCCAACGAAACGAAATCGGAATCGTGCTCGGAAACGTACAGCTTCTCGATGCCGAATTCGCGCATGCCCACCGCCAGCAGGCCGATTTCCTCGGGATTGGTCTTTTTCCACGGCGGTTGTTTGCTGAGGATTATCCGGTAGCGTAGCGGAATTTCATCGTCCAACAAAGCATGCACGCCGCCGACGTAGGCGTAGGGTTTGACGCCGGTAATCTGCGAAGCGTACAGAATCATCCGCAGCGGTTCGGGGTGCGCGTCGCCGACGATGCAAACCAGTCCCTTGCCCGCGACGTTGATCAACAACATGCGCTCGCCGATCCGCCCGCCGATAAACAACCGGCCCGGCAGATTCGCCGACAACAACACGCCGGGCGCAATTTCCCGCGCCGCTTTGCGCCCGTGATTGCGGCCCCAGGACGTGTAGGTGGGCACATCGTCCAACGGCAGATCGAACGCGGGCTGCCGGCGCAAAAAGCCGAAGATGCCGCCCGTGTGCTCACGATGACGATGGCTGACGACGATCGCGCTCAACTCGTTGACCAACTTGCCGGGGTCCAGGCCCATCGCCTTTAAGTTATGGAACAGTGGCGATGGTGTGCGGCGCGGCCGGTTGTCGCCCAGGTCGAAGAGGATCTTCGTGTCGTCCGCTTCGATCAAATAGCTCGCGCCGGCGTCGGCGATGTATTTACCGTCGCCCGCCAGCCACTCGAAAACCGGGGTGATCGTCAGCGACGACACAGCGCCGATGGATACGTGTTCGCCGCGCTGCAGCCGCCGCCAGCGCCGTTGATCGAGCAAGCGCCCCAACTGGTAACGCACCCAGAAAAAAGACACGATCAACAAAGCCACCGTGGCGAGGCCTAAAATCACCAACGTGCCGGTGTTGATCAAGGTGTTGATCAGTTCGCGCAAACGACGCTCCTTTCGCGTTGGATTTTAACATAACTCGTTCTTGCTTTGCCGTCATCACGGAAGTTGCTATGCTAGCGCGCATGAATTCGCTGGATCCGACCGTCTTGCGCCGGCGGCTTTTCGCCCAGGCCGCCGCCCTTAACGAACAACCGTGGCATCGCGCGTTGTGTGCGACAGGAACGCGCGCGTGGCTGGTCGGCGGCGCGGTGCGCGATCTGGCGCTGGGACTCGATCCGTTGGACATCGACCTCGCCGTCGAGGGCGACGCCCTGGCGATCGGGCGGCAACTGGCGGAAATACTATCCGGACGGTTTATCGCTTTGCACGAGCAGTTCGGCAGTTGCCGCATCGTGCTGCCCGACAAGATGCAGCTCGATCTGACCGCCCTACAGGGCGCGACGATCGAACAAGACCTGTCCCGCCGCGATCTGACGATCAACGCCATGGCCCTGCCCCTGCCCGCAAGCGAAACGCTATTGGACCCCTTCGATGGACTGGCCGATCTGCTCAACGGCGTCGCGCGCTGTCCGGGGCCGGAGGTGATCGGCGACGATCCGGTGCGCACGTTGCGTGTTTTTCGTTTCGCCGCGGAACTCGACCTGCAGCCGACGCCCGAAACGCTCGATCAAGTGGCGGCGCAGGCCGCGCAACTCAAGCTCATGCCCGGCGAACGCGTGTGGGAGGAACTGCGACGATTGCTGGCCGGCGAAGCGGTGGCCAACTGGATCGAGGCGCTGGATCGCACCGGCGTGCTCGACGGTCTTTTTCCGGAACTGGCCACCGGCGCCGGCGTAGCGCAACCATCCTTCCATCACCTCGACGTGCGCGGGCACAGCATACTCACCGCAATGAACATCGATCACCTCTTGGACGATGAGCTGCTCGCGCCCGCCTTGGCGCGCCCGCACGACCGTTGCTTGCTTCGCCTCGCCAGTCTGCTGCACGACCTGGGCAAGCCGCAGGCCGCCACGGAAAAAGACGAACGGTTGCGTTTCCCCGGTCATCCGCAACATGGCGCGGCGATCGCCGATAAAATCTGCCGCCGCCTGCGACTGTCCAACGACGATCGCCGGCGGGTAACGACCCTGGTCGATACACACATGCGCCCGCATCAATTGGCCGAGTTGCTGGCGATCGGCCGGTTGTCGGCCAAGGCCGCACGGAATTTTCTCGTCGACCTGGGCGCCGATTGGCGGCACTGTCTGACGCTCGCCCGCGCCGATCTGCTGGCCACTGCCGGTCCGGCCGCGCCGCCCGACGGCGAGGAAAAGGCGATTCGTCTGGCGCAACATCTGACTGAAGCCAAGCGCAAGCGCATGCCCGCGCCCGGCAGTCCGTCGCTGGTCACCGGCGTGGACGTTCTCGCCCTGGGCGTCGAGCCGGGAACGCACGTCGGCCGTTTGCTGGAGATGGTGGAACAGGCGCGGTTCGAGAATCCCAACTTAACGCGCGATGAGGCGCTGGCGTTGATCGAAGCATCGGTGGCCGAGGAAAAATAGCGGCGCCTCTCGACGCGGCGGTCGTTTCCCAGTATAAAATCTGCGACATTTTCCGGAGGAGCCGCATGCGTCACGACGGTCGCAAACCGACTCAAATGCGTCTGGTCAAACTGACCAAAAGCATCAACCGATACGCCGAAGGCAGTTGCCTGGTGGAATTCGGCAACACGCGCGTGCATTGCACCGCCAGCGTGGAAAACCAGATCCCTCGTTGGCGCGACGCGGCCGAAGGCGGTTGGGTTACCGGCGAATATGACATGCTGCCGCGCGCCAATCGCGAGCGCGGCAATCGCTCCGGCGGACGCGGCGGACGGGCGCAGGAGATCAGCCGGCTGATCGGCCGTTCGCTACGCGCGGTGACCGATCTGAAATTGATGCCCGGCCTGACCGTCTCCATCGATTGCGACGTGCTCCAGGCCGACGGCGGTACGCGCACCGCCGCGATCACCGGCGGTTTCGTCGCATTGGCCGACGCGCTGACGTGGTGCAAGGATAAAAAGATGATCAAGCGCATCCCGCTGCTGGACACCATCGCCGCAATCAGCGTGGGCATCGTCGACGACGAAATTCTACTCGACCTGGATTACCAGGAAGACAAGCAGGCCAGCGTCGACGCCAATTTCGTCATCACCGGCGAAGGGCGGCTGGTCGAGGTGCAGGCCACCGGCGAGGAGGCGACCTTCACCACCGAGCAACTCGGTGAACTGCTGGCCATGGCGCAAACCGGCGTGCGCAAGTTGACCAAAATTCAGCGGCACGAACTGGGCCGTCTCCATCTGCTGGGAACGCCGTCGTGAAGATCCTGCTGGCCACCACCAATCACGGCAAAATCGCCGAACTGCGCGCGTTGCTCGCCGATCTGAATCTGGAAATCATCGGTCTGGATCAACTGCCGCAGCGCCTCGAGGTGGAGGAAAACGGCGCAACGTTTCTCGACAACGCGCTGCTCAAGGCCCGCGCCTACGCGCGGTTGTCGGGCCTGCCGACCATCGCGGACGATTCGGGTTTGTGCGTCCAGGCTCTCGACGGACGCCCCGGCGTGCACAGTGCGCGCTACGCCGGACCCGGCGCGAACGACGCCGCCAACAACGCCAAGCTGCTAAGCGAAATGGAAACGCAAACCGACCGGCGGGCGAAGTTCGTGTGTATTTCGGTCTGTGTGCTGCCCGATGGCGAGACCATCGAAGCGACCGGGGAATGCGCGGGTGAAATTCTGCACGAGCTGCGCGGTACGGCGGGATTCGGCTATGATCCGTTGTTTTTCCATCCGCCCAGCGGCAAGACCTTCGCCGAGTTGAGCGCCGCGGAAAAAAATCGCATCAGCCACCGCGCGCGGTCGCTGGCGTCACTCAAAACGAAAATGGCGGCGTCTCCGGCCTTCGCTCAACGCGCCAAATAATCGCCGTCGGCTTTTCCGCATCATCGCCGATTCGCGCCGCCAACTCGATCGTGTAATTCGGTTCGAGGCGGAAACGTTCCATCGCCGGATCGCTATGCCGGGTATGCAAAATCAACAACGAGCGACGAAACGGAATGCGGCCGCTGTATGGCAGCGCCTTGCAGCCCAGGTGATACGAGGTCATCGCCAATTCATCCGACAGCACCGGCAAGGTCGGCGGATACGCTCGTGCGGCTTGCGCGGCCGGCGCGTAGGGATCTTCAATTTTCGCAAATTCATGCAGCAACGAGGACGCCAGCACCACCCCGGCCAGCATCATCGCCAACATGATTGCCTGCATCGCGCGCCGGCGCAGTCGATCGCGGCGCAGCCAATTCCAAAAGCCGAAGGCGGCGGGCAACGACAGCCACAGCATCAACGGCGTGGAAAAGCGCAGGTCGTAGTACCAGTGAATCGAAATGCCGCTCCAGGTTGCCGCCGGCAAATACACCAGCAACCACCAATCGATGCGCCCATAGAGAAACAGTCTGCGTTGCCGAAACAACAGCGCCGCTCCGACGATCGCGGGCACAAGGCCGACGATCAACAGGTGATTGGACAAACCGTACAAGTGCCGGAAAAATCGCACCAGCACCGCGACCGGCGACATTGCCGCCACGCTCAGTTCGAACTCGCCAAGGTAGCCGCTGCGCTGCACGATCAGCAAATGCCACGCCAGCAACAACAGCCAGGGCGCCGCGCCCAATGCGGCCAGCGCCATATCCTTCCCCTCGCCGTCTCGCCGAAAAAAGCGCACCGTCGCCCAGAAGATCAAGGGCAGAAACACCAATCCTTCCGCCCTCGTCAACGCGGCCAGACCGCCACAAAAAATCAGGAAGAACAAATCGATCGTGGCATTGGTGCGACGGAAACGCAGCAACGCATACGTTGTCGCCGCCACCCACAACGCGAAAACGCCCTCGGTCAGCGGTTGCAGCGTGTGCAAGGCAAACAACGGATCGGCCGCCGGCACCAGCGCGGCCAGCCAGGCGTAGCGCTTTTCCATTCCCATTTCCATCGCAGCCAACGGCAACAAAACGCACGCGACCGTCGCGCCCAACGTCGCCAACAGCTTGGCGGCCAGCACCGCATCCAATCCGAGAAACGATAGCGAATGGATCAATATTGGATACAGCGGCAGGCGTTGCGTGTGCACCAGCAGATCGTAACGCAGGTAGGTCGCCCCGTCGGGCGTGATGAAACCGACGGCATGCAGGCGCAGCAGGTGAAACAACAGCACCCACAACGCGGGCAACCAGAAGGGAATCGATCGTTGTTTCATCAACTTTGCTCTACCATTTCCGCCGACATTGTGGCTATTATGATGCACATGAAACTCATCATTCAAATACCTTGCTACAACGAAGCGGCGACGCTGCCCGCCACGTTGGCCGCCTTGCCGCGCACCGTGCCGGGCTTCGACACGGTCGAAGTGCTGATCGTCGACGACGGCAGCGATGATGACACCGCCGGCGTGGCGGCGCAACACGGGGCGGATCACGTCGTGCGCTTCGCGGCGAACCGCGGACTGGCCGCCGCCTTTAAAGCGGGGCTGGACGCAGCGCTCGAACGCGGCGCTGACGTGATCGTCAACACCGATGCGGACAACCAGTATCCGGCGGAAATGATCCCGGCGCTGGCCAAACCGATTCTCGACGGTCATGCCGACGTGGTCGTGGGCGTACGCGACATCGAGGCCATCGATCATTTTTCCCCGGCGAAAAAGCGCCTGCAGCGCATGGGCTCGTGGGTGGTCCGACAGTTTTCCGGCCTGAACGTCGCCGACGCCACCAGCGGTTTTCGCGCCCTGTCGCGGCGCGCCGCGTTGCGCATGAACGTCATCACGCGCTACACCTACACGCTCGAAACGCTGATCCAGGCCGGGCGGCAGAATCTCGCGGTGGTCACCGTGCCGGTCACGGCCAACCCGAAAACGCGCGATAGCCGGTTGATCCGCTCGACGCCGCAATACATCTGGCGCTCGGCGGTGACAATCCTCCGTATCTTTGTAACTTATTCGCCATTAAAGGTTCTTGGCACTATCGGCGGACTGTTTTTCGGCTTGGGCACGCTGATCGGCTTGCGCTTCCTGTATTACTACCTCGCCGCCGGCGGCGTGGGCCATGTGCAGAGCCTGATTCTCGCCGCCATCCTGTTGATTATCGGTTTCCAGGTCGGCGTGTTGGGCGTAATCGCCGATCTGTCGGCGACCAACCGCCTGCTGCTTGAGGAAATCCTGGCTCGCGCCCGCGACCGACGGCAAGGCGATGGCGAATAAGCCGCGCATTCTCGTCCTCACCACCACCTTTCCGCGTTGGCCCGGCGACGCCGTACCCGCGCGGTTCGTCTACGATCTGTGCCGCAGTCTGCTCGACGAATTCGACTTGACCGTGCTCGCTCCGCACGATCCGGGCGCGATGCTGCGCGAAGACATGGACGGCCTGCGCGTATTGCGTTTCCGCTATTTCCTGCCGGAAGGCCGTGAGTTTTTGTGCAACGGCATCGGTATCCTGCCCAACGTGCGTTCGTCGTGGCTGGGAAAGATGCAAGCCGGAACCTTGATGCTCAGCCAGCGTAGCGCCATCGGCCGTCTGCTCGCGCGGGAACGTTTCGACCTGGTGCACAGCCATTGGCTGATTCCCAGCGGTTTGAACGCCACGCGCGCGATCGGCCGACGCCGTTTGCCGCACGTGGTGACGATTCACTCTTCCGACCTGCACCTGTTGCGCCAATACGGCTGGGGCCGGCGGATGGTGCGCGCGGTGCATCGCCGGGCCGAACGCATCGTCACGGTCAGCGACTATCTGAAGAACATGCTGGACGAGGTGGTCGGCGGCGACTCGCAGGCGCTGGTCAAACCGATGGGCGTGTATACCGACCAATTCCGCCCCGATGCAACCTTTCCGCCGAAGCCGCCGCAGTGGGCCGACAAACGCCTGGTGCTGTACGTCGGCAAGCTGATCGAGGTCAAGGGCGTCGAGGTCTTGCTCGCAGCGTTCAGCGCCGTACGCCGGCAGGAACCGAAAGCGCATTTGTTGATCGTCGGTGACGGGGACCGGCGCGCCGCACTGGAGCAACGGGCCGCCGCGGACGATCTGGCCGGCGCGGTCGAATTTCTCGGACCGCGTCCGCACAGCGAAGTGAAGCATTTTTACCATTGGGCCGAAGCGGTGGCGCTGTCGTCGATCGTCACCGAGCGCGGCGAAACCGAGGGCATGCCGGTGGTCATCGCCGAAGCGCTGGCCTCGGGCACGCCGGTGGCGGCCACGCGCATCAGCAGCGTCGCCGACGTGATCCGCGAAGGGGAAAACGGCGCGCTGGCGCAACCGGGTGACGCGCCGGGGCTCGCCGAGGCGATCGTCCGCCTATTGCATCACCCGCGGCCCGAGCACTTGTCCGCCGCCGCGTTGGCCTCGGCGCAACCGTTCGACTGGCGGGAAATCGCCGCGACCTACAGCGCTCTCTACCGCGAGCTTATCGGCTGATTTTCCCGCCTTGCTTGCGTTTCGCGCGCGCATGCCGTATGTAGTTTCTATTCAGGGAGTGCCGATGATGAAGCGCGTTTTTACGGTGACGATCTTGCTGACGTTGCTGGCCGTCTGGGCCGGCGCGGCGACGGCCAAAGACAATTCGGTCATGGTCGATTCGATCGTCGCCACCTTGGAAAATGAGATCATCACGCTGGAAGACGTGCGCGTGGAGCGCATCATGCTGCAGCGCACCAAGGTGTGGTTCAGCCAGGCCGAGCCGCCGGAACGTCCCACCGACCAGCAAGTGTTCCATGAAATTCTGGCGTGTAAGCTGCTTTATTTGCAGGCGCGAAAAATGGGCTTCGGCGAGGTGTCGGAGAAAAAGGTCGCCGGCGAGCTGCGCGCGTTCCGTGAATCCTTCGGTGGCGAAAAAGCCTATAAACAATGGTTGTTGCAATACGAACTGCGCGACGACGAAGTGCCGATTCCCGAGAACGTGTCGTACAAGTATTTCCGTCCGATCGCCCGGAACATTCAGCGGCGGTTGGCGATCGAGCAATACCTGGAAAAGAAAATCGGCATTCAGGTCAAGCTGTCGCTCAATTCCTACTTCGCCGAACACGAGGAAGAACTGGCGCAAAAACATCCGGATGCCGACGAGTCCGAACTCGAGAAAATCGCCGAACGCGAGATTTACAATCAGAAGTTGCAGGACCATATCGCCGAGATACGCGCCCGCGCGCAGCTGGTCATTTTGCGCGATAATTTCCAGTGAGCCGAATGATTGACACTCGCCCCGCGCCGGTGCTAGCATTGCGCAACTTTGACTCCGGATCATTAACGAGGAGATTTCCTTTGCGTTTCAAATGGTTATGGATTCTCACGCTCCTGCTCGCCTGGGGAGCTTGCGCCTGTGACAACGGCGATTATGACGAAGTGGACACCGAACCGCTGTGCAGCACGAACATCACCGACGAAACCTTCGCCGGCAACTACCGCGCCGTGCTGGGTTTCGGCGAGGGCGCACAGGCCGCGCTGCGCCTGACGATGGACGATCCGCAAATGTTCAACGTGACCGTCGCGCTTGGCGGACCGGCCGACCTGCGCGGGCAGTTGAGCGAAATGGAAACGCTGCTCGCCGACTTCGACAATTGGCCCGATGACCTGTCCCGCCGCGAACGGCTGCTGGCCATGCGCGATTTGATCGGCGCGTTCGGCAATCCGTTTTACGACAACGAGGACAGCAACTTCTATCCGCCGGAAGTGGAAGGCGACGATTTCGTCAGCTTCACGCCACACACGTACCCGGGCATCATCACGCCCGACAATCCGAACGGCACGATCCCCTCGGTGTCCTTCGCCGACGCCACCGGGCTGACGGTGGAATTTTTACTGGCGCACGACCTGAACGGCAACGGCCGCCGCGACGCCGGCGAACCGATCATCATGCAGTTGCACGAACCGTTCACCGACAGCAACGGCAACGGCCGGCACGACAACGGTGAGCCGTACAACGACTACGGCATCGACGGCGTCAACGGCACCGACGATTACGGCGAAGGCAACGGAAGCTACGACGACAATCCGCGCGTGGCCGCTTGGCTGGCGAACGATCCGTACTCGCTGGCGGCCAACGCCGCGCTGGATTTCACGCCCGGCTATCGCGGCAGCATCTATCTGGACGCGCTGCCCGGCGATCCGTGGGGCTATGCGACGCAAACCGACGCCCTCGCCGCGCGCCTGGAAAGCCGCCTGAACGAAGCGACTGCCGGCGAATCCTTCTGCATCGCCAACGAGCTGGGCCGCTACGAGAACTTCCTTTCCGCCACTTACGTGCCGACGCAGGAACTGTGGTTCGGCGAAAAATTCGCCTACCTGCAAGTGCCCGGCGACTACCGCGATCCGTGGAGCGCCGCGGCCGACGGCCGGCGCATGGCGCGCTTGAACCACGCGTTGAGCTTCTTGTCGCAGCGCATGCCCAACGGTTTGTACGACAACGTGCCCAAGGAAAGCAAAGCCGTCTGGCAGATCCGCTCGTATTACAGCGACGTGATCGGCGCGGACGTCGAATACGGCATCGGCTTCCCGGCCGGTTACTTCGACGAACGTAGCGAATGGAAGGTCTTCCCGATCGTCTACGTGTTGCACGACCGCGACACCACGGTGCGCGAATGGGCGGAACTGCTGACCTACCAGGGCGATCTGGCAAATCGCCTGCTGATCAAACAGGCGATACTCGTGGTCGTCGACGGCTCGCGGGCGGTCGACGGCGGACGCGGTTTCGGTTATTACGTCAATCAATCGGCCGACGAAGTCGGCGGCGACTACGGCGATCTGTTCGCGGAACTGATGGACTTCATCGAAACCACCTACCGCATTCAGGTTGGCGTGATCGATCGCGACTTCGACGACGAAGATGATTAAAGGATCATCGTGAGCGACGATTTTCGGATCGAGGACGTAACGCGCGACGACCTCGAACAGATCATGGTCATCGAGGTCGAGGCCTTTCCCACTCCCTGGCACATCGACAGCCTGCAATCATCGCTGGAGCGCGACAGCACGTTGTTTCTCGCCATGAAAAACGATACGGAGATCGTCGGCTACAGCCTGTCGTACATCGTCGCCGACGAATTACACCTATTGAAAATCGCCGTCGACGAGGAATTTCAGCGGCGCGGCCTGGGGGCGCGATTACTGGCCGGAACCGTCGCGCGCGGCCGGCAACGCGGCGTGGAGGTCGTCTGGCTGGAAGTGCGCCCGACCAACGACGCCGCGCTGGCGCTGTACCGCCGGGCCGGATTCGAGCAATCCTTCATTCGCAAAAATTACTACACCGATACGGGCGAGGACGCGTTGATCCTCACCCGCCGCTGGCAAGGAGACGAACCGTCGTGAGCAGAAAATTCATCGCGGACGCGCCGCTACTGGCGATGGACAAGCTGAGCGAATTTTATTACCGGCTGACCGTCGAGTTTGCCGAACTGGCGCACGAGGCCCGACCGGGACAGTTTCTGTCGCTGGAAATTCCCGGCCCCAACGCGCCGCTGCTGCGCCGCCCGTTCAGCATCCACCGCGTGCTCGAAGACAAGGTGCAGGTGCTGTTCAAGGTCGTCGGCGAAGGTACGAAAATTTTATCCCGACAACAGCCCGGCACGATGCTCAACGTGATGGGCCCGCTGGGCGACGGCGCGTTCGCGCCGGCCCCGCAGGCGGAAAAGCACCTGCTGGTCGCCGGCGGCATCGGCATCGCGCCCTTGCTCTTTTTGGCCGACGATCTGCAAAAACGCAACGCGGAAACGCTGCTCTTTTTCGGCGGACGCACCGCCGAGGATCTGCCGACCAAAGACGATTTCGCCATGCCCGTTACGCTAACCACCGAAGACGGCAGCGTCGGCGAAAAAGGCTTGATCACCACGCCTCTCGCCGCCGCGCTGCAGGAGGGCGACGCGGCGAAAATGCAGGTGCTCGCCTGCGGTCCGATGCCGATGCTCAAGGCGGTGGCGAAGCTGTGTTACCGGTACGGCGTGTCCGGGCAGGTCAGCTTGGAAACGATGATGGCCTGCGGCGTCGGCTCGTGTTACGGCTGCGCCATCGAGGTGGGCCGGGACGAACACGGCCAGGCCCGCTACGAGCGTGTGTGCCACGAAGGGCCGGTCTTCGACATCAACCATCTTCCCTGGGATGAAAAACGATGAAGCGTCCGAACATGAGCGTGGATCTCGGTCGCGGCCTGCGCCTGGCCAACCCGGTAATGGCGGCGTCGGGCACTTACGGTTACGGCCTGGAATACGAAGACCTGACCGACCTCTCCGCAATCGGCGCGGTGGTCGTCAAAGGCATTTCGCCGCTGCCGCGCGCGGGCAACAAACCGCCGCGCATCGTCGAGACGGCCGCCGGGATGCTCAATTCCATCGGCTTGCAGAATCCGGGCATCGAGAATTTCCTGACGCAGAAGCTGCCGCGCCTGCGCGATCTGGGCGCGACGGTCGTCGCCAACGTGTACGGCGAAAGCGACGACGATTACCTGCTGGTCGTCGAGCAACTCAGCTCGCCGCGCGGCGACGGCGTGACCGGTCTGGAGATCAACGTCAGTTGTCCGAACGTCAAGGCCGGCGGGCTGGTCTACGGCACGCAGCCGGACATGTTGGGGGCGCTGGTCGCGAAGATCCGCGGCGCAACCGACAAACACGTGATGGTCAAGCTGTCGCCCAACGTCACCGACATCGCGGCGATGGCCAAGGTTGCCGTCGAGGCCGGCGCCGATTCGCTGTCGGCGATCAACACCTTGCTGGGCATCGCCATGGACCTGGAAACCGGCCAACCGAAACTGGGCAACGTCACCGGCGGTCTGAGCGGCCCGGCGATCAAACCGGTGGCGCTGCACCTGGCTTGGCGCACGGCGCGAGCGGTCGAAGCGCCGGTGATCGGCATCGGCGGCATCGACAACGGTCGCGACGCGCTCGAGTTCATTCGCGTGGGCTGTCGCGCGGTGCAGGTGGGCACGGCGAACTTCCGCGATCCGCGCGCCCCGCTGTTGATCGCCAAGGAAATGGAAGAATGGCTCACTACACGCAATTACGCGGACCTGGGCGATTTGGTGGGAACGTTCCGCGCCTAGTTGCGGTTGAGCAACACGACCACCTGGTTATCTTGCGTGGGATCCGCCGGGTTCCACAACAGCAAATCGCTTTTTTTGTCGTTGTCCAGATATTCCAGGCGATACTCCTGCGGCGGAGCCAAGGTCTGCGTCAAAAACGGCTCGGCGGCGATACGCATGTTTCCCTGGTTGCGCCACACGCCGAAACCGTCCTCGTGAGCCATGAAGAAATCCGGCTTGCCGTCGCCGTCGAAATCGCCCTCGAAACTGGGCACAAAACCAATTAAATGACCGTTATCGGTATTCAGATCCAAGGTCACGTTTTTCGAGATCGTCGGCTTTTCGGCGTACATCTGTGGGCCAACCGGACCACGGCAGGCGAAAAGTTTGACGTCGACCTTCACCTTCTTGCTCAGGAACATGCGCGCCAGTTGCACCAAGCCGATCTCCGCGGTGGGCATACCCATTTCCTTGCGGCCGTCGCCGTCGATGTCCCAAAAACGCAGACCGGCCATGTACCCCGAGGCGGTCAGCGTGAAGCCCGGCTTGGCGGCAAAACCGCCCTCGATGCCGCGATGAATGTGCACTTCACTGGAAAAATTCGTCAGCCCGCCGCCGAATTTGTTGATCATCGCGTCGACCCGGCCGTCGCCGTCGATGTCGTCGATGAGCGTGAGCACGTTCATGTTTTCCTGCGCCCGTTCGGCGGGCGTGAGAATCGGCAGCGTGAATTTTTGGCCCTTCGTCGCAAAACGTCCGGCCGCGCCGCGATACAACCACAGCGACTCGCCGCGCGCCAGAAACAGGTCGCGCTCGTTTTGCCGCGCGCCGGCAAAGATCATCGGGAAACGCACCGTGGAGGAAATCGTGTAATCGGGCATGCCCGGCGGCTGCAAGCCGTGCGTGTCGATCCAACTGCGCAACGGCACCGTGAGCGTTTCGGCCGCGACCATCTTCCCTTCGTCGTCGGGACGGAACATGCGCAACGCGCCGTAATCGGGAAGCGCCACGGCGATCTTGCCGTCGCCCGACCAATCGCGCACCAGATTTTCATACGGCAACTGTCCGTTGTACGGCGGAAACAGAATGCCCGACCCCATTTTGATCAATGTTTGCGGGCTTTGCGCGCCCTCGTCGGTCAATTTGACGTACTGCACGCTCCATTTGCGGAACAAAATAACTTCATCGATGCCGTCGCCGTCCAGGTCGGCCAGATCGAACACGCAGGCATCCGCCGGCGCGGCAAAGTCCATATCCGGCGCGCCTGTGTAGCCTTGCGCCGTACCCAGGAAAATCGCCAGACGCGCCTGGGCGTCGGGTGGTGCGCCGAAGCGATAGGACACCAGCAGGTCGGTGAAACCATCGCTGTCCAGATCGGCGGTAACCACTTCGGCCACGCGCCCTTTGACCTGACAGACGTTGCGCACAAACGCGGCATGCGCCATCGTCGCCGGCAACAACAACGCCAGACAAGCAAGCGTCAGGATTTTCCTGTTCATCGAACTCCCTTTTGGCAAGGCTATTCCATCAGGATTTCCAAGAGGCGTTCGGTCAGCAATTGCGGCCCACGCACGCCCTGGGTCGGTTGATAATTATTGATCAACGCCGCGAAGGAATACAATTCGCCGCGCGCATCGTAGCTGTAACCCGCCAGCGCAATCACGCCGTTGAGCAGGCCGGTCTTGGCCCGCACCCTGCCCTTGAGCGCATTCTTGCGGAAGCGGAAACGCAACGTGCCGTCGACGCCGGCGATCGGTTGCGCCTCGAGAAATTCCGGAAACACGCGCGGGTTATGCGCCATGAACTGCAGGATCGACACCATCGAATCGGCGCTTTGCAGGTTCTGCCGCGAAAGGCCGGAACCGTCGTACACGACCGCGCCTTCCTGATATAGGTTGTTGCGCTTGAGCCAATCGGAGACCGCCTGCGCGCCGTTTTCGCGCGAACCGGCCTGTTTGGTTTGCACCGCGCCGATCGTCCGCAGAATCTGCTCGGCGGTGAAGTTGTTCGAAAAACGAAACAGGTGACGCAGGATCAGCGACAACTGCTCGCTTTCGTGTTTGTGAACGAGAAATTTCTTCGCCGGCGCTTTACCCGCTCGGTCCTTACCGACGATCTTCACGCCTTCCCTGGCCAAGGCTTCGCGGAAAGCGGCCAGCGCCAAGGGAATTGGATCGCTCACCGCGTGGAACGTCGGATTGGGTTGCGCGTAAAGCCCAACCGTTCCCGACACATACGCCGAACTGTTGCTCAGACTCAGGTAGCATTTGTTGCCCGCGCCCGCGACCGTCTGAATCGTGCCGCTGACCTTGGTGCCCGGCACCAGCGGTTCGATGGTCACCGTCGCCGGCGCGCCCTCGGCCGCGCCCGGCCGTACCCAGAAGGTGATCGTATTGTAATTCACCGACAACGCGCCCAGCGAAGCGTGGTACGCACGGTGCGTTTGCCGGCCCCAATCGGCGTAAAAACGCTCCTGGTCGTGGAACGAATCGTCGCCGACCAGATCGCCAAGGACCTTCTTCACGCCGGCGATGCGCACGCCGTGCGCCAGTTCATACACCTGGTCCAGATCCAGACTGGGATCGCCGCTGCCGACGATGTACAGGTTGCCGTGCACGTTGCCCTCGGCGTCGGGGCGGCTGTCGGCGAGAACCTTGGTGATGAAACGATACTGCGGACCGAGGATATTCAGCGCCGCCGAGCCGGTCACCAGCTTGTTGGTGCTGGCGGGAATGCACAGTTGATTCGACTGGCGCGTCAGGATTGTCTTGCCGTCGCGCACCCGCTGCACCTTGACGCTCAGTTGCGCGTTTTTGATGATCGGATTATCGAAGATCTTCTTGATTTCCTGATATTGGCGCTTGCTGAGCGGATCGGGCTCGGGCGTGGGGGTCGCCGGGGTCTCCGTCACCACCTCCGTCTCGGCGGGCGTTTGGGCTTCGGCGGACAGATTTTTCACCTGGCCGATAAGCAGCAAGAGCAGGCACAACGCAAACAACAATCCCACACGTTTTTTCACGATGATCACCGGTTCGTCTCCCAGCCAAAATGATGTTCCAGGGTACCGGCCCGACCGTCCGGATGCAAGCGTCGCCCCTGACTTGCAAACCGTCGGTGCATGTGTAGAATACGCGTCCACGGGATCCACAGAACGATAGAGGTGAATTTATGTATTACAACGCCAACAACATCCGGGTCGGCCACGTGATCGAATTCAACGGCGACCCGTGCAAGGTACTGACCGCCACGCACATCACCCCGGGCAAAGGCAATGCGGTGATGCAGGTGAAGATGCGCAGCCTGAAAACCGGCGTCCAGACGGAAAATCGTTTTCGGGCCACCGAGCAGGTCAAACGCGCCTATCTCGACACCGTCGTGATGGAATATCTTTACGAAGACGGCGAGATGGCGCACTTCATGGACCAGGAAACCTACGAGCAGCGGTCCTTCCCGCTCGAGGAAATGCGCGAAATGCTCGGTTTCATCCTGCCCAACACGACCGTGCAGATGCAGGTGTACCAGGGCGAAGTGGTCGGCGTGGACCTGCCCAAGGTGGTCGAGCTCAAGGTCGTGGAATGCGCGCCGTACATCAAAGGCGCGACGGTCACCAACCAGACCAAACCGGCCACGCTCGAAACCGGCCTGACGATCCAGGTGCCGGGCTTCATCGAGCCGGATCAGATGATTCGGGTGGATACCGAAACCGGCGAGTACATGGAGCGCGTGAAAAGCTGAGCCGGCGTTTTATTCGTCGTAACCGTGGGGGTGGGCCTGATGCCACTCCCACGCTGATTTAACGATCGATTCCAGGTCGGGATACACCGGCTGCCAATCCAGTTCGCGGATGATCTTCTCCGCTGAGCCGATCAACAACGGCGGATCGCCCGCCCGGCGCTCGCCGATGACCGCCGGGATGCTCTTGCCGGTCACCTTGCGCGCCACCTCGATCACTTCCTTGACGCTGAAACCTTTGCCGTTGCCCAGGTTGTAATGGCTGGCCGTATCCATTTTCTTGTCCATGGCCAGAATGTGTGCGCGCGCCAGATCGAGAATGTGAATGTAATCGCGCACGCACGTTCCGTCCTGCGTGGGGTAATCGTCGCCGAAGATGGTCACCTTGTCGCGCTGGCCCAACGCCACTTGCAGCACGATGGGAATGATGTGCGATTCGGGATCGTGGTCCTCGCCCAACTCATAGGCCGCGCCGCAGGCGTTGAAGTAGCGCAGGATCGTGTAGTTCAATCCGTGCACCGTGTGATACCAGTGCAGCATGCGCTCGAACACGAGCTTGGTTTCGCCGTAGGGATTGGTCGGCAACTGCGGCAGGTCTTCGGTGATCGGCAATTGCTGTGGTTCGCCGAAGGTCGCGCAGGTGCTGGAGAAGATAATGTAGTTCACGCCCTCGGCGCGCATGGCGTCGAGGATCACCTTGCCGACAACGACGTTGTTTTCGTAATACAGTTCCGGTTTCTGCATGCTTTCGCCGACCTGGCTGTGAGCGGCAAAATGCATCACGGCGTCGATTTTATGTTCGGCGAAGGTCTGCCGCAGCGTCGCGGCATCACCCAAGTCGGCGTTGACGAAGGTTGCGCCCTTGGGCACGGCGGCCCGGTGACCGCGATCCAGGTTGTCGTACACGACCACGCGATGGCCCTGCGCCAACAGTTCCGCCGCGGTCACGCTGCCGATGTAACCGGCGCCGCCGGCGACCAGTACGTTCACTTCGCTATCCTTGTTTTTCGAGTTGTTGACGGAAATACGCGATCGTCTGCGCCAGGCCTTCCTTCAGCGTGACGCGCGGTTCCCAACCGAGCAGCGCCTTGGCCTTGCCGATGTCGGGCTGACGGACCTTCGGATCGTCGACCGGCAGATCCCTGAACGCCAGGCCGCTACGGGCGCCGGTCAGTTCGATGATCGCCTCGGCGAACTGC
>Ga0116164_10000047_pt1 | contig 115298 bp, 111 predicted proteins | sample AD_UKC109_MetaG_FD_89888 | JGI IMG/M metagenome (GOLD analysis project Ga0116164, IMG submission 89888) | Active sludge microbial communities of municipal wastewater-treating anaerobic digesters from Hong Kong - AD_UKC109_MetaG | ecosystem: Engineered > Bioreactor > Anaerobic > Digestate... | reverse complement strand
TGATAGAGATACACGGCTTTTGCGAAGGCCGCCGGGTAGAGAATTTTATGGATGCTGGCATAGACGAATACAATGCCGAGTATCCACCGTGCGGCATGGTATAGTGTAGCTTGAACGCGAATCTTTTTACGGTTTTCTTCCATTATTCGTATCCTCGGGATTAAACCGTGTCCCCTTCTTCAACAGGCAGATCGGCTTCCTGCCAGGTCGTCAAACCGTTTACCAGTTCCCAGACGTTTTCATACCCCATCTCCCGCAGGAAGAGCGCCAGATCGTGGCTCAGGAAACATCCCTCTCCATCGCAGTATGTGATAATAACCTTATCCGCGGGGATATCACCGGCAATCTTCGGAAAGCAGTCGGTTACGTCGTCCCAGGGAAGATTAAGCGCTCCCCGGATATGACCGCTTGCATACTCCTCCACAGTACGGGCGTCAATGAATACCGCGAGCTGCGCCGTAAACAGCTTTTCGGCTCCTTCGATCGGTATGGCCAGGTTATCTTCAGCGGTTGCGGTTGGATCTGTCTTTGCAGACCAGTTCCCGACTATCGGTATGGAATCGGGACGGAAATAATTGGAACAGATTCCAACAATCCCGGCCATTACAATGATTACGGGTATCTGCCAGAGGGCTTGTTGCCAGCGTGAACGGTTAGGATTTTTTAGCATCATAGGTCCTGTTTTTTTGCGTACATATATACTAAAGTTTCAAATATGCCAAACTATTTCAAGGCTTTTTCGACAGATGATACACTCCGGTAGCGGTTTCTATTGTATAGGGAAAATATTTGTTCTTGAAGCGGATAGCCACGTTAACCAGACTGATCAAAACGGGGACCTCTACGAGAGGGCCGATAACCGCAGCAAAAGCCACTCCTGAATCGATTCCGAACACTGCCACGGCTACGGCAATAGCTAGTTCGAAATTGTTTGATGCCGCCGTAAAGCTCAGTGTCGTGGATTGTTCATATGTGGCGCCTACCTTCATCGACAGAAAGAATGAAACAAAAAACATAACCACAAAGTAGACGCACAGCGGAATTGCCACCCGGATGACATCCAGCGGAAGCTGAACGATATATTCACCCTTCAGTGAAAACATCACCAGGATGGTAAACAACAGGGCGATCAGGGTAATCGGGCTGATACGGGGAATAAACTTTTTTTCATACCATTCCTTGCCCTTTATCTTCAGACCGATAACCCGTGAAATGATACCGGCAAGAAAGGGTATACCCAGATAGATAAAGACGCTCTTCGCGATCTGACCGATGGAAATATCCACCACGGCCCCTTTAAGTCCCAGCCACTGGGGGATCACCGTGATGAAGATATAGGCATAAACGGAGAAAAACAGGACTTGGAAGATGGAGTTGAACGCCACCAGCCCGGCGCAATATTCCGTATCGCCGGATGCCAGATCGTTCCAGACGATTACCATGGCGATGCAGCGGGCCAGCCCGATCAGAATCAGACCCACCATGTATTCGTGATGTCCCGAGAGAAAGATTATCGCCAGGAGAAACATCAGGATGGGACCGATGATCCAGTTCTGGACCAGGGAAAGAAACAGGACTTTAAAGTTACGAAACACCTCTCCCAGTTGTTCATATTTTACCTTGGCCAGGGGGGGATACATCATCAGTATCAGCCCGATGGCGATGGGAATATTGGTCGTATCAACCTGAAACCGGTTAATAAGGCTGCGGATGTCCGGATAGAGGTACCCTCCCCCAACACCGATGAACATGGCAAGGAAGATCCACAGGGTCAAAAAACGATCGAGAAACGAAAGTCGCATGGATTGAGACATAATTTGCCTCCCTATGATACAAGCGTATTGAATAACCCCGCAAACGGATTGATGATGAAGTAGACTCCCAGCAACCCGATCAGCACCCCCGCTCCCTTGCGGAACCACGAGCCCGCACCCTGCCAGGCGCTGTTCTCCATCAGTTTTCTGACGGCGGCGGTCGAGCTTCCGGCGATCGCTATGGGCAAACAGTGGCCGACGGCGAACAGAAGGATCATAAGGACGCCGGTTGCGATTTTCTGCTGGACGGTAATGATGGCCAGAATCGGCGCGATAAAACCGAAGGTACATGAGCCGGAGAGGACGCCGTAGGCAAGCCCCAGAACGAAGGCACCCATCAGACCCCTGATATTGAGCCGATACAGCAGGCTGCCGGACATGGAGCATTTCTCCACGCCGAGCATGCCGAGGGCCACCCAGATCAGAATGGCGCCGATCAGGATCTGCCAGTAGTTCCCCACATCACCCAGCATCCTGCCCAACAGGGCGCAGATGATTCCGATCAGAGCGATGGTAATGAACAGACCCATGGCAAAGAGCACCGCATACCCGGCGGCCTGCTTCGGATCGATAGCCCGTTCCTGTCCCCCCACGTATGCGACGATCAGGGGGATCGACGCGAGATGACAGGGACTGAGGAGGACGCTGACCATTCCCCACAAAAAACACCCAAGCGCGGCGATGGCCGTCCCGCCGACGATCCACTGATTAATCGTCAGGAAAAATGTCTCAACCACCGGAACTCTCCCCTCTTTGTACGCCCATTTTTTCGAGCTGTGCGATGATATCCTCTTCCGCCATAAATCCCACGTGCCGATAAATCTCTTTGCCGTCGGAATCGAAGAAGATCTGGGTCGGTATAGCGCGAAGACCGAACCGTTGGGACTGTTCCCGATGCTGCCATACATCGATAAATATGATGGCGGCCTTTCCCTCGTATATCTTGTCGATTTTTTCCATGATGGGGGCCATCATCTTACAGGGAATGCACTTCTTCGCACCCAGGTCGATCATGGTGACCATCCCCTTGACGGGCACGCTTTCAAAGTCGGCGGTCTGCTCGACGGCCGACAGGGTTCCCGCGGTCAATGCCAGGAGCAGGACGCTTCCTACCAGCGTCAACAATAAACGATACTTCATGTATAGATTCTCCTTGTGATATGTATGTTGTGCAGGGGCAGGAATCGAAAGCTATGCTTCAAGCCATGCCTTGACCTCTTCCGCTGAAGGGATCTTTCCCACGCACTTTACCTCACCGTCTATCACCACCGCCGGTGTTCCGAGGACGCCGTACCCTGCGATCTTCATGACATCGGTGATCTTTTCGATCTGAGCATCCTTGCCTGACTCGGCAACGACTTCCCTGACGATCTTTTCCGTCTGTTCACATCTTTTACATCCCGGTCCCAATACTTTAATTTCCATTGTTTTCTCCTTTTCACTTACAATATTTTCACTATAGTTATCCGGCAAAACTGCCGTACAGCAGCCCTGCGATAGTGGACATAATGACGATGATACCGCAGAAGGTGGCCGTTTTTTTGACGCCCATGACACTACCGATCACCACCATATTCGGCAGCGATAAGGCCGGTCCGGCCAGCAGCAGGGCCAGGGCGGGTCCTTTCCCCATGCCAGCTCCGATGAGCCCCTGCAGAATGGGGATTTCAGTCAGGGTGGCGAAGTACATCAGCGCCCCTGCGACCGATGCGAAGAGATTGGCCCACAGGGAGTTTCCTCCGAGGAGCGATTGAACCCATTCTTCCGGGATCAGGGCCGGGTGCCCGGGTCTTCCCAGCAGAAAACCGGCCACCAGAACGCCCCCGATCAGGAGGGGAAAAATCTGTTTCATGAACCCCCAGGTGGAGTCCACCCAGGCGACCCGTTCGTCCTTCCTGAACCAGGATTTTATCATCCAGGCCAGGATGCTCAGCAGGACGGCGGTGATGTACCATTTCAACGCGAAGATCGTCGGCCAGAGACCGGTCGAACCGGCGGCGGGCCGTGCGAAGGCGGCGAAGACCAGGATCAGCACCATCGTCAAGAGATAGAGGCTGTCCTGCACCAGGGTGCGCTGATCGCTGGTGGCGTCAGGCACGTAGATCTGTCCCGCGGTACGCGCCGCGTCGTCTTTCCGGAAAATCAGGGCCATGAGCAGGCCGGTAATGATGGCAAAGAGGATTGCGCCGACGGCACGGGCAAGACCCATCTGCCAGCCCAGTACCTTTGCCGTAAGGGTGATGGCCAGCACGTTGATGGCGGGCCCGGAATAGAGAAAGGCCGTCGCCGGGCCGATGCCTGCTCCCCGTGTGTAGATCCCGGCGAAGAGGGGCAGCACCGTGCAGGAACATACCGCCAGAACCGAACCGGACACGGAGGCCACGGAATAGGAGAGCACCTTTCTCGCCTGCGCTCCGAAGTATTTCAGCACGGAGGCCTGAGACACGAAGACCGAAATGGCCCCGGCAATAAAGAAGGCCGGGATCAGGCAGGTCAGGACGTGCTGCCTGGCGTATTCCTGAAGCATCATGAACGCTTCGAGGCCGGACTGACGGATAAGGGGGTGACCCCAGGGGATAAAATAGGCCGCTAAAAAAACACCGACGATCAATAATAATTTATTTCGTTCTTTCACTGACGATATCCTTTATTTCCCGCGGCGATCAGCAGCCAGCTTTTCAGGCACCCGGTGCCGCTTCATAATTTCCTGTTTCGCGATATAGCGATATAAAAAGGGCAAAAAAATTTTCTTAGCTTCCGCAGATGTCTTCCCGTCGGATGAGGGGCAGCTTTTCCACCAGGTCCATAATCTCCGGATCGTCTTCAAGCCGGTGCCTCAGGTTGCCGATCATGGACGCCGCGAAGGGGTTCGCACTGCCGTCCGCCAGGGTGTAATTGACCCACAGCCCATCTTTATAGAAGGTAATCAGACCGGCTTCTTCCAGGATCTTCAGGTGCTTGCTGGCGGTTGACTGGGCCACACCGAGGGCCGCGGTGATCTCGCAGACGCACATGACCTTTTTCTGCAGCATCTTCATGATCTTTACGCGGCTCGGATCGGACAGAGCCTTCATCACTTTCAGAAATGTCTTCATACCTACAACCTCTATATCGTCTTTTTGGAATATAGTGATTCGAAATGGTATTGTCAACCGAAAAATCGAATACGCCGGGGAATATACCCTGCATTCTGCTTAACGGGCGCTGAACGTCAGAATACCAGTTTTATCGCGGCGGCGACGGCCAGGACCTGAACGACGGCGGTAAAGGTCTTTTGAGGGATTCGTTTCAGGACGAATACACCCAGCAGAGCGCCGACGGCGATGAACGGTAATGCCATCAGGTTCAGCTTGATCGTTGCCAGGGTCATCATGTCGAGCTTCGCGCTGAACGGTACCTTGATCCAGTTGACGATGAAAAAAAACCAGGCGCTGGTCCCGACGAATTGGAGCTTTGGCAGTTTCATCGCCATCAGATAGATGATCATGATGGGCCCGGCGGCGTTCGCCATCATCGAGGTCATGCCGGCGATGAAGCCGAGACAGGCGGCGAACCACCACTGGGTAGGGATGTTCGTTTCTTCGGTCTGATGCTTTGTGCGCCAGAAATTGATGCCGAGCATCACCAGGACGATAATCCCGATAATCGGCCTGAGCTGTTGATCGTTGACGATCCTGAGAAAGAAATATCCGGCGACAATTCCGGCAATCGCGGCGGGCAGAAGGTACAGCATGTACCGCCACCGGGCGTTGTGTCTGTGATATACGATGGCAAACAGATCGCCGATGATCAGCATGCCCAGAATAAATCCGATGGATGTGCCTATCGGCAGGGCCGTTGCCATCAAGGGAACGATGAGGATTCCGATTCCGGGGATTCCGGTCTTGGTTATTCCAACCAGAATCGAGCATACGACAACCATGCCCCAGCTCAAAAAATTCAAGTCAAGCATGCAAACCTTCTTTCAATGTCTACCAGAGTCCTTCGCAGGGCAACGGATTGAATTGCCTCTCATAACACACTCCCACGCCAGATGCACCTTTCATCGTTCCGGTTGTATCGTTTTAGGAAACCGATGCCGGTGAGTCGAGGAATGATTGAAACAAAACCCCGCTGCTTAATAAAAGAAGGTAATAATGTCGAGCTGCTTGTTCCGATATCGATCAGTACGCGATGTTGTAGTACCGGTTGATAATATCCTTGAAGACTGGTAATCTCGAAACCCATAGTGAGTCATTTTGAAAACATTGTGTAGATTGGGAAAAGAGGAGGAATAATCATGATGGTCGATTTTTACTGCCGGAAATCATGAAGCACCTGTCGCAAAGCGAGGGAGTTTCTCTTGCAAAAAGGGGTTGAAATCAACGAAAGGGACTTCTTCAAGAACCCGTTCAGCCGAAATGAAATAGAAGATCTGCTCCAGGGAAAACCGGCTTCGGAGATGTTCAATTTCCGCAGTCCCAGCTTCAAGCAAATGGGTCTGGAAAAGGACACCTTGACCGATGAAAACCTCATAGAACTCATGCTGGAGGAACCGCGCCTCATCCGCCGCCCCGTAGTCCGTATCGGCACAAACGTCTATTTCGGAGCCAACGACAAGCTTCTGGCGGAGATTGTTACGTAATGTTTCAAACCGCATTCTTCCACTGGACAATGTGAAACCATCAAAGTACAGAGATAATAATTAATGACAACTGGATTTCTTGATATTAAAGGTGAAAGTGTTAGCTGATAAACCAGTTGATCTATAAAGAAGGAGCCCGATATATTATCGGGCTCCCAATTGACTACTTACAGTTTATCTTTTGGTGGACAAGGATCATTTCCATGACTGTCACACCATGCTATTTTCCCATCTTTGTTGTGTACAATTAACTCAGTTTTTTGGTTGACACTGATTTCTCTGGCACGATCTATTGCATCTTGCTTAACATCATAATGTGCTGATGCACGGCTTGCCCCAGATTTCTTAATATTCCAACCACCATCTGAGTTAGGTACAACGTGGTGCGATGTTCTTGGCATAATATCACCTCCTTTGGAGTAGCCTTTTTACTTGACAGAGGGAGTGTGATGTGGTGTTCTACACAACAATGTACTTTTGTCAAGAGTTCCCGACTTCTTCCTGGATTTAGGGAACGCTAAAATCGCTTGTGGGTAAGCGCCACGAGCGATTTTATTTTCGAGGCCAGAGGCCTTCCCGCTCGATTCGCCTTTCTATTACATCTTTTGATACTCCAAATTTTTTGTGAACATATGCTGCTATGTACGGTGAAACCACATCAGCGTTTTTGATCAAGATGTCGGACAACCCTTCTCCAATCAAAACATCAATTGCCTTATCGATTTCAATCTCCAAAATCGGCTTTGGAACAAGAAAACGACCGGCGAACTCATTTGCCTGAAACTCAAATGCGACATATTCTCGATCTGGAATATCCATAACAAAGTGTTTCCATTCTTCAGGACTCTCAAACTTCATCTCCCTGTATATATCCTCATGAAGAAAGTAGTGACCAAGTTCATGGGCGTAGGAGAATCGCCTTCGATTTTCAAATTTATCATTCATGTAGGAATCATAGTCGACAATAAAACCGGTGAGGTCTGACTTCAGAAACGCATCAACATCTGCTTCTTGAAGCAAACCATGAACCCAATCAATGTCTAACCTTAATTGGCATTCTATGATTTTCTCAACATCAATAGGAAGCTCTCCTGTGGGCCATAGCAACGCTCTTTTTTGATCTGCAAGCTCCCAAATATCAGTAATTCTACATCTTCGGCACGAGAAGTCGGATGGCTCCACGCTACCTCTCCCTTTTCAGAATTTTTATTAATGTGTCTAACTCCTCTTCAGTAGGTTTATCGCTTCTAACCGTTCTAAAAAAGAGTGGAAGCGATTTTACAACTTGTTCATCCGAAACAATATCATCAGGGATCATTCCCGCACTGATTTTAGCCTCATCAATAAACTGTTGCCATTCATGCGATCTATATTCAATGTTTAACGCTTCAGCAATTCTGGTTAGCTTTTCATCATCCTGTGGAGGTGATAACGTACCCCTTTCAATCTTGCTCCAGTTGCTTGGATCGTAGTTGATTATTTTTGAAAACTCCCTAAGCGTAATCCCCCTTCCCAGTCTTTTTTCTTTAACATATGCCCCAAACATGAGCCACCTCCTCTCCTTGCGGGGATTCCCGCCTCTAATATTAGAAATCCCCTAATCCTCTCCTCCAATAATATAACCCTGTAGTAATTTTATTACCACGTGGTAAATATAATACCACGGTTTGTGTTTGTCAAGCACAAAAGAAATAACAATAAAATGTTCGTGGAGAAAATAAGGAACAGCGTCCTATTCATTGTATTCTTCGTCCATGCTCATAACAATATGTATTCCAGATAGCGTGACCGGAGTTGTTTGCTCGCCAGGGACTGTTTGACCGGTGGCAGCTTGAGGATCACGCCCAGGATGGCCGCCATGGCGCGGTGGTTCCAGTGGGCCCGGTTATCGAAGATGAGGTCCGGGAGGCTTCCCCGTTCGATGGCCATGAGGACGGCCTTGTGGGTGGAGTTGACGGGGGTGATGATCCGCTCTTCTCGGGCGATCAGCTTGATGGCTTCAGTGGGACAGGATCTGACGCACAGGCCGCAGCCAAGGCAGATCTCCTCATTCAGCCGTGCCGTCTTTTTCTTCCCCTTCTCTTCACTGCTTTCCGCAACCAGTTCGATGGCATCGACGGGGCAGACCCCTGCGCATTTCCCGCAGCTGGTGCAGGCATCGGCCGCGATGTGGGGGAGGTAGTTGGTGGTATGGACGGGGTTGAGGAAACCGAATTTCTGAGCGGCGATCATCGCCTCGCAACAGCACTTGCAGCAGTTGCAGATGAAGTTCACCCGTTCGCGCACGTTCTCGCCGAACTGGACCAGGTTGTGGTCGTGGGCGCGGTCGAGGAAGTCGAGGCATGCATTGGCACTCACCTCCCGGGCGATGCCGTGTTTTGTGAGTGACGCCGCCGTGTTGTTGAAGGTCATGCAGATGTCCTGCGGCGCGTCGCAGGCCTGCCCCAGATGCTCCATCTTATGGCGGCAGTAGCAGATCCCGACACCGATATGAGTCGCCGTCCTGATGACCTCCGTGGCGCGCTCATAATCGAGGACGTGGAGCGACAGCTCCGCGGACAGGGCCTGTTCATTGACGAAGACGCGGCCGAGCTGCGTCTCTCCCCCTCTGAAGAGGGCCTTGATAAAGTCCTCCTCCACGTTGAGGTACTGGTAGAAGAGTTCGGCCAGAACCTTCTGGTTGACATCGGTCCGTATCCGCATCATGGAGAACTCGAAGAAACCCGCCATGGGGGGCGGCAGAATGTAGACGGATTCGCCCTTTTCCTCTATATCGAGGAGGATGCCCCTGCCGGCGAGGGTGTCGAGCATGGTCCGCGCTTCTTTGAGGGAGGTCTTCCATCGCTTCGCCGCCGTCTTTGCGGTAAAGGGTTTGATGGGGAGAAGAGAGACATTCTCGGCCTCCTTTTCCGAAAAAAGCATCTCCAGGATTCGGTAGAGGAGTTCCGACGGGGGAGCCCCCTGGGGGAACCGGTTCAGCCGTTTGACAAGATTTTGATACCCCGATCGCACCGTGTGATGTGCCATACAAGCCTCCTGTTTTGCACGTTATCATAGCATTACAAAAAGTTCAAAGAACCGGGCAGCATGTTCGGACCGGTTGCGCTGTCTGATGATCCGGATGGGGATGATTGTTGCTTGGAAAGTACGGGCCTGGTCGCTTCTGCTTAGTTTTTCGTTGACATATCACTGCTCCATCAAGTATATTCAGCGGTCCAATAACGAGGTACGTGATATCCTCAAAGGAAGAAGAGACAGCCTTGGGATACCGGTACCACGATCATCACGACCCGGGAAGTGCGGGGTATCAGACACTCATCTTGCAGTAGTTCATGTCTTGATCGGCGTTATACAATAGAAAGCGGAAGGATTAGCCAGATGGATAAGCGGGATAAGCTACCCGCGGAACCGGATCAGGATGCCGAAGCATTGCTCTGGCGGTTAGCAGAACTGGAACGTGAAGTTGCCAGCCTGCGGGACCTGAACGAAACGCTCCAAGAGAACGAACAGAAATATCGACTGATCGCCGAACATTCCGGCGACTGTATCTGGACCATGGACCTGAAGACCCTCCGATTTACCTACGTGAGTCCCTCAGTCGCTCAGATTTACGGGGGTACGCCGGAAGAAACGATAGAGTTGGGTATAGATGCGGTATTGCCCCCCCATTCGGTTGAGATCGTGATGAAGGTCATGGAAGAGGAGATGGCCCTCGAAGCGAACGGTGCCGATCCTCATCGCTCGCGCATTATCGAAATCGAAGAATACCGCAAGGACCGTTCGATCATCTGGATCGAGAATGTCCTGTCATTTCTCCGTGATGAAGAGCAGCGTCCCATAGCAATTCTCGGCGTGAGCCGGGATATAACGGAACGAAAGGCTCTCGGGGACGAACTGCGCACGCTGGCGGTGACGGACCCCCTGACCGGTGCTTTCAACCGCCGCTATTTTATGGAGGAGTTACACCGCGACATGAACCGCTGTAACCGGTACGAGGTTCCCTTTTCTTTGATCATGTTGGATGTCGATCACTTCAAAAGTGTTAATGATTGTTTCGGACATGAAACGGGGGATCAGGTGCTCAAAGAACTGGTCCATCTGATCCAGCAACGAATTCGCGTGTCGGATATCCTTGCCCGATGGGGCGGCGAGGAATTTCTTATCATGCTTGTCAATACACCTCTCCTGAAAGCAATAAAACTGGCGGAAGCCCTGCTGGAGGGAATGCGAAGCAGACTGTTCCCCTGCATCGGGTTGTTGACGGCCAGTTTCGGCGTTACACAGTACCGTAAGAGTGAAAGCGCCGATACGATTCTGACGCGGGTGGATAACCTGATGTATCAGGCAAAAGAGAAAGGGCGAGCCCGCATTTCCCATGACGACACCTCTCTCGGAGATGTGGCCGCATCATGACCAAAGGCATATAACGAGAACGCCGATTTTCACTATAAGTGCCCTCCCGTAATCACCCACGTTTTTCCAATCCTGTACAGATAAGACAAATCCCATAAAAGCGTTTCCCTTGATTTTTGGCACGGAAACATGCAATACAATACCAGTTTCGCTTCGCGAATATGCGTTTCCCCCCGGCAGGCTGGAACCAACATGGTGCATGATCACAATCATACCACAGGCAATTACAATCGCGCTTTTGCAATCGGCGTTATCCTCAATGTCGCCTTTGCTGCCATTGAAGCGGGATACGGCTTAATGGCTGAGTCTCTGGCCCTGATAGCGGATGCGGGTCACAATCTGAGCGATGTGCTGAGCCTGCTGCTCGCCTGGGGTGCCGGTTTCCTGGCTACGAAAGCCCCGACGGAAAAGAGGACATACGGGTTCCGCAAGGTGACGATCATGGCCTCTTTGGCCAGCGCCATATTATTGCTGGTTGCGATGGGCAGCATTGCGTGGGAGGCGATCGGCCGGTTCTTCGATCCGAAACCGGTCGACGGGATCACCGTCATCGTGGTCGCTGCAATCGGTGTCGGTATCAATACGATCACCGCTTTGCTTTTTGTATCCGGTCAGAAGGAAGATTTGAACATCAGGGGCGCCTTCCTTCACATGGCCGCCGATGCCGGTGTTTCGCTCGGTGTTGTCGTGGCGGGTATCATCATCCTCTTCACCGGCTGGCTGGTGGTCGATCCCCTGATCAGTCTTCTGATCGTAGCGGTTATCCTCATGGGCACCTGGTCGTTGTTCCGTGATTCGATGAACCTTGCGATCGATTCCGTTCCGAAGGGCGTTGATATGGCTGGGATCAAGGAATACTTCACCGGCCTTGAAGGTGTTTTTCAGATACACGATCTGCATGTGTGGTCTCTGAGTACGACGGAAATTGCCCTCTCTGTCCATCTGATTATGGATGACGACTCCGTAAAAAATGGTTTTTTGCCTGCGCTTCAGCAGGAATTGTACGATCGTTTCGGTATAGCCCACGCTACGATTCAGATTGAAAGACAGGATGATACCTGTATGTTGAACAGCGGCGGGTGCTGATGACGGCGAAGACACATCACTCAACTGTTTGATTGGGAGATATTCCGGTGAATAGAACAGCACTCATAATCGGAAATTCTGATGGTATCGGACGTGCCGTTACCGGCGAACTTCTCAAACGGGGCTGGAGTGTTGCCGGTATTTCAAGGAGTGAATCGACTGTTACGGATAAGAATTACAGGCATATCGTTGCCGAGGTTCAGCAACCAGGGTTTGCGGAAACATTGAACGGTGTATTAAACAGAGATGAGACACCGGATCTGTGCATATACTGTGCGGGAATAGGCGAGCTGCTGGATACCGCGAATATGGAAAATGAAGCGGAGATTATCGAGGTAAATCTCCTCGGCATGGTGAAGGTCGCTTCTTCGGTAATTCCATTGATGGTACAAAGAGGGCAGGGACACTTTATCGGGCTTTCAAGTTTGGCGGATGAACTGTTGTCGGGGGAGGCTCCGAGCTATCATGCCTCGAAGGCGGGATTTTCAAATTATCTCGAAAGTCTCTCCCTTGCCCTCAAACCGCACGGCGTTCATGTGACAAATATTCGATTCGGATTCGTCGACACGAAGATGGCGAAAAGTGACGTGAGGCCGTGTATGATGGGGGTGGAGCGGGCTGCGCGACACGTGCTTTTCTGTATCGATACAAGGCCGATTCGATATACCGCTCCAAAATGTGTGATCCCGTTGATAACACTTCGCAGGTGGATGTTGAGGGCGCAAACGTGGTTCCCTCTCCAATAGGAGGATATATGGATAGGCATACTACGCCGAAAGACACGAATATGGTACCGGAACGAAAAATACTGGGAATCTGCGGCAGTCCGCGGATCAGGGGGAACTCCGACGTGCTGTTGAAGCATCTTCTCAGGGGCGTTCGAGACGAGGATGTTCCGGCAGAAGGCATATACCTGCGAGACTATTATTACCAACCATGTATCGGATGTGAAAAATGCCGGAAGGATAAGATATGCACGGGTCTCAATGACGGCATGAATCTTCTCTATCCGAAAATCATGCAGGCCCGGGGGCTCATCCTCCTGTCTCCGACCCATAACTATAATATCACCGCCTGGATGAAGGCGTTTATCGATCGATTGTACTGCTTGTACGAATTTGACGATAACCGGCCGAGGGGATGGTCGAGTCGCCTGGCCGGTCAGAACAGAAAAGCGGTTGTTGTGGCCATATGCGAGCAACAGGATAAGAAGGACATGGGATTTACAATCGAAGCCATGCGCCTTCCCTTGCAGGCATTGGGCTACGAGATTTTTGAGGAACTGCCGGTGTTCAAAATCTTTGACAGGGGCGGGGTCGGGAACGATGAAGAGTTACTGACAAAAGCCGCGGATTTAGGAAGGAGATTCGCCCGGTCGATTCTAGTTGATGTGGGACGCTAACCATCACGCCGTTGTGTTACGCCGTGCTGCAGAAAACAGTTTTGTGGGGCCGATACGGTTGCCGGTTGCACTACTGACTGACAGAGGAAAGGAAATGTATGATGGATTACAAAAAGGTCGTTGTTCAAGTCGGAGATGATTATGTCGGTGAAATAACCTTAAATCGTCCCGCACAGCTTAACACGTTCACGGTTCCGCTCGCGACGGAACTCAATCAGGCCCTCCAGGAGCTTGATGCGGACGGTCAGGTACGGGTGATTATCCTCAAGGGGGCAGGCAGGGTGTTTTGCGCCGGTATCGATGTGAGCGATTTGGCCGGTAAGGGTGCCATGGAGTCCCGGAAATGGGTGGAATGCATGGGGGCCCCGCTGATTACCATGAGCCGCATAAGCAAACCGGTTATTGCTCAGGTCCACGGAACTGCCGCGGCAAACGGAGCCGGACTGGTAGCGGCAGCCGATCTCGCCATTGCCGGCGAGAAGGCACGCATCGGCCTGACTGCCATTAACGTCGGTCTCAACTGCATCGGGCCGGTAATCCCGGTCAGCAGGTCCGTGGGGAGGAAACGGGCCCTCGAACTGTTGTATTTCGGCAAGTTAATCACCGCGCAGGAGGCCTTGAACATGGGGCTCATCAACAGGGTCGTACCGGATGCCGATCTGGATAGGGAAACCCGCAACTGGGCAGCGATTCTGGCGCAAAAGAGCCCCGTGGCTCTGCAGATCGCCAAAAGGGCATTCTATGCGGCGGCCGATCTGGATTATTACAAGGCCTTTGCATACATGAACGAGGTATTTGCTCACCTGTGTTCGACGGAAGATGCAAAGGAGGGGATCAGCGCCTTCAAGGAGAAGCGAAACCCCGTATGGAAAGAGAAATAGGAAACAGGTAACCGGTCGATGGTCAATCCGTATTTGCGGATCTGATCAAGCCCGTTGCTTTTTATTGGTCAGGTATGCCCCGCAGATTACCATAATGGTACCGGCAATGAGGAACAGGCCGATTCTTTCCTTGAGGATCAGCCAGGCGAGTATGACGGCGCTCACGGGGACGAAGTTGATGAAGACGGATGCCCTCGAAGCGCCGATTTTTTGGATTCCCTGGTAAAACCAGGTAAATCCGAGAACGGTTCCGAAGAACCCGAGATAAACGATACCGAGCCAGCTCGTTGCGGTATATGTCGTAATATGGGTGAAGATCCCCTCGGCACAGGCGGGAAAGAAGAGCAGGATGCCGCCGGCAAGGCAGGAGTATGTCACGGCCGCCAGAGGGGACATGTCCTTCATGGTGCTCTTCCCGATCAGGGAATATAAGACCCAGCTTGCCACGCATCCGAGAATGTACAGCTCCCCCCTTCCAATGTCCCCTCGAAAAATTCCCAGGGGATTTCCCTTTGAGATGACGATAATCGCTCCCGATACGCAGAGCAGAATCCCGATCACATTGATCCCGGTCAGTTTTTCTCTGAAAAAGGTGGAGGCGAAGATGGCTATGAAAATCGGATTCATCGCCACGATGACGGAGGCACGGCTGGCTTCGATGGTTCTCAGACCGGAGAAAAAGAAGAAATTGTACGCAAACACACCCGTCATGCCGAGCAGTATAATCGGCAGTATCTGATGCCTCTCCAGCCGCGGGAGTCCCTTCTCCAGCCGTATGGTGACAAGGATGAGAAAAACGGACGCGACGGCAAACCGCAGAAAAGAGGCGCTGAACGGCCCCACGCTTTGGGAGACGACCCGCGCGGCTATAAAGGTTCCGCTCCAGAAGATGGCCATGAAGAGAAGCTTTGCATATACGATCATGGTGTAAACATCCTCTGCCTTACAGGAATTTCCCGGCGAGCCAGAAAAGGAACATGCCGACGACGACGGTACCAGCCAGGGACCGTGTCTTGATGGCAAAGAGAAAGGTCGGCACTGCCACAATAAGCTCCGGCCGCAGGAGGTCGAGCTGACGGGGTTCACCGGTCGTAATGAGTATGGGGAGAATCAGGGAACTCAATATCGCCGCCGGGATCAGATCGAGCCACTGCTCGAACCATTCCGGCAGACGCAGTCGAGAAAGAAATACGAGAGGAAGCCACCGGGGCACATAAGTAACGATCCCCATCCCGATGAGGATGTAGAGATAATCAGCATGGATCATGTGCGTTCCTCCGTCCGCGAGAGGCGTGGCGACCGTTTGAATATAACACCCAGTGCCGCCGCGAGGACCGATGCGATAACGATGTAGCTGTTTCCGGGGATCAGGAGCGACAGACCCACTGCCAGGAGGCCGGCGATGACGGCCACGATCACGTACACCTTTCCCCTCAGTTGGAAGATGAGGAGACAGATGAACATGGCGCTCAGGGCGTAGTCGATCCCGAAGGCACCAGCGGGTATAAACTCTCCTCCGAATCCACCCGCCACCGTGCTGGCTATCCAGGTGAGGTTCGTTGTGTGATTCAGGACGAGGGCACGCCTCCAGTCCCAGTTTCCACTCCGGAACTTGGCACTGTTAAGGGCGAAACTTTCATCGGTTACCCCATAGGCGAAGAGGGAGAGAGGACCCGTACCGAGGTTGCGCATATAGGTCACCAGAGACGAACTCATCAGCATATGGCGAAGGTTGACGGTAAAGGTGGTGATTACGATGGGGACGAAACCTGCCCCGGCGCTCAGCATCGACACGGCGATGAACTGTGAGCTGCCCGCGTAGACGAGCAGGGACATGAGGCCGATTTCCAAAGGGCTGAGTCCCGCCTTCTGGGCAATGACACCAAAAGCCAGACCAATGGCAAGGTAGCCGAGACAGATCGGCCACGCACCGATTGCGCCGTCTTTTATTGCTGCCGGCCAAGGGGCAGTTCTTTCTTCAGAATTCATGGATAGCATGTATTCAGTGGATCGAACCTTTCTATAGACTGGAGAATATACCCCCCGAAAACATCAGCACGGTACCCTACTACAAGATACACGGTAAGTCAAAAGCATTGGCAATGATCAGTATGGAGAAGAAAAGGAGTACCGTAATCATTTTTTAGCGTCAAATTAGGAAAAAGCTTGACATAAATGACAGATATAGATAGGTACAATCGGCTAATCCGATCAAATGATGTAATTATTGTCCAGGACGGGCAGGGTATGACACTTCGTGAAAATATTATTTATACGACCATGAAACTCTTTTCCGTAAAGGGATACGAGTGTACATCATTGACGGATATATTAAAAGCCGTGGGAACCTCGAAGGGAGGCTTCTACAACCACTTTAAGAGTAAGGATGAACTGTTTTTCGAGGTACTCAAAGAAGCCAGGAAAATCTGGAGAGAGTGTTGCCTCGAGGGATTGGACGACATTGAAGACCCGCTTGAAAAATTAAAAGTGTTTCTCTTCAATTATAAAGACAGATATCTTAAAAATTCGGATTCCTTTCCCGGAGGCTGTATCTTTATAACTTTTTCCGTTGGACTGAACGGTGATCGTCCTGATCTTACATCCGGTATCACTGAAAAATTCAATAAACTCAGTTACATGATTAAATCATTCTTAGATGAGGCGAAGGAAATCGGAAGAATTAGAGCTGATATCGATACGGTCGGTACAAGTGAACTCATTTTTTCGGCGATGCTTGGCTCTTCGGTTCTACATCGTGCCGATAAATCAGAGGAAACCCTTGACCACACCATCAGTACTCTCGTAAAATTCATAGATTCCTTGGGAAAAACAGTAGATAATACGACAAATTAAAATCTCGATTTCCTTCGTTCTTGTTTGCCACAATACCACGCAGTTATTAAGTTGTCACATACAACAACTTTAAAACTAGCAGATAAAATGCTTGACAGTACGTGAAGCCTACGATAGAAGCAACGAATGCAGAACAGACCGGTCGGTCTGATTTGAAATGAAAAGCCCCCCCCGTATATGTCCCGGTAATGAGAACTTTGCCGTGTACCGGCCCGGGTCAACAACCAATTTAAGCGAGGAGAATAGTTATGGAATTTGCGTTTACCGAAAGAGAAGAGATGTTGAGAAAGGCCGTCCGTGATTTTGCAGAGGGAGAAATACCTCCCAAAATGGAAGCAATGGAAGAAAACGGAGAATTCCCCGTAGAGCTCTTAAAACCCATGGCCCAGGTCGGCATTACAGGCATTATAACACCTCCGGAATTCGGCGGTGTGGGAATGGGCTATGTCGCGAGAACCATAGTGCTGGAAGAACTGGGGCGCGTATGTGCCGCCTTCCCCATGGCCCTGCAGGTACACCATATGGCCTGTGCAGCACTGAATGATTTCGGCACCGATGAACAAAAAAAGAAGTATCTTCCGCCGCTCGCTGCTGGTGATACCATGGGTGTGGTCGCCGTCACCGATCCTTCGGGCGGATCTGACCTTGTAGGGACAAAGACCTCAGCGGAACTGAAGGGTGACACATATATACTGAATGGTCGCAAATGCTTCATCACCAATTCCCACCTTTCGGATTTCTGGATTGTTGTTGCCAGGACCGGTGAGGGGGCCAAAGGATTGAGCGCCTTTATCATCGATAAGGGTACCCCCGGGGCGAAGCTCGGCAGAAAAGAACATAAGTTCGGTTTACGCGGGGCAAATACGGGTGAACTGGTCTTTGACAACTGTGAAATCCCGAAAGAAAACCTCATAGGACAGGAAGGTCAGGGTCTGACCGTTGCTCTCAAAACCATCAGTGAAACGGGAAGAACCGGTATGGCGGCCACCGCCCTGGGTATCCTGCAGGCGGTGTATGAAGAGGCGGCGAAGTTTGCCAATGAACGATCTCTCTACGGGAAACCTATCGGAACCCTCCAGGCGATCCAGTTTCATGTAGCCGATATCTATACCCAACTGGATATCTGCCGTCTGTTGAATTATCGGGCCAACTGGATGAAGGACCAGAACATGCGCTGTGACACGGAAACCGGCATGGCGAAATACTATACCTGTAATGCAGCAGTGGATGCGGCGAAGAAGGCCATTGAGATCCATGGGTCCTACGGTATTATGAAGGAGTACGCCATTCAGCGGCTCTTCAGAGATGCCATGGTTACCGTTCCGGCCGGAGGAACGGCGGAGGTGGCCAAGGTAGGTATCGGAAGGGCGGCATTGGCACCGTTCAAAAAGTAAACAAGAGGGGATACGACAGGAAGGTGTAGATATGGACAGGATTATTGTCTGTGTAAAACCCGTACCGGACCCGAAACACTGGGATAAGGTCGGAATGGACCCCGAGACAAAGACACTAAAGCGAGAGGGGATTCCCAGCGTTATGAATCCCCTCGACAAGCATGCCCTCGAGGCTGCCCTCGCCCTTCGAGAGGCTCACGGCGGTGAAGTGGTTCTGCTGTCGATGGCACCGCCCTTTGCAAAAACGACCATTCGGGAAGGACTCGCTATGGGGGCCGACAGGGCCGTTCTTTTATCCGACCGAGTCTTTGCCGGTTCCGACAGTTTGGCTACGGCCGAGATCCTGGCGGCCGGCTGCCGTCGGATAGGAGATTTCGATCTTATCCTGTGCGGTAATCTGTCGATTGATGGTTCAACGGCACAGATCTGCTCCCAACTGGCTGAGATGCTGGGCCTTCCCAATGTAATGCATGTAATCGGCCTGGAACAATCTGACGGGGGTAAGCTGACGATCACTCAGAAGATAGAGAACGGCTATGTAAAGCTTGCCTCCGGATTACCGGTGGTGCTCTCGGTTCGGAAAGAGCTGAACAAACCTCGGTATATCCCATTCACGGGTATATTGGCGGCAGAATCGAAGGAGATTACGATCCTGTCCAATGAAGATTTGTGTGTGGGGCCGGAGTGTATCGGACTCGCAGGTTCTCCGACGAAGATGGCCGGTTTGGAGCTGCGCAAGTTTGAAAGAAAGAAAGAGAAACTGGAAGGTACAGTCGATGATATAGTCAAAGCGCTGGTGGAGAGGATTTACCAGTGCGGCGTGATCGAGTGTTAGGAGTGGTGCCAATGGATGAAAAGAGAAGCCGTGATGTGTGGGTTTTCGCCGAGCAGCGTAATGGCGAGTTACATGATGTGAGTCTTGAACTGCTGGGTAAGGCCAGAGAACTGGCGGATGCCACGGGAAGCAACGTTGCGGCGGTGCTGATGGGCTGTAACATTCTTGACCTTGCACAGGTTCTTGTCAACTATGGCGCCGATACGGTCTTTGTCGCCGACCATCCGAAGTTGGAACAGTACCGACTTCTTCCCTATACGCACGTAATCGAGAGTCTGATCAGGGAGCATAACCCGGACATTGTATTGATGGGAGCGACCGCCATGGGAGTAGAGCTTGCACCCCGCGTGGCGGCACGGATCAGAACGGGCCTTTCGGCCCATTGCATCGATCTCAGACTGGATGAAAACGGGAATTTGCTCCAGGTGGTGCCCGGATGGGGCGGAGGAGTTGTCGCAACCATCGCCTGCCCCGATCATCGTCCCCAGATGTCAACGGTAATGCCGGGAGCCATGAGAGCCTTACCAGAAGAGAAGCGTAAAGGACGGATAGAAAAACTGTCTGTTGATCTACCGGAATCGCATATGGGCCCCGAGATTCTCGGCGTTGAACAGATGGTGGCCGGAGAACAGCCTCTTGAAAAGGCCGATGTTGTCGTAGCCGGTGGATGGGGTGTCGGAAGCAAGGAAAACTGGTCGCTTCTGGAAGAACTGGCCCGCATGCTGGGAGGGGCGGTGGGTGCCACACGACCTCCGGTTGATGAAGGCTGGGCCCGTGAGGGACAGATGATAGGGCAGAGCGGAAAGACCATTCGTCCGACCCTGTACATAGGGGTAGGGATCTCCGGGGTGATGCATCATGTTGTGGGCATGGATCAGTCGAAGCACATCATAAACATCAACACCAATCCTGCCGCCGACAGCTTCGAACTCTCCGACGTTATTGTTGTTGAGGATTTCATGAAAATCCTCCCTCCGCTGATAGAAGAGATCAAAGTCAGGATCGGGAAACAGTAACCAGGCGTTCAGAACCCCGAAAACACATTCGTCATATCCGATGGGCATGAGTCCGCGCCTCTTTGCCTCCGGGAAACTCATCGAGGTGGCAGAGGCACACCCCTGTAATACGCGGAGCGTGGCTGGAAAGCCGCATTGACATCCCCTGCCGGTTCAGGTATACGCTTTTCCGATGAACCGTGCGTTCCCTTCCCCGAATGATCGCAAGCTCGGGGGTGGTACCGAAGCGATAATCGCGTATTTCAGTACATGCCGCACGTACAACAGGAAAGCAGTGAACCGGATGACAGGCATCATACTATCGGGTGGGAAGAACACCAGAATGGGGGAAAACAAGTCATTTCTGTCAATACATGGCGAGCGGATTATTGACAGGACGATACGGATATTAAGTGATATTTTTCAGGAAATCATCCTGGTTACCAATGAACCTCTTGACTATCTTGACCTGGATGTCGTGATCGTAACGGATATTATTAAGGGAAAGGCCGCTCTGGGGGGCATCTATACGGGTCTTTTCCATGCGACCTCCGATCATGCCTTCGTATGCCCCTGCGACATGCCCTTCCTAAACGCCGATTTCATACGGTATATGAAAGAACGAATTAATGGGTACGATATTGCGGTCCCGGTACAGCCACAGGGATTTCAGCCGCTGCACGCGATTTATTCAAAGAAATGCATACCCCTGATGAAGAAACTCATTGATGACGACAGACTGAAGATAACCGATCTTTACAGGAGTTCAAGAGTACTGAGTATCCAAGCCGATGTGATCTCAACCTTCGATCCCGAGAATAAGATGTTCTTCAATGTCAATTCCCCCGATGACCTCGAAAAGATTAACGCAACGGGTGGCACACAGACCGCTTAGATACGACAACTGTTTGACCTGATCAACTTCCCCTATTGCCTTTCTATGATACTCCTTTGACTTTCGTAAAATAACGCGGGACGTGCATTAAATTGTAACCTTAATGGATATCATACGTTATAATAACGATATGGATGAATGCGGCGCATTTTATAAGGCTCATAAAAACAAGCTGTTCTCGTATCTAATGCGATTGACGGGAGAGTACCATCTTTCGTGTGATATCCTGCAGGAGAGTTTTATCCGGTACTGTCGGCGATACAAAGAAGAAGCCAACCTCTCTCTTCTGTACACGATAGCAAAAAATGAGTTTCTGGATTGTATGCGCAAGAGAAAGCGGGACACCCTGCTCGAAGAAAGTCAGCAGGATCAATCGGACAGCCAGGAGCATACGGTCATGGTTCGAGAGGAGTACCGTCGGGTGCTCCAGGCCATGCAGCAACTGAATGAAGAGGAACGAGATGTGCTTTCCCTTGCCCTGAACGGGGATCTGTCTTACCGTGAGATCGGGGAACTTACCGGGACGAGCGAAGGTAACGTTAAGGTGAAGGTGCACAGGGCGAGAGCCAAGTTGAAAAAAATCCTCCAGGGGGAAGAAGTATGAATGATCATTTAATCAGCATGTTTATTGATAACGAGCTTGATCTTGACGATAAACTTGAATTTGTCGACAAGGTGCATGAAGATGTGTGCTTCAAAGATGAAACGATCGATCTTCTCCATCAGGAAAAAATACTCCGTTCCGATGTGGTAACTGCGTTCCCTGAAGTCGACATTCGGATGGCAAGAAAAATCCACTTCCCGTGGTTGCGTGATCTGGTGCGACCGGCTGCTCTCGTGGGATCGGCCGCCATAGCGATGCTGGTCGTGGTATTCCTTTTTATGTCTCCTCAGCAAGATATGGTACCCGGCGTTTCCCACAGATTTGTCATTTACAGGCCGGATGTGACGCAGGTTGAGCTTACGGGAAGTTTTAACGAATGGCAGAAGATAACAATGGAGGAGGTCGGAAACAGCGGTTACTGGGAGAAGACGATCGATCTTCCCCCGGGAGAGCACCGATTTTCCTATATCATCGAGGGCAATCGGAAACTCACGGACCCGACGGTACGAATCAGGGAGAAAGACGATTTTGGCGGAGAGAATTCCGTCCTTGTGGTGAAGATATAATGAGGAGATACATTCCGCTGTTGCTTCTCGCACCGATGCTTCTCTTCGGATGTGCGAGCCATTTTTACACGATTAAGACGGGGGCTGTTCATGTGTACCTCAGGGCATCCGATGCCGACAATGTGTTCTTTGCCTCTTCTCTGGATGGATATGCCTTGCACGAATTGACGAAAAATGGAGACGGATTGTGGGAAACCTCCATCCCCGCGCAATATGAATTCCGGTACTTCTATATCGTAGACGGGCAGGTATTTGTACCGCCCTGCCGGTTGCGGGAACGGGATGATTTCGGTTCGGAAAACTGTGTGTACTGTCCGGATTTGTAACCTTTGGTGGCCGTATACGTTAGATACGCATAGTTTCAGAAAAAGGATGACGATATGAAAAAAATAGTAACAATAGTACTTGCCGTTGTGTTCTGTGCAGCCGTTGCCTCTGCCGATGAGATAGACGAATTGCTCGCCGGAACGGCAAACGAACAGATACGGAACACCACGCGACAGATGGTACAGGCCGGGATCAACAGCGGTGATGCCATACAGTTGTTACAGGCCATGCTCAGCAACGGATTCGACCGCAAAACGGTGGAGAAGGCTCAGACCATACTGACGAACGCGGTCAGGCAGGGATTGCCCGCGGAACCGATCATGAACAAGGCGTACGAGGGTATGGCAAAGAAAGTACAGAGCGGTATGATCGTCCAGGCCATGGAGACCGTACACTCACGCTATGCTTTTGCCTACCAGCAGGCGGAAGTATTCACGAAAGATATGCGTCAGGTTCATTCGCTGGGAGATCTCATGGCGGACACGCAGTCAGCCGGAATGGGACAGGGCGATATGATGATCCTGAGCAGCAGACTACGGGAGCGGATCGATCAAAAGGACAAGGACCGGGCGTACGAACTGGCCGGTGAGACCTTCCGGACGGCACGGGATATGGCACGCCTCGGTACATCACCAACGTCGGTTGTCGATGTCCTGTCCCAGGCCCTCAAGCACCGCTATTCGGCGCGCGAGATGGAAACGTTGAGGAGCTCTTTTGTGCAGAATGCACGGCAGGGAGTGGCCGACACCCTTGCGAAAGACTACGCCGGAGAGATCGGCGGGGGTAAAAGCGCCCAGGGCCTCGGTTCACCGGAGTCGGGAGCATCGAGCGGAGGCGGCTCAACCGGCGGTAGCGGTGGTGCCGGTTCCGGAGGGTCAGGCGGTAGTAATGGTGGCTCAGGGGACTCTGGTAGCGGAAGCGGTGATTCAGGGAGTTCAGGTAGTAGCGGAGACGGTTCCGGCGGATCAGATGGTAGTGATGGTGGCTCAGGGGACTCTGGTAGCGGAAGCGGTGATTCGGGGAGTTCAGGTAGTAGCGGAGACGGTTCCGGCGGATCAGGGGGTAGTGACGGTGGCTCAGGAGACTCCGGCAGCGGAAGCGGTGATTCAGGGAGTTCAGGTAGTAGCGGAGACAGTTCCGGCGGATCAGGTGGTAGTGACGGCGGCTCCGGCGGCGGTAGACAGTAACCAGATCTTTATATTTCAATACACAGTTTCAACCAGAGGCAGGATCGGTTTCGATCCTGCCTCTTTGTTTGAACTCGTAAAAAATTACACACGGAATAAAAATATATCACAGGTGTAACCTTTCCTTGCTCCATACGTTTTACAATTAAATTGAAACGTAAAGGAGATGTAACAATGAAACGTGTTTTGAAAAGCAGTGCGGTTGTTGTCATGGTATTGTTCCTGAGCGCCGGTCTTGCCTTTGCCGGAAGCGGGAATGGCGCGGTTAACGGAACAGGTGAAGGCGTTTGCAACGGAACAGGACCGATTCACGATGTCCTCGCCGGTGAGCCCTTTGATATTACTGGCGAAGTGGTCAGCCTGGCTGACGGTCAGGGGATGGTAATCGCAACGGAGATCGAGAATATCACCGTCTACGGAATAGGACCTGCCTGGTACTGGGATGCGGTGGGCGTTGACCGGCCTGCTGTAGGGGAGATAGTCCGGGTGATCGGATATATCGTCGATTATAACGGTGTGGAGCGATACATTGTCATGACCATATGGGTCGGAGAAACCGAAGTACAGCTTCGTGATGCCGAGACGGGGCTCCCCCTCTGGCGGGGCGGTAAAGGTGCGACCCTCGCAACTAATTAACTCAATACCCTCATTGACGGAAGAAAGATACAAAGATTAGACAGGGAACCGAGATCTATAGTTCGGTTCCCTGTCTTTTTTTATCTGATCTGTTCTCTTGTTGACCTCTCTGCATTAGGTATGAGCGTATGCAAGATCGATAAAATCGTACATCCATCAAAAAAATCTGCTCATCACCCAATGTAGACCCAAAAAATAGATAACGCTTGTGACAAAGAGAGATATGCAGGGCAGGATGAGGTGTTTGTACACACGTCCAAAGGTGGTCCCGAAATATTGATTTGAAAGCAGAAAGCAGACGTGGAGTGGTGAGAGAAACATCCCGATGAGACCGTTGACGATCGCAAGCATCACATAGGCCGGCATAAAGAAACCTTCACCCGTGGAATAAACGAGAGGAATGATAATGGGGAAGGTGCTCCCCACAAGGGCTATAGATATCCCTGTAATCCCTCCCACGATAAAAGGGAGTATAACAGTAATAAGGACAAGGGGTACGGACAAGTCCGTGAACTCCCGGCTTATGGCTTCGACGGCATGACTGTCCTGAAGCATTCCCTTGAATATTAATATGGCGATAACCATGTAAAACATCCGCATCAGGTGTGGACCTCTGACAATCTTGCGAATTGTATCTCCCTGCCATCCGGTTTGATGCCAGATGTAGAGTATTGCCAGAATAAGAGCGATAATGAGCCCCGTTTCCTTAGCGATCTGATAACCGGGAAAGAGGTAAGAAATGAGTATACCGCCACCAAGACCGAGACATATCACCATAAGGATAGGAGTAAGTTCTTTTAGAAAAGGTCCCACGGGAGGTCTGGGATCTTCACTCTGTACGATATGGTTAAGGTCGGATCCTTTTATGGAAAGAGAACCGGCGAAAAAGGCAATAATGGTAAAGGGCCACATGATCAAAATAAGAATCCCGAGATCAATATCCGCCAGTGTCACGGCAAGGAGTATCCCCGGATAGAGAGGCCACCAGTATTCCCAGAGATGGCGGTACCAGTAGTTGATGAAACTGAGCTGATCCGGCCTGAGGCCGTTTCTGCTTTCCAGCTCTTTTACCATAGGTGCGGAGAATATGGCGCCTCCGGGCATGGGGAGAAGGCCGATAAGAGCGGGAAACATGGCAAGATTCAGCCGGGGATTTTTTACGAGACCGCGGAAATTTTTCAGGAGTCGTTCCATATGTCCACCCAGCTCCATACTGCTGCTGAGGACGAGAATGAGCGTGACGAGGAGGGCGAGTGAAAGGGTCTTGGGCATCACGATGGACCCGATGATTGACCGCGCCATTGCGCCAGGCGGCAATCCGAAGAACACACCGATGAGGAGGGCCCCCAGGAAGAAGGCGTTGCCCAGGGAGACGTTTTTTCTGATGGCCGCGAGTATGAGAACAAAGACGATCAGTATTCTCACCAGGGGGGAAATGTTAAGAATAATCGACATGCTGTTTCCGATTCCGATCAGTCAAATACCGGATAACTCAGGTACTGGAAGTGCAGTGAGATACTGGTTCTCCGTGTTTTTGTCAAGTATTAAAAAATTGGTACTGTAGAATTGATGTCGTCTTATTTCTTTCCGTAAAACACCCTGTTTTTCCCCTGCCGTTTGGCTTTGTACATATTGGAGTCCGCCCGTTTGAGAAACATCCGTGATTCCTCTCGAGGTATATACTGGGCCACACCAATACTCACCGTCTCATATATTGCATTCTCTCTGCCCAGGGGGAAAAAACGCTCCTGTTCGTATTCCTTCCGTATCCGTTCCGCGAGAATGGTTGCCGCATCTCCCGTTGTCTCAGGAAGGATAGCGGTAAATTCCTCGCCCCCGAACCGGTACGCGGAATCCGGTTTACGCAGGCATCGCCGGATGACTTCTCCCAGCCTGACAAGGACCACATCTCCTTCGAGATGCCCGTATGAATCGTTGAAATTTTTGAAATTATCGATATCCAGAAGAAGGAGGGAGAGGGGGTGACCGTATCGATCCGCCCGCTCAATCTCCAGCCGTAACTGGTCGTAAAAATACCGTGAGTTATAGAGCCCGGTAAGTGCGTCGGTGATGCTCAATGCCCGGTACATGGTTTCACTTTTCCGCAACGCATCCTCGGCAAGCTTTTGGTCCGTCACATCTTCGAGCGTTTCCACCGCCCCTAAGATGGTTCCTTCCGGGTCTCTCAGGGCTGAGGCGGTAAACCGCAGCCACTTGCCTCCTCTCCCAAGTCCAGGGAAAAAATCCGTACACTCATAGGCGTCTTCTACCAGTTGTGATTTTCGGTATTTCCCCAGATACCACAATGGAAAATCTCCCTGGCGATCATCCACGATAAGATCGGCCATGGTTGGCCTGTGTTCGCGATAGAACGCCTTCCAGTGGTCTTTCGATCCGATCACCTCTCCGGCAGTAATGCCGCTCATCTTCTCCAGCGCCCTGTTCCAGTATAGAATACGGTGATCTCTGCCTATCACAAATGTTGGTATGGGGGAGTGCTCGAAAGAGGCCTGCAACAAACGCACCTCTTCCAGAGAGGGCTGTTTGTCTTTCCCTAAGGTGCCGGATTCTTCCGCGCTGTTACGGCGTTTCGCCATGGGGGGGTTCCTAACAGCAAAAGATGCCGTTTTCATAGATCGTAATGGCCTTCCCGTCTGACAGTCGGGCCGTTACGATCTTATCCTCCGTGTTTACCATGTCCCAGTGCAGAGCCGAGTCGTTGAACCCGAGACTCTTTTTCATGGCCTTTGTCAGGTCGGTCGGATTTCCGTCGTATGTTTCGGAAAACGATGCGCCGACGGCTATGTGGCAATTGCCCCATCGGCCACCGTAATTTTCATCGAAGAGAGTGTCGGCCATGAATCTGTCGATCCTGGAGAAACGTCTGTCGGTGAGGGAAAATTCGCCGATCCTGCCGGCGCCCTTGTCCATGGACAACTGCTGCCTCGTGAAGTCTTTCCCGGTCGAGGCCGTACTACTGACGACGCATCCCTTTTCAAAGACGAGTCGTATCTGTTCCACATAATTTCCGCTTCTGAAAGAAGGCTGGTTGGCGAAATAATGCCCCTCGGTACCTCTCCAGTCGGGAGAGACGAAGAGCTCAAAGCTCGGAATATTGTGACCTGAAACGCCGATCCACCGTCTCTTTGCTCCCGGTTTGATACGAAGGTCGATGTTTTCGGATTGAATATGATAGTACGATACGTCCATGCCGTTCAACCACTTTTTTATCGCCCCCGCCTCTTTGTATATGGTTTCCCAGGTGGAGGCTGGGTTATCGCTGTCCAGGAAACAGGCCTTTATTATCTGTTCGGTGTATTGAGCAAGGGAAAGGTTCGCATTTTTGGCGAGTTCCGTTGTCGGAAATGTACAGAGGGTCCAGCCAAATTCGCCGGTTTCCTCCCGTCTGTCCAGGATCTCGCGCAGCGCTTTTCTCGCTATCAGTGACCTGGCTATCTTTTTGGGGTCACAGTCTTTCAGGTGGGTTAGAGATTCGGGTGCATAGATAAAGATACTTCCGTTAAGCGAACCGTACAGCTCTGTTTCCCCCGGGGGGTGAAAAACGAGCTGGCTGCCGTTCGCTTTTTCAAAGAAGCTCCGTTCCATCGTTGCGCTGAGCCCGGCGCGGGCGATGGGATTGATCCCCATGCCGAGCAGTCTGTCATAGAGGATCTCAGCCAGACGCAAGGCGGGGGCGTCATATCGGATCAGAACAATGTCGCCCCTTTTGAAGCGTCCTGTCCTCGCCTTCATCAGTCCCCACAGCAGGGCTTCGGCGTATTTGTTCAAACAGTCGTGTGTCAGCGGCATGCATACTCCTTTTAATAGATCGCAGGTTTGCAGATGATTTCCCTTACCTGCAGGTTGAAAACCTCCGCGCTATTAGCGGGGCGGAGGAGCAGGGCGGTATCGGCCCCCTTCGCTGTCCCACCGATGGATATGACATCTTCGTCCGTCCTGACCAGGCCCGCATCGGCGGCCATCAGTGCCAGCTCGACAGCAACCTTGGTTCCCTGTCCGAACATCCTCAGGGTGTATGCCATAATCTCTTCAACCTGGTAGGTTTTCAAAAGTCTCCGTATACCCCGTCCCACTCCGCCAAAGGCGTGCTGGCACGTCAACACACGCACTTTTTTGGATTCCAGTGTCCGGCGCATTTCATCGTTCATTTCCTGGTGATTGGGTCGTACGAATCCTGTGTAGTGAGTCACTGCTATGATTGTTGTCGCAGGGCCCAGGCGGGTAGTTGCCTCCAGGGCGGTTTTCCCGCTGCATGTCGCTACAAGGATCGTGCCGATCCCGAGCTGCCTCGCTCGCTGCGAGACAAGGTCGAGCACTTCCGTCGTGTTTTCCTCGCCGGCCTTTTCGAAATAACGGCATGTTATGTTGTATGACACGGAAGCGCCTCCCGGCTGGCAATCCCGAAACTTGATTTGGGAAGGATTCATTCACCCTGAAAAATCTTATCAAAAAACAGAGCTTTTTCTTTAGGGTAATAGATCGTTGTACCACGGTCGACAATGAGCTTACCGTCGAGATGATCGAGTTCGTGTTGGACAACGCGGGCCAGAAATCCGGTGTACCGTTTGTTTATCTTCTCACCCTCTTCATTGTACGCCTTAACCTTTATAGAGGTGGCCCTGACGACATCGACGCTTATATCGGGACAGGACAGGCATGCCTCCCGCGACTTTTCCTTGTCCCCCCGTATCTGTGTGATCCTCGGATTGACAAGGACATCGTAGGATCCGTCGTTTTTTTGAAGGGGGCCCCTGTCGTTGAAGTCTCCATTTCTGAATACCACGATCCGTTTGCTGATCCCTATCTGTGGAGCGGCAAGTCCCGCGGCATCATCCCTTCCAACAAACGCATCGATGAGGGTTTCTATGTCTTTCTTCGCTTCTTCGGTAAAGGGGATTGGAATCGCATCGGCCGATCTCCTCAGAAGTCGTGTTTCCTCCTGATTAATCTTTTCATTCTCCCATAATTTCCAAGTCTTCATCGTTCGTGTGCAGGACCTTTCATTTCTTGATTTCCGTTTTTATAACACCATGGGATTGTTATTTCAATGCTATTGAAATAATGCGATAATCCTGATAATCACAGCAACGGAACACGGTACATAACGGGAGAATCGACGAAAGTGATAGACAGGATTATAACAGGGGTCGCCAAGCAGGCATTTTCCCAGGCCATACGGTTTGAGGAAGGGGTAGGAGCGTCTCTCCCGCGGGAGGAGGACGGACGAGGTCGACTCCTCTATCTCCATATCCCCTTCTGCGAGAGTCTGTGTCCGTACTGTTCGTTTAACAGGATTGTGTTCGATGCCGATCTCTGTCGGAGGTACCATGCCGCCCTCAGAAAAGAGATAGGGCTGTATCGGGATAAAGGATACGATTTCACAGGGGTGTATGTGGGTGGAGGCACACCGACAATACTGATGGACGAACTGGAAAGGACCCTGTCAATGGCAGCGGATTGTTTCGATATCAGAGAGATTTCGGTGGAGACCAATCCGAATCACCTGACGTGGGAACGTGTCGAAATCCTGAAACGTATCGGTGTCAACAGGCTCTCGGTGGGGGTTCAAAGTTTTAATGACGGGCTTTTGAAGGCAATGGGCCGGTATGAGAAATATGGGAGCGGCGCCGCAATTGCCCAACGAATTGCGGATATGTCGGGTCAGTTTGATACCCTGAATGCCGATATGATCTTTAATTTTCCCACCCAGACCGAAGAGACGCTGAATAGGGATCTGGATGTTCTGATTGATACCGCGGTTGATCAGGTGACCTACTATCCCCTCATGGTCTCGAACTCGACGCGAAGAAGGGTGGAAGGGGCCCTGGGGACCTTTGACTTCCGGAAAGAGAGGGAGTTCTATCAACTGATATCCCAACGGCTTGCCCCCTCTTACCGGTTTTCCTCGGCATGGTGCTTTGCCAAAAAGGGGACCATGGTCGATGAGTATATCGTTGATTATGACGAATATGCCGGTCTGGGGAGCGGGTCCATCGGATACATGCATGGCAGATGTTACGCGAACACCTTTGATATTCCCCGATATATCGAAACGGTGAATAAGGGGGACATACCCCTCATGGCTTCCCGTGATTTCACACTCCCCCAACAGGTTCGCTATGACTTTTTGATGAAGCTCTTCGGCTTGGAGCTGGACGCTGCCTTCTTGAAAGAAAAGTATCATGGAAAAGGCATCGGGTATCTCTGGAGCGAGATACTGGCCTTCATGGTGGCTGGGGGGATACGGTACAAGGGTGGGACGTTCTATCTCACGGACCGCGGGAGATACTATTGGGTCATCATGATGCGGGAGTTCTTCATTGCGGTCAACAACTTTCGAGATTTTTGTCTTGATAGGTAACGATTTCCCGTTTGCAATTCCTCTCTTTTTTCCCTATCATTCAACGAAGGGAATGTAAGAAGAGACCGATTTCCGAATGGAACGCATGGTATGAATGATACAACGAGACAACTCCTGAAAGCCCTGCCGAAGATTGACGAGGTACTCCTTGTCCTCGAAAAGGACGGATCCTTTGAAGGGGTATCCCGGGATATTGTTGTGGAGAAATGCCGCCAGGTCGTAGAGGAGATGCGCAAAGACATACTGGATTCGGAAGGCGGTAAAAAGAAGGTGTCACCCCCCCCTTCTGTTGTCGAGGCGGCCCGGGAGGTGCAAAAAAAACTTCACGCCCTTCATGACTACAGCCTCCGTCGTGTGGTGAATGCCACCGGGATCATCCTGCATACCAATCTGGGGCGGGCACCTCTCTGCGGGGAGGCCTTGAAGAGGATCATCGATGTCAGCGAAGGGTATTCAAATCTTGAGTTTAACCTTGAAGCGGGGAAACGGGGATTACGATACGATCATGTGAGGGAGATCCTCTGCAGCGTAACGGGGTCGGAAGATGCCATTATCGTCAACAATAACGCCGCCGCTGTCCTTCTTGTCCTGAATACACTCTCGGAGGGCAAAGAGGCGATTGTTTCACGAGGCGAACTAATCGAGATCGGCGGGGAGTTCCGTATTCCCGATGTCATGGAAAAGAGCGGAGCCATACTCCGGGAAGTGGGAACCACCAACCGTACGCACTTTTCAGATTATGAAAACGCCATATGCAGAGAGACCGGTCTGATTCTCAAGGTTCATACGAGCAACTTCAAGGTGCTCGGTTTTACGGACGAGATACATCTTGACCAGCTGGTTGAGCTCGGTTCGAAGAAAAACATCCCGGTGATGAATGATCTGGGAAGCGGTTGCCTTGTCCCGCTTGACCGGTATGGCTTCGAACGGGAGCCGACGGTTCAGGATGTCCTGAAAACCGGTGTGGATGTGGTCACATTCAGCGGCGACAAACTCCTCGGTGGACCGCAGGCAGGGATCATTCTAGGTAAGAAGAGGATACTGGACGCCGTAAGGAAAAACCCCCTCAATCGGGCCCTGAGGATAGACAAAATGACCCTGGCCGCTCTCGAGGCGACAATGATGCATTATCTGGACCTCAACAGGGCGGTGTCCGATGTACGGGTGCTTCGGTCGCTGACGGAACCGGTCACTGAAGTAAGAAAAAGGGCGGATGCGCTTTTGTCTCTGCTGAACGGCTTATCGCTCAAAGCGATGTCCTTTTCCATCGTGGAAGACCATTCCATGGCCGGCGGAGGGTCGCTCCCCACACAGGAGATCCCTACGGTTGTCATTGCCGTGAATTCCCACAGCATCTCGCCGAACAGACTGGAACGGGCATTGAGACAACAGGACGTTCCCGTCATTACAAGGATATACGAAGAACAGGTCCTCTTCGATCTGCGGACGATAACCGAAGGGGAATTTGGGTTCATCACGGGCGGTATAAAACGCATAGCAGAATCTTTGTGATTTCTGCAGCCCTATGATTCATATGCCCGATCTCCGTTCATTCCGCATGAGCTCCCGATGAAAAACACGACGACACCCCAAAACGACAGAGAGTTCACGTTCGATGTCGCTTCAGCCGAGAGCGGTGAGAGATTGGATATTGTTCTGTCGCGGAAAGACGTTTTCGTTACGCGTTCACAGGTCAAGAAGGCTGTCGAAACGGGACAAGTGCTGGTAAACGACAGGGAGGTCAAACCGGGACATCGCCTGAAAAGGGGCGATACGATCCTTGTCCATAGAAAAGAGCCGGAAGCGTATGCCCTCGCCCCGGAGAACATATCCCTTGATATCGTTTATGAGGACGCACATATCATTGTCGTGAATAAGCCCCCCGGTATGGTCGTCCACCCCGCGGCGGGAAATCACCGGGGAACCCTCGTCAATGCCTTGCTGTTCCACTGCAGGGATCTTTCCGGCATTGGCGGTGTCAAACGGCCCGGTATCGTACATCGCCTGGACAAGAACACATCGGGACTTATGGTAATCGCGAAATCGGATAGGGCACACATCGAGCTGTCGAAACAGTTCAAGGAACATCTTGTGAAAAAAACCTACAAAGTCCTTGTACACGGTGATATAAAGGGAGACGAAGGGACCATTGATCTGTCCATCGGGAGGCACCCTGTGGACAGAAAAAAGATGTCCACCAACAGCAGAAGAGGAAAAGAGTCGCTGACACACTGGAGCGTAGAAGAACGATACCAAAGTGCCACCCTCCTCTCCGTACGGATTGAAACGGGCAGGACGCACCAGATCAGGGTACACCTCAACGCCATAGGGTATCCTGTTGTCGGTGACGCCGTCTACGGAAATTCCAAAAGAAGAATAGAGATGGTACAGAATGCTGTCCAACGGGAGACGTTGAGAAAGATGCACAGACAGGCCCTCCATTCAAGCAACCTGTGCTTCCATCATCCGATTACGGACACTCGTATTGAATGCTCATCTCCCCTTCCCGATGATATGAGGCAGGTATGCGAACAGCTCGGCAACAGAGAGGGATAATGTCTAATAACAGGGATACGAAATACGGTACATCCGACGCGTTTCGATTCTCCGAGAGAGGTGATGTGCGGTATCTGGAATGTACGGAACTCGGCCGCTATGATGGTATAATCCACGCCTTTTGCACCCGGTGGGGAGGCGTCAGTGAAGGGAGGCTTACCAATCTCAATTTCGGCGTGCATGCGGGCGACAGCGAAACACACCTGATGCGGAACAGGGAAATCGTGTGCTCAGCCTTCGATATGCCGGCGCGCAATCTCGTTACGGTCAATCAGGTTCACGGAGACAGGTTGCTGGTCGTTGATGATACATCGCAAGATTGGCAGCACGGTGGATCTCTCGAATATGACGGTATTATTACCTCGAAACCGGAGGTCCCCGTCGGAATCAAGACGGCGGACTGTGTGCCTATATTCCTTGTCGATCCAACACGGCGGGTAATCGGAGCGATACACGCCGGATGGAAGGGGACATCCCTGAAGATTGCCGCAAGGGCCGTGGGCGTCTTTATGAGAGAATTTGCATCCACGCCGGCGGATATTCTGGCCGTGATAGGCCCTTCCATCGGACCCTGTTGCTATGAGGTCGATGATGTCGTTTTGCATAGCTTTGATAGCGATCGATTAAGTTCGTTCTTTTCAAGGGGTGAAAGAGGAGGAAGGTGGATGCTCGATCTATCAGCAGCCAATAGGGTCCAGCTACTCGATGTCGGTGTACCGTCGAACAATATTTTGTCCGCCCCTGTCTGTACATCGTGCAGTACAGACACATTTTTCTCACACAGAGGGGAGCACGGCAATACCGGAAGGCAGTTGAATTTTATCATGCTGCGATAGACTACCGGTGAATATATCAAAAATCATGTAAAAAATCCTTGACATATTAAGACATTTGAGATAGATGGAGCCGTTATTAGGGTTGTATACTAAGACCTTCCTTTCGAAGCATTTCAGGAGATCAGATTAGCTACCGAGAAGAAAAGAACATTATAGAATACACCTTGAACGCTGAGGGTTTTAACCGTTCCAGATCGGTTATAAATTCAAACTTTGTTCTGTAACGCAATCAACCGGATTCACAACGCTTAAATTCTGAAGAAGTATGAAACCTTAAAGAAATTCTGCTTTGTCTCCAGGGCGTGGTTTTATAGTTATGAACGGTGTGATGCGAACCCTGCCCGAACCAAAGAAAAGATATCCGGTTGCGTGTCCTGAAGAGATATATAGTAAAACCCGGTATCAGAACGTACAACAAAGGAAAAATATATGAATATTTCAGAGGTAAAAAACAAATCCATCAGTGAGCTCAATGAACTGGCGAAATCACTTAAGATAGCCGGGACAAGCGGGATGAAACGGCAGGATCTGATCTTCGCCATACTCCAGTATCAAACCGAGAAAAATGGCATCATTACGGGGGAAGGAGTGCTGGAGATACTACCGGATGGATTCGGGTTTCTCAGATCGGTAGGGTACAATTATTTCCCGGGCCCTGACGATATCTATGTTTCACCCTCTCAGATACGCAGATTCGGTTTGAGAACGGGAGATACCATATCCGGTGAAGTGAGACCTCCGAAAGAGGGAGAGAAATATTTCGCCCTCCTGAAGGTGGAGTCCATCAATTATGATACTCCCGAGTCGGCCAGGGGCAAAATACTCTTTGATAATCTGACCCCGCTCTATCCCGAAGAAAAGCTGATGCTGGAATCGGATCCGGAGAATTACTCGACACGGGTTATGGATATATTTACGCCCATAGGCAAAGGGCAGAGAGGACTTATCGTATCACCTCCCCGGACGGGGAAAACGGTTCTTCTGAAAGACATCGCAAACAGCATTTCCGCTAACCACAAAGATGTCATCCTCATGGTCCTCCTGATAGATGAGCGCCCTGAAGAGGTGACGGACATGGAAAGGAGCGTGACCGGCGAGGTAATATCTTCGACATTCGATGAAACCGCCACGCGGCATGTCCAGATCGCGGAGATGGTCATCGAAAAAGCCAAACGTCTCGTAGAACATAACCGGGATGTCGTTATTCTTCTGGACAGTATTACCCGGCTTGCGAGGGCATACAACTCGGTCGTTCCCCCCAGCGGGAAGGTGCTCTCCGGTGGTGTTGATTCGAATGCCCTGCACAAACCGAAGAGATTTTTCGGCGCTGCGAGAAATATAGAGGGGGGAGGCAGTCTCACCATTATCTCGACGGCTCTCATCGATACGGGAAGCCGGATGGATGAGGTCATCTTTGAAGAGTTCAAGGGAACGGGAAATATGGAACTGCATCTCGACAGGAAAATTTCCGATAGAAGAATTTTCCCCGCCTTCGATCTTATCCGCTCCGGTACGAGGAAGGAAGAGATGCTGATTCCGAAGGAAAATATGAACAAAACATGGATACTGAGACGACTCCTGCAGGAGATGAACACCGTGGATGCCATGGAATTCATCATCGATAAGATACGCAAGACAACCACCAACAGAGAATTCTTTGAATCCATGAAACAGTAAGAGAGAAGAGAATCGGTATTATTTTCTTGAAATTCATCCGGATATGGATATAATACCGCTTTTTTAAATGCCGAGGGAGCTGACAAGAATTATGAAAAAGAATATTCACCCCGAATACAAGAAAGCAACGATAACCTGTGTCTGTGGGAATGTTATTGAGACCCGATCCACCAAAGGGGATACCAAGATCGAAATATGCTCACAGTGTCATCCGTTTTATACCGGAAAACAGAAAATAATGGATACCGCAGGCAGAATCGAGAAGTTCAATCGTAAATATTCCAACCTTGACAAGAAGTAGCAGGTGTAACCGATCGGGCACAAAGTGGCTTCGTTTCTGCTGACATTCTTTCAACGATACATGTTTTTTCTTTGTGCCTCTGTGAGGTCTGAACAGGTGCTTTGTGTCAGGCCTCTTCCGGCCCCTGTGGGCTGTCCGTTGCGAGCCATCCCCTTCTGACAATAATCACCATCCGTACAGGAAGAGCAGTATGCTGACAAAGCTTCAGGAATTAGAAGAAAGATATAAGGATCTGGAAGGCTTGTTGAGCGATCCTGCTGTAATCGGCAATTACAGCGCTTATCAGAAGTATGCTAGGGAACATGCCGGCATCTCTGATATTGTGCAAACCTACCGGCACTACAGGGATGTGGAATCCCAGATAGAGGACAATAAAGAACTGCTGAAAGACGGGGATGCGGATCTGCGGGAGTTGGCGAAAGAGGAAATCCCTCATCTTCGGGAAAGGCTGGAGGAACTGGAACAGGAGTTGAAGATCCTCTTGCTCCCGAAAGACCCCAACGACGAGAGGAATGTATTTCTGGAGATACGAGCCGGTACGGGGGGGGATGAGGCGGGTCTCTTTGCCGGAGATCTTTTCAGGATGTACTCACGATTCGCGGAGCGGTGTAACTGGAATGTGGAGATCATAAGCTCCAGTCCGTCCGGCGGTATCGGGGGCTTTAAGGAAGTTATTCTCCTCATTGAGGGAAACGGCGCATACAGCAGGCTGAAATACGAAAGCGGTGTTCACCGGGTCCAGAGGGTACCTCTTACCGAGGCGCAGGGCAGGATACACACATCAGCCGTAACCGTAGCGGTTCTCCCGGAGGTGGAGGACGTGGAGGTGACGATCGATCCGAATGATTTGCGGATCGATGTCTATCGTTCGACGGGCCACGGGGGGCAGAGCGTCAATACCACGGATTCGGCGGTACGGATAACCCATATGCCGTCGGGGCTTGTCGTAACCTGTCAGGATGAAAAATCACAGCATAAAAACAAGGCGAAGGCCCTCAAGGTGCTCCGGGCCAGACTTTTTGAGCAGATGACGGAAGAACAGGATGCAGCGATCTCAGAGACGAGAAAGCAGCAGGTGGGGAGCGGGGACAGGAGTCAGAGAATACGGACCTACAACTTTCCTCAGGGTCGGATGACAGACCACCGGATCGGGCTTACCATGTATAACCTGGAATCAATCCTCGATGGAGATATCAACGCCATTATCGATGCACTCAGCACCCACTTTCAGGCAGCGGCCCTGAAATCACCCGCTGCATGACAGGGTAGCCTGTCCGATTGATTTCTTTGCAAGTTTTCCGTTTGACTTTTGGAAAGTCATGGTATAGAAGGACATACGTTTTATTGAAAGGGAAAAGAGTAATGACAGTTTTTTCCGCGGAAGGGCTATTAAATTTGTGCAGCTTGCTTAGCCTCACCCTTAGCCGGGTTACATACCCGCGGCCTGTCATCACGGTGATGTGATAAAGCGAAAAGACAACGATTTGATGGGCCATGAACGAACGTTTCATGGCCTTTTTTTTTGAGGGGGGAAAGAAAGCGTGAGAGAGATGCATGAAATAATATGGCATGGTAGAGGAGGCCAGGGGGTTGTATTGGTGGCTCAGATACTTGCTGAATCGGCTTATATTCAAGGATTCAAGGGTGTTACATCGGCACCAACCTTCGGGCCGGAACGGAGAGGAGCACCACTCACCGCTTCGACGAGGATATCAAACGAACCGGTCAGGACATTTTCTCAGATTGCATCTGCCGATATTGCCGTCATTCTGGACGAGTCACTCCTGAAGGCGGCAACCGAGGCGGGGAGGATTAAAGAGAGGGGCCTGGTCATCGTCAATACAACCCTGAAACCGGAGCAGATCGACACGGATGGGAGCTTTTCCGTGGCGACGGTCGATGCGGTAGGCATAGCATGGGAACATCATCTCAGCATGAGCGGAGTGCCGGTTGTGAACACACCGCTTCTCGGGGCGCTCTGTATGGTATCGGAACTGGTCAGTCTTGAAAATATTGAAAAAGGCATGCGGAAGAAGATGCCGCCGGGCAGGGCGTCCTTAAACTTTCAAGCCGTCAAAACGGCCTTTGAAAAAACCGTGTACAGTAAAAATTAGGGGCAACGCGAAGCGCAGGAGAGAAAGGATGATAAAAAATATTGACACCAATATATCGGGCGTCTGCACACCGGCTCCCGGAGAGGCCGGCAGAACGGGCGAATGGAGAGATGTGCGGCCCGTGATCGACAGCACGAAATGCATACCGGAAGTCAAGGGCAAACCAGCCTGCTTTCTGTGCTGGCTCTACTGCCCGGACGGAGTCGTGTCCATGACGATACCGGTGACGATCGATATGGAGTACTGCAAAGGATGCGGCATCTGTGCGGAGGAGTGTCCCCCCAATGCGATAAAGATGGTGAGGGAGGTGGATATTGATGAATAATGTCCGAATTATCACGGGGAATGAAGCGGCTGCACAGGCGGTAAAACTGGCCAAGCCCGGCGTGATCGCGGCCTACCCCATCACACCCCAGACCAGCCTTGCGGAGGTGCTATCCGAATATATAGAAAAGGGGGAATTGAAGGCGGAATATGTGCGGGTGGAAAGCGAACACTCTTCTTTGACCGTCTGCATATCGGCATCTACGGTGGGTGCCCGGGTTTTTACGGCGACAAGTTCCAACGGCCTCCTCTATATGCATGAACAGCTGCACTGGGCTGCTGGTTCAAGGTTGCCCATAGTCATGTGTTGTGTCAACAGGGGGGTTGGCGCACCCTGGTCAATCTTCAACGATCAGCAGGATTCCTTCTCACAGAGAGATACGGGATGGATACAGATATACTGCAGAGATAACCAGGAGATTCTCGACACCGTGATACAGGCATACCGCATAGCCGAGGAGGTGTATATCCCGGTCATGGTGTGCTATGACGGTTTTACCCTTTCCCACACGATGATGCCCGTGGAGATCCCTGATTCCGGACTGATAGAAAAGTATCTGCCTCCCTACAAGCCCCATACCTTCCTTACTTCGGACGATCCGGTAACGATCAACCCCGTCTTTTTCCCTTATAGGAGAGAAAACTCTAAGGGTGTTCTCTGCGATGGCTACATGGAGATGCGGTACAAACTCCATGCCGCCTTCGAAAAAGCCAGAACAACAATCCCTGAAGCAAGCAAGGCCTGGGCCAAGCTGACCGGGCGGGACCATGGAGGGATGATCTGGGAATACAAGACAGAAGACGCCGAACTGGTACTGACGGGTATGGGGTCGATCGCCAACGAAGCCACAGTGGCCGCGGACATCCTGCGTGATGAGGGAATCAAGGCGGGTGTCGTCGGTATCAGGGCCTTCCGACCATTTCCGAAGGAGGAAGTTGCGCAGGTCTTCAGGAAGGCACAGGTGATAGTGGTCTTTGAAAAGTGCTTCAGCTACGGCTATGAGGGGGGACTCTGTTCGGACCTGAAGGCCTCATTATACGGCACCGGTATTACGGCACCTATCCATAACTACATAGTGGGACTGGGGGGACGGGACGTCAAGACGGGAGAACTGGTAGAGGCGGCACGGGTGACGTTCAATGCCGTCGGGTCTGGAGAGACCGACAACAAAACCATATGGCTCAACTGTTATACGGGAACCGAGGCTGAAGACCGCAAATAAGAGGCACGATAAAACCCGAAACGGGATAGAACAGGACAAAGCAATGCAGGAAAACATATTCAAGATCAATGAAAAGGAGTACATCCTGCCGGGAAACCGGGCATGTCAGGGATGCGGGCTTTCTCTCGCGTACAGATACATACTCAAGGCCCTCAGAGAAAACACGATTGTGGCAATACCGCCAAGCTGTCTGTGTGTGCTGCACGGACTGTACCCCACTACATCGGTAATCGTTCCCGCCCTGAATACAACCTTTGCAGGTAATGCGGCGTCGGCCTCCGGTATCGTGGCCGGTCTGAATGCACTCAATATACCCGATACGACCGTCCTGGCCCTCTCGGGAGACGGCGGAACCTATGACATCGGCATCCAGTCTCTGAGCGGCGCGGCGGAGAGAAACACCGATTTTATATTCGCCTGCTATGACAACGAAGCGTACATGAACACGGGGACGCAACGCTCGGGGGCGACACCCATGGGTGCCCTGACAACGACCACACCCGTCATAACGAAGCAGGAACCGAAAAAAGATTTTTTGAAGATTATGGAGGCCCACCATCTCCCCTACCTGGCCACCGTCTCGCCCGCTTATCCGGTTGATCTGTATGAAAAATTCGTCAAGGCCAAGAGAATACGCGGAACGAGGTACATCCAGATCGACACGCCCTGCCCCCCGGGGTGGGGATATCCCGTCCGGGATACCGTCAAACTCGGCAAGCTCGCTGTCGAAACGGGCCTGTTCATCCTCTTTGAGATAGAGAACGAACGGTTCCGCTTTACCGGGAGGAGCAAAACCATGGCCGAACGGGGGAAGCTTCTTCCCCTCGTCAATTATGTGGAGAAGCAGGCACGATTCAAAAAGATGAGTATCGAACAGCTCGGCACCCTCCAGGCGGCGGTGAACAGCCGGTGGAACGAGTGTCTGAGGCGGGCGGAGAGTTAGTTACTTTGTATTATATTGCGCCTGTAAAAATTTGATGATGATAAGTTCCGTACGTCACCGTTCGAGATAGTCTGTTATCATATCGGCATATCGTCGTGCGGACCCCCTGTTGGAGGTGACGATCTCACGTCCGGCCTCTCCCCTCCTGCGACGGTCCTCCGTATCTTCCATCAGTTTCAGGGTCTCGTCCAGAAGCTCGCTATCGTTTCTGACGGTAATGCCGCCACCCGCCCTTTCCAGCTTTTCGCTCTCATCCGTGAAGTCATCCATAAACGGGCCATGGAGAACGACCGTTCCCCACGCAGCCGGCTCCAGGATGTTCTGTCCCCCCCTGGGGACAAGACTCCCTCCGCAGAAGACGATAGTGGCGAGACTGTAGATCCTGAAGAGTTCCCCTATCACATCAACGATAATAATCCGGTGACCGGCACGCTTCTCGCCTCCGTTGATCTCTGTCATGGTGATACAGTCGTCGAAACCCTCATCGTTTGCATAGGTGCGCACGGCGCTTCCCCGTTCGGGATGTCTCGGTACGATGATCAGCACCATGTCAGGGTGTTGCTCAAGCAGTCTGCGATATACCTTCAGGATTATCTCCTCCTCACCCTCATGGGTGCTGCCCGCCACGAAGACCTTTGTGCCATGCGGTATGCTCAGCCGTTCCTCCATGATATCCCTCAGGGTGTCATCTGCACCGGCGGCCAGACCGTCATATTTCGCGTTACCAAGAATGAGTATCTTGGATGGATCCACCCCCAGCGTCTCCAGTCGGGAGGCGTCAACCGTGGATATGGCTCCTATCGCGTCGATCATATGCATAATCCTTTTCCAGAAAAATCGTGTCTTTCTGTATCGCTTGAAAGAACGGGGAGAAATCCGGCCGTTGACCATCACGATCTTGATCCCCCTCTTCCTGCAGATTCGGATAAAGTTGGGCCATATTTCCGTCTCGACGGGAACAAAGATGTCGGGGTTCACCCTGTCGATGACCGTTCTGATAACCATGGGGATATCGAGGGGATAGTAGATATGTGCCGTGGCGTCCGTAATAAGACGGCGCGCCATCCTCTGACCGGTTTCCGTACTTGTGGACAGGACGATACATGCCTTCGGGTACCGTTCTCTCAATGCCGACACGATGGGAGCGGCGGCAGTGACCTCTCCTACCGATACCGCGTGCATCCATATACGAGGCGATCCCTTCATCGTTGCAGTGACATCCCGGGGGATATAACCGAACTTGGGACCAATGCTCTCTCTGTATTTACCGGTCAACACGATCTTCACCGCGAAAAAAGGTATAAGGAAGAAGGCCGCGAAAAACAGCAACACATTGTACAATAATACCGTCATAGTCGCTGAGATATACGGGTCTTTTTACCTTCTGTCAAGCTTTCAGAAAACGATTTGACAGGTGGACAAAAAGATACTAATATTTTAACCAATTGAAAATACAAGCCCATGAAAGGAAAACCGGTCATGATACGTATAAACAGGACCTGGGTGCTGGCGGCAGCAGCCATTCTGATTATAGTCGCGGGATGTGCACGGTATGAGCGAAAGATCGTTCCCTTCAAGATGCCGAATGCCTATACGAATGCAACGGAAGTGGCGGGTGCTACCATAGCGGCCCAATCATATACTCAGGAAGAGGCTGACGCCGCTTTCGGATTTGACATTGTCGATTCAGGGGTACTCCCCGTTCAGGTAATATTCGACAACAGGGGGTCTCATCCCCTGGAAGTTGTGGCCGGTAAGACCTATCTGGTGGACATCCAGAACAACCTCTGGCCAATTCTTGACCGGGAGATGGCCTATGACAGGATAGAACGAGGATCGGAATTCGGAGAAGTCCTCCCGGAGGGGGCGAAGTCAGGTCTCCTGGCCGGCGCGGCTGGCGCAGTCATCGGAGCGGCCATCGGTATTGTGACCGGAACCAACGTCGGTGAGGCGATGGGCAAGGGAGCGGCCATCGGAGCTGCCGCGGGACTTACCGTGGGAGGGGCCAGAGGCCTGGAGGATACACGGGTGTATAATCACATAGGTGATGACCTGCACAACAGATCTCTTGATCAGAGGCCGGTGCCCCCGGATGACATATCTCACGGTTTTCTGTTCTTTCCCGGAGAGGCGAAAGAGCAGGCAAAAGAACTCCGACTGACCATTAAGGAAGTCGACACGGGTATCGTACACTCCCTCATCATGAGATTTTAACGGCCGAGTGACGTACGATTGGTACGTTGTGCATAGTCTGCAGCCCTGGAGATCAATAAAGCAAAACGTACATTTTCCCTCAAACCATACCCATACCATGAGAGAGCAGATAACCATGAAAAAGATAGCGCCATCCATACTATCCGCCGATTTTGGCAGGCTCGGTGAAGAAATTCGTGCGGTCGAAGACGCCGGAGCCGATCTGATTCACGTAGACGTTATGGACGGACACTTTGTTCCGAATATAACCATAGGTCCTCCGGTCGTGGCGTCCATAAAGAAGACTGCGCGCGTTCCCCTCGATGTCCACCTGATGATTACCGATCCCGACAGATACGTTGTAAGCTTCGCGGATGCAGGGAGTGATATCATTACCGTGCACGCGGAAGCGACCGCTCATCTTCACCGGACAATCCATCTGATCAAGGAGGCAGGAAAGAAGGCAGGCGTTTCGATCAACCCCGCAACCCCGCTTGTCGCTATTGAGCAAATTATCGGCGATATCGACCTGCTGCTCGTTATGACGGTGAATCCCGGATTCGGGGGACAGAAATTCATAGAAAGCATGCTCGCCAAGATAGGAGAGGCACGAGATATGATTGACCACGCCGCGCCCCATGTCCTGCTGGAGGTGGATGGGGGAATTACCCTCCGGAACATGGAAGTGGTGCACAAGGCCGGTGCCGATGTCTTTGTAGCGGGCTCCAGTATATTCCTCAGCGGGGATTATAGAAAGACGATACAAGAGATGAGGACAATCCTGGACCGCTGATCGATGGTGAAAAAATCGATTCATGTAGTACGGGTTATACAGGGTGGATGAAGACGACCGTCCCCGCACAGCCCACTCGTCTCGCCATTCGAAACACACAACCCTCGACACAGAGACCCGCCGTATGCACGTCATTATCGATGGATATAATCTTATCAGACAATCGGATTCCCTGAGACGTCTCGAGAGGTTCAGCCTGGAGGAGGGCCGCAACGGATTAATCAAGCGCGTTGCCGCATACAAAAGGCTGAAGGGTCATATGATGACCGTGGTCTTCGACGGATGGATGGACGGATCTCCCGGAGAGGAACGGCTCAAGGAACAAGGCGTTTCTATCGTCTATTCCCGGAGGGGTGAAACGGCGGATGAGGTCATTAAAAGGATGGCAATGGCGGGACGAAGCGGAGAGGTTATCGTTGTTACTTCGGACAGAGGGGTGACCGACTCGGTCGTACGGGCAGGCGGCTCAGTAATGGCTTCACCCGACTTCGAGGTACGGATGCGGGAAGCGGAAATGATGGCGATGATGAGCGGTGGTGAATCCTTTGAAGATGACGATTACGATATGCCAGAATCCGGGACCAGAAAGAAGGGCAGATCGAGAAAAAAATCAAAGAGAGAACGGCAAACGCAGAGAAGGTTGAGTAAGCTGTGAGCAATCGTTTGAGATGGTATTGAAATCGGTGCGAAGGCTGTAGATCAGCTACCCTGTCTGACAGATGCCGATAAGCAAACGTTGCAGCGCGAGGTGCGGATCTGAGCCGGAGGTTTTCAGGGTAAGGTCCAGATCGGCAAGGAGTTTCATGTAATCGATCAGTTCCCCGCGGGAAAAGCGTCCGGTATTGTTCAGGGTTTTATAGATGGCGTAGGGATGCTGATTTGCAAGCCATTTACTCTTCTTCCCTCCCCACCTGTCCGCCAGATCCTTGATTGAAGGATAGACGCTGGTTTGAAATTTTCCATAATCCATTCCGGGGCGAAATGCGGGAAGTTCCCCCGACTCGATGAGTATGGTCCCCTGAAGCAGGAGCCGGACTTCTCTGGCTATCATGGAGAGTATAAGGATGTGGTTGACTCCCTGATCGAGGAGTTGCTGGAGGGTATGGAGGGCCCTGCCGGTATCCTTCTCAACCATGGATGCGGTAAGATCGAAGACGGAATCCTCCGCGGTCTTTTGTACAACCTCATCTATGTCGTGGTTGTCAATGATCTCCCGGTCTCCCGCATAGGTAACCAGCTTTTCAATCTCCTTCAGCGCGTCCCGCAGATTGAGGCCGGTCTTGTTACTCAGAGCGAGAAGGGCATCCGGCGTCAACCGTTTTCCTCTCTTTGCAAGGGTTTCTTTCACGGTGTCCATGAGGAGCCCCTTTTGTCCTGATTCGTTTTTGGATTTTGAGAAAGAAAGAACGACACCCGCATCGGTCACGGCTTTGAAGAGTTTCTTTCGTTTGTCAACAGTGTCGGCGGTCAAAATAAGGCAGTTGCCATCGGGAATGCCGCCCTTCAGCACCTCTTCCAGTTTGTCCGTATCCTTCGACCTTTTTCCTCCCGTCATCTTCAGTCTGTCACAGAGGTCTATCACCTTCGGAAGCCATGTCCCCCTGTCTGCTTCCGCCGTGTCGCCGGTCGAACGCCGCCAGTCGTCATCGGAGATCTTTCTCCATTGCCCATCCTTCAGGTCTTCAATGGACCAGCCCGCCGTTGCAAGAAGGGAGAGAAAGGCCCGTGCAGCCTTCTGCGGTTCCTGTTCAATATTTGAAGTAATTTCCCTGATTATGTCGGCCGATGAGGCCTTTGAATAAAAGAGATGGGTATTTTTTACGAGTACGACCTTCCCACCCGGTATCAGGGGAGGGGTGAGGATGGAATCGCACATGGCATCTATATCTTCATCTTCGCCCCGCATCTGGAAAAGATTGAGGTCTTTCTGGTCGGGAAGGAGGATGGCATCAACAATTCGGTTGACGGCATCCTCCACCAGATATTCCTCATCGCCGTATATAAGATAGCAGGGTGCCGTTATGCCTCTGCCGATATCATCAAGGACTGTCTTCAATGTTCCTTGCATGGCAGTTTTTCAACGTGCTCAGAGTATGACAAACTTTTGAATATGCCGTACCACCTGATGGGGATCATCGATTATCTGAATAAGATCAAGATCCGTTTCAGATATTTTCCCCTCTGACAGCATGGTCTTCTTCATCCAGTCTATGAGCCCGCCCCAGTATTCACTACCCATCAGGACCACCGGAAAGCTCCGTATCCTCTTCGTCTGAATGAGGGTAATGGCCTCGAAGAATTCGTCCATTGTACCGAATCCTCCGGGAAGGATAACGTAGGCCATGGCATATTTGACGAACATCACCTTACGGATAAAGAAGTATTTATAGGCCATCGTAATATTAGAGTACGAGTTGGGGGCCTGTTCGAAGGGAAGCTGAATGTTCATGCCCACCGATTTGACGCCAGCCTCGCTGGCGCCTCGGTTTGCGGCCTCCATGATACCCGGTCCGCCGCCGGTTATCACGTTAAATCCTTCAATACCGAGGAGATGGGCAACTTCCCGTGCCTTTGCGTAGTATTTGTCTTCGGGGTCCACCCTGGCGGATCCGAATATGCTCACCGCATGCCCGAGATTCGAAAGCTCCTCGATGGCATCGACAAATTCCGCCATGATCCGGAAAACACGCCACGATTCATCGACAGACAGGGCATCGACAATATACTGTTTCTCGTCCATAACACCTCCAGAAAATGCCCTGCGGTGATGGGACTAACGCCTGCACACCGTACCGATCCGCTAAACCCATCAACCAAGCGACATCTATCTGGGCGACCACTTGCGTCTTCTCGCTGCCTTGGCCACTCTTCTGCGTGCCTCCAAGGCTTTTCTCTTTTTCTTTACCGATGGTTTTTCATAAGCCCTGCGCAACTTGAGTTCCTTGAAAAAACCGTTCTTTGAAAGTTTGTTTTTTAGTATTTTCAGGGCTCGTTCGACATCGTTGTCAATAACCTTTACTTCCAAGAACTATCACCTCCTCCTTTAATAAAGACAAAAAAGGGGCAGAACGGCCTTGCAATAAAGTCGCTTTCCACCCCTGTTGTTACCTATATTGTATTATCACTCTCCCTGCATAACAAGCTTCAGGGCCTCGATAAACTCCCTGTTTTCCTCGTCTGTTCCGACCGTTACCCTCATGCAGTTTTTGAGGATATCAGAAGATGTGAAGTTTTTCACCAGCACTCCCCGATCGATCAGGGCCCTGTATATATCATCTTTTTCCATAACACAACTAAAAAGAATGAAATTCGCATCCGAAGGGTAGGGATCGATACCATCGATCGCCGACAATTCTTGAAAGAGCCACGTTCTGTCTGCAATAATCTTTTCTGTCATTACGAGAAATTCCTCGCTGTGTTCGACAAACAGGCTTCCTATTATCTGTGAGAAGATGTTCACATTATAAGGAAGCCGCACCTTATTCAACTGGTGAACCAGCAAAGGATGCCCTATGAGGATGCCCAGCCTGAGGGCCGCCAGTCCGACCTTGGAGAGAGTTCTCAGGATGACAAGATTGTCCCATCGTTCGAGATCCGGCAGAAAGGTCTTTCCCGAGAAGTTGGCGTAGGCCTCATCGATTACCACGAGACCGTTCGATGCCTCCAGAATCTTTTCAATTCCGTCCCTGTCAAAGCATCGTCCCGTTGGATTATTGGGATAACTGATAAATATAAGAGACGGCTGATTGTTGGATATGGCACTGAGCATGGTTTCGATATCCAGATCCAGGCGACTGTGCAAGGGCACTTCGATAGTGGTATGCCCCGTGTTGAGAGCGCCGATTCTGTACATGGCAAAGGTGGGAGTGGGAAACATGACGCTGCCTGACGGTGATGTGCTGACGGCCGTCAGCAGCATGTGGATGAGTTCATCCGAGCCGTTCCCGATAAGGATCATCTCGTTGTCCACCCCGTAATACCTGGCGAAGTCAGCTCTCAGGCCGGGAGAACCGGGTTCCGGATAGCGATTGAGGGAGACGGTCTCCAGACGTTCGGAGATCATGCGTTTCAGCCCGGAAGTCAGAGGGTAGGGATTCTCATTTGCGTCGAGTTTGATTCTGCATGATGTTTCTTCCACGGCGTACGCCTCTTGGGCACGTACGGTATTTTTTATAATTTTTTCAATGTCCACTCTGTGTTCCTCGGCCGGCGTTCCACCGGGCAGTCTTGTATTTGTTTTTAAGGAGACGGTCTTTGAGCCGTTCCTCTTCGGGAGATAATCGCCCCTCTATGAGGCGTACCTTCAACACCTCTTCAAACCCGGACGCGATGTTTCGACAGAGGGTATCCATTCCGATCGTTTCACCGATACTCCTTCTGATGGACGAGACGCGCGCGTTGAGGGTGTCCGCCTTCATCGCGGTATCGTTCGCGATAATTGCCGCACGTACCGCAGCAGGATCAAAGTCTATCAGGATCGATCCGTGCTGCAGGAATACTCCCCTCGCCCGTACCTGGGCGCTTCCGCAGATCTTTTTGCCGTCTGAGAGGAGTTCATTCTTATATGAGGCGGCGAAACAGAAGGCGTCCGATGAAGCGTCTCCGATCCTTCCTTCTTCCACCATACGGGCCTCGACCCCCGACTTCGCAAGGCCCCGCAGTAAGCATTCGCTTATAATCCGGTATGTCTCTATAATGTCAGGAGAAAAGAGGGGGTTGTCTCCTCTGCCCACAAGGGAGTAGGTCAAATCGTTTCCGTGAAGAACCGCCTTGCCCCCCGTAGGCCGTCTGACAATATCGATATCCCTATCGCGGCAGTAGGAACGCTGTATCTCTCTATCGGCATCCTGGAAATAGCCCAGTGACACAGCCTGTTTCTTCCAACCATACAGGCGGAGGGTCGGTGGCATGTCCTTTTGTTGGTTCATTCTGAAGATGGCTTCATCGATGGCCATATTTTCAAAGGCGTCACCACGTGCGAAGGGAATAATCCTCCAAGTATCCACCTGACGTCATTCCACCTCCTCAGTCTCGTCGATATACTCGGCGTATTCCTCGGCGTCCAGCAGGTTGTCCGCCTCTTCCAGGTTTTTGGTTGCGATGGTAATCATCCATCCCGTATCGTACGGATCGCTATTGAGGATACCCACTTCGTCGGTAAGATCATCATTGACACTGATGATGTCGCCGCTCATGGGAGATATCAGTTCGGTCGTCACTTTCATTGATTCAATGACTCCAAAGGGTTCGCCCTGCTCAACCGTCGAGTCAAGCGGAAAGAGTTCCACCGATAGTATCTCGCCCAGTATCTCCTGGGCATAATCCGTTATTCCAACCGTCGCGATATCACCATCAATCCTTACCCATGTATGGTCATGACTGTAAAGCAGATCTTCCGGAAACGACATAAACCAACAACCTCCTGAATTATAAATTTGTGATCACTTACCTATGTATGGGGAGCAATCTTGGTAGCCTTAAGCAGTGATGATAGATTACTCCTTTCCATTCAGCATGATGCCGTATATCTGACTCAATGCCCGTATGTTACAATATTCTGAGATCCTTGGAAGTCTTTGTAAGGATCTCACATCCGTCCTTTCCGACCAGAACGGTGTCTTCTATTCGTATTCCCCACAGATCCGGTATATACACGCCGGGTTCCACGGTGATAACCATCCCCTCTTCCAGGGTTCCCTCTTCCCGTTCGGACACCCTTGGCGGTTCGTGGATCTTCAGCCCCACACCGTGTCCGGTACCATGTGAAAAATACCTGCCGTAACCCGCATCATCGATATGTGTCCTGGCGATCTTGTCGATCTCTCTGCAGGGAATCCCCGCCCTTACCGCGTCCAACGCTTTGTCATGCGCGTCCTTTACGATAGCGTACACGGCGGCTTGTTTATCGTCCACGCCTCCGATGGCAAAGGTGCAAGTCTCGTCCGAATGATAGCCTCTGCATACGGATCCGTAATCAATGATAAGAAAGTCGCCGGGTTGTATTTCGCGGAAACCGGGAACTGCATGGGGAAGCGCTGCGTTGCTTCCCGAGGCCACGATGGTCTCAAAAGACGGTTTCTCGCTCCCTGCTTCCCGCATTTTCATCTCCAGGATTGCGGCAATATCTCTTTCGGTGATGCCGGGCCTTATATGCTGCAGCGTCTCCTCAAGGGCGTGCGCGGCCGTGGCCGCCGCCTCTCTGATTGAAGCCGCCTCTTCGGCGTCCTTTATGATCCGTATGCGCTCTATCTCTCCCGATAAGGGCGTCAGCGTGATGCCATCTTTCAGCCGTTCCTGTAATGCGAGGAAGTGGTTCAGTGAAATGGCCGGAGACTCGATTCCCACGTTTTTCAGAGACAGATCGGTGATGACCCCGACCATGCCTTCCGTTCGGTCCTTGAATTCAACGACATCGCAGCCCGCCGTTTCGTCGTGAGCCTGCGTGATGAATCTGCCGTCCACCAGCAGGATGACCCGGTTTCGACCCACAAAGAGGGCTCCGTCATTCCCGGAAAAACCCGTCAGGTAGCGGATGGTCGCTTCCTCGAAAAAGAGTATCCCCTCCAGATCGAATCCAGACAGTATCGTCCGTATGCGTTCAATTCTGTTGTTCCCCATGCAATCCATCACCGTCTTGTATCCATCTGCAGTTTATATAACCACCGGTCCAACTCCTCAACGACCGGTCCCCACCCGTGTATTATCAAATGCTGTACATACTCCGCGTATTCTCTGGCCTCAACATTGCCAGGATTTCTATCGAGGATCTTGTCAAGCACCTCTTTGGCCATCTTGAAATACCCCTGTTTCATGTACAGTCTGGCCAGGGTGATGGTATGAAAATCCGAGGACATTTCGGAAGATTCATCAGCATCTTTCTCCCTGTCCTGCAGCGAAGCGATCTTATCGGAGATGTGCTCGGATGCGGCTGTGTCTGCGTTCAGCGTCACGAATATCTTGTAGGCCTCTATGGCCTTGCGGGTCATGCCGTCTCGGGTGTAGGCGTCTCCCAGTACCTCATATACCCGCGACTGGTCTCTCACCATGTCGTACCACTGTTCGATGATCTCTTCCGCATCTGCCGGCCTGCCCATCCTTGCCTGGCACGAAGCCTTAACGAGGTAGGCATCGCTGTCCCCCGGATAGTGGTCGAGCCGTGCATCCGCGAGGGCGATGGCGGCATCGTACATTCCTTCATCCATGCTTCTCGTGGTTTCAGACAGAAAGTGTTCTCTCTCCTCACGGTATGTTCTGTCCATCATGTCCGCCTGTACCTCTGGGTGTATTACCGGAATTTTCCGAAAAATCAATTGACATAATTCCTGTGGCAGTGATAGTGATTCTTCCTTTATTGTATTTATACGTATCTTTCAACGGAAATATTATATGAATTCACAAAATATTCAATGTATAAAATATCTTTTTGTCTGTTCCCTGCTGTTGGCCAATATCATTGCGTCCAAGATCATCGTCGTGGGGGGGCTGGTGCTGCCCGCGGCGATCATCCTCTACCCCTTTACCTTCCTCTTCACCGATGTGGTGGCGGAGGTAGAGGGTAAAAAGAGCGCCGGTGCACTCGTCATGACGGGGTTTTACCTGTCGCTCTTCATGGTGGCAGTGATATTCGCGGGCAGGGTGCTCCCGCCGGCAGGATTCTGGAAATATCAGGATGCGTACAACGTGATTCTCGGATCGACACCGAGGATCGTCATGGCTTCCATGATAGCATATCTCGTATCCCAGCGGCACGATGTGTGGGCTTTTCACTGGTGGAGACAAAAGACAGCCGGAAAACACCTGTGGCTGAGAAACAATCTTTCCACGATGGTCTCCCAGTTGCTCGATTCCGTCCTCTTCATCGTCATAGCCTTCTGGGGCGTATTCCCTCCGGCGGCGGTAGGGATGATGATCCTCAGCCAGTATCTTGTCAAGATAGGAATAGCCCTGCTTGACACGCCGATCTGCTATATGTTAGTGAGGTTCTATGGAGGCAATAGAGAACAAGTACAGAGAGCGTGATTACGAGGTAAACATACGATTCCCCGAATTCACCTGCCTCTGCCCGATGACCGCACAGCCAGACTTTGCGGAGATAATGATCACCTATGTTCCGGGTGATTGTATCGTTGAACTGAAATCTCTGAAGCTGTACCTGAATTCCTACCGTGACAAGGGAATTTTCCACGAAGAAGCGGTGAACAGAATCCTCAGTGATTTTGTCGAGAAGATATGCCCCAAGAAGGTTGAAGTTATCGGCGCTTTCAATGTACGGGGAGGAATTCACACCACGGTCACGGCCCGGTATCCTGATCCCAAAGGCTGACGGGGATAGCGGAACCGCGTAACGATAGCGACTTTTGAATCATCCCCTCATTTTTCTCCCATGAATTTACCGTCTGTGAATGGCCCGGTGTATCGTCTCCCGTCGGGCATGGTGAGGATCCCCTGCCCGTTGTAGGTGCCGTCCCTGAAATCGCCCGTATACGTGCCGCCGGTTGCGGATGTGTAGGTCCCCTTTCCGCAGCGCTCACCATCCCTGAATTCGCCTTTGTAGACATCGCCGTTCGGATACGTGAATGTGCCGAAGCCGTCGTACCTGCCGTCTTTGAAGGAACCCTCGTATCGATATCCGGGAGATGTCATGGTGCCCCTGCCGTCTATCTTTCCGTCCCTGAACTGGCCGGTGTAGGTCCTGCCGTCAGCCGTTGAGAGCGTCCCCTGTCCGTCGAACCGTCCCTTTCTGAAATCACCCATATATCGGTCACCGTTGGGAAGGAGCATGGTCCCCCGGCCTTCCATCTCGTTATTCCTGAACTGGCCGGTATATGTCCTGCCGTCCGTACCGGTGAACGATCCCTCCCCCTCACAGACGTTATCGGTAAAGGTTCCCTCGTAGATGCCGTCCGGTGTCGTCAGGGTTCCCGTTCCGTTGAAACGGTTGTCCCTGAACTCTCCCGTATAGCTGGTTCCATTGGCATAGATGAGAGTTCCGGAGCCGTGGAGGGCGGAGTCCTTGAACTGGCCGGTGTACTTCGCACCGTCGGGAAAGAGATAGACCCCCTGGCCATTCTCGCAATCGCCCGACACGCAGCCGCCGTAGAGGTAGAGCGGGTACAGGAATAGAAGAAGTGCGATCAGCGCCGTATTAAACAGGGAGACCGTGGTTTTTGTTCGCTTATCCATGTATCGTCTGTGAACAGGCCTCCCTTTTCATGAAATAGCCAGTTTTCTGAGCGTAACTATGGCTCCACAGCTACATCTTTCACGGTAACCACCTGAACTACCGTATCCGATTCTCCCAGGTTATTCCATACTTTGAATGAGACGATATAATTTGTGTCAATATAACCAGAGGGAGTTGCTGGAGGTGGACCAGCAAGATCGACACTCCCGGGGTTCTGAGCGTTTGAAGTCAACAGCTCCGTCCCATTGATATCGGCAAATGTCCAGAACCAGTTGTGGATGGTCGTGCCCGAAACGGCAGTGGAGTTGTCCGTAAAGAGGACGTGTTGGCCGTCACCCAAATCGGTCCAGTTAAAGGCCGCCGTTGGTGCCGTCGGTGTTACGGTCTGGTCCGTCACCTCAACCACCTTCATAATGGTATCCTGTGCGCCGAGGGCGTCGGTCACCGTGAGGGTCACCACGAAACTCCCCGCGGAATTCAGGCTGACGCTGCCGGGATTCTCTTCGGTTGAAGTCGAAATCACCAGTCCGCTCGCACGGGCGAAGGTCCACGACCATCCGACAATGGCGGCATTTGTTACCAGCGATGGTGTCGAGGCGTCGGTAAAGAGGACATGATTTTCGTCGTTCAGATCTTCCGCGGTGAAATTCGCTGTCGGGAATTCAGCCGTGGTCAACGTGATATCCGTCGTCGCGGAGGCGCACTCGGAGTCGAGCACGGCCACCGTGATCGTTTCGGTTCCGGGGGTGTGGGATGACGTGTAGGTCGTCTCTGCGATACCATTCACCGTTGTAACAGACCCTGGATAGACCGTACCGGTCCCGGTTGTAACCATAAAGGCCACGATTTCCCCATCGGCGGGACGGTTCAGGGCGTCGGTCACCACGGCGGTTACCGTGCTGGTGCTCACCCCGTCCGCGGTAAGCGTGGAAGGGGCAGCGGAAAGGGTTACCGATTTCGTTGTGTATGGTGAGTGGGGCAGATGGCAGGCCTCATCCTCCTGGTAGGGAAGCCAGAAGGTGTAGGTTGTCTTTGTCTCTGTGCCGTGAACGAAGGTGGTAGCGGTGAACTCATCTTCGATCCAGGCCGCCGAAGATTTCAGGTATATCAGATCGAAGGTGGCCACGCCGTTTTCATCGGTGGTGACATAGGGAGGGATTGATCCCGCCGCGGATATGGGGGGTGTCAGGAACCCATCCCCGTTCCGGTCCTCACCGGAGTCCAGGATCAGGTTTCTGTTTTCGTCCTCATTGGTGAGGATGCATTCATACATGGGCTCGCATTTATCGGGCTCAACCTCATACCAGTACCCCGTGGCGCAGCGTTTCGGCCAGACGCCGAGGGAAACGGTTGTACCCTGTACCGGATTGCCGTCCGAGTCGGTTACCTGAACGGCCATGGGGAGTTTATAAGCCGTATCGTTGCTGACGGATTCTATGGCACTGCCCTGGGTGACCGTTACCGCACCGGCGGTGCCACCGATGATAATGGAGACGCAATCGGCACCGGCCGCCGGGATTCCCACCACGGAGGCGCATATCTGGACACCGTCCGCACCCGAAGAGATCGCACCGGCGGTAAAGGTCGCCGTCGCCTTCCCTTCTTTATTTGTGTAGGCGATGGCGGGTGATATGAATTCTCCTCCGCCCGTTGCCGTGCCGTCCGTTATGAAGAATGCGACAGGGGCGCCCTTGATGATTTGATCGCTGTTATTCCGTACCGTCGCTACCAGTGTGGCCGTGTTGATATCTCCCGCATTTGTTTCTGTGATCGTCGGGCTCGCCTGGAGGGCGATCTGCGATGACGCGCTCACGGGAGGATAGATTTCAACTTTCAGGGAATCGCTGGTGAGAGGATCGGTTGCGTCCATGACCCAGATGGTTGCGACTCCGGCTGTATCGGAGATCAGCACGGCCGAAGCCGTTCCCGCCGCCGATACCGGCACGGTTATAACCCGGCCTATCTCGCCTCCGCCTGTCAGCTGCCCAACCGTCGTCACAAAGAGGACATCGTCCTGATCGGGGGCGTTAACCGTTATGGGAAGGATGCTTCCCGTATAGAGCATAGCGGGGTCCTCATCGGGGGAGGTAATGCCGAATACAAAGCCCACCTCTCCTACCACGAAGTCCTGGCTCGCTTCGGCACCCAGACATTGCGCCGTGACGGTTACATCACCGGGGGTGTTTCCCGAGACGTCCACAGAGAGCCTGCCGTTTTCCGTCGTGCCGGACTGTGCGGACAATGAGACCCGTTCCGCCGGGGTGGCGGTCAGGATGACGGGTGCACCATTGATACCCGTCCCCCCCGCATCGCTGACGGTGACGGTGAGGTTAACCGCCGAAGCGCCTATTTCTATGTTTGTTGTATCGGCTGAAAGGGCCACGGTTGTCCCGGTAATCTCCACATTGACATAGCGCGGTTCTTCGATGCCGTAAACGGAGGCCCCTATCGACACGTAGTGATTTTCCTTGTCCGCTCCAGCTGAAAAGGTCACGCTGGCCTTTCCTTCGGCGTCCGTTTCCGCGTTCGAAGCGCTGAGCTGCCCTCCTGTCGCCACGAAGGCTACGGTGACTCCCTCGATAACGGCATTACTCTGGGCACGGACCGTCGCGGTGATGGTAACGCTGTCGGAAGCGTCCGACTTTACGGTCGTCTTTGACGATGCAAGCGAGAGTGCAGCGGGCACGTCGGAAACCGCGACAAATTGCACGGTTATCCCCTGCGTCGTTCCGTCCGATGAGGCGGTGACCGAGGCCGTGCCGGCGATCGTGGAATGGAGAGAAACGACCCTCGTTCCAGAATCATCCCCTGTTGCTACCGTATAGGTGGCTTGATTATTCGAGAACACGCCGAGAGTCGTGGAGAATGTTACCTTCTTCCCCTTTGTAACCGCTTCTCCGGAGCCGTCTTTCAGGGTGGCCGTGATCGCTGCCGAACTCGAACCGTCCGCGGAAATGCCTTCAGCAGGTTCGGCGCTCAGGGTTATCGAGGCGGTCGTTGTGCTTGAACTGCCCCCATCACTGCTGCTTTCCGTCGAACTTCCCCCGCACGATATCAGAAGGGTAACGATACAGATGATGGCAAGGCCAAACAGAAGGTGTCTTTCTCTCATTGTGTAACTCCTTTAGATTCTTCCTATACGATATTTCATGGGATCGGAACTGTTGAAGTCCCTCGAGGGTGATTACCCCTCTTCCCCTATTATTCTCGGGGTAACGAATATCAGCAATTCTCTTTTTTCGTTGGTGACGGATTTTGTCTTAAACAACCAGCCGAGTACGGGGATATCCGACAGCCAGGGGACCCCCTCCTTTGAGTTGCTCTCGGTGGTATAATATATGCCGCCGATAACGATCGTATCACCGTCCGCGACAACCACCGTGGATTCCACACTGTTCGTCTTTATCGGTGGTTCCTCGGTTGTCCTTGTCCAGTCTGCGTAATCGTTGTTGGCCTTGACTTCTATGGAAATCCTGCCCTCGGGGGTGATGGTGGGCGTCACTTCAAGCTGCAACACCGCATCCTTGAACTCCGTATTTGCCTTTCCATTGTCGTCGATAACCTTGTAAGGGATTTGCTCGCCCTGTTTGATCGTGGCCTTTACGCCATCGAGGGTGGTGACCTTGGGGGAGGAAACGATCTTGACATCTCCCGTATCTTCAAGGGCCGATAACTGGGCATCCAGGATAAATTTACTTGTTCCCATGACCAGCCCGAGGGCCGGAGTGGCTACCGTCGAAACGGAAGGAAAATTCACGGCAACGTTGCTGTCGGTCAGACCGATCCCGTTCGGAAGGGTGGTCAGAGCTCCGGACGCGGATGTTCCGACCATGACGCCGTAATCCTTCTGTCCCCACTTATCCTTATAACCGTATCCCCATTTGATTCCCAGCTCGCTGGAAAAATTTGTGCTCACCTCGACGATCTTGGCCTCTATGGAGATCTGATTGAGCCTGCCCTGGGCGACATCCTTTTTCTGCTGTTCCTCTTCGGCCTTCTTGAGCTCCGCAAGGGGCAGCACCGTTATGACCTTTCCCGACTGCTTTTTGCCGAGGCCATTTACCTCCAGGATCGTATCAAGGGCCTGATCCCAGGGGACATCTTTCATGTTCGCCGTCACATCGCCCTTCACATCGGGACCTGCAACAATATTGTACCCGCTTACTTCCGATATGAGCCTGAAGACACTTTTTATGTCGGCGTCCTGGAAGTCGAGTGTCATCTTTTCACCGGTGTACTGGATAATTTTTTCCGGCTGCGCATCGGTCTCCTTCCGTGGGGTTGCCGGTGCCTTTGCAGCGGTCGCAGGTTTGGTCTCCTGAACATATCCCGCAGTGGTCGGTTTTTCGTAGGACAGGGTAGACACATCAAAATCGATAACCACCTGCGTGTCGTCTTTTCTATAACGGTACGGGACGAGTTTTTTCAGAAGCACCCGCGCATATGCCCCCCCTCCACTCTCTGCGGTCTTTGGGGAAAGGGTTACGCTTTTCAGATTGCGCAGACTGCCCCCGCCGTATTCTTTTTGTGTCGTTTCCGGAATGGACACATCCCTGAAGTAGATCCCCAGGATATTTTCTGATTCCCTGGTTATATCGAAATCGGCGGCTTCGGAAAGGAGTATGGACACCCGCTCTCTTCCCTTCATCTTTTCAAGGGTCACGTCTTTGATATGGACGCCGAGTACGGGGGGCTCAACCGTTTCCTGCGTTTTCTGGGCGGGAGAAACTCCGGTGGAGGTGGTAGGGTTGTCACCAATCGTTGCACAGCCGGAAAGAACCAGAAGACCCATCAGGAAAAAAAGGGTAAAGGTACGTATGCTGTTCTCTGGTCTCATGAATCTCCTCCATTTTTTCTAAGCGTAAGGATGACGCGTTCTTTTTGAGTGTTTCCCTCAAAATCTTTTATCTCTTCCTGCACAACCACACTGTCGGGTCGTATCTCCATCACGGTGCCGCTGTTGATCCCGATACGGGTTCCTGCGTGAAGGATATACCGTTTTCCATCCGGCGTCTCCACCATGGCAATCTTTTTTGTTCCGGCCAGGATAATACCGGTAAGGCGAAATTCCTCCGTTTCGAATCTCTGGAGCGGGGGAAGGGACATAATGTCTTTGGGCTTCTCCGGTTGTAGAGCTTTCACCGGTTTTTTTTCTTCTTCCACAATTTGAATAAAGGGTTTGAAGGGATCAGGTTTTCCCTCAGGATTGTATCGATAGGTTTCGGTATTCACCTCTCCGGAATCGGTACCATACACCGCGGTGGTCGCAGATAAGAGAAACAGTACCACGAGTACCGCCGTCATCCATTTCGATGGATGGTTATTTCTTTGGAGTGCCCTGTTGTCCATTTGTCTCTTCCGTCTTTTCCAAAAACATGTATATCTTCATTGAACAGTCGGCGGTAAGGGTATTGTCGCCGCCTTTGTTCTCTCCCCCTTTGATTGTCATATCCGTTATATTGACAATGCGCGGGAGATGTGCCACGTTGTCGAAGAAGACAGCGATATCATTATATTTTCCTTCTACGGAAATCTTGACCGGTATCTCTGCATAAAATTCCTTCGGGACGGGTGCCATAGGTTCGAAAAGGATAAAATCGAGACCGGCATCTCTCCCTGCTTCGGAGACGGATGTGAGAAGACGAGGAATTTCCTTCTGCTCCGGAAGCTTGGCCAGGATTATTAGTAAGGATTTCTCCAGCTCGGCTATCTCTTTTTTGTACTTTTCTATCTGCCGAACGACCACTTGCCGTGCCGCAATCTGCCTGTTGATATTTTCCAGATCTTCACTCAGCCTGACCTTTTTATCAAAGAGGGGCTGAAAAAGGTAAAACCAGTAGAAGTATCCCAGGAGCAAAAACAGGAAAATGAATAACATCACCTTTTTCCCGGTGGACAGGCGTTTTATGTCATCAAGTCCTATCGCCATTTCTTATTCCTTTTCCGCTTCCGCCGTACAGAGGAGCACAAACCCCATCAGTTTCACTCCTGAAATTATCGTTTGTTTGGATGAAATCAGATCCACCGTTTGGATATAGGGAGAGTCTTCAAGCTCTTTCATAAACTGTGCTATGGCAGGGTTGTTGACGGCAATCCCCTCCACACGCAGGTTGGTATCCTTCTGTGCAAAACTGGTAATCCATTCACGTTGGGGTGAAATCCTGGAAGCGAGTTCGTCCATGATGTGCACCGGGAAGGTCCTGTTTTTTTCAAGAGATTCTATTATCCCTATCTTCTTTTCCAATAGTGCTTTATCCGCTTTGAACTTTTCCAGATCCCCCGTCACCTTTGTCAGAGAATCCAGTCTGGTACGCGCAGATTGGACCTCGGTTTCCAGTTTTTCCACGTCCATAATCATGAAGATGTGAAGAGCAATCAGCACAAGGAGAAACGCTCCGAAGGAGAGGAGACCGATGATAAGCTGACGTTTGGTGCCGGCCTTCGCTTTTTCTTCACGATATGGAAGGAGGTTGATTTTTATCATTTGTTTTCCATCCCCCTGAGGGCCAGGCCAACTCCCACCGCTGCGATAGGGCCGATATCTTTTATATATGACGGACTGAAAACATTCGTATCGTAAGCTACATTTTGGAAGGGGTTGAATAGTTCCGTTTCACAGTGGAACTTTTTATTCATGGCATCGGCTATCCCCGGAATTCTGGAGCAACCGCCGCTGACGAGAATATGGCGTATATCCGACTCTCGTGCCGTTGAGGTGAAATAATCGAAGGACCGTCCTATTTCGAGAAAAATGGGTTCAAGGTACTCGAGGGTTTCCCCCTCGGTGTGATCGTGCTCTTCCGTACCTTCAAGTTTTATCATTTCGGCTTCTTCAAAGGAGACATCCAGTTTTTTTTGAAGGGCCTGTGTGATGGAGTTCCCTCCCAGGAGAATATTTCTTGTAAAAACGGACTCATTGTCTTTGACGATATTGATGTTGGTTATGCTTGAGCCGATATTCACCAGGGCAACGGCATCTTCGGCGTCAAAATCATAGTTTTCTTCATAGGCCGTCTCCAAGGCAAAGGAATCAACGTCCATGATTGCGACGCTCCGTCCCGCTTTTTCTATGGCATAGGTGTAGCTTTCGGTAACGTCCTTTCGCGCGGCGGCGATGATAACTTCCATCTGATCCGGATCGAGTCTCCGCTGTTCGCTGCATATGTGAAAATCGAAATTAACATCTCTGATGTCGTCGAAGGGCATGTATTCACCTGCTTCATCGATAATCAGATCACGGAGTTCCTCCTCTTCCATTTTACGGAAGTTTGCATTTTTGATCATGACAACATGCCCGGAGAGGGCCGTTACGACATTCGCTGCGCCGGAGTGGGAGACCTTGAAAAGTTCCCTGATTTTTCTGACGAGGGTGTCATGATCCTTTATCAAACCGTTCTCAATGATTCCCCGTTCCAGATGCACCTGGGCAAAGTTTTTCAGGATGCAACCTTCCGAGGTATATTGCAGCTCAACCAGCTTGAGGAGGTTTGATCCTATATCGATTCCAGCGGTTTTCTTGCTTCCGGGAAGCAGATTTTTTAGTGAAAACATCAGGCTTGTCCACTTTCCATCAGTCAATAAATTGGTAAACTATATCACCCTTTTTCACCATGCCGAGTTCTCTTCTCGCTACTGTCTCAACGTGACGCGGATCGGTCTTGAGCAACAATACCTCTCTTTTCAGATCGTCGTTCTCGGCCGCAATACATGCGTTTGCCTCTTCAAGAGCCGCTTGTTTTTCCTTCAGCATGCGGTAATCTGTAAATCCCCCGTTTCCAAAGAGTATAAAAAGCGACATGATAATGAAAATTCCGACCAAAAACCTTCCGATTTTCATACAGAGATCCTTTTTCCGTGCGGGACGCCAGCACTTTAAGCAGCAACAAGTATGCCATAAGGCCTTTCAATCATCGAATGCCGGGCACCGCAAGAAGTGCAGAGACGTGCAAGCATTGTCGAAAACAGGATATATACCGGTTGTGATGCGCCTAACTCTTTAATAACAAAAAGAATTGTCCTATTCCCACCAACGGCTCTCAGGCTTAGTGCAACGCTCTGCCTGCCAATTATAACAATCCGAAATGACAAGATTTTTACTTATTATACCCTTCTTCTGTTTTCCTGTACAAGCTAAAAATGGTTATTTTCACCGTAAAAACAGTATTTTCTTGTCTAATTGACGGTTGTTTTGTCGTTAGAAATCGCCAGATGGGAGCAACTGCTGAGGTTCGCCCAAGAGGAATTCTCCCTTTTCAATCCAGGTTTTCAGGATAGTGGCGATTTCCCGTGCCTTGTAATAACTCGACATGGGTGCGGCCGGGATTACTTTCCCGCAAATGTTTATCGTGCCGCTCCGAAGTTCTTTATAGCTGACCTCGCCGATACTCTTTGAAATTCCACTCGGATAATCGACTCCGTAATCGTAGACCTGTGCGTAAATATCCTCGTCTTTAACAGCGGTATACCGCGCCATCTCTTCATTCAGTATTGGTATGGGCACTCCGATTCCGACATACAGGGACACTCCGTAACCAAGCATGCTTGCCCCTACCAACCACCGGGGATTCATTTCCTTCAGGTTCCCGATGGTTGCCAGTGTGCCCGCTCCCTCTTTCGGAACGCCGTTCTCGCTCCTCATTACATCGAAGGCGTGTTGCGTACCGGCCCAGGCGACAAAACCCTGAGTTCCGCAGAGAAATATCCGTGTGCCGATGCCGATGGTCTTGAAATAGGGATCATTCAGAAGGGGGCTTAATTGTCCGGACGTGGAGTAGGTTACGTTTGCCATGTCCGGTCTGAGCACACCCATATAGGTGTAAATGGTACGGTCGGACATGTTCGTAGCGCAATTGTAGTTCTGATAGGCGTTTCTGGGATTGAAGAGAATGGCGTTTCTGAGATCGTGTATCGTGATGTTCTTTTCGTGCTTCCGGGCGGGATAGCAGTCGGTACCATACGATTCGAGACGCAGGCGGACAACCTTCCCTGCAACCAGATCTTCCAGGACATGTCCCCCGCCGTAATTGAAATCGCCCGGATGTATGCTGTTGAGAGGATCCCCGTCAACAACTTCCGTAGCGCCGAGATAACAGTCAACGGCGGCGATACCGCCGTAAGCGGGTACATCGTTGAGCCATACTTTTGAGGCCCGAATCTTGGGGGAGGTATGGCCGAAGTTGATAAATGCACCCGATGAGCACATGGGGGCAAAGGTTCCGGTGGTTACAACATCTACTTCTCTAGCCGCCGCCACAGCTCCCTTCTCTTCCACGATATCTATGATTTCTTCCGCGGTGACGACAACGGCCTTGCCTTTTTTGATCCTCTCGTTTATTTCTTTGTAGGTTTTATTTACGGTGTGTTTCTTCATGCGCTCATCGTCCCTTATAAATATGGGAGTGAAAATACACCAAATCATTCAATAAGACAAATAAAAAACCCCTGCCATGGTAATCGATAGGCAGAGGCTTTGTTGGTAATCCGTCTTATTTCTATCAAATGGTATGAATCGTCAGGTTGCTCCCGTGTGGCCGAACCCTCCATTTCCTCTCGGTGTTGCTTCCAGGCTGTCGGTGATATTCCATGAAGCTCTGTATATTTTATGGACAACCATTTGAGCGATTCGATCGCCTCTTTTTACAACGAAGGGTTCGGAACCGTGGTTGATTATCAGGATTTTCACCTCCCCGCGATAATCTGAATCGATCGTACCCGGGGAGTTCAGAAGCGTAACCCCCGCCTCCATTGCCATCCCGCTTCGGGGTCGTATCTGGGCTTCATAACCGGACGGTAACGCAATGGCAATACCGGTAGGTATCAGTTTCCTCTCGCCGGGAAGCAAGGTTTCTTCATCATCCACTGCCGCAAAGATATCCATTCCCGCAGAGTTTTCCGTCATGTAGCGGGGAAGGGGAACATCAACATCATTGTCGGACAGCTTTTTGACAAAAATCGCCACGTTGTTATTCAAGGGCATCCTTCCTGCTCAGCCGAATCTTTCCACCCCTGTCGATATCGATAACCTTGACGGTAACTTTGTCACCTTCATTCAGTACGTCGGTAACCCTTTCAACCCGTTTGGTATCCAGTTGGGATATATGAACCAGTCCGTCAGTTCCGGGCAGTATCTCTACAAATGCACCGAAATCGACGACTTTTTTCACCGTGCCCTCGTAAATCTTACCGATTTCGGGTTCTTCGGTCAGCGCCCTGACCATGGCGATTGCCCGTTCGGACGCCTTCGCATCGTTAGAGGCAATGGTGACGGTACCATCGTCTTCCACGTTCATCGACACGCCGGTCTCACTGATAATTCCCCGTATATTCTTTCCTCCGGTGCCTATGACGTCCCGTATCTTTTCCTGTTTTACCGTTATCGTGGTAATTCTCGGTGCGTATATTGATAGGTCTTCCCGAGGAGCTGTCATCGTTTCGTTCAGCTTATCGATGATGAACTCTCTGCCGTCCTTGGCCTGATAGAGTGCGTCTTTCAGAATGACCTCCGAAAGCCTGTCGACTTTAATGTCCATCTGCAGCGCAGTTATGCCCTTCTTCGTACCACACACCTTAAAGTCCATATCTCCCGCATGATCCTCATCACCGAGGATATCCGAAAGGATCACGACTTCATCGCCTTCCTTCAAAAGCCCCATTGCGATGCCCGCAACGGTATCTTTGACCGGGACGCCAGCATCCATAAGGGCCAGAGAACCTCCGCACACGGTTGCCATGGAAGATGATCCGTTTGAGGACAACACCTCGGAGACAAGCCGGATGGTGTAAGGAAATTCTTCATGTGACGGAAGAAGCGGAAGCAACGCCCTTCGGGCAAGATTTCCGTGTCCTATCTCTCTTCTTCCGGGTCCTCTCAGGAACCTGGCTTCTCCGACGGAGTAGGGAGGAAAATTGTAGTGAAGGATAAAGGTTCTTGTCTCTTCCCCGTCTATGAAGTCCATTCGTTGTTCATCCGCGGAAGTTCCCAGCGTAAGGGCAACAAGGGCCTGCGTCTCGCCTCGTGAGAACAGTCCGGAACCATGCGCCCGGGGAAGAATCCCGACTTCGGATGAGATCGTTCGGATGTCCCTGTTGGATCTGCCACCTATTCGTCGTTTCTCCACCAGTATCATGGAACGGAGGATCTCTCTCGACAATTCCTCAAAGAGTAACATTGCCTTTGGATCAAGACCGGCATCGTCACTGCTGAGTTCTTCGATCATCTTCTGTTTTACGTCATCGATCTTTGCGTATCGCTCCAGTTTTCTCCCTTCGAGATAGGCCTCCTGCAACCCGGCATAGACAAGATCTTTGACACGCTTTCTGAGATCTTCTGAAATCTCAACCGGTTCGACCGTCCTCTTTACCTTTCCTACGGCCTGGCAGATACGGTCCTGAAGCTCGATGACCGGTCGCATCGATTCGAGCCCGAAGGTAATGGCATCAAGAATCAAATCTTCGGGAACTTCCTTGGCTCCCCCCTCCAGCATAACGAGATTGACATCGAAATCCCGATTTCCGTCGGCGGAAGGTACTTTCCTTCCCACAAGGAAGATATCCAGATCGCTCTCTTCCATTTCCTTGGATGTGGGATTGCACACCAGTTGTCCCCCTATCCTTCCCACTTTGACACCCGCGATCGGTCCTTTGAATGGTATATCGGATATACCGAGGGCCACGGAGGTTCCAAGCATGGATGTCACATCGGAATCATTTTCATCATCGACTGAAAGTACCGTCGCGATTATCTGCGTTTCATTAACATACCCTTCGGGAAACAGTGGACGTATGGATCTGTCAATAATTCTCGATGTAAGGATCTCTTGTTCGTTGAGACGCCCCTCTCTCTTGAAAAAACCACCGGGAATCTTACCGGCGGCAAAGGTTTTCTCCTGATAGTCTACAGTTAAGGGCAGAAAATCCAGCCCTTCTCTTTTGTCTTTGAGGGATACCGCGGTTACAAGCACAACGGTATCACCATAGGTCACCATGGCGGCCCCATTTGCCTGCCCGGCGAGATAATTTGTCTTTACAGACACATCCCTTCCCGCAAAAGTTGTAGTGTATACTTCACTCATGTTGTTTGTTTACTCCTCAATATTTTTAATCTATCTTCTCAGTCCGAGGCGCTTGATCAATTCACGATATCGTTCAATGTCCTTTTTCTTGAGATAATCGAGCATACTCCTTCTCTGTCCTACCAGTTTCAGGAGTCCCCTCCGGGAGTGATGATCTTTCTTATGTGTTTTGAAATGCTCAGTCAGGTATTCTATTCTTCCGCTCAGAAGGGCAACTTGGACTTCCGGAGATCCTGTATCGCCTTCATGGATCTGAAAATTGGCTATAATCTCTTTTTTTCTTTCTTCATCTAACACGGTTATCTATCCTCCCTTACACATATATCTTGTTTTTAATTGAAAACCCTTAAAATTTTAGCTACCTGTTTTCCTTCACTCAACTGGGAAACCTCCTCCGCTGAGAAAAGTGTTTTTGCGACGGCAATGATACTACCGTCCTGCATCATAAATTTTACCAGATCTCCCTTCTCCATCAAAGGGGTTTTTTTATCATTCAAAACGCCGCAATCTGGTTGATATCCCTGCCTTATTCTGTTTGCCGTATCCTGGTCAACAACGATGTTACGGAAACCGGGTAACGCGTTCGCTACGGGAATAAGGCTTTTCTTGAGAATACCAATCGCTTCTCCATCAGCGAGGCATTCAAGCGATATGGCGTTTTCCTCTTCGAAGGAGCCGCTTCGCGTTCGCCTGAGACTCGACAGGCATGCACCGCACCCCAGCGCGTCCCCAATATCGGCACAGAGCGACCGTATATAGGTACCCTTTGAACAAGAGACGGTAAATGTTACAAAGGGGAGCCGTATCTCTTCAACGGTAATATGATGCACATCAACGCTTCTCACGGGAGGTTCAATGTCAATTCCCTGCCGTGTCCATTTGTAGAGAGGCTTGCCCTTGAACTTGACAGCCGAATACCTCGGGGCTTTCTGCTCTATTCGACCGACAAAGCCCCCCATCACATCTCGTATCTCTTGTGGCTGAAGGCAGGGGGTACGACGTTCCAGCACCTCACCCTCAATATCGAAGGTATCGGTCCTGACACCCAGAAGCATCGTGGCACGATATTCTTTGTCATCGTTTGTAAAGAACTGGGCAATCTTGGTCGCCTCATTGACACAAATGGTAAGAACCCCTGTTGCCATCGGATCCAGCGTCCCCGCATGTCCGACTTTTTTCGCCCCGAGTAATTTTTTGACATCACGGACAATATCATGCGATGTCCTGCCGGGCGGTTTGTCAATGATCAATACGCCATCCATATCACAAGCTTCAAATCCCGAGATTGTCCTCCATCGACACCGTTTTTATGGCGTCGATCAGTCGCCTCTTGATAGTCGTAATAGTACCTTCAACCCTGCAGGCGGAGGCATTAACGTGTCCTCCCCCTCCTAAGAGGCCCGCAATTTTTTCCACATTCACGGTTCCCTTTGATCGCAGGCTTATTTTATAGCGGCCCTTGGACACCTCATGATAACATATGGCAATTTCAACGCCCTGTATTGAACGGACGATATCCACCAGACCTTCCGTATGTTCAGGCAGCGCGCCTTCCCGGTTCAGCATCTCCTGTGTGACACAAATAGAGCCGACCTTATCGCCTTGAGACAACTCCAGGGTGTCTATGGCTTTCCCTATGAGTCGAACCTGGACAGCCGATCGAGTCTCATAAATGCTCTGGGCTATGTATCGGCAGTCGGCCCCCTTTTCCACCAGATCTGCCGCCACCCGAAAGGTTTCGATACCGGTGTTGGAATAACGAAAACTACCGGTGTCGGTCAGAATGGCCGTATATATATTCGTGGCAATATCTGTCGTTATGGCAATCCCCATTCTGCTCAAGAGACGGTATACGATCTCGCCCGTGGAACTTGCCGTGGGATCGGCCAGTAACAGTTTAGAAAAGGTATCACCCGAAGAGATATGATGGTCGATACTAATAATCGTTTCTAAAGAACGTACCCTACCTGCTTCATTCCCGATCCTATCGATATCGCTACAATCCAAAACAAAAGCCGCATCAAATCCGTTTATGTCTTCCATGGAATGGATGATATCTTCCGAACCGGGGAGGAAGCGATATATTTCCGGCGTCTGATCCTGATTGTACACGACGGCCTTTTTGCCTATGCCACGCAGCGCGTGGTATAGGGCCAGTTCGGACCCCACCGCATCACCATCCGGTCGTACGTGGGAGGTTATGAGGAAGGATGAAAGGGATCTTATTGTTGCAATAACGTCACTGAACATCATGTTTTATTTCTGCCAACAATCTGTTGATATGATCTCCATATTCGAATGATTCATCAAATATAAATTTTATTTCAGGGACATAGCGAAGTCGCAACCGTTTCCCCAATTCCCTTCTCAAAAAGCCCGTAGCCCTCTGCAGACCCTTGGTCGTCTCCTCATTACAGATGTTCTCTCCTATCCTGACGAAAAAGACCTTTGCCTGGCGAAGGTCGTCCGTAACCTTAACATCGGTGACGGTTACCTCCCGTACCTGCGGGTCATTTACTTCTTTCAGCAGGATGTCTGAAATCTCAGCCTTTATGAGATCGGCAACCCTGTCAGCTCTCTTGAAATTCATCGAATCCGTTTTGACTACAACCAATCCGAGTGTCGGATATGGAATAAATCTCTATATCGACATTCACGATGTGGGCCAGCTGTAGTCCCTCCGCAAAATTTACAACCTTATCAACCTTCGAATTGATAAAACCTCGCTCGTTCCCAACCAGACTAAACCCGATTTTACACCTCTTCCAGTCGTCCAGGTCTCCAACCTCCGCTATGGAAATGTTGAATTTGTTTTTCGTCCTGCTCAGGATGCTTCTTAGTACGGCCCTCTTTTCTTTCAAAGATCTGCTGCTATCGACGAAAAGTTCGATTATTCCCGTTCCGACCACCATAGTTGTGAATCCCTGAAGGACCAAACGGAGCCTGCTGAGCAGTACACCAAGGGTTGTCTATAATTTCCTGGCGATTTTTTCCCTTGTGTATGCTTCTATGACATCCCCTTCCTTGATATCATTGAAATTTTCTATCCCGATGCCGCATTCAAACCCGGCGGATACTTCTTTGGCATCATCCTTGAATCGCTTGAGCGAGAGGAATTTACCGTCATGAATAACGACTCCATCCCTCAATAACCTCAGCCGGGCAGTTCGGATCAGCTTACCGTCGGTCACACGGCTACCCGCAATAGTGCCTATTTTTGATACCTTGAACACCTGCAGTACTTCGGCCCGTCCCTGCACGGATTCTTCAAACACCGGTTCAAGGAGCCCTTCCATGGCATCCCGTACATCGGAGATGGTATCATATATGACATCGTACAACTGAACGCTGACGCCTTCTTTTTCGATGATCTCTGAAACCCTCGCGTCGGGTCTGACCTTGAATCCTATCACGATCGCATCGGAGGCCGACGCCAGCATGATGTCCGTTTCGGTGATTGCACCCGCGGAACCATGCACGATCTTCAATTTTACATCGTCCGTGCTAAGCTTCAAAAGGGCCTCTGAAAGGGCCTCCACCGAACCCTGGACATCGGCCTTGATAATGACATTCAGCTCTTTGGCTCCTTCCTGGATACGCTCGTACAGTTGTTCAAGAGTGATCTTTGAGGACTTCGTGAGTTCTTTTTCCCGTTCCTTTCTCACCCAATGCTCACTGACAGCCCGTGCCTTTTTATCGTCTTCAACACATACAAAATCCATTCCGGCATGGGGCACACTGGAGAACCCAACAACCTCCACCGGCATGGAGGGTCCCGCCTCAGCAACCCTGGATCCCTTGTCGTTGGTCATGGCCCGTACCCTGCCGTACTCAGTTCTCGATACAATCGCATCCCCCTCTCTCAAGGTGCCTTCCTGGACGATAACGGTGGCTACTGGACCTCTTCCCTTGTCAAGCTTTGCCTCAATGACGATTCCCCGTGCCAACTTGTTCGGATCTGCTTTCAATTCCATAATATCGGCTTGGAGGAGAATCAATTCCATTAATTCCTCGATCCCCTGTTTTTGTTTCGCCGAAACATCCGCATAGATGGTGTCCCCGCCCCATGCTTCGGGCACAAGGTCATATTCTGCGAGCTGCTGTCGTATTCTTTCCGGATCGGCATTTGCCTTGTCGATCTTATTGACCGCAACGATGATGGGGACACCGGCTGCCCGGGAATGATTGATTGCCTCAATGGTCTGATCCATTACACCGTCATCGGCGGCAACCACAAGAACCACAACATCCGTAACCTGGGCTCCTCGCGCTCTCATCGCTGTGAAGGCTTCATGACCCGGCGTATCAAGGAATACAATATCCCTTTCATCGATACGCACAAGGTATGCCCCGATTGCCTGGGTAATCCCTCCAGATTCGCCCTCTATTACATTCGTCTGTCGGATAACATCCAGAAGCGATGTCTTGCCGTGATCGACATGACCCATGATAGTCACGACCGGAGCTCTCGGTAAGAGATGCTCGGGAAGAGATTCCTCCCTGTGCATGATATCTTCATAATCGATTTTGACTGATTCCACCTGATATCCGAATTCTCCTGCAACGAGGGCCGCGGCTTCAAAGTCGATCGACTGATTGATGGTGACCATCATGCCCAAGGAGACCAGTTTGCCGATCAGTTCGCCTGCTTTGATGCCCATTTTCTTGGCGAGATCACTTATCCGAATGGCATCTTCTACCTTTATCCTTCTTTTGATCGCCTTGGGAGTTGTGATTTCCGTCGTCTTCATCTTGGTAACGGGAACCCTGTCTTCTTTCCAACTCCAGCGCTCTTGCTGCTCGTCCTGGTCCTCCTTGGATCGTTTCGATTTTTTGAAAACGCGTTGTTGAATAAAAACCTTTTTGCGTCGTTGTTCCTTATCGACTTGTATTTCAACCGGTTTTTTGGGTTTGGCCTTGTGCGCCGGTTCACGGTCCGGTTCCTGCTCTGTTTTCTCCTGTTCGATCACAGGTTTTGTTTCCTTGGGCTCGGGCCTCCGCTCTTCTTTCTTGGGAACGATTTCTTCTTTTGGAGGGAGGACCTTCGGCTCTTTTTTGGGGGCCTCCCGGACAATCTTAATCAGAGATTTACGGGGCTTTATTACCGGTGTGATACGTTTTTCCGTTTCTTCAGCCTTCTTTTCTTCCTCTTTTTTCTGCTCTTTCTCTTTTTCTTCTGTCGGTGCGGCCGTCTCTACAGCTTCCACCGGCCCATTTTCCTGTTCTTTCTCTTTCTCCTCTTCCGGGGCGGCGGCCGCCTCTATAACTTGAATCGGTTCTTTTTCCGACTCTTGTATCGGTTCTTCCACCTCTTTCTCAGGTTGAGGCTCATCAGGGATTTGCTCGATTTCAGGAACTTCCCGCCGGATCGCTCTCCTTCTTATTACCGTCTTCTTGACCCGTTCTTCGACGATCGTGTTTTTCTCGCCCAGAGCGAACTCTCGCCGTATCATTTCAACATCGCCATCTTCAAGGGAACTGGAATGGGCCTTGACGGCTATCCCAAGTTTCTCCAATCGCGCGATCATATCTTTATTATCTACGCCGAGCTCTTTCGCCAATTCGTAGACCCTTGTTTTGGACATTATTGAAACTCCTGATTATCTTGTCGAATATAGTAGAACGGTTACTGTATGTTCCCTGATGTATTTTCATCACTTTCCGTATCGATTATTTTCTTCGCCTCTTCAATCCAGTCGACAGCCTTCTTTTGACTGACCCCCTTGATAGAACTCAGCGCTTCGGGTTCCGCCGAAGCCATCATTGCAATACCCTTATATCCCTCTTCATAGAGGAGCTTGGCTGTCTGCTCACCAATACCGGTAATCTTCATGAGAGATTCATGCCCTTCTTTTGTCTCTTCCGCGACGCCGGACTCATTTTTGACATCGATTCTCCACCCGGTAAGTCTGGCTGCCAACCGCACATTCTGTCCGGCCCTTCCGATAGCCAGAGAAAGCTGGTCATCCGGCACGATGACCTCCATGGTTTTGGCCTCTTCATCCATATACACCCGGTCAACCTTTGCCGGAGACAGGGCGTTGCATACATATCTTACGGGATCATCGGAACAGGGAACAATATCGATTTTCTCTCCCCTAAGTTCCTGCACGACACCCTGCACCCTCGATCCTCTCATCCCCACACATGCTCCGACAGGATCGATGTCCTTGTCAACCGACCTGACAGAGATCTTTGTCCGGTTTCCCGGTTCCCGTGCTATATTGACAATTTCTATCAGACCTTCGGATATTTCAGGAACCTCCATTTCAAAGAGGGTCCTGATAAAGCCGGGATGTGTTCTGGATAACAGTATCTGGGGGCCTTTGGATACCTTCTTCACGTCATATATGTATGCCCGTATCCGCTCTCCCCTCCTGAACGATTCTCTCTTTATCTGTTCGGAAGGAAGGATCACCCCTTCCGACATGCCGAGACTGACGATGATACTTCCTCCCTCAAACCGTTGCACAAAGCCGTTAACGAGGTCACCTTTTCTGTCTTTATATTCCTCGTACACATTGTCGCGCTCGGCGTCTTTTACTCTCTGTATTATAATCTGCTTGGCTGTCTGGACGGCTATCCTGCCGAAGGTATCAGTTTCTATCTTTATTCCAAGGCTGTCTCCGAGTTCCGCATCTTCATCCATGGTTTCACGCGCCTCTTCCAGGGATATATGCGTGTCGGGATTCAGAACATTCTCAACAACCGTTTTGAACAGAAAGGTCTCTATTTCTCCCGCTTCCTCATTGTAGGTTACTTCAAGGTCCAGATCCGCACCAAGCTTTTTCCTTGCGGCTGTCAAAACAGCCGTCTCCAGCGCTTCTATGATTATTTCCTTGTCTATGCCTTTTTCTTTTCCCATCTGTTCGATGAGACGTTTAAGATCTGGCAACATGCTACTGACCCTCCGAGCTAAAATTCGTATTGAAGATTTGCCTTTACGACTATATGCCGTGGTATGGTATAAACCGTTCCATCCACGTCTACAACCAGGACCTTTTCTCCGTTTCTTTCTAGGTAATCCAACAGCTTTCCTCTGAAGTTTCTTCTTTTATCGATTTTTTCGGAAACGCTGATCTTGACGGTGTGCCCCGTGTACTTTATGAAATCTTTGTCGCGCACAAGGGGACGGTCGAGGCCTGGTGATGATATTTCGAGGTCGTAAGAACCGGGAGGAGTCTCATATACGTCGAGCAGATCCCCTACCTCACCACTTACCATGGCGCAATCATCAAGCCCTACTCCTCCCTCTTTATCTATATAAATCCTGACCATCCAGCGGGATTTCCCCTTGAGACATTCGACGTCGACGAGCTCCATCTTTTCCGATTCGAGAACCGGTTCGACCAGTTCCATAATCTTTTCGCGGTATGATCGACTCGAATGATCCATTGGTCACCATCAAAAATAAAAAAAGTGGGCAAAGCCCACTTCTCGGTACCTGATAGCACAGTAGAATTGTTTTTGCAACCAAAAAGAATGGAGCGGGCGATGGGATTCGAACCCACGGCTTTCAGCTTGGGAAGCTGACATTCTACCCCTGAATTACGCCCGCTCGTTACTTTCCGGTTAGTTCATGCGGTCCGAGGGGTACATGCATTGGTATGCCCTCGTATCAAAAAGGACACTTAGGCGACCGCACACATTTTGTCAAGACTTTTTTATCGGTGTATTTCGAAATCTTGTCGTAATCGCCTTCCCGTGCGCTTCGAGACCTTCAATATTGGCAAATCTGACGGCTTTTTCGCCGTACGTTTTAAGGGCTTTTTCCGGAAAGGATAAAGTGTTCATCCTCTTGATAAAATCATAGACCCCGAGGGGTGAAGAAAATCTTGCCGTTCCGCCGGTGGGAAGGATATGATTCGGACCGGCGATGTAATCTCCTAACACCTCGGGGGTGTTGGACCCGAGGAATACCGCTCCGGCATTTGTTATTCTATCGAGAAGATCCTTGGGTTTTTCCACCGCCAGTTCAAGGTGCTCCGGCTCGAGGCTGTTCGCGATCTCCGTCGCCTCATTCATATCCGAGGTAATGATTACCGCGCCATAATTCTCCACCGCTTCCGTGGCTACCGGGCTTGCAAGTTCCTTTGCCTGCCGTTCCGTTTCGGCGGCTACGACTTTGGCAAATTCTCCGTCTGGCGTAAGGAGAATAGCACCAGCCATCGGGTCGTGCTCAGCCTGAGACAGGAGATCGGCCGCCACAACGTCCGGCCTTGTCGTTCCATCAGAAATGATCACAATTTCACTGGGGCCCGCTATCATGTCGATGCCGGTTTTCCCGTACATCATCCGCTTTGCGGTTGCCACGTAAATATTACCGGGGCCGACAATTTTATCCACCCGCGGAATGGACTGTGTGCCGCAGGCAAGCGCGGCGATAGCCTGCGCACCGCCTATCTTGAATATTCGGTCTACACCTGACAGTCGAGCGGCAACGAGTATCAGTGGATTCACCTGCTCATCTCTCGCGGGAGTTACCAGTATGATTTCTCCGACGCCTGCGATTTTTGCGGGAACCGCAGCCATCAGTACCGTTGACGGGTAGGGTGCACGACCACCCGGCGCATAGATACCGATACGTTCGAGTGGGCGTACAATCTGCCCGAGTTCAATCCCTTCGTCATCGGTATAAGACCATGAAGCCTCTATCTGTCGCCGGTGAAATGCCTCTATGCGTGCGGCGGAGAAGGTGAGAACATCCAGGTCGTCGGGGTCGACTTCACGAAAAGCCGCCTCTATCTCGTCCGGAGAGATCTCAACGGTACCTTCATTGAGGAGAATACCGTCGAATTTTTCTGTATACTCGAAGAGCGCATCGTCTCCTCTGGTTGCAACGCCATCCAGAATTTCCGAGACGGCCTTCTCCACGGCATCGGGAACAGACATACGCCTGTTTTTTATGCGATCGAGTTCCACTGCAAATGAATGTTCGTCTGTACGTATAACCTTCACGTTATTCCTTCACCCTTTCTATATCGGCTCCGAGGAGAGAGAGTTTCTTTTCGATATGTTCGTACCCTCTGTCCAAGTGGTAGACTCTGGAAATTTCTGTCGTACCTTTTGCCACCAGGCCGGCAAGTATGAGAGAGGCGGAGGCTCTCAGATCCGTCGCCATAACCGGAGCGCCGCTCAACCCGGAAACACCTCTTACAATGGCACGGTTACCGTCGATCGTTATATCGGCCCCCATGCGAATCAGTTCATTTACATGCATGAATCTGTTTTCGAATACCGTCTCTTTAATTACACCGACCCCTCCTCCTATGGATACCAGTGCCATTATTTGCGCTTGCAGGTCCGTGGGAAACCCGGGATAGGGAAGGGTCTTCATGTCCACACTGGTTATGGCTCGGTTGCCCACAACCCTGATCCCTTCCTGTATGGGGGTAATCTTCATCCCTGTTTCTTTCAGCTTGTTTATCACCGCATCGAGGTGATCCGGGCGGCATCCGAGGATATTGACGTCCCCTCCGGTGATGCCCGTTGCTATCATGTATGTTCCCGCTTCAATTCTGTCGGGAATGATATCCGCTTCGACCGGATGGAGTTTTTTAACCCCTTCAATAACGATTACGTCGGTTCCCGCACCCCTGATCTTTGCTCCCATGCCGTTCAGTACGGAGGCGAGATTGACGATCTCCGGCTCCCGGGCCGCATTTTCAAGCACCGTAGAGCCCTTGGCCAGCGAGGCGGCCATCATGATGTTTTCCGTACCTGTTACCGTTGATATATCGAAATAGATCTTGGCACCTTTCAGTTGGGATGCCTTGGCTTCCACATATCCGTCGTGAAGATCTATCTCCGCTCCCATAGCCTGCAGAGCCTTCAGGTGCAGGTTTACCGGTCGGGCACCAATGGCACAGCCACCCGGAAGAGAAACGCGAGCCCAGCCCGTCCGTGCCACGAGCGGTCCGAGAACAAGGATCGAGGCCCTCATCGTCCGGACGAGGTCGTAGGGGGCCTCACAATCGGTGATCCCACCGGCATTGATCCTGATGGTTTCATCCCCTTCGATCTCCACACCGAAACCGGTGAGGAGTCTCTTTGTCGTTCTGATATCCGCCAGGTTGGGAACGTTATGGAAGACATTCCATCCGTCCGTAAGGAGTGAAGATACGATAACAGGGAGAGCGGCATTCTTCGAACCGCTGATACGGACATCACCGGCCAGCCGTTTTCCTCCGTGTATGACAATTTTATCCAACTGCTTAACCCCTCTTTCTCGCAAGCGCGACGCGCTCTATTCCGGCATAATCTGAACTAAAATCAATATCACAGTAATCTTCCTCTTTCAGCATTTTTTCTACGGACGATCTCTGCCCCGCCCCAATTTCCATGATGAGCCATCCCCCCTTCTCTAGGAAATGCTTTCCCTTCCGGACGAGTTGCCGGTGAAGCTCCGTGCCCTCAGAACCGGCGACGAGTGCCTGGTAAGGTTCGTATTTCCTGACCTCCTCATCGAGAGAATCGAATTCGAGCTTGGAAATATACGGTGGATTTGAGACGATGAAATCGAAAGTTCCCGTAACCGAATCGAACATATCTCCGTATACAAAAGAGATCTTATGTGCCACATGATTGTTCACAGCGTTTTTCTCGGCGACCGTAAGGGCCTTCGACGAACAATCCGTGGCCGTTATGGAAGCGTTGTTCAATTCGGACGCAAGGGCGACGCAGATTGCTCCACTTCCGGTACCGATTTCCAATATGCTGATTTTCTTCTCTCGTTCCCGGGGGGAGAGCTTCACAATCGCCTCAACCAGAACTTCCGTATCCGGCCTCGGTATCAACACATCCGGCGTGACTTGAAAGACCAGAGACCAGAATTCCTTTCTTCCGGTGATATAGGCAACCGGTTCCCTCTTCATCCTCCTTGCAACCAGTGAACGAAATCTCTCCATCTCCGATAGGGAAACTTCGTTCTCGGGATGCGCGTACAGGTAATGACGCTCCCGATCGATGGAGAAGGCAAGCAACACTTCCGCATCCAGCCCGGGGGTGGACAACCCTACAGCACTAAAACCGTATTCTGCCTCTTTCAGGAGTTGAGAAATATTCATTACATGCCTTATCTCCGTTAAATGAATGGATTTCCAGATGTCCGGACTGCGGATGTCAGACCCAAGAAATTTTCCTCGAATCTGTCAAGCCTGCAAAACCGTATACCACAAGACGGATCGTATATGGATGAATATTTTTTGAGAGTTTTCATCGGGGTCCGCCTGGTGTGCTCTTTGTCGCAGTATCCGAATTCTCGCAACTGATACGCATGACTATCGTTTCCGATCGGTGGCGTCGATTATTTCATTGACTCGCTGGGTTGTTTTCCTTATACTCGCCACGGCGAAAAAGGAGGGTCTTGTCGGAGTTGCCGAAAGCGTGTTCTTCCACGTCTGTTATGAATATCGGGCTTTCGGGGGGCGGGGTGTTTGTATGTTCCAGGGCATGTGGCAATATGTTCGCATGGCTGACAATACGGGGAATAGGTGCTGACAAATCAGTCGAGTCAGTGGGTAATCCCCTGGGAACTCTTGAAAGAATCCCTGTTGTAAGCTTGTATCGTAACTAGAAGAAGTTTCGGATCTCTGAAACCGACCAAATGCGCACTCGATCGGTACGGCCGATGTGCCTTCACTTGAGACCACCATTACCGTGAATAATGGATATCGGACCGTTCCGGTTCTCTCGGGTGACTTTTTCACTCACGCAATCATTTTTTCAAGGTATCAACAACTAACTGTAAAGGGGGGACAGTACTGTGGCGCAGAAGTTTCTACTCGACATGAGGGATATCGAATTTGCTCTTTTTGAATTTCTTGAAATTGAAAAAATGAGTGACATGCCCCGATATGAAGGATTTGACAGGGCCGTGTACGAGGACACCTTGCGGCTTGCGGAAAAGATCGCCGCGGATCAGGTTTTCCCGGCCAATAGGGCGGGACACAAGGAGGGATGCTCCTATGACAGGGAAACGAAGTCGGTGACGGTCCCTTCCGGGTACAAGGCGGCTGTGCGAGCCTTGATAGACGCAGGATTTTTGTCTATTGCCGATGATCCGGACATAGGCGGTATGGGCATGCCCCTCGCCATCCAGTCATCCTGCTTCGAGATATTTTGCGGTGCGGGCGGATCCCTCATGCTCTTTTTCATGCTCAATCACGGAGCGGCCAATATGATCCACAGCTGCGGAACGGAAGCTCAGAAAGAGCGCTATGTTTCCAAACTCCTCTCGGGTGAATGGGGAGGAACCATGTGTCTGACGGAACCGGAGGCGGGGTCGGATGTGGGAGCCCTGAAAACGAAGGCTGTGGAACAGCCTGATGGGTCCTATCGGATTTCCGGTCAGAAATGTTTTATCACCAACGGCGATCAGAATATGACCAAGCAGATAATCTATCCCGTGCTGGCCCGGATCGAAGGTGATCCTCCGGGGACGCAGGGGATTTCGCTCTTTCTGGTCCCCAAATACCTGATCAATGACGATGAGTCCCTGGGTGAGAGAAATGACGTGTACTGCGCCGGCATTGAGGAGAAGATGGGGGCACACGGATCACCCACCTGTTCCATGTCCTTCGGCGAAAACGATGCCTGTGTGGGGCATCTCCTGGGAGAGCGGGGCAGGGGAATGAATATCATGTTCAAGATGCTCAACGAGACCCGTCTCGAGGTCAGCCTCATGGCCCTGGGTGGTTCCTCAGCCGCCTATATGCAGGCCGTCGATTATGCCCACACGAGAGTTCAGGGTCCTCACGTGACCCAGATGTTCGATGCCGCGGCCGAAAAGGTTGCCATTATCAGGCATCCCGATGTGATGCGGATGCTCCTCTGGATGAAGTCCTACATCGAGAGCGAACGAATGCTCTCATATTATATTGCCCAGAATATCGACTGGCAGCACACCCGTGAAGGCGATGCGGCACGCAAGGCAAAGGCCCTCGTCGAGTTCCTTGTTCCTCTGGCCAAGGCGGGAAATTCCGATATGGTCTGGTCGATTATGGCCGAAGCCATTCAGGTTCACGGAGGATACGGGTACTGTTCCGAATACCCCGTGTCACAGTTTACGGTCGATTCGAAATCCATTTCCATCGTCGAGGGAACGAACGGGATACAGTCCCTCGATCTCGTCATGCGAAAGATCCTCATGAATCGGGATCAGTACAATTACGGGGTCTTCAAGGAACGCGTCTCAAGTACGATAGGGAGTGCACGCGGTATCGTTGACCAGCGGTACATCGACTCGATTGAGAAGGGTCTGCGGGAACTGGATACCGTGGTGGAACATATGAAAACGCTCATGGCGTCGGGTGAGTTTCTTCCTCTCCTCATCCATGTGGACCCGTTGAGGAAGGCCATCTTTGACGTCGCTCTGGCCTGGATGCACCTGTGGGCCCTTCTGCTTGCGAAACCGAAGCTGTCGGCATTGGCGGGCGATCTTTCCGATACGGCATTGCGGGAACTGATCAGGAATAACAAAGAGGCGGCATTCTACTACGGGAAGGTCCTGTCTTCTGAATTCTGGCTTGATACGGAATTTCCGAAATACTTCGGCAAGATAGAGGCAATCCTTACAAGCAAGCCGGTGGATGTTCCCGCCGGTGAAGATTTCTTTTCAGGATTCTATAACCTGGGATCGCAATAAAGGGATTCATTTTCTCTGAATGCATGGGAACCGCGTTACACGTCGATTGAAAAGGCGGCAAATTTCTACGCGGTTCCCATTGTGCATTGCACATCCATGTGCGTACGGAAATGATAGGTTAGAATCCTAACCAGCGAGTATTAATGTCAAGGGGTTCACGACCGGTCGATATGTCGTTGGCCGGGAAATCCCAATCAGGGTATCCGATGGCAATGGCCATGATGATCCGTTTGGTTTCGGGAACCTCCGCGAATTCTCTGAGCACTTCCGGATACAGCACGCTTTGATCCTCGATACAGGTTCCGAGACCGAAGTTGAGTGCCGCCAGGCAGAGATTCTGCATGGCCGCCCCGAGATCGAGCAGGGGTCCGGAATCGCTGAGTGATTTGTCGGTCAGCAGAAGAATGCCGACCGGAGCGTCAAAGAACCGAAAGCCTCTTTCCAGCCATTCCAATCGTTTCTGGAGATCCTCCCGGGGGATATCCATGAGTTTAAAGAGTCCTTTGGCCAGCTCTATCTGGCGTGTTCTGTAGATGCTGTCGTTCGACCAACTGACGACCTGCAGCTCCGGTTCCATCGGTTCGGCCCTGTGTAATTTATCGACAATAGCCGCCCGCAGTCTGTCAAGAGCCGCACCTGTCATGACCGTAAACTCCCAGGGCTGGGTATTCATCGCCGAAGGGGCCCTGCAGGCCGATTCCAGCACTTTGACTAAAACGTCTTTTGGAACCGGGTCGGGCTTGAATCCTCTGATGCTTTTCCTTTGATAGATCGCTTCGATAATATCCATATGATTGCTTCCTTTATCAAGAGTATCGCCGTGGAGGGTAAAACACCGGCGGTTGTAATAGGAAATGTTGACCCTAATAAATCACCTGCGTCAGTGTTAGCTTATCCGCAATTAATGAAATTTGTCTTATAATGTTAATGTTCACCACCCGCGTGATTTAAGCTGTTAGGTGAAGTGGGCTAGTTTGCCTCACTCAGAGGGTCATTGGGTAGTAGATCTGCGTAGCCCCTCCAGTGTCCCAAATAGGCCCTAATAAGTTTTCGAACACCGCCTTCGCATTTGCATAGACGTCGTCGTAAGTCATTATGCGAAGTTTTGGGCTTTCACTGGCCATAGTCTTAATCTTGCGCCGGTCTCTTGGAAGTAGTGATTTTGATCGACCGATCACTATCAGTCCGTTTGGATTAGGGGTTATATCAACTAGGCCAAGCTCTCTTTGCACTGTGGAAAGGTTATCCTCGATATAACGTTTCCAATCGAGTATCTGACCTTGTGCATGGGTAAGATCGGCTGTGGCATGTCCGTCTTTTCGAAATAGTGTGAGGGTCGATCGTTCAAGCTCGACAAGAATATATTCTCGGCTCGCATCGCAAAACACGAAGTCGGTAATAGTAGCCTCAAGAGGGAGTTTTGGCCACATGCGCACATGTGATGGACATAAGAGGATAGGGTTATCTTGGAGAAACGACTGAAGGGATTGCTCATGTTCGGGATTAGAATCTAATAAATTTTTGAATCTGTATAAGAGCGACGCATACTGGCGACGTGCAGAGGATCGAGGGTCGAGATTGCTTAGATGAACATCTCTAGTCTGAGACACTAGTGCAGCACCAAGCATGTCTCGCTCTGCCCAAAGAGGGGCAAATTCTGGGTTCCAATTATCAAGTTCAAGACCAGGGAAGACTTCTATGCATTCCCATCCGGCAAACAGACGCAAAGTTGTGCGCGCAACGAATGGTTTCTCTGGAGCGTTATCCGTGCCTTCAGGGATCAACACTCCGTGAAGTTCAAGTTCTAACTGGTTTCGAACTGAGAGCAGACAGTAAGGTTTAGCACTAGGCTGCATGGTTTCCTGCAGTGAAACATTTTTTACCTGGAACCAGATACGCGTAGATACAATGTCGCGCGACGTTCCTTGCGAAGAAGAGTGCACTGAAAGCTTCAAATCGACTCCGAAGTTCTCGTTGAGTGGTTGAGGAGTTTCCGGAGATTCAATATGGATAAGGTTTTGCGATAGGAGAGCCGATACATCGATAATACTTTTAGGTATGACAGCTACTGCACGTTTGTGTTTCTCAGAACCTTTTTTCTCATATCGTATTACGATTCCATCGCTGCAGACCGCTATTAGCAAGTTACCTGGATTTCTTAGATACTCGGGAATCATGTCTCTGAGATGTTCATACTTGCCACTAGCTAATGCCTCAGTAGTTTCGATGTAACTCTTAACAGCCTTTGAGACCGCATTTGCCAGAGATTCTTGCTCAGGTGTCCAGGCTGCAATCGTTGTATCGTCATTTGCCTCGACAAATGTCATAGGGTTTGTGCCTTCTATTCTGAGAAATCCTTTTTTACGTTTACGTGACATGATTCTTCCTTGAGGGTTAAAAGTATATATACTCTCTTAATGAAAACCAAACCATCCAACTATGCAATATAAAATATCTGTGGACAACTTGAAATATAAAAGGCTAAGCAATAATAGATAACTATGTTGAATTTGTCTTTAAGCTTATTATTAGGATTTTCAAAAATCCAATAAAAAACCTGTTTAAGATGTATCCTCATACACCTGATATGACTACATAAAAAACCCCGTCTCTTTATGAGAAACGGGGTTGTGGTATCATCTGTCCATAGGGTCCTCTTTTTCGTTATGTAATAAGCAAAACCCGATAAAACAAATTGTCTCAATGAACGTAACGTTTGGATACTAGTCTTCTTGTAATAATTGTCAAGGAGTTTCAGGTTAAGGGTTTTTCCGGAGCCCCAGGATGTCTCTCGTCTCGGCCGGCGTCGCGATATCCCTTCCATACTCCTTGCAGACCCGAATGACCCGCTCTACGAGCTGCGCGTTGGTTTTTGCCAGCACTCCGCGTTCCAGGTATATGTTGTCTTCCATGCCGACCCTGATATGTCCTCCCATGATGAGGGCCATCATCGCCATGTCGATCTGCCATCTTCCGATACCGATGGTTGACCATGTCGCATTGCCGGGGATGTGTTCCAGAAAATGCAGAAACGATTTGGGTGTCGCCGGCGCGCCCGCCGGTGTCCCCAGGACGAACTGAAAGTGGAGAGGTTCGTCCAGCTTGCCTTCATCGCGCATGCGAAGAGATGTCACGATCATGCCGAGGTCGAATGCCTCGATCTCTGGTTTGACGCCGAACTCCTTCATCCTGATCGCCGCTTCATCGAGAAATTCATTGGAGTTTATGAATGGGTGTCCGCCAAGGTTTATCGATCCGGCGTCGAAAGAAGCCAGTTCCGGTTTTAGTTCAAGAGGGGCCAGCCGCTGATCGATGGGAAGGTTCAGCCCGGGGACGCCGCTCGTTGTCAGGCACAGGACGACATCCGTCTGTTCTCTGACCGGTTCCACAACCCTTTTGAAGAGATCCACAGCCTGTGACCCCATGCCGGTATTCGGGTCTCTGACATGAATATGGACGATCGAAGCGCCTGCCTTCCAGCTTTCAATCGCGGACTGGGCTATCTCTTCGGGGGTTATTGGGATGTACGGTGCAATATCCCGTTGCATGCGACTCCCGGTGATTGCTGCTGTTATGATTACTTTGTCCATATTATTCCCCTCTCATTCTGTAAAATACGCCATTGAGCAGCCCGCTCTTTATATATCGGGACTACAGGTTGTGCTCTTTCGTCACCTCGTCGATTGACGCATGAAGGATGTCGACGATTGCGTCACACTGTTCCTCCGTAATGATAAACGGTGGCGCGAGAAGGATGTGATCTCCGTGAACACCATCGGCACCGCCGTTTCCCGGATAACAGATGAGGCCCTTTTCAAAAGCACGGTTGCTGATCAAGGTGTTGACTTTCAGCGAAGGATCGAAGGGCTCTTTTGAGTCTTTATTTTTTACAAATTCTACGCCCAAGAAAAGACCCAGGCCCCGCACGTCTCCCACAATAGAATGTCCATCGAGGCCAAGCAGTCTCTTGAGCAAGTATTCGCCCATGCTGGCGGAACGCCGGACGAGGTCGTGCTTCTCTATATAGGTGAGAACGGCAAGGGCAATCGCGCAGGAGAGAGGATTCTGGCTGTAGGTGTGCCCGTGGACGAACGCCCCGTTTCCGTTCAGAATGGCGGTACGAATCTCGTCTTTTACCACCACGCAGTAAATCGGTGTGTATCCGCTTGCGAGACCTTTTGAGGCAATAATCATATCGGGGATAACATTCCAGTGATCTATACAGAAATTCTTTCCCGTTCTTCCGATCCCGCTCATGACCTCGTCCACCATTAGGAGGACATCGTACTTGTCACAGATTTCGCGGATTCTCTGGAAATAACCGTCCTTCGGGACCAACGCCCCGGCGGTTGCGCCGACCACCGGTTCCGCGATAAATGCCGAAACGGAATCAGGACCCTCGTAGAGAATCGTTCGTTCCAGATCATCGGCACATTCGAGATGGCAGGTCGCCGGATCGCACCCGAAGGAACAACGGTAGCAATAAGCGGGGGCGATATGAGGGGTGTGCTGGATGAGCGGTTGATGATATCGTCTACGCCCGGTGTGGCCGCTCAGAGCAAGGGCTCCGAGCGTATTTCCGTGATAACTTGTCCATCGAGATATGACTTTGTATTTTGACGGTTTCCCTCGGTCAACCTGGTATTGGCGGGCCATCTTGATCGCCGTTTCAACGGCCTCCGATCCTCCGGAGAGATAATACACCCTGTCCAGTCCTAACGGGGACATGGAAACGATTTTATCGGCCAGATCGATGGCTGCCCGACTCGTGAATTGTGATCCGTGGGCAAAGGAAAGTAGCTGGGCCTGTTCGAGCATGGCGTCCCTGATCTCGGTCACGCCATGACCAATCGATACGACAACGGCGCCCCCCGAGCCGTCGATGTATCGCTTTCCGTCGGTATCATAGAGATAGATACCTTCACCTTTTTGAATGGTTGGATAGTATTTTTTCGGATTTCTGTAAAATACATGATCCTGATTATACCTTTCCCCCATGACTCTCCCTCCTTTTATTTTTAATCCCCCATGGTAAGATATCATTCACTCCACGGTAAGGCAAGAAAGATTTCATTCATGATCGGATCGGCGGCATCTCTACGGTATTACGTTTGCAAGTTGGATTATGACGCAGTTAGACCCGTATCCATTAGTCAATCAGGTGGCAATGGAAGAAGGAAGGTATTCTCTGGGCAAAGGTCGGCACACATCGTTACGCACTACGGACACGGATGTTCGCGCAAGCAAGTCTGCCAATTAGAGGTTTTTCCGGATAAAATCGACTGCGTTTTTAAAAATACCCAGCCCCGCTCCGTCTTCCGGGAGATTCTCCCGCGTCCAGCGGGGATGGTTGGTGTAGTGTAAATAAGCCTCCGGGTGAGGCATGAGGCCGAATATCCGACCCGATTCGTCACATATCCCCGCAATGGCATCCACGGACCCGTTAGGATTATAGGGATAATCCACAACAGGACTCTGGTATGTCTTGTCGCTGTACTGTACGGCGATCTGGTTGCTCTTATGGAGCTGTTCCAGTATGGCTGTATCCTTGGTGACGATCTTACCCTCTCCATGCCTGACGGGGAGGTATATCCCTTGCAGACCCTTCGTAAAAACGCAGGGGGAGTCCGGGTTCACCTTCAGATAGACCCATCGGTCTTCAAATCGCCCCGAATCGTTGAATGTCAATGTCATGGTTTGCGTTGCATAGTCGCCACCGAATGCCGGGAGCAGCCCCAGTTTGATCATGAGCTGAAAACCGTTGCACACACCCAGGATCAATTTACCGTCCCGGATAAAGTCGATCAGCTGTTGGTACAGTTTTTCACGTCCCCGCCCGGTATTGGCGTGGATGATTCTGTTTGCCCCCGCCTTCGCGGACCCCAGGTCATCGCCGTCCAGGAATCCGCCGGGGAGATTGAGAAAGTGGTAGTCGCCCAGGCGTTTTTCTCCGCAAAGCAGTTCGCTGATGTGGACGATGTCAACAACGTCGGATCCGGCGAGACGGCAGGCATGGGCCATCTCCATCTCGCAGTTCGTACCATTTCCCGTGATTACAATTGCCTTTACTTGTTTTGTCATATGTCACTCGTGTGTTTTAAAAATCCAGTGTTTGCTGCCACGCCTCTTTGAGGGAGACGATAGTTTCGTTGATGATGGGGTTCCCATCTATTCCGTTAACTCTGAAGACGCCATCCGATTGTACCGTACCGATGCAGGCGAAGGAGCAGCCCGTCATAGTGTTTTCAAAGTCTCCCTGCGCCTCCGGAGAGACGGTTACCACAAACCTGCTCTGTGATTCAGAAAAGAGGAGGTAATCGTTCCGTGTGATCCCATCCCGGGGAGCGAGTGCAAGGTCGACGCTCATTCCGACTCCGCCTGCGAACGCGACCTCGGCGAGGGCGATTCCGAGACCGCCGTCGGAACAATCGTGGCACGATGCGACGAGACCCGAATCGATCGCCCTACTCAACGCCTCATAGAGGTTCCTTGCCTTCTGTGCATCCACCTTCGGGACGGTGTTGCCGATAAATCCGTACATGGCAAACCACTCGGAGCCTCCCAGCTCTTCGCGGGTTTCACCCAGTACGTACACCAGGTCTCCCGGCTTTTTGGCGTCCAATGTGACGGCCTTTCTTACATCCTTGATTTTTCCCATGGTGGAAAAGAGAAGTGTCGGTGGGATCGATATCTTTGTTTCACCAATGATGTAGTCGTTTTTCATGCTGTCCTTCCCCGAGATACAGGGGACACCATATGCGGTGGTATAATCGTAAAGGGCCCGGTTCGCTCGGACAAGCTGTGCCAGTTTATACCGGCCGTCCGGGGTCTTTTCCGATTCCACCGGATCACACCAGCAGAAGTTGTCGATACCGGCCAGACGGTCGAGGGAGCCTCCCACGGCGATGGAGTTTCTGACCGCCTCATCTATCGCGCAGGCGACCATGTGGTAGGTGTCGATATCACTGTAGCGGGGACAGATACCGTTTGCCACAACGACCCCTTCAAAGGATTCGAGAATCGGCCGGATAACCGCCGCATCACTGGGACCGTCGTTTGCGACACCGACCAGCGGTTTGACGACACTCCCACCCTGCACCTCGTGGTCGTACTGTCTGACGACCGATTCCTTGCTGCAGATGTTCAGGCGCGAGAGCATCTCCTTGAGGGCGCTCCCCATGTCATCCGGTTCGGGGAAGTCCGGCTCTTCATGCCGGGGCGTCTCCCACCGGGCATTCAGGCGCATCTTGGGGACTCCGGCGTGGAGAAACTCCATGTCGAGGTAAGCCACGGTCTTTTCTCCGTATCGTATATGAAACATGCCGGAGTCGGTGAAAGTACCGAGGACGGTGGCCTCGACATTCATTTTCCGGGCGAGAGCGAGAAAGTCTTCGCACTTTTCAGGTGGTACGGCAAGACTCATCCTCTCCTGCGCCTCCGATATCAGGATCTCCCACGGTTTCAGGCCCGCATATTTCAGGGGGGCCTTTTGGAGGTCGAGTTCACATCCCCCGCAGAGGGTGGCCATCTCGCCGACAGACGATGAAAGACCGCCGGCGCCGTTGTCCGTTATTGCCCGGTAGAGATTTCTGTCGCGAGCAATCAGGAGAAAATCGGTCATCTTTTTCTGGGTTATGGGGTCGCCGATCTGTACCGCGGTGACCGGTGAATCCTCATTGAGTTCCTCCGATGAGAAGGTTGCCCCGTGAATACCGTCCTTGCCGATCCGTCCACCGGTCATGATGATGATATCGCCTGGAACGATCGACTTGGAATGGGTTGTCTCATCGTTGATGCGGGCGGGCATGATTCCCCCCGTTCCGCAGTAGACGAGAGGTTTGCCCAGGTACCGTTCGTCGAACACCAGGCATCCGTTGACGGTGGGAATGCCGCTCTTGTTCCCCCCGTGCTCCACGCCTTCCCTCACGCCGTCGTAGATCCGTCTCGGATGGAGGATCCTCGGAGGGAGGGGTTTATCGTAGAAGGGGGAGGCGAAACAGAAGACATCGGTATTGAAGATGAGTTTCGATCCCTTCCCCGTCCCGAAGGGGTCACGGTTGACCCCGACGATGCCGGTCAGGGCGCCGCCGTAGGGATCGAGGGCGGAGGGAGAATTGTGCGTCTCCACCTTGAAGACGAGGTTGTAGTCGTCGTTGAACCGTATAATTCCTGCGTTGTCTACAAAGACCGACATGCACCAGTCGTCTTCCCCCAGGGCCTCTCTGATTTCTTTTGTCGCCTTTTTGATACAGCTCGAAAAGAGGGAATCGATAGTTGTTTTTTCGCCTGTTTCATCCTCATACGTAATCAGGCTGTTGAAGATCTTGTGCTTACAGTGTTCCGACCAGGTCTGCGCGAGACATTCCATCTCCACATCGGTAACCGTTTCGCCGAGACCGACCTTCTGCCGTCCCTGCAAGACGGCCTGGTCGCGCAGGTGATCACGGATTATCTTCATCTCATCGACTGTCAGGGCGAGTACCCGGGTATTGCTGATTTCCTGAAGTTTCCCGTCGGTTACTTCGAGATCGATATCCTCGGTTGTCGGATCGTCCTTGATAACGACCCGAGGGATGTAGGGAGAGACTCCCTGAGCCGGGTCCCATCCCTCTTTGCCGATGATCTCGTAGCGTTGGATCAATTCATTAGCCAGGAGCCCCGACGCTATCCGCTCGGCGTCATCCTTCGTGAGATTGCCCTCCAGGGCATATTGCCTCGAGGTGTAGACCTCCACAGCTCCCTGCCTGCCGGTCAGCAGTTCAATCGCCTCACGGGCGGTCTTTCCCACATTGTCCGTCACACCGGGTCGGAACCCCACCTCGATCAGCCAGTCGAAACCGTCCGCAAGGCCTCTGTCGACGGCGTACTCCTGAATGATGGGGTCGGAGAGGGGACCGCCGGCTGCTGCCGCCAGTTCTTTCTCGGAAAGGTCCCCCTCTACGGTATATACGTCGATGGTCTTAACCCCGGTAACATCAATCCCAAGATGCTCGGTTATCTTTCGTCCGGTCTTTTCTCCCAGAACATCCCTGATGCCCTCTCTGAATCCAACTTCTATCCTGTGAACCATAGCCGTTTCTTTTGAACTCCATACGATAATTCCACGAAACCGTGGAGGTTCTATGTCAGTTTTTCTTTAACAACGCTGACAATCTGATTGCAGTATCTCTCTGTTTCCTCATCCGTAGGTCCCTCGACCATGACGCGGCACATATTCTGTGTGCCTGAGTAACGGACAAGGACTCTTCTCTTGTCGCCAAGTTTTTTCTCCACCTCATCAATGACATTCACCAGTTCGGGAATCGTGGATAACGCAGGCTTCGAGGTCACATCCACATTGATCAGTCTCTGAGGGAACACTTCCATGATCTTGCCAAGTTCGGAAAGGGGTTTCCCTGTTTTTTTCATTGCCGCCAGGACCTGCAGGGCGGAAAGGATCCCGTCGCCGGTCGTATGGTGATTGAGAAAGATAATGTGCCCCGAATCCTCACCGCCGATCGAGGCCCCCTTCTCCTTCATCATCTCAAGCACGTACCGGTCCCCGACAGGGGCAGTGGCCTTTTGTATGCCAAGCCTTTCGAGGGCAAGCCCGAATCCGATATTGCTCATCACCGTATCGATCACCAGATTGTTGGTGAGGGTCCCCTCTTCTTTCATCATTGCGGCGCATATTGCGATGATACGGTCTCCCGTGAGAATGCCCCCCTTCTCATCGACTGCGATAACCCTGTCTCCGTCACCGTCGAAGGCGAAGCCGACATCGGCCCCCTGTTTGACGACCTCTTCGGCCAGTATCTCCGGGTGCTGGGACCCGCACCCTTCGTTGATATTTTCTCCGTTGGGTTCGGAGAAGATCGTGTGAACTTCCGCGCCCATCTCAAAGAAGGGCTTCGGTGCAATCCGGTAGGTGGCGCCATTGGATGCGTCGAGCACTACACGGGTCCCCTCAAGGGAGTAGTGCTTCGGAAAGGAGTTTTTCAAAAAAACGATATACCGCCCCCGGGCACCCTCCAGGTTATATGCCTTACCCAGGTTTTTAGGTAAGGGGTGGATACAGTTCATCGTGTCTGCGAGGATCATCTCCTCGATCTCAAGCTCCTTTTCGTCGGGAAGCTTGCATCCGTCGCCGGAGAATATCTTGATGCCATTATCCTGAAAGGGGTTGTGAGATGCCGATATAACAATACCGGCATCGGCCCGCATGTTGCTGGTGAGAAAGGCGACCCCGGGGGTCGGCATAGGTCCTACCAGATATGCGTCCACACCCATGGAACAGATTCCGGATACGAGGGCATGCTCGATCATATATCCGGAAATGCGGGTGTCTTTCCCGATGATAATCCTCGGTTGGTGACCTTTGCGTTTGAAGATGTGGGCGGTTGCAATCCCGATCCGCAGGGCAATTTCGGACGTCATGGGATATTCATTTGCCACACCACGTATCCCGTCTGTCCCGAAAAGTTTGCCCATGATTATGCTGTCCCTTGTGTCGATCAATTGGATGTTTCGTATACATTATTTAGAGAAATTTTACAATAAGGAAACCGGAATTTGCCTTTGTTTTCCCCACTTGTATCGGTTTCCGAACGATATCATGACCCGTCATGAATCAGGTCTATGATCGTGATTTCAGGAGGGGCCAAAAGACGCATCGGAGGTCCCCACGTACCCGATCCCCTGCTGACGTACAGTATCGCTCCGTCCGTGAGCCGATATTGTCCGCTGTTGAATGAAAAGGCCAGGCGGGTGAGGAGGGAAAAAGGGTATATCTGCCCTTTATGGGTATGACCGGAGAGTTGGAGATCGAACCGTTTCGACGATCCCTTGGACACAACCGGTTGGTGCTTGAGGAGAAGAACGAACCGTTCATCGGGCAGTCCCGCCAGCAGTTCCGATTCGGGGATACCCGATTCGGTGTGGTAGACCCCGCCTGTAGGGTCGTCAAACCCCGCCACCGTGAAAAATCCTCTCACCTCCTCCATCTCTCCACGGAGGACCGTAAAGCCGGCATTTTTCGTAAAGGCGAGCGACTGATCAAGGCCGGCGTAGAATTCATGATTTCCCGTAACGGCAAATTTTCCGTATGCCGGTTCAACATCCCGGAGCAGATTCGTGAGACCGGACAGGTTGTCCGTCTCCCCGTCTACCAGGTCGCCCGTGGAGACCAGCATGTCGGGAGCGGCAATTCTTACCTCCCTGAGGATGCGTTCCAGCCGTCTCTCCCTGACAATGAGGCCGAGATGGAGATCTGATATCTGGACAATCCTGAATGTACCGATTTCCTTTGGGATCTTGGCCGTCCGAATGGTGATTGCCTCAGTGCGGATGCGGAGGGCCTCCACAGAGCCGTACAATGCCAGAGCGATTGCCAGCACAAGCACCGAAATAAAACAGTGTCGGGCAGAAGGTATGAGAGTGGAGGGATCAAAGGAAAAGAGATGCGCTCCCAGATGTATGAGGATGCGGTAGCAGTCGCAGAGGAGGAAGAGACAAAGCATCAAAAACGCAACACCCATCCAGATATACCCCATCCAGGAGAAAAAGACCGCCAAGGATTCAAGGCCCTTTCTTTCCGATACATGAACGATAACGGGGGCAAGAACCATTGCGAGCATGAAGATCGCAACGCACAGGCTGGTTCTGGTTCCAAAGGAGAGAGCTATCTTGGCCTCCAGAAAAAGGTAGAGGTGTATCCCGCCGTAGATGAGAAAGAAAACCAGCAGGAAGACGGTCTTTATCGCCTGTTCGGTATCAAGCATAGAATCTCCATTATAGACGTGAATCGGGATGGAAACGTTTGTGCACCACACACATTATACAATGTATAATTAATTGAAAATCATATCATTTTTGCCTGTATTTTTCTATTTTTAATTTCTCCTTGACAGAAATTGCTATTGATAGTACGACGTAACGAATAGAAGGAAAAAGTTCTCTTTTATGCCATAATGGAAGGAATTTTTTCATCATGCCCCTTGAATCGCTACTCTCAGAGAAAAAGAAAGATCTTACCGCGGCCCAGCAACGGGCAGTCAAATACATTACGGAAAACTACGAGGACGCCATTTTCCTGACGGCATCAAGTCTGTCACGGCGTATCGGTGTCAGCGAAGCTACGATCGTGCGGCTTGCTCAGGCCCTGGGATTTCATGGTTTCCGGGGAATGCAGAGGATGCTGCGGGAGGGTTTTCAGAATAAACTTTCTACCGACGCCCGACTTGAGCAAACGGTCAAACATGCCAAAACCGATGAAGACGTTCTGGTAAAAGTTATACAGGAAGATATTCGTAACCTTACCCATACCATAAAGTCCCTTTCAATCGAGACCTTTGAGCAGGCGGTCACGGACATGGCAGCCGCCCGAAAGATTTTTGTTATCGGATTAAAGGGCAGTCATGCACCCGCAGTAACACTCTCACGGTATCTCGGCTTTTTACGGGAAGGAATCGTGTTGTTAAAACCGGGACACGGAGATATCTGGGATTCTCTTCAGGAAGTAGATGCTAACGATTTGGTGGTAGGTATCAGTTTCCCTCGCTATACCCGTCTCACCGTAGATGCCTTGGAATATGCCAACGCTCAGGGGGCCAGAGTTGGGGCAGTTACCGATTCACTCTTTTCTCCGCTCGCCGACCATGCACACTGGGTGCTTCCGGTGAGGCACAAGCTGGACTCCTTTATCGAATCGTATACCGCCGTCATGAGTTTGATTAATGCGCTCCTCACGGCCCTGAGTATTCGGGATCCACGGGAAACATTGGTAGCGCTGAAAAAGAGGGAAACCCTCTGGAAGGGGAAAAAGATCTACTGGGAGATGCCTACGGAAAAAGACTGTGCCTGATATCTTCAAAATCTATTCGGGAAGGAGGTGAGAGCACCAAGGGGAGATTCACATTTCATTATTTGGCTCTAAAGAGGAAACGTGATGAAAAAAAGGAGGAGGAAATGAAGAAATCGTTATACGTAGCATTGGTGATCTGCCTGGCTGTGATCCTGGTCTTTGCGGGCCCGGTTGTAGCAAAGAAGATATTTCTGACCATAGGAACCGGAAGTCCAGGGGGAGTCTACTATCCTATGGGTGGCGGAATGTCTGTCGTTATCGAGAAAACTGTCGACGGGATCAGGTGCGCGGCCGAGTCAACGGGCGCATCGGTTGAGAACAGCCGCCTCGTGGGAATCGGAGATACCGACATGGGCATGGTAATGGGGAGTGTCGCCTATAAGGCAACCATGGGACTGGCGCCCTTCGAAAAGCAATTCCCCCTTGTTGCCCTCTTTCAGATGTATCCGGCCCCGGAACATATCGTGACTACCAAACAGTCGGGAATCAAGACGATAAACGATCTGAAAGGTAAAAAAGTATCTATCGATGTTCCCGGGAGCGGGTGTTCAACCATGGCAAAGGCCATGCTGGAGGTTGCCGGTTTTGATCTTGAAAAGGATCTCAAACTTGCCGACCTGTCTCAGTCTGAATCTGTCCAGGCCCTGAAAGACGGTGTTGTCGATGCCTGCTTCTTCAATTTCGCTTATCCCGGTTCGGCTGTCATGGATCTGGCCGCAACGAGAGACCTGGTTCTGGTTCCTGTCAGCAAGGATTTTGCCGATAAGGTTGTCAAGAAATACCCCTACTATCTGCAGGTAACCATCCCCAAGGGAACCTATGATGATGTCGATTACGATATTCTCTGTATCGGCGACTCCAACGTGATGGTCGCCAACAAAGCTATGGCCGATGACGTCCTACAAGGTCGTCAAGGCGATTTACAGTAACGTGAACGAGGGTAAATACGCCCTTATCAACATTCATCCGATTGCCGCCCAGTTCACACCCGCAAATGCGGTTAACAGCCCCATAGCACTTCACCCGGGAGCGGCGAAATACTTCAAAGAAGCGATGAAATAGGAACCGACGGCCCGGCCGGCACCATGATCGGCCGGGCATCCGTACCCATGCCTGTGAGAATTACATATATTCTGTTCTTGTTGGTAGCATTGGTATGTATTCCTGTCTGTGCAGCTGAGACAGGTGGCCTGTATCTTCAGGTGGTGGGGCAACCTGAAGAGAACGTCCTGCTTGAATTTCGGGTTGAGGCGGGAGATCTCTTCTATATCGATTATGTCCATTCGTCTGATCACACCCCGGTACATGACATTTTTCAAATAAACGGGGATGAGATCGTTCTTATTGAAGAAGATTTCGACTGGTACGGTTCAGGTCTGGAATCTGTCTCAAATACCGGCGCGAAGGTTGTCTTTTCAGGGAATAAGACACGAGTCTTTCTGCACCGTAACTGTCCCAGATTTCTGCTTCGCGTTGGGAGGGTGGCGGGCCATGTTATTACATACAAAGAAAGAAAGATTCCTTTGCTGTCCGTAGCCAAGGGGGGGGATTCGGTGTGGATTCGTCTGGTGAAAAAGGGGGGGGAATGATGAACAGGGAAGAAAAAAATAACGGGATGATCGATGCATCACTCAAAGAGGAGATCAGTGTTGCAGAAGGCTCCGCACAGGAAATTTTAGAGGAACTTGAGAAAAAAAGGGTATATACGGGTGCCGGAGGGCTGGCAATTACCATCATAGCTGTTCTGACATCCTGTTATCATCTCATCTATGCCTATCTCCACCCGTTCTTTGCCCTCGACCACAGGGCGATACACTGGATGTTGATGTCTGTCCTGATTTTCTCCCTCTACCCTCTCTCCCGGAAACGGTCCCCAAAACAGAGAATGTCTGTCCTGGATGGGGCCTTACTGGTTGTTTCCGTCGGCATATGCCTGTGGATATTTATCTATTCAACGCCGATACTGAACCGTGCCGGTACGTTCCTGCCTATTGATGTGGCAATGGGAAGCATCCTGATCGTGTTGGTACTTGAGGCGGCGAGAAGGACGACGGGGATTGCCGTTCCGCTTATCGCAATCATTTTTATCTGTTATGCGCTATTCGGTCCCTATCTTCCCGATTTTATTTGCCATAAGGGATACAGTATCAAGAGGCTGTCTACCTATCTGTCTCTCTCTACGGATGGGGTGTTCGGTGTTCCCATCGGGGTATCGGCCAACTTTATCCTCCTGTTCATCCTGTACGGAGCCCTTTTGAGGAAGACGGGAGCGGGACAGTTCTTTACGGATGTTGCCTTCGCACTGACGGGCTGGTCACGGGGCGGTCCGGCAAAAGCTGCCGTTGCTTCCAGTACCTTCTTCGGCATGATATCGGGGAGTTCCGTGGCGAATACGGTAACGACCGGTTCTTTCACCATACCCCTCATGAAGAGAACGGGCTATCCTGCTCATTTCGCTGCGGGAGTTGAGGCTTCATCATCGACCATGGGGCAGATCATGCCTCCCATTATGGGCGCCGCCGCTTTTATTATGGCCGAGTTTTTATCCATTCCCTACTATAAGGTATGTATTGCCGCCGCAATACCGGCAACTCTTGCCTTTTTTTCGACCTTCATGCAGGTGCATTTCAGGGCTGTGTCCATGGGCCTGTCCGGCCTACTGCGGGCGGATCTGCCGAAGATCGGAAAGGCCTTTGCCGAGGGATGGCACCATGTCTTTTCAATATTCCTTCTCATATATTTTCTCATGAGAAATTTTTCTCCGGAACGAGCGGTGTTCTGGGCTATCGCTGCGACGGTTGTCTCCTCGTTTATCATGAATATCGTCAGAAAGAGATCTACCAAGGAATTCGGACTGCTGATCCTGGAAGGCCTGAAAGAGGGCGCCATAGGGGCCGTTGAAGTAGCTGCCGCCTGTGCCGCGGCGGGAATTATCATCGGCTGTATTACCATGTCAGGACTGGGCATCAAGTTTTCGTCTCTCATTGTCGACGCATCTATGGGACATCTCTATCTGGCCCTGCCCTTTACCATGGTTGCCTGTGTCTTTCTCGGCATGGGGGTGCCCACCACCGCCCAGTATATTATTATCTCATCCCTCGTTTCACCCGCTCTCATTCAGATGGGGGTACTCCCCATTGCCGCCCATCTCTTTATCCTGTATTATGGCACAAGGGCCGACATCACGCCGCCGGTGGCATTGGCCGCTTATGCCGGTGCGGGAATCGCCAAATCCGATCCCTGGAAGACGGGGATCAATGCATTCCAGCTTGGCATAGCGGGCTTTATCATTCCCTTTATGTTTGTTTACGCGCCCGAGTTACTGTTGATCGGAAGCCCGGTGCATATCATTGTCAGTTTTCTGACGGCGGTTTTTGGAATTGTCTGCCTTGCTGCGGGCATTCAGGCCTGCCTGCTTGTCAAGGCTCGGTGGTATGAAATTATAATGCTTCTGGCGGTAGCTCTGTTGATGATAAAACCGGGTTTGATGACGGACGGAGTAGGGTTTGCGCTGTTTGCCGTGGTTTTCATCTTGCAGTGGCTGAGGAAAAAGCGTGGCATGACACCGACAGACGCAGCATAGCATGACAGAGCTACGAGAAAAGTGCGGTACCGTACCATGCGTTACCTCGAAGCAGGCATTAATTCGGAATATGAAGGAGAAATTACAGAATTTTCTCTTGACAATACCGGTCATGCATGTCCCTAATTATACTTGTGTATATAAGATATTATTAGGGTTTGGTAGATGACACTCATCATAGCTCACAGAGGCGCACGAAGTCTGGCCCCCGAAAACACACTGGCCGCAGCCCGCAAGGCCCTGGATGTTGGTGCCGACTTGTGGGAAACCGATGTGTCTGTAACGAATGACGGTGAACTGATACTGTTCCACGATGAATCACTGGTCCGCACCACCAATGTAAAAGAGCGGTTTCCGAATCGCGATCCGTGGCGTGGAAACACATTCACCTTGGAAGAACTCCGGTCGCTGGATGCGGGTTCTTGGTTTACAACTGCCGATCCCTTCGGCCGAATCGCGATGGGGGAGGTGAGTCAGGAGGACCTGTCTGCTTACCGGAATGAAAAGATACCCACGCTGAGCGAAGCCCTCCGTTTTACACGGGATGCTTCCTTCTGTGTCAATCTGGAATTGAAACGCCTTTCCCCTCCTATGGAGAATTTCCCCATGGTTGAACGGGTTCTGGCGTCGATAGAAGATGCCGGGATCGACCATGGACGCGTTATTGTTTCCTCCTTTCATCATGAATGGCTGCGTGAGGTCCAGATTCGAAACCCCTCCCTTGCAATCCAGGCCTTGATAGGCTATTCTGAAACCGATCCTCTGGACTGGGGTGGGTTGGAATTTGCAACGTACAATGCTCGCAGCACGTTGATAGACGAAAATCAGGTGCGCGTTATAACGGAAAAGGGGATATCGATTAATCTCTTCACCGTGAATGACGAAGATGAAATGCTCCGGTTTACGAAGGCGGGTGTGACAGGCCTGATCACGGATTTTCCTCAGAGAGCGTTTCGACTGTTGCGGTAGTCTGCCCTCTTATAGAGGTGATTAGGGGAAACACGTATGGTCCTGCTGTAACAACAGGTGATTTCTTATGATCAAAACGGATGTAATTATTATCGGTGGCGGTTCCACAGGCTGCGGTGTAGCGAGGGATCTGGCACTGCGGGGCATACCACACTGCCTCATCGAAAAGGGTGATTTCGCCGCCGGGGCGACGGGTGCGTGCCATGGACTGCTTCACAGCGGTGCCCGGTATGTGGTGAATGATTCCGAGGCAGCGGCAGAGTGTATCTCCGAGAATATGATCATGCGAAAGATCGGTGTGAAATGTGTCGAGCAGACAGGCGGATTGTTTGTACGTCTCCCGGGCGATTCCAAGAGATACCGAGATATGTTCCTGAAGAGTTGTGAGGAGACGGGTATCTCTACCGAAGTGCTTTCGCCGAGCAGGGCGCTTGATCTGGTCCCTAATCTCAATCCGTCTCTTGAAGAAGCGATAACGGTGCCTGACTGTTCCATCGATCCCTTCAGGTTGTGCATGCTGAACATCACCTCGTCCCAGAGGAGAGGAGGAAAGATCCTGACCCATAACCGGGTAATAGACACCATCATGGAACATGGCAGGTGTGTCGGGGTAAAGGTGCAGGAGGAGTCAACAGCCGAAATCAGGGAGATACGGGGCAAGATTATCATAAACGCCACGGGTGCGTGGGGAAACACCGTAGCGTCCCTTGCGGGGGGAACTGTGCCGATGACTCTGTCCAAGGGGAGCCTTATCGTCACGAACCACCGGCTGACGAATATGGTGATAAACAGGCTGCGGCCTGCGTCGGATGGGGATATTATCGTACCCAACGAAGCCGTGTGTCTTGCAGGGACTACGTCCATACCAGTTACCGATCCTGATGCAAATGACGTAGAGCCAGCCGAGGTGGATATTATAGCGACGCAGGCATGTCTGATGGTTCCGAACTTTCACTCCACGCGAGTAATCAGGACCTATGCGGGTGTACGACCTTTGCTGAAAGCGGATAGTGGAGACGACAGAGAAATATCCAGAAGCTTTCGGGTAATAGATCATAAAAACGGTATGTTCAGTATTATGGGTGGAAAACTCACCACGTACCGGCTCATGGCGGAAAAGATATGCGACAGCGTAATGGAGACCCTCGGCCTTAAAACGAAGTGCAGGACGGCGGAGCTACCCCTTGAAGGCCAGGAGGAATTGAGTGGGTACCCGCTCTCCAAACGGTTGAAGACCCTTGAAAATATTGTATGTGAATGTGAACTGGTGACGGCAGATGATGTGGAAAAGGTTGCCGGAAAAATCGGCACCAGGCATATCGGAGATATCCAACATCGAACGCGACTGGGCATGGGGCCGTGTCAGGGGGGCTTTTGTACGTACCGGGCGCTGGGGATCATGCAGGAGAAGGGAAAGATGACCCCTGAGGAGTCCATGTATGTACTCAGAGAATTTCTGCAGAGGAGATTCAAGGGAATCAAACCGGCCCTGTGGGGCGATCAACTCCGGGAAGAGCAACTTATCGAAAGTATCTATCTCGGCATTCTGGGGATGAGGCAGGAACAATGAGCGACCTGTACGATGCCGTAATCGTAGGGGGAGGAATGGCGGGGATGATGGCGGCTGTTACCCTTGTGGAACAGGGGAAAAAGGTCGCGGTTATCTCAAAGGGTGATCCCGTTTGCTGTTTCTCCACCGGATGCATCGATGTACTCGCCTACGGCGATGATCCCCTGAAAGGGCTCGGTTCACTACCGGACAGTCATCCCTATCACCTCGTGGGAGAAGGTTCTGTCGAAAAGGCGCTGGCACTGTTCCGAAAAACAATGTCCGAAGGGGGGATGCCGTATATAGGTGATGTGCATGCCAACCGAAAGGTGCTGACCTCGCTGGGCCGATGGAAGACTACCTGCCTGGTCCCTGAGACAATGGAATATGCCGATTTTGATCCCGATAAGTATATTCACGTCATATCGTTTTACAAAATGAAGGATTTCTACCCGCAGTATATTACGTCGCGATATGCGAACGCCGATTATTCCGTATTTGACCCGGGAGTTATCACCACTGCGGGCATAGCGGAGAAATTTGAAAGTCGCCCGTTTCTCGATACGTTCATATCGTGGTTACAGGGTCTCCATATCCCGGAAGGAAGGATCGCCATCCCGGCCGTGCTGGGGAGAAGCCTTGTGGGGGATGTGTACCGCCAGGTATCAGCTGGATGCGATAGGAAGGTCTTTGAAATACCGACGCTGCCGCCCTCCCTGCCGGGTCTGCGGCTGTTCGCTGGTCTGAAAAACGCCCTGTTGCGAAAGGGAGTCGATCTCTACTGGGGAAGAGGAATATACAGCGTCGAAAAGCTCGGCAACCGAATCGAGGCCGTTACCCTTGCCAATGCCGGGAGGACCACGCGTGTAGAGGGTAAGGCGTTTATCCTGGCTGCCGGTTCATTTGTCAGCGGCGGCCTCCAGGCATCGATGGACGCGGTTACGGAGACGGTATTCGATCTGCCAACCTACCTTCCCGGGACGAGGGATGTCTGGTTCAAAGACGATTTCTTCGCCCCCGGACATGAGATAGAAAAAGCGGGTATACGGGTGGACGCATCCTTCAGGCCGATTGAAACGGACATTGAAAATCTGCACGTATGCGGGAGCATACTGGCCTTTTCAGAGATAATGAAAAACCGGTGCGGACACGGAATGGCTATTGCCACAGGAGTGGCGGCCGCACAGGCCTGTGGGGGACTGATATAGTGGACTGCGACTTTCAACACTGTATACGATGCACCGTTTGTGTGGCGAACTGCCCGGTGTTCAAGGTAAATCCGGCCTTTCCCGGTCCGAAGCAGTCCGGTCCCGATGCCGAGCGGTTTCGCTCGGATGACGAGATCTCTATCGACAGATGGATACGACTCTGCAGTCAGTGCAAGCGGTGTGATGTGGCCTGTCCATACGGTGTGAATCCGGCCCAGATCATTCTCAGAGAACAGTCTCGATTTGGCAGGGAGCATTTCAGATCTCTTGCATACCGCCTCTTTGCCAACAATTACTGGCTCGGTGCATTGATGTCCATTATCGCTCCTCTAGTCAACATCATGACTCCCCGAACCTTTGTACAAAGGGTTCTGAATGTATTCGGCATATCGACGTCCATCCCCTTCCCCCACTACCGCATCCATTCCATGAACAGGAGCTGGCGGTGGAAGGGGAGTCGGAAGAGCCGCAAAAAGGTTGTATTTTTCTACGGCTGTTTTATCAACTACAATCGTCCCGATATCGGCAGGGGGGTGCGGGATCTTCTTGCGTCGCTGGGTGTCAGGGTCGTGATCCCGAGGCAGGTCTGCTGCGGTCTGCCTGCCCTGGGGAACGGGGACATGGAGACCGCCAGGAAATTCGCACGGAAAAATGCGCGCATCCTTGCCGAGTACATAGACAGGGGGTATGAGGTTATATACACCTGCACCTCGTGCGGTTTGACCCTTACGCAGGACTATCCGGGTATCCTCCAGGTTCCTGACGGTAAAAAGATATCAGAAAACACCTATAACCTGCACGAATATATCCTGAACCTTATACAAGAACGGTATATCGAGCCGATCTTTGATTCTTATCATCGGAGGGTGGCATATCACATCCCCTGCCACCTGCGGGCTTTGGGCATCGGATATCCGGCCGCCCGGCTCTTTGAAAAGATTCCAGGCCTTGAGGTTTCTATACTCGAAGATAACTGCTGCGGCCTTGCGGGAAGCTACGGATTTAAAAAGAAGCACGAGGAAACCTCCGTTAAGCTGGGTGCCGATGCGGCGCGCGCGATCAAGGCCGTCGATCCCGACATCCTGGTTACGGATTGCGGGGCCTGCAAGATGCAACTGGGATATTTTGCCGGTATGCCCGCTTACGATCCTTCTGAGATACTCATGAAGTCACTCGAAAATTTCAAGGCGGGGAAGTAAAATGGTCTTATATGAGGGTAAAAAAGTGAACCGATGAGTCTCCAAGCGCTCGCCCTCGGATTTTACATCGTCACAACAGCTACGGTTCAACATTTCTGAGTATCTGGATGATATCAGGACCAAAGGTCTTGATCTGCGCGGCAGATAGTATGCCGTCGTCCCTCAGTGAACCGATGGTTTGTCCGTTTTCCCTTGACAGATCCATAAGGGTCTTGTCGGATAGTACCAGAAACACGGCCGTATTAGTCCTTTTTGCCGTTTCGAACCGCCAGCGGTAGAGGATTCTCAGTCGATTTTTCTGACATTCATCCAAATCGTCATATCCCTCTATTCTGGTGTACCCGGTCGAATTAAAGGTCTTCTCGTTCCACCGCACATCGGTCATTTTACTGAAGATCTCTTGAGCCTCTTCCTCCAGATTGTTGCGTATCAGGCGCTCGTTAAGATGAAAGTACAGGTTCGGCAGATAGCGGGTATCAAGGGCCGCATAATTCAACTGTTCTTCCGTCAAGGGCCGTATGTCCCACCTCGACCGTTGAATTTTCCGTGGTTTTTGTAAGTCTGTATCAAGATATTCACTGACTAAAGACGTTAGAGAAAGGGCAGTATTGCCCAGGACGGAAGCTGCCCGATAGGTGTCGAATATATTGCTGAACTTGAAACCGTAGTCCCGGTTCAACAGTCGTATGTCGTTGTCGCAGGCGTGGATAATCTTAACGGTAGAGGGATGGTTGAAAACATCACCCAGAAACGAGATATCCATGTCCAGAAAAGGATCAAAGATATATACACGAGATTTTGTGCATATCTGTATCAGGCACAGTTTCTCACGGAAATATCGAAAAGAATCATATTCGGTATCTATCCCTATATACTGAGAACCTTGTATATCACCTTGTGCCGATTCACGTTTGTGCTGATTGTCAACGAATATCCAGTTGATGTCCAAAAATATAGTCCTTATCAGGTTTTGTGTATCCTGCTCCAAATGTAACTCCCGGCGAAGAGCAGGACCGCTGAAAGCGGCATGGTGCATAGCAGCAGGGCGTCATGGCCGGAGAGTTTCAGGAAGAGTCCCGAGACACCTCCTCCTGCAATGGCGGTCATTGCCCCCGCGGCGTTGAGACCGAACCTTTTTGTGTAAAATCCCAGCAGGATCGGTATGACGAGTCCTGCCGAATAAATGGTATAGCCCAGCAGGAGAGAGGCGATGATGCCTTGTAGTCTCAGCGCGATCACAAGAGAGGCGATTCCCGTTATGATAACGAATATTCTGGATATACCGAGCAGATTTTTCTCATCGATCCTGAAGAGGGGGGCCAGGATATCTGAGGTAATGATGGTGCTCGTAGTGAGCAGGCATGTATCGGCCGAGGACATCACCGCGGCTAGGAGGGCGATTATGACGAGACCACTCAACCCTGTCGGAATGGTTTGTATGATAAGCGTAGGCAATGCACTCTCCGGTTGGATTCCCGGCAGGAGCGCCCGAGCGGCAATCCCCGCGAGCGTGATGATAAAGGCTGTGGGGATCATGATCGATGCTGTCAGTACGAGGGATCTCCTGGCGACCTGTATGTCCTTGGAGCAGAAGATCCGGGAGTATATGTCAGGCCCGACCAGAAATACGGTGCCAACGAATAACAGGAATGTCAACAGATCCGTCCATCCAAAATTGGGGTTCGTCGGGAAGGAGAAGTAAGATGATGGAAGGTGCGCCGCCATCCCTGAAAATCCACCCGCGGCCCCTATGCCGGCAACTGCACAGATAACCACTCCCATGATGATAAGTATCGCCTGTATCAAATCGGTGCGCAGGATCGAATACTGACCGCCAAGGAGGGTGTAAATGATAAAAACGGATCCGGCTATTATCATCAGCCACATTGACTGACCCGGCCATAACACCGACAGTATCTTGCCCGCCGCGATGATCTGTGCGGCAATGATTCCCAGCCACGCGGCAGCGATCAGAAGAGAAGCGATGATCCGTACCGCATTTCCTCCGTACTGTTTCCGGAGGATTTCGGGAAGGGTGTATACCTCATAGCTTCTTACCTTCCCGGCAAACCATAGCGAAAGCACTATGAGCCCCACCGCCCCAACGAGCATCCACCATGCTCCTACAAGACCCTTTGAGTACCCCAAGCCGGCAATGCCGATGGTGCTCGAGCCTCCTATGATAGAGGCAAGCAATGAACCCGTTACTGCCGGAGTATTGGCCTTCCTGTCCGCGACGAAATAACTCGAGGCGCCCTTGATTCTCTTCATGCTGAGGACCCCTACAAGGATCATCCCCAGGAGGAAGGCTCCTGCCATGATACTGTTCATCTGTTCCTCATTCGTGGGTACATCCACTCTCTTGCTGCGCACTGATACCATATTTTTCGGATGAAGGAAAGCATGGCGTACATTCAATGTGATGGCGACTTGGCTCCACATTACCGAGAGAGGGGTATAGGGGTGCGGATCGCTCCCAGAGCGATGAAACGTGAGAGGAGACCCATACATGTCTAGGGGGCAGAACTTTTTCAAGAGGCATTTCATGCATTATGTATGGAAGGTATACAGTGCGACTTCAATGAATCCACCAATCAAATTTCTTGTTTCGGTGTCATTACCAATATCGATATTTCCATTGGCATCAACATATCTATTGGTAAATAGTATGCAAAAATTTCATTAAAAACATGAACGTATAGTTATTATGAATTTGACATATACCAATGTTGAATATAAAAGGCTTCCGCGTGCTGCCAGAGCATCAATATCCACCGGCCAGAGGCAAATATTTATATCAATAACCTGACCTCTCCCCATTTTTCTATATGCAAGTTTGGGGAAGAGATATAGGGTTGAAGATTGGCCCGTAAAACAATGAGGAGAAAAGAGCATGAAGAAGAAAAATGGTGCCGTCGGAAGAAGGAGTTTTTTGAAAACAGCCGCAGTTTCAATGGCAGCCGTGTCATTGCCGATTGAGCTTTCGCGGGCGGCTTCTTTTCAATCGACGTCTCTACGGGTTTGGTCGTGTGGTGGACTCGCGGAATCTTTTAACCGTGCCAATGCCTTGTATGAAAAGAAAAGAGGGATAAAAATTCATTATACCGGTGCGGCTGCCGGTGCTCTTGGTAAGTCGTTAATCGCAGGCCGTCCGACGGACATTTTCGGTGCCAGGACAATGGTGTTGACTAATAAACTTAAATCGGAAAATCTGGTCAGGTATTTTAAACCATTGTGCTTCTCGGAATATGTCTTAATTACCCCGAAGGGGAATTCCGGTAATATCCGATCGGTTCAGGACTTGGCAAGACCCGGGGTACGCCTGGCCTTACCTCAAGGTGCTTCTTCGCCCGGTAAAAAAGGAGCAGAAATTGCGTTGGAGAAAGCCGGAATAAAAGATGCCGCGATGAAAAATCTCGTTAAGGAAGAATCGTGCGTCATCCGAATGATTCCTACCATTATCCATGGTGATGTCGATGTAACGATTGTAGAACGTCGACTAACGAGGATGCCAGAATTTGCTGACAAAGTTGATGTTATTACATTTCCTGAAGAACAATTTGCGACCGTTATGCTTCCATTTACAATTAACTTAATAAAATATGCGAAGGATACGGATCTGGCCGACGATTATATTAATTTCATGTGCAATCCGGAAGGTCAGGCATGTTTTGAACAGGGAGGATTTATCCCCGCTATTTCAGAAAAAGGTCAGGAATTAATCGAACGATTGGGGGTTAAAGATGGCTGAGGCGAAAGCGAGTGTGAAAAATGGCAGGTTGCTGACAATGTGGCGGAGATTGAGCCAGATCGGTATGTTGACAATTCTGGGGCAGTGGTCGTTGTATGGCATTGTTAGATGCCCCTTTCCTGTTCCGTTTGTTGAGTGCGCTACCTGCCCCGTTATCTCCTGCTGGGGAAGAATTTCTACACTTTTCTGGGGATTCTGGTTGTTGTTGCCCCTTTCTGTTTTGCTCTTTGGGCGGGCCTTTTGCGGTTGGATTTGTCCCGGCGGGTTGGTTAATCAGCTTATCGGGAAACTTTCCTTTAGTAAAATGCGTGTCAGGAATACTTTCAATCGAGTTGCGCCATGGGGGTTGTTACTGGGCGCTGCTGTAACGATGGTGTTGCTGGTAGTTCTGAATAATCCACGTTGGAATATCCCGGTACGAACGACTGGTGGATTCTGGGAGTCGATAGCGCTGACATTCCAACATGCAAATATTTCCTGGTTAACGAGAACGTTTGCAGTGCTCTTTTTTGTTATTGCGGGGTTAGGCATATCAAATCTCTGGTGCCGCTATCTCTGCCCGACAGGAGGAGTATTGGAACTCTTGAAGCGGTTTTCCTGGTTCAAAATTTATAAAACAGGGGCATGCAACGATTGTGAAAAGTGCTTGAGCGTATGCGAAATGGGAACGCGACCTGATGAAGTGAACTGTACGAATTGCGGAGACTGTCTTAAGAGTTGTCCGGTCAATGCCATTAAAATTGGAAAGATGCGGTACTGAGGCATGGATTTTACGGTATGCAACGCAACTCAGAACAGGCTTGACCGCCACCCCTGCTTTAACAAGCATGCACAAGAACGTTACGGGCGGGTACATCTTCCGATTGCACGCGACTGCAATGTACAGTGCAACTATTGTGACCGGCGATATAATTGTGTTCATGAAAGTCGGCCAGGGGTATCGTGCGGATTGCTCGAACAGGATGACATCCTTCCGTATCTCGATACCGTATTGAAACGACATTCGAATATAGCGGTTGTCGGCATTGCCGGATCGGGAGATCCCTTTTGTAATCCCGTCCAGACTATGGATATCATGAGGCAGATTCACCAAGCCTACCCCGATTTGCTCCTTTGTCTCTCAACAAACGGATTGAATATTGTTGATTATGTAGATGAACTCGGCCCTGCGGGAGTTACTCATGTGACTATTACCATTAATGCGGTAGAGCCCGCCATTGGGCAAAAGATTTATGCATGGATGCGTATCGGTGAAACGTTTTATCGGGGCAGAGAGGCTGCGACACTGCTTTGGACACGGCAACAAGAGTCTTTGTTAAAACTTAAAAACTGCGGCATAACGGTCAAAGTCAATACGGTCGTCATTCCGGGTGTCAACTCGGATCATATAGAAACGATTGCCGAGTGTCTTCGCAATTTTGAGGTTGACTTCATGAATTGTATCCCCCTGTATCCGGTTCCCGACACGCTTTTCGGGCATATTAATGCAGTTACGCCGTCTGAGCTTGCAGGGATTCGTTTGGCGGTTGCTAAACATATCCCACTGATGCGGCACTGTGTAAGATGCAGGGCCGACGCCGTTGGTCTTTTACATTTTGATAGATTCCATGAATTTGAGAAGTTGCTGAACCATCAGGAAGTCGAAACTATGTCTAAATCGTGCATCATGGATTAAAACTAAGAAAAAATAAATTGCACATACTTGTGAAAGACCCTTGGGGTTACATTTGACTTCACGATATCCGTAATATTTAGAATCACCCGCAGGGGCGGTTTTTCACTGACGTGCCCCCTGAGAGATCGTGATGGCATGACCGATATCAGCTTCTCAATATTTATCAATATGCCTATTATATTTCATCAACGATATTAGACCGATACCGTCAATAATCAAACCGATAAATTGCTGGACGCATCAATTCATCAATTAAATGTTGATATTAAACTGAATCAGATTCAATATTATGAATACTAATAGTTATTGCCGGGGTGCCCTATTCTTATGTCATGAATGTAACCGTGGAGATCTTGTTATCAGATGAGTTCCCGGACCGGTACCCCTTCACGGGACAGGTAGGATTTTATCTGGCCCACCGTGTAGTGTCCGTAGTGTACCATGGATGCTATGAGGGCGGCATCGGCACCGGCCTCTATGAAGACATCTCTCAGGTGTTCGGGAACTCCCGCCCCTCCCGAGGCTATGACCGGTATGGAAACGGCATCGGATATGAGGGACGTTAATGCAAGCTCGTATCCCTCATTGGTACCGTCGGCATCGATGGAATTGAGGCAGATTTCTCCGGCCCCGAGCTTTTCCGCTTCCTGTGCCCACCACAGGGCATCGATTCCCATGGGGGTTCTTCCTCCATGTATCCATATTTCATAACCGGATGGAATTTTTTCTGTTTTTTCGACATGTTTTGCGTCCATTCCTAGGACGATACACTGATTGCCAAAAATCTTCGCACCTTCGGAGATCAGGCCTGGATTCAAGACCGCGGCAGTGTTGACACTGATCTTCTCCGCCCCCGCATCGAGTACCCGGTACATATCGTTCACATCTCGGACGCCTCCCCCCACGGAAAAGGGGATGAATATGTTCTGGGCTACCCTGTTCACCACATCGATGAGGATCCCCCGGTCATCGGACGAAGCCGTTATGTCGTAAAAGACGAGCTCGTCGACCCCCTGTTCGTAGTACTGCCGTGCCATCTCAACGGGGTCTCCGATATCGACGTTTCCCTTGAACTTTATACCCTTTGTGGTCTTACCGTCTCTCACATCGAGACAGATGATTATTCGTTTACTCAGCATTTTTGTCCGGTACCGTCCCATGTACTGAAATTTTTCAGGATTGACAGACCGCAGCCGCCGCTCTTTTCGGGATGGAACTGGGTCGCCACCACATTGTCTTTCCCTATGATTGAAGCAAAGGTTATCCCATATTCCGTTGTTCCAAGGATATGATCATCTATTCCCGGATCCGGGTAATAGGAATGGACGAAGTAGAACTGTGCCTTCGGATCGATACCGTGGAGCAGCGGGTGATCCTGTTTCTTTACGATGGTATTCCATCCCATATGGGGAATCTTGAGCGTCGTATCGGAAAAGAGTTTCACCTTTCCCGGGATAAGGTTCAGACAGGTTGTGTCGTTCTCATCGCTTTTTCCGAGGATAATCTGCGCGCCGAGACAGATCCCGAGAAATGGGATACCGTTATCCACCACTTCATGGATCACCTCATCCAGACCCCGTGATTGTATAACCTCCATGGCCTGTCCGGCTGCCCCGACACCGGGAAAGATGACCCTGTCTGAGGAGAGGATCTCCAGTGGTTTGTCGGTAATTCTACAGGGTATTTCGAGGTGCAGCAAGGCCCGCTCCACCGACCTGAGATTGCCCGCACCGTAATCAATGATTGAAATCATTCCCTTCATCGTACATCTCCTACATCTCCACCCCGGGAACTCATAATTCTCGCAACAATGACATCGACGCCCTCGCCGAGGAGAGATTCTATCGGGATGTCATCGAGGTAACTGTCATTCCAGGGTACATTATATTCGTTGATGAGGTTCCTGATCTTGTTACATTTATTCCCGAGGACCTCTTTCTTTTCCACGGCCGTGAGATCTCCCTTGAAATCCACGTGGAGGAGCATTATATGACGTATCTTGTGATCCGTTCCTAGGAGAGGAATGATCGCAATCGGTGCCTTGTCGGTCTTGCCAAGACCGGCATAGACCTCCCCCATGTTGATGATGTTACGTTTCGTCCCCCTGAGCGGTCCCGGTTTTCCCTCCAACCGTGATTTCATCCCGAGGGCGACCCCTCCCCGTGTATTGATGGATATGGTGGTGAATTCCGTTGGTTTTCCGTCATAATTGAGATCGCTGATATCATAGAGGGTGTAGCCTCGTATGTTTGTTATGGCCTTCTGGAGTCTCCTCACGGTTACGCCGTCGTAACTGGTGAGGTTTTCAAGCGAGAAATCAAGTTCCTTCAGGAAGTCAAAGAGGATGCCTCGCTGCATCTCTCCCTTTCTGCTCGTTCCCACCGTCACGGTCTTTGCCTGATGCCTGATCGCATCGATGGGACGGGCGAGTTCGTCTATCGCCCTTCCCAGACAGATATCCAGCATGTCGAACGGTGACGATGAGGGTCTCTTCTCTTTGTATTCCAGCCAGAAATCCTCGAGGGGCAGTTTTCCTACGGCATATTTTAAAAGGAGGGTAATATCTGAAGCAACCTCAACATTCAGCGATGAGAAAAACCCTTTGTTCCTCCTGCGGTGAAACTCGGTAGAGAATGCATCGATGATTTTATGGAGCTCGGTATCCGCTACCGTTTCAAAGAGGGACTCCGGTTCTTGTTTCATTGTGTTGATCCGGGATGAGAGCCTGCTTCTGAAGTCCCGGAAGATTTCACCGTCTTCGTTAATGCTGCACGCCGCATAGTATCCCCCGAGATGACCGGCAAGGGTATTGAGGATCACCGATATGGGAAATGATGATCGGGGTACGAAGATTACGGAGTCGGCGATACCGTCAAACCGTGTTTCTCCCTCATCGGCAATGACAATGGTAGCGGCGGCGTGGGCCTTGAAGATTGCTACGTCTTTGACGATATCGTCAACCACGGGCTCAGGATTTCCTGCAGAACATACAATGATGAGGGGTTCCGAAGAAAGGTCTATATGTTTTTTGTCCTCGACGATATCGGATGAGATGGTTTTATAGCAGAGTTCACTCAGTTTTATCCGTATCTCATCGGCGGCAACCTTGTTGGGACCACTTCCGACAACCGCCCAGTACCGTTTCTTCTTCACAATATTCCAGACGGATTCTTTGACGGCCTCGCTCTCCAATAGAACGGTCTCCATCTTATCGGGAGCGGTCTCCAGATTCGTCAGCTCAACGGCTATGCGGTCGTCCGACATGGCGCCCAGTATCTGTGCAAAGTCGAGGGCAAGGATAAAGCCGGCTACAATCTGTGAATAAAAGGCCTTTGTCGATGCCACCGACATCTCTATATCCCGTCCGTCACTGGTATAGAAGACCCCGTCCGTTACATGGGTAATATCTGACTGTCTTCGATTAACGATGGCGATAAGATGGGCACCGCGTTCCTTTGCCATGGCGACGGCACGGTTCGTGTCCGTTGTCGTCCCTGATTGTGTCACGGAAATGATGAGCGCATGTTCAAGATGGTCGGTAAGGGAGAAACCGCTCAATTCGGACGATGTCTTTGCCTCGATGACTATTCCAGTTCCCCGCAGATATTGCGAAAGGGCAGCGGCTATTGCCGCTCCGGCCACGGCTGCCGTGCCTTGGCCCACCACATAGATGTTTTTTACAAAACCCCCTTCCAGAGCAATCCGTAACCGAGGAGAAATGACATCACCGCCGAGATTGAAGGTCACCTCCGGTACCCCCCTTTCATTCGAGGAGATCTTATACTTTCCCCGCAGGGTCTTTCGTACGGAGAGCGGAGCCTCGCGGATTTCCTTCAAGAGGAAATGGGGGTAATCCTTCCGGTCGATGTCGCGGGTGGTGATCTCCGCTTTTTCGATTCGTTCCGGTGATAGCAAGATGGGCTCTCCGTCATAGCCGCAGGCGGGTATGCCTCCTATTCCGTCATTGCCGTTTTGATTCAGGACAAAGATCTGTCCCCGTGTCCGTGAATCTCCTTCGACCCGTTCGGACTCGCCATCCATCTTGATGAAATAGGGGGTTAGTTCCACGAGACCGTACAGTTCCGATGAAAAGATGTACTGATTGTCACAGAGTCCGATATAGAGGGATTGACCGCTTCCCCTGAGGGCGAGAAAAACCTTGTCCGGTTCGAGATTACTCTCCATGGCAATGGCATGGGAGCCCTCAAAATCGTTGAGGGCCAGACGAAATGCCTCGGCCAGTTTGTGCCCTTCATAGAGATATCTTTCGATCTGGAGGGGGATTATCTTCGTATCCGTCGTCACCCGCTTGTCTATGACATCAGAATCCCCGTTTTCTATGGCGGACCGGAGTTCGCCGTAGTTGTCAATATCTCCGTTGAGCGCCACGTCAATGGTCCACGCCCCCTGCCCGTAGGCGGGATATTCCTTGTGGGAGGGGGGAAAAGAGGACTCACCAATCTGCAGATTCATCGTAAAATTATTGACGGGATGACAATTCTCCTCGGTAATGGAACCGACTGAGGCCCATCTCGTATGACCGAGGTACATCTCCGAGTTTATGGCCTCTTCCGTAAATATCCGGAGCAGTCGATCCGATTGTATCCTCTCCCTCAGGTATTTCCCGTTTTCACCCAATGCACCCGTGACGGAAGCCCTTTTGTAGGTGAAAGAGATAGACGGAAGGCTGTTTTCACCTGCCCCGGTAGAGAGGTGTATAGAACCGTCCACCAGATCACTCGGGGTCCGTCTTTGCTCCCATTCGTCATTGAGCCTCTGAACGTGTATTGCTTGTACCGCCCTTTCAAGGGCGTCTTTCTCCTTGAGGCGGAAGGTTATCTCTACCCCCGCCGAATCTCTTCCCCGTACCTCCAGTCGATCGAGAGATTTCAGGAGGAGATTGATGTTCCTGTATCTGCCGAATGCCTCTCTCGATATATATGCTTTGTCGGCGTTCCCGGACAGCGAGAGAATCATATCGATATTCGGAAAAATATCCCGCTCAATGGCCCAGACATAATCTCTGAACCGGATGAGAGAGTTGTTTACATACTCCATATCGCCGGTTGAAAAATTATGAGCCTCCTGCTCCACCAGTTTTTCCTCTTCATCGAGAAAGAGTTTCATCTGACGGGAAAGTTCAGCGAGTTTCTCCAGTTTGTTTGGCTTAAAAAAGATATCTTCCAGATACGAATTCTGTTTGAGGTTCAGGGTATTGTTTTCCACAGCACCGAGCGCTGCCGTACCGCCAAGATACTGTTCCCGGGATATCTTCCGGTCGATCAATTCTCTGAAACTTTTTTCTTTGATGGTATGTTCGAAGAGGATAACCAGATCTTCCAGGATATCGACCTGTCTGCTTTTTTCATCCTGTCGTATGGTTATAATCCCTGCGAGACCACAGAAAAGGGTATCAGCAATGAGTGGAAAGATCACCATCGTACGGGGGCGTACCCGACGGGGATCTTTACCGATTGCAATCCTCCACCGGCCTATCCGATTAACGATGTAAAGCAAACTATTCCGCATTCTTCCGATCATATATCTTTATGTTAGTAATTGTCTTTCGGGCTGCCCGAATTATTTACCTTTTGATGCCGCATATTTCATAGAAGCATCAATAAATTTGCAGAACAGGGGATGCGGTTTTGTCGGTTTCGATTTGAATTCTGGATGGAACTGGCAACCCAAAAACCAGGGATTATCTCCGAGCTCTACGATCTCAACCAGTTGACCGTCAGGAGACGTTCCGCTAATCGTAAGCCCATTCTTTGTGAGGATATCCTTATATTCGTTATTGAACTCATAGCGGTGTCTGTGACGTTCGCTGATCTTCCTCGTCTGATATCCTTCGAAAGCAAATGAGTTCTGCTCCAGCAGACATTCATAGGCACCAAGCCTCATGGTTCCACCTAAATCGACCACTTTCTTTTGTTCCGGAAGAAAGTCAATGACCGGGTAGGGTGTTTCCGTATCGAACTCGGCGCTGTTTGCTTTATCGAGTCCGCACACATTCCGAGCGAATTCCACGACGGCCATCTGCATACCGAGACAGATGCCGAAGAAGGGCATCTTATGCTCACGGGCATAGGTAATGGCCTGAATCATACCCTCGATTCCCCGCTTTCCGAATCCCCCCGGAACAAGAATTCCTCCCACACCCTGAAATTGATCGGTGATTCCCTTTCTCTCTATCTGTTCGGAGTCGATAAAATCAAGATGCACCTTACAGTCATTACAGATACCACCATGAATAAGAGCCTCATTCAGGCTCTTATAGGAATCGGTCCAGTCCACGTATTTACCCACGATAGCTATGGTAACCTCATTGGACGGGTTTTTAATCCGCTCAGTGAGGTTCTCCCACGCCCCGAGATGGGGCTGACCGGTCCAGATATTGAGAAGGTTGACAATCTTCTGATCCACACCTTCCTTGTGATAAATAAGGGGAACCTCGTAGATGCTTTCCACATCCTTGGCGGTGAAAACCGCTTCCACTTCGACATTACAGAAGAGGGATATCTTTTCTCTGATTTCGAGAGAAAGAAACTCTTCCGTGCGGCAGAGGAGTATGTCGGGCTGGATACCGATCTCTCTCAGGGCCTTGACGCTGTGCTGTGTCGGTTTGGTCTTGACCTCTCCCGCCGTTTTTATATAAGGCACCCAGGTAAGATGAATAAAAATGGCGTTCTGTTTACCGATTTCATTTCTGAACTGCCGTATTGCCTCAAGGAAGGGAAGGCTTTCGATATCACCGACCGTACCGCCTATCTCCACGATGGCCACATCGAATCCCTGTGCAGCCCTCCTAATGTAATCCTTAATCTCGTTCGTAATATGGGGGATTACCTGTACGGTACCTCCCAGGTACTCTCCCTTTCGTTCTTTCGATATGACGGAAAAATAGACCTGCCCCGTGGTCAGATTGTTCCCCTTCCCCATGGGTGTCTGGATAAATCGTTCGTAGTGACCCAGATCGAGATCCGTCTCCGCACCATCGTCGGTAACATACACTTCCCCGTGTTGAAAGGGATTCATCGTGCCGGGGTCGACGTTGATATAGGGATCCAACTTTTGATTCGTTACCTTCAGACCACGACATTCAAGTAATGCCCCGATTGATGCACCTGCGAGCCCTTTTCCGAGGGAAGAAAGGACCCCACCCGTTATAAATATAAATTTTGTCCTCATGCAACACACCTACCTTCGATCGTTATATGACGCAACAACACCGTATCGGTTCCGCCTGGAAGGGAAATCACTCGTTGAAAGCTTTGTCCCTGATATCAAGGAAGAACTCGGCCTGAATCGCCCCGCGCGGACATACATTAGCACAGGTGTAGCATAAAGTACATTTGAGAGGATCGACCGTGAAGATCTCTCCGTTACGGGTGATTGCCTTTTGCGGACAGTTCTCTATACATTTATCGCAAAAGATGCAAGTACCGCAGCTCATACATCTGTCGATCTCGTCCGCTTCGTCGCCGAAATAAATTGTTTTTATTTGTCTTTTTGGAACAAGATTTTTTTCGGGATAGATGAATGTTGTTCCCGTGAGGATTGCATTGATTTCAAGTGCGGCCAGTCTTCCCGACCCCACTGCGTCGGTAATAAGACCCGGCCTGCGTATGTCGCCGCATCCGCAGATCTTCAGATCGCTGCTCCTGAAGGACTTTTCCGCCGTAACAATATAGCCCTTTTCGTCGATCAGGACGGATTCGGGGAGAAAGGAAGTGTCCGGAATCTCCCCTATGCTGAACACTGCCACATCGGCCTTGAGCTCAGTTCCGTCAGTGAAGAAGATTTTCTCGTCATCCAGTTTTTCTATAAATTTCGGCCAGAGAACGTTCGTTCCCAGTGCCATGGCCGCTTCGAGCTCATGCCCGAAGGCAAGGGGCTTCTGAACATCCAGGGCGGTTACCTTCTTTGCACCCATCCTCCACGACTCACAGGCTATATCCATGCCCACATTACCGGCGCCGATAATGACGACCTCTTTACCCGAGAGGTCTATATCCTGTCCTTCGTTGATGTCCATAAGGAATTGCAGACCTGACCGGATCCTTTCCCCGCCCGGATATTCGATTCTTTTGCCGATATGTGCCCCGGTGGCGACAAGAACGATGTTTGATTCCGTATAGATTTTGTCGAATGCCTTCCGATCGACCCTTTTACCCATATGAAATGCAATCGGAAGCGAGGTTATTCTCTCTATATCCTTGTCAAGGACCTTGTCTGAAAGTCTTTCACGGGGGATGGCCTTTCTCACCTTGCCGCCGAGATCGTTCAAGACATCGTAGACCCTGACCCTGTATCCCCGTCTTGAGAGCTGCCAGGCGGCCGAAAGACCTGATGGCCCTGCCCCGATGACGGAAATGACCTGTTCCTTTTCCTCTTCAAGAATATCAGGATTGAAATCGGGATAGTAGTTTTTTGCCATTTCCTGCAGATGGAGCGGCTCATCGACCATACCCCGGTTACATGCATCCATGCAGAGCAATGGACAGACGGTCCCGCAGACGGACATCCGGAAGGGGGTATATTCATCCATAAGCTTCTGCGCTTCAACAACCTTACCGTCCTTTATGAGGTTGAAGAAAACAGGTGTTGGAATACCGGTGGGACATGCATAGGTGCAGGGAGGCGTAAGATTCAGGTGCACCGGCATATCGGTCTTGACATTTATCCCCGGAGTATAGAGATTGGCGAAGGGTCGGTGTCCTTTTTTGGTGATCTTCACAAAATCGCCCGGTTCTATGCCGCTCATATCCGTATCGAAATACCCCGCATAGTGGGCAAAGACCTCGTGTAAGAATTTTTTGTCGGCCTCATCAAGGTCGGCGAAGATGGCACCGGTTCCTAGTTGGTATTCCTTGACCTCACCTCTCACGAAGATGGCACCGCCGTGAATGCCTGTCCCTACGCTGTATCCGACGGGCGATACCTTCCTGTTTCCAATGTTGAGCACCACGACCCTTCCGCCTGCCATATACTCACCACAGTAATCCTTGGCCGTTCCTCCTATGATGAGCCAGGGCACGGAATTAAGGTATTCTTTCATATGAATACCTGCACGGTACTCCACATCGCCCTTGATGAATACGGCTCCTCCACGCATCGAGTGGCCCGGAATCTCACCCGCCTTGCCGTGGATGATGATGGTTCCCTCGTTCATGGTGTTACCCACACCATCCTGGGCATTGCCATGAACGACGATCTTGGGACCGTTCATGAAAGCTCCCAGATCCTGCCCCGGTGTGCCGTGAATATCAAAACGGGCGGTACTCTCAAGACCGCCTCCAATGTAACGCTGTCCCAGGACGTCCTTGAGAACGATCTCTTTTTCTCCCCGTGCCAACGACTTTCTGATTTGTCTGTTGAGGGCCTTGTAGTAAAGTCCCTTAGCCTCAATTGTCAGCATATCATGCTCCGGCGTGTTTGATTCCCAGAATGCTCAATTCTTCTTCGACGAGACCTACGCCGCGCAATCTGTCCCTGTTTCCCCGCAAGGCCTCGATGGCGCTTATTCCCATAGATCCCATGAGCTCTTTTATCTCTTCACCCCAGGCATGAAGAAGATTTGAAAGGGCCTGGGTTGCTTCATCGACATCAATTCTCTCTGCAAGACCGGGTCTGTTGGTGGTAATCCCGTAGGGACACCGACCCGTAAAACAGCGTTGGCACACATTGCACCCGAGAGAGATCAAAACGGGGGTTCCCACATAGACGGCGTCCGCACCGAGACATATGGCCTTCAAGACATCGGAAG